>ODAK010000026.1_pt1 | contig 168705 bp, 148 predicted proteins | sample 1539591 | NCBI WGS metagenome assembly ODAK01 (sample SAMEA3539303, study PRJEB22396) | soil metagenome | biome: tundra; feature: field; material: soil | place: USA | collected 2010-05 | depth 0.15 m | reverse complement strand
GGCCGCGGCCGCGGGGGCGGCCGGGGTTGCGGTCGGCGGGGCTGGCCGGCCATCAGGGGGGTATCCGACACCGGCGGCGTACATGCCGCACAGGGCCGCGTTGAATGCCGGCACGTCACCGTTTTTCGGATGGTTGGTAAACAGCGTGACGACATCGTCGTGCGCCTGGCCGAGCACGTCCTCAGCGAAGCCCTGCAATGCCCGCTTCGGACCTACCTCGACGAACACCCGGGCGCCGGCGGCGTACAGGGTGCTCAGTCCCTTGACGAACTGGACGGGCGATGCCACCTGGCGGCCCAGGATGTCCAGCATCCGTGCTGCCACGTCCGGGCCGTCCGGATAGAACTCGCCGCTGACGTTGGCCACGATCGGCAGCGCCGGCCCGTGCAGCTGCAGCCGGGCCAGCGTCCGCCGGAGCGGTTCGCTCGCCGGGGCCACGATCGACGTGTGGAAGGCGTGGCTGACGGGGAGGCGCACGGCCGTCCGCCCGTCCTGCTGGAACTTCGCTATCGCCTGCTCGACGGCGGCAGTGGCGCCGCCGATGACGGCCTGATGGGTGCTGTTCACGTTGGCGGTGACCACGTAGCCGTCGATCGAGGCGACGACCCGTTCGATCTCCGCCAGCGGGGCCATGACGGCCGCCATCGCGCCCTTGTCGGGGATCTCCAGGCTGGCCATCTCGCGGCCGCGCGCACTGACCGCCTCCAGGGCCGCCCCGAATGAGAGGGCACCTGCGGCGACGAGCGCTGCGTACTCGCCAAGGCTGTGGCCCATCACCATGTCGGGCCCGATGCCATAGGCAGCAAGCAGCCGGGTGAGCGCGATGTCGGCGGCCAGCACGGCGGGCTGGGTGATCTCGGTCTGCAGCAGCTGCTGCTCGAGCTGCGCGACCGCGGACCGCTGGCTGCCGTCAATGAAGATGTAGTCGGTCAGCGGCTTGCCCAGCAGCGGTGTCATCACCTGGTCGGCCTCGGCGAACGTCTGCGCCACGATCGGCTCTGTGGCGCGCAGCCCGGCGAGCATGTTGACGTACTGCGAGCCCTGGCCCGTGTAAAGGAAGGCAACCTTGGGAGCCGGGCCGCGGCCCAGGAAGATTCCGCGGGAGCGCAGCATCTTCCGCATCTCGCCGGTCCCGCTGGTCAGCGCCTTTATCGCGAGGGCCGCCTTGTCCGCGAGTTCGGCGGCGCTGCCGTAGTCGATAGCGGCGCGGACACTGGCCCGCGCCAGCGCCGGATCCGGCGGCTGCGGCTGCGGCGCCGTGCCGCCAGCGGCCTGGTCACCTGCCTGGGCAAGCTGGGCGGCCAGGTCAGCCTCGGTCGCGCCGCCCACCACGAGGGCGCCGCGCAGCGGCGCCTTGACCGCCGCGATCGCGGGCCGGCCCGCGTCCGCGGCGACCGGGATGTCCGCGCCCGCGGTCGCCCGCAGGCCAGTGCCGGGCAGCGAGGTGCCGCCGGCGGCAAACCGGCCGGGAACGTACTCCTCGAGCACGGCGTGGAAGTTGGTGCCGCCAAAGCCGAACGCGCTGACACCGCCGCGCCGCACGCCCGATGGTGGCACCGGCCACTCCCGAAGCTCGGTGTTCACCCGGAACGGCGCGGCGGCCCAGTCAATATTCGGGTTGGGATCACGGAAGTTCAGGCTGGGCGGCAGTGCCTTCTCATGCAGCGACATGACCAGCTTGAGCAAGCCGGCCGCGCCCGCCGCGGCCTTCAGGTGGCCAAGGTTCGACTTCACCGAGCCCAGCGCGATCGAGCCGGGGGCGGCGCCTGCTGCGCCGAACACGGCGGTGAGGCTTTCCAGTTCGGCGGCGTCGCCGACCCGGGTCGAGGTGCCGTGTGCTTCCACCAGGGACACCGTGGACGGGTCGGCGCAGGCGTTGCGCCAGGCCCGCCCGATCGCTAGCCGCTGCCCGATCGGGTTGGGGGCGGTTATTCCCTTGCCCTTGCCGTCGCTCGATCCGCCGACGCCGAGCAGCACGGCGTAGATGCGGTCGCCGTCGCGCTCGGCGTCAGCGAGCCGCTTGAGGACAAACAGCGCCGCGCCCTCGGCCATGACGAAACCGTCGGCACCGGCGTCGAACGGACGTGTCCCGGTGGCGGAGAGCGCCCCGATCTTGCAGAACTTCACGAAGGCGGCGACATTCATGTTGCGGTCCACGCCACCAGTTACTACGGCGTCGAACTGCCCGTCGATAAGTCCTTCCGCGGCGGCACTGAGGGCGGCAAGCGCGGAGGCGCAGGCCGCGTCCGTCGTGTAGCCGGGCCCGCGGAAGTTGAACAGGTTCGCGATCCGGCCCGCCGTGACGTTCGCGAGCTCGCCCGGCATCGTGTCCTCGTTGATCTCGGGGAACTGGCTCACGAACGAACCAGCGGTCTGCTCGGCGATCATCTGGCGCACGTCGGCCGGGAGCGCGGCGAACGCGGGTGACCGGCCGAGTTCCCGCGTGAACTCGGGAAGCTGGATGCGGAGGTTGGTCGCGTAGTGCTTCTCGCCGCCCATCGCGTTGCCGACGATGACGGCGACCCGCTCCGGGTCCACCCCCCAGCCTGGCCAGCCGGCGTCGATGAGGGCCGCGCGGGCCGCCGAGACAGCCCACTTCTGCCCGTCGTCCATTTGCTCGGCCACCTTCGGCGGCACCGGCAGCCGCCAGGCGATGGGGTCCCAGGCGAACTCGCGGACCCAGCCGCCGATGCTCGAGTAGGTCTTATCGGGCGCGCGGGGGTCCGGGTCGTAGTACAGATCCGGGTCCCACCGGTCCTTCGGCACATCGGTGATGCTGTAACGGCCGCCGGCGATGTTGGTCCAGAACGCCGCCGCGCTGGGCGCCTCGGGCATGATGGCGCCCACGCCCACGATGGCGACCGGCTGTGGCTGGCGGAAAGCTGACTGGCTAAGGCTCATGACGAGCCGATCCTGGTCCCGGACGGCGCCGCGGGCCGTCCGTAAAGGGCGTCCGCGACGCTATCCATGTCAGCCAGCAGCCCGGCCTGAGCTGCGGCCACGGTGTCCAGCCGCAGGGCGGCTCCGAGCTGGCTCACGTCGGTCCCTGTGCTGGCTCCGGCCACCCAGCGCAGCCCGTCATTGGCCACCTTGTATGCGGCCTCCCTGGCGAAGACGCGGCTCATCGCCGCCAGCGCCGCGGCGCTGAACCGGTGGTCGGCCTTGGCCGGAAGGTCGCCGTCGAGCGCTGCCGCGGCGCGGGCCGCGAAACTGCCCGCGCACTCCGCGTAGGCGATCAGCTCGCCGAGCCTCAGCAGCACATGCTGGCTGCGGGTAAGGCGGCCCGCGCGGCAGGCTTCGAGCACGCTGGCGAGCGCGTCGCTGGCGAGCGCCGCCGTCTCCGCACCGACGTCGGCGTGCCGGGCGTGCAGGGCCCGGAGCCCGGCGGCCATCTCGGGGTAGTAACGCGCGGCGGACTTCAGGTGCTGCTGCCACCGGCCGCGCGCGATCGTCATCTCCATGATCTCGGACGTGCCTTCATAGATCGTGGTGATGCGCACGTCGCGCTTCATCTTCTCCACCAGGTAATCGCGCGTGTAGCCGTAGCCGCCGTGGGCCTGGATGGCCGCGTCGGCGGCCTGGTTGCCTGCCTCGGTCGCGAAGTACTTGGCAATGGCTCCCTCGGTGTTGAGCGCTCCGTCCGCGCCCTCGCCCGCGTCGATCTGTGCGGCGGCGTGCTCGATGTAGGAGCGGGCCGCCTCCAGCCGGACGGCGTGCGGGACGATGAGCTTGTGCGTGTAGCCCTGCTTGCGTGACAGCGGCTCACCGGCCTGGATGCGCGTGGCCGAGTAGCCGATGGCAAGATCAAGTGCGGACCAGCCGCCCCCGAGCCCGAATGCCGCGACCATCAGGCGCGTGTAGCCAAACACCTTCTGGGCCTGCACGAGGCCCTGCCCTTCGATGCCGCCGACAAGGCTGGCCGCCGGCACGACGACGTCGTCGATGAACAATGCCGCGGTGTTGGACAGGCGGATGCCGTGCTTATCCTCGGGCCTGCCGCGGGTGAAGCCCGGTGTGCCGCTCTGGAGAACGAACCAGGACGGCCCGCCTGGCGCCCTGGCCAGGATCGTGTACCTGTCGGCGATGCCGCCGTTGCTGATCCACTGCTTGCGGCCGTTCAGCCGGTAGCCGGTGACCTCGCCGTTCTCGATGACAGGCATCGCCGTGGTCTTAAGCGCGCCGAGGTCGCTGCCCGCTTCGGGCTCGGTGGCGCCGTACGCGTACAGGACACCGCGCTCGGCTATCTCGGTCAGCCACAGCCGCCGCTGCTCCGGGGTCGCGCCGACGGATATCGGATCACTGCCGAGGAACGTGGCGAGCACGCTGGTGGCCAGGCCGAGGTCAAGGCGGGCCATCTGCTCGCAGATCCGGTAGACATCGACGGTGCAACCGCCCATACCACCGTATTCCTCGGGGATGAACAGCAGTTGCACGCCGAGCTCGTCGCTGCACATGGCCCGGACCACATCTTCCGGGCAGACGTCGTCGCGGTCGAGCTGTAGCTGGTGCTCCTGCGTCATCGCGTTGGCGACGAAATCCCTGATGGCGTCCAGCGTCATCTTGAGCGTCTCGGCATCCAGGCCGGTGCGAGCCCCGGCATTTGCCGTCACTGCCAGTGTCGTCACGGCATCATCACTCCTTGCCGTCAATCGTGGGCCGGTGACCTACGGGTCAGCGAGTGCCATTGGTCCCCGCGCCAGGTAGCGATAGACCGTCTACTGGCCAGTAACAAAGTCGCGGTGGCCGCCCGGACATCGCGGGAGCGGATTTCACCAGATGACGGGTAGTGACAGGTGAGCGCGCCGGGGGACTTGACGCAGCCGGCAACACCGGCGGGCTCAGCGGTCACGGCACGACGGTGACGGGCCACCCGCCAGCCCGCACTAGCCGGATGGCCAGCGAGCCTACGAGCCGGTGGCCGGCCTTCGCGGATGCCCCGACGACGATGGCGTCGGCGCGGACCTCCGCCGCGATCCGGCGGAGCTCGGCGAACGAGTCACCGCGGGTGGCAACGAAGGTGACGGAGATTCCCCGCTCCCGGGCTACCTCCTCAGCCTCGCGGCGGAGCTCAGCGGCTGCCTCCTCGAAGGCCCCGGCATGCGCGGCAAGGAACGCGGCATCGCCAGCGGGTGCCGCGGCGGATATCGACGAGAGTGACCCCACGTAGACGGCGACGAGGCGGGCGCCCTGCCGCCGGGCCAGTCCCGCCGCATAGGCGCCAGCTCGCAGCGAGGTGATGGAACCGTCGATGCCGACCACAATCGCCGTCGGGCCGTCGGTTCCCAGCTCGAACGAGCCTGCCACGTCGGACGTCACAACGGCAGTATGGGGCACGCAGCGGCGGCAGGCCGGGGGAGGCCCGGTAGTCCCCCAACCGGAAGGAGGGCGCTGAGCTACCCGGACACCGGCTGCTTGGGCTCCGGTGTGCAGCGAACCCCAGAGCTCGGCTTCTCCTCACCGCCCCTGCCGGACGAACTGGCCGCATTGATCCACGACAATCGTCACCACGCCGGCGTCGGCGCCGAGCGCCGGGTCCAGCCTGCTCAGGACACGGCGTACGGCCGCGCCGAGCGGACCGGCAGCCAGCCCGACCACCTCGTCGGCCCGCGCGTCGCTGACCGGCGCGCCGAGACCGCGCAGGTGACAGACCCAGGCGGCCAGCACGCGGGTGGCGCCAGCGGGCACCCGGCCCGCCGCGCGCTCGGCGCGCAGCACGGGCAGGATGCGGATCGGGAGCTTTTGCGAGCCGTCGGCCGCGATCCGGTCCAGCCGGTCATGCATCCGCCCGTTGGTGAAGCGCTCCGCCAGCGCGGCGCGGTAGGCGGCGAGGTCCGCGGCGGGCTGGCCCAGGTGCGGCGATGCCACCGCCCACCACTCCTCCAGCCAGGACCGGCACGTCTCGTCGGCCACCGCACCGGCCACTGTCCGGTGGCCCCGGATGGACCCGGCGTAGGCCAGCAGCGAGTGCGCGCCGTTGAGCAGCCACAGCTTGCGCCGCTCGTACGGTGTCACGTCGTCGGTGAATGTTGCGCCGGCGTCCTCCCAGCGCGGCCGTCCGGCGGGAAAGGTGCCGCTGAGCACCCACTCGTGAAACGGCTCGCTGACGACCGGGCAGCGGTCGTCGAACCCCGTAGCCGCACGCACGGTCCGGACATCCGCCGGCGTCGCACGGGGCGTTATCCGGTCGACCATCGTCGTCACGACGGCCACCGAGTCGGTGAGCCACCGGGCCAGGCCGGCATCGATAAACTCGGCCAGATCGTGGGTGACCCGCTGCGCCAGCGCGCCATTGCCGGGCGTGTTGTCGCAGGGCACCAGCGCGAGCGGGCCCGCGCCGGCCCGCCGCCGGGCCGCGATCCCGGCGACAAGCCGCGCGGGGGCAGTGCGCACCGGCGCGGTGAGGTCGCCCCGCAGGGCCCTGATGTCGGCCTGGACCTCAGGGCGGCCGACGTCCAGACGGCTGTCGGCGCCGCGCAGGTACCCGGCCTCGGTCACGGTGATCGTGACCGCGGACAGCTCCGGAGCCTCGAAATACCGCAGCCACGCCTCGTGGTCGGCCGCCGCGTGGGCCCGCGACAGGCTGCCCAGCACCTCGAACCGGTCCGCGTCGCCGGCCCGTGACACGAGCGTGTAGAGCCCATCCTGCTCGTTCAGCTCATCGACCAGGGGATGGCTGCGGGTCCCGGTAAAGGCCGCGATGCCCCACTGGGCGGCGTCCGGGGCGTGCCCGGTGTACCAGCACGGGTGGGCCCGGAAGAAGTTGCCGAGCCCCAGGTGGACGACGCGCACCGGTGCGGCGGCGGGGCGCCGCGCCGTGGTCCGCGACAGCCGTGGGGCGCTCACAGCTTGAACGCCGCGGCCGGGCGACCGGTAACGAGGTCAATCGCGGTCGCCGCGGCCTCGTCCTCGTCGAGCCGGTGCTCGGCCACCAGCCGCGCGAGGACGCCCGCGTCGATACGGCGCGACATATCGTGCCGTGCGGGGATCGAGCAGAACGCCCGGGTGTCGTCGGCGAAGCCAGCGGTGCGGGAGAATCCGGCCGTCTCGGTCACTGCGGCACGAAACCGCCGGATGGCGTCGGGGGCGTCGAGGAACCACCACGGCACGCCGACGTACACGGCGGGATAGAACCCGGCCAGCGGGGCGAGCTCGCGGGACCAGGCGGTCTCGTCGACGGTGAAGACGACCAGATGGAAGCCGGGATACGTGCCGAACCTGTCGAGCAGCGGGCGCAGCGCATCGGTGAACTCGATGCGGACCGGGATGTCATGGCCGGTGTCCGGCCCGAACCGCTCGTACGTCGGCCGGTGGTGGCCCCGCCGCACGCCGGGATGGAGCGTCATCACCAGTCCGTCGTCGCAGGACATCCGGGCCATCTCCAGCAGCATGTGCCGCCGGAACGCCACCGCCTCCGCGCCGGTGGCGCCGTCGCCGAGCGCCGCGCTGTAGATGCGCGCCGCCTCGGCGGGCTCGAGCGGGTCGGTGCGCACGTCCGCGTGGCTATGGTCGGCCGAGATCGCGCCGCGGGAGATGAAATGCCGCCGGCGCTCCTCAAGCGCGCGCAGGTAACCGGCGTAAGCGCCGGTGTCGACCCGCGCGGCCGCGCCCAGCCGGGCGACCGCGTCGCGCCACCCCGGCTGGGCCGGCTCGAGATAGCGGTCCGGCCGGAACGTCGGGATCACGCGTCCCTGCCATGCCGGGTCGGCGGTCAGCGCGGCGTGCGCCGCGAGGTCGGAGCAGGGGTCGTCGGTGGTCGCGAGGACCGCGATGCGGAAGCGTCCGTAGAGCGCCCGCGGCCGGTACGCGTCCTGCCCGAGGCACTCGGCTACCTGGTCGTAGATCGCGTCGGCGGTCCGCTTGGACGGGCGCACCGTGACGCCGAAGATGCCGGCCAGCTCGGCCTCGAGCCAGAAGCGCACCGGCGTGCCCCGGTACAGGTCCCAGCGTTCGCACAGCAGCCGCCAGGCCGCCCGTGCCGCGGCTTCCGGCAGCGGGCCCTGCCCGACCCCGAGCGCGTCCAGCCCGACTCCGTCGGCGTGCAGCAGCCGCGTCACATAGTGGTCGGGCGTCACCAGCAGGGCCGCCGGGTCCGGGAACGACTCATCGTTCAGCAAAATTCGCGGATCGACATGGCCATGCGGCGAGATGACCGGCAGGTCGCGCACCGCTTCGTACAGCCGCCGCGCGATGCCGCGTTCGCCCGGCTCTGCGGGCAACAGCCGGTCCGGGTGCACCAGCTGCCCTGAACCGGGCGCGGTCATGACCGGATAGCGTACCAGTTGGCCGCGCCGTCCCTTGGCGGCCGAGACCGCCAGCAGACCGGACGCGGGGGGTGCCATGACCGAGACGCCGGGTGCGGCGAGTACCGGGGCAGCGCAGCTCGGCGGCCCGGGCGGCGTCCTCACCGAGGCGCAGATCCAGGCGTTCGTGCACGACCAGCTGGCAGCCGCGCACCTGGACGGGCGCAGCGTGTGCGTGCTGGTGCCGGACGGTACCCGCAGCTGTCCGCTACCGCTGCTGGTGGCGGCGATCCACGGCGCGCTGCACGGGCGCGTCAGCCGTCTCACCGTGCTCATCGCGCTCGGCACCCACGCCGCGATGAGCGAGCAGGCGCTCGGCGCGCACCTGGGCTACGCCGCCGGCGGCCTGGCCGATCGCTATCCGGCAATGACCGTGCTCAACCACGCCTGGTGGGATCCTGCCACGTTGGCCGAGGTCGGGACCATCAGCGCCGACCGGGTCGCCGGGCTGTCCGCTGGCATGCTGCGCCAGACCGCCCAGGTGCGCGTCAACCGGGCCGTGGTCGAGCACGACGTCACGCTCATCGTCGGCCCGGTGTTCCCGCACGAGGTCGTCGGCTTTTCCGGCGGCAATAAGTATCTGTTCCCCGGCGTCTCGGGCCGGGAGCTCATCGACCTGTCGCACTGGCTGGGCGCGCTGATCACGAGCGCCGAGATCATCGGTACCCGCGGGATCACGCCGGTCCGCGCGCTCATCGACGAGGCCGCGTCGATGATCCCCCGCGAGCGGCTCGCGTTGTGCATGGTCACGAAGTCCGGTACGCAGGACCTGCATGCTATGACGTTCGGTGATCCGGCAGCTGCCTGGGCGGCGGCGGCGGACGTGTCGGCGCAAACGCACATCCGCTACCTCGACGCCCCGGTGCGCCGGGTCCTGTCGCTGATCCCGGCCAGGTACGACGACATGTGGACCGGCGCCAAGGGCTTCTACAAGGTGGAGCCGATCGTGGCTGACGGCGGCCAGGTCGTGCTGTACGCACCGCACATCCTTCAGATCGCCACGACCCACCCGGCGATCGCGCAGATCGGCTATCACTGCCGGGACTACTTCGTGCAGCAGTGGGACCGTTTCAAGGACCTGCACTGGGGTGACCTCGCCCACTCCACGCACCTGCGCGGCGCGGGAACATATGACGAGCTGAACGGGGAACGCGGCCGGGTCACCGTGACCCTGGCCACCGGCATCCCCGAGGACGTCACCCGCGCGATCAACCTCGATTACCTCGACCCGGCGGGTGTCGACCCGGCCGCGTGGGCGGCCGACCCGGACACCCTGGTCGTGCCCGACGCCGGCGAGGACCTGTACCGCCTGCGCTGAACCAGGCCAGCGTCGCGGCGCTACGCCATCCGCAGCGCCAGCCGTCCGTCGGCGAGCGCGGCAGTGTCGATCTCGTCGAGCGTGGTGACCACGATGTCGGCGCCGGCCGCGGCCAGCAGTTCGGTGTCGTCTGCCCGGGCGATCCCGATCGCCGCCATGCCGCCGGCCTTCGCCGCCTCGACACCGGCGGACGCGTCCTCGATCACCATCACCTCGGTTGGCTCGACGCCGAGTTCGTGCGCGGCGGTGAGGAAGATCTCGGGGTCGGGCTTGCCGCGGGCGAAATCGCGCCCTGAGACGTCGACCTCGAAATAGTCCAGCAGCGCAAGTCCGGGCCGCACTGACGGCGACGAGATCCCGTGCTCGCGCGCGAACGTGTCAAGCCGGATCTTGCGCAGGAACAGCGCCGCGTTCTTCGACGACGATGCGTCCGCGATCCGCAGGCCGGCGTCCTTGGCCGCGACGACGAACCGCAGCGCGTCTGGATACGCGGTGAACTCACCGGCCTCGATGAGGCGCACGACCATCTCCTGCTTGCGCTCGGCGTACTCGGCGACGCGCTGCTCGGCGCCGGGCACGTGGAAGTAGTCGAGCGCGGCGCGAGCGCCGTTCATGCGCGGCTTGCCCGACACGTGCTCCTGGTAGACGCGGGACGTGAACGATTCCGGCGACCACGTCGTGGCGTCGCGGATGTCCCGCCAGCCCGACTCCATCAGCTCGCGCAGCGACTCGCGCCAGGCCTTCTCGTGCGGCGAGTCGACCAGCACCCCGTCGACGTCGAAAATCGCGCCCCGGAATTTCGGCACGCGCCCTCCTTTCAGTCGTGGGCCGGCCGCCCGGCGACCGCCGAGTCTTGGCTGAGCTCGAACACCGTCCGGTCGCCCGGGCGCAGCTCACGGACGTCGTCGCGGACTCCGACCCGGACGGGGCGGCTCACGCCCTCAGGGTGGATGGCCAGCGTCAGGCGATCGCCGGTGAGCGTGACGACCATCGGGGTCTCCTGGAACTGCATGGAGAACGACAGGCCGTCGAGCCGGCTCGGGAGCCGGGGATCGAAGTACAAGATGCCTTCGCGGACGTGGGTACCGGTGTAACCGCGCTGCACGAGGTCGAGTGTCCCGCACATGACACCCAGGTGGATCCCTTCCTTCGTCGTGCCGCCCTGGATGTCGTCGACATCGCTCTGGAGCGCCACAAGGAACCGGTCCCACGAGCTCTCGGGGTCGAGGGCGGCGAGTACCCCCGCGTGGGTGACGAAGCTCAGGGTCGAGCCGTGCGAGGTGCGCCGGTCGTAGTACGCGACGTTCCGCAGTGCCGTGTCGCCGCGGTAGTCATACCCCAGCCGCTCGAAGATCTCGCGTAGCTCCTCGCGCGGAAGCAGGAAGAAGAGCATCACCGTGTCGGCCTGCTTGGTGAGCTTGTAGCGGTTGGGGTCGTCGCCCTCTGCGCGCAGGATCCGGTCGAGCCGCTGGATGTTGTCATACTTCTCGCGGTATGCGTCCCAGTCGAGCTCGTCGAGATCGTCGTAACCCTCGAACTGGCTGATGATTCCGTCGTCGTGGAACGGGACGAACATCCGACGGCTCATGTCCCGCCATATCGCCAGCTCGTCGTCGTCGATGCGGAGCCGCCCGCGCAGCGCTTCCGCGCGGCTCGCTGGGAGCAGGGACAGCAGCTTACCGGCGATGCCGCAAAGCCACGCCACCATCACGTTGGTGTAGGCGTTGTTGCGCAACCCGCCCTTCTGCGCATCCGGGTACTTGTCGTGGAACTCGTCGGGGCCCATCACGCCGTGGATCTCGTAGCGCTCGCGCTCGGGATTGAAGTGAGCGATCGACGCCCAGAAGCGCGCGATCTCGAGCATCATCTCCGCGCCGTAGCCGCCCAGGAACGCATGGTCACCGGTGGTTTGGAAGTAGTGCCAGATGTTGTAGAAGATCGCGGCGTTGACGTGCCGCTGATTGCGGCTGAGGTCAGGCTCCCAGCGGCCAGAGAGCGGGTTGAGGTGGACGCGCTGGGTTTCCTCGGTGCCCTCGCTCCCGCTCTGCCACGGGAACATCGCGCCTCGGAACCCTGCCTCCCGGGCCGCCGCCCGCGCCTCGCCCATCCGGCGGTAGCGGTACATCAGCAGCTCTCGCGTGACATCGGGGAGCCGGAAATTGAAGAACGGGAACGCATAGATCTCGTCCCAGAACACGTGCCCGCGATAGGCCTCGCCGTTGAGCCCGCGGGCGGGCAGCCCGGCGTCGAGGTCGGCGGTGTGACGCGAGCAGACCTGGAGGACGTGCGCGATGTGCAGCCGCAGCAGCATTTGCACCCGCTCGTTTCCGGACACGCGCACGTCGCACACCCGCCACAGCTCGTCCCATGCCGCATTGTGGCGCTCGAGCGACCCGGCGAAGTCGGCGTGGCGGGCCGCGGACTTGGCCGCCTTCACCAGCGTGTCGCTGATCGCCGGGTCCCGTGAGGTGTAGAACGCCACCATCTTCTCGACCCGGGTCGCCGCGCCTTGCTGCACGTCGAAGGCCAGGACCTGCTGGATGTAGTCCTCCATCTGGTGGAGCGTTCGCTCGACCTGGAGCGGCTGGTCGCCGCGGAACACGCGCGTGCGGGTCGCCTCGCTGATGTACAGATTCGACTGCCGGGTCTCGGCCTTCAGCGCGATGACCTCGGGCCCGAACGTCCGCGGGGAGACGGGGCTGAGGTGGCGGCCTTCGAGCTGCTGGTAGCGCGCGACGCCGCCATTCTGCACCCGGCCGTCGATCGCCGTGACCACCTCGACGTGCCCCGACCAGTTCTCCGGGACGAGCGTCCACTCGATCCCTGCGTGGTGGGGGTCGGCCATGCTGACGAACCGGCGGCTCCGCAGTGTCGTCTGCCTGCCGCTGCGATCGCGAAAGCGAAGGTCGCGGACGATGGTCGCGAAGCGGATGTCGAGCTCGTGGCGGTAGTCGAGCAGCTCGACGTCGGCGAGCCGGATCGCGTCCTCGCCCTCGATTCGCAGCGCGAGGACCAGCCAGTTCGGCAGGTTGACGAGATCCTCGTTGAGCACCGGGAGGCCGCCCAGGATTGTCGTCTCGCGGTTGTAGCCTCCGTGTGCGTAGGTGCCGGGATAGTGCACACCGTCGGCGTCCTCCCACTCCGCCGCACCACGTGTGCACAGGTAGCCGTTGCCTGTCGAGGTGAGCGCCTCGCGAAGCCCCTCAGCCCCGGGATCGAAGCCGTCATAGGTGAGCGAGAAACCGTCCACGGCACCTCCTTGTCGGTTCGACACGGTCATACCACCGCCCTTACAGCCGGCCCAGCGCGGGCCCCCAGCCGGCCGGACCGCCGGCCAGGAACCACGACCTCCAGCTCACGACGCCGTGGTCGTCGGCGCCCTCGATGGCGCGTCCCTGCGGGCTGCTGGCCGGGCCCTTGCTATTCTTGCCGCTTTCTGGCGCCCTCGCCGGCGCGGCGGCCGCCGCGCTCAGCGATTCACTGGCCGATGCCCGGGGTCACGTTGCACTATTCCTGCGGACTTTGAGTAGCCGCCGGGCAGGGATCTGGCCCCGGGTGGACCGGAGCCACGCCGTCCGGCGGAGAATGGTCGCTTGGCGGCCTAAGGCGCAGGAGTGGGGAGCGAGATGACCAGCGTAGCGGATCAGCCGCTGACCGGCGAACTCTCGGCGGCCGCCGACACGGTGGGCGCCCTGCTCAAGCCGGCAGCGCCGGTGGGCATCGCATTCTCCGGCGGTGTCGACTCCTCGGTCCTGCTCGCCCTGGCGGTACGGGCACTCGGCGCCGACGGCGTCGTCGCCATCCTCGGCGTCTCACCCAGTCTCGGTTCTGACGAACGCCTCGCGGCGCACGAGATCGCGGCGTTCGTCGGCGCCCGCATCGTCGAGGTGCAGACCAGGGAGGCGGCCAACCCGGCCTACCGGGCCAACGGGCCGGATCGCTGCTTCCACTGCAAAGACGAGCTGTTCACCCGCATCGAGGACGAGGTGACCGGTCGCTACGGCCTGGCGGCGGTGGCCTACGGCGAGAATGCCGATGACACGATGCGCCCTGATCGGCCCGGGTCCCGCGCGGCAAGCAGCCACCAGGTGCTGCGGCCTCTCGCCGAGGCGGGACTTGGCAAGGCCGCGGTGCGGGCCATCGCCGCGGTGCTGGAGCTCCCGAATGCCGACAAGCCCGCCGCGCCCTGCCTGGCTTCGCGGATCCCGCACTTCCAGGAGGTCTCTGCGCCGAAGCTCGCTCAGATCGAGACAGCCGAGAGGGCGCTGCGGGCGATGGGATTCGCCGAGTCGAGGGTGCGCCACCACGGCGACGTGGCCCGCATCGAGCTTCCTGCTGACGATCTCGTGCGGGCCGTCTCGGCCCGGATGCGGGAGCGGATCCACGCCGCCGTGACAGCCGCCGGCTTCCGGTTCGCCGCCGTTGACGTGCTTGGCATCCAGTCCGGCGCGTTCACGTTGTCAGCGTTGTCGGTCCCGCGTGACTGAGCACTGGCAGCCTGACGAAGCCATGGCCGCGTTCGCCGAGCTGGACCATGATCGAGCGCGTCGCCGCGGCTACCCCGAAGCGGTGTACTGCGAAGGCAAGACGCCTGGCCAGGTCAGCGCCATCGCCGCGGCCCTCAAGGGATCTCCCGCGACGGCGCTGTTCGCCCGGGCGGACCCCGCGCACGCCGGCGCGATCCTGGCGGTGCTGCCGGACGCGCGATACGACGAAGAGGCGCGCATGCTCGCATGGCCACCCGAGCCGCCGGCCCCGCAGGGCGGCGGAGTCCTGGTGGTGGCGGCAGGCACCGCCGACCTCGGCGTCGCCCGCGAGGCGCAGCTGACCGCGCAGTACCTCGGCCGCGCGGCCGATCTCATCGTCGACGTCGGCATCGCCGGACTGCACCGCATCCTGGCCCGGCTCGACCAGTTGCGGTCCGCCCGCGTCATCGTCGTGGTCGCGGGGATGGACGGTGCGCTGCCCGGCCTGGTGGCGGGGCTGGTCTGCGCCCCGGTGATCGCCGTGCCGACTTCCGTCGGCTACGGCGCGGCGCTGCAGGGCCTGGCGCCGCTGCTGACCATGCTGAACTCGTGTGCCCCAGGGGTGGCGGTGGTCAACATCGACAACGGCTACGGCGCCGGCCACCTCGCTGCCCAGATCGCGGCGCCGGGCTAGGCTAATCGGCCGGATCCGCCGGAGTCTCTGCATTCGCCGGAGTTCCTGGATTCCCCGGCATTCGCGTGCCGGGCACGAGACCCGCCCGCTCGGCAGCTGCGATGGCCTCCTCGAGGACCCGCCGGACCGGGACGGAGCGCGCCGCGGCGACCTCCGCGGTGTCGTCGAACTCCGGCGTTGCGTGGACGATCTCGCCGCCACGATGCGCCACCTTGATGCGAACCCGGCCGCCCGCAACCGGCAGCGGCACCCAGAGCCGGTCGAGCGGGATCCTGGTGACGGCGGCCTCACGCACCCCGGTCGTGCTGGTCAGCTCGAAGATCAGCCGCCGCAGCTGGTCACGGTGGCCGGCCGAGGTGAGCACGGCGAGCGTGTGAGCCGGGCGCCCCTTTTTCATCAGGATCGGGACCAGCCAGGCATCAGCCGCGCCCGCCTCCAGCAACGACGCCAGGACGGTAGGCCACACCCGGGGGTCCATGTCGTCGACGTTTGTCTCCAGCACCGACATGATTGACCGGTCGCCCGGCTCCGCAGCAAGAGCAGCCCGGTCGCCGATGACGACACGTACGACGTTCGGATGCCCGGGGACATCCCTGGTGCCGGCCCCCACGCCGACCGTGCGCACCGTCATGGCGGGCAAGTCGCCGGACTCGTCCGACAGGGCGGTGAGCAGCGCCAGGCCGGTCGGGGTCGCCAGCTCGCCGTCGCCACCGGACAGCACGCGCCAGCCCGCCGACAGCTCCAGCACCGCCGGTACCGGCACCGGAAGCTCGCCATGTGCCACCGTGACCCGGCCAGAGCCCAGCGCGACGGCGCTGCAGGCCATGGAGGTCACCCCCAGGCAGTCAAGGGCGGCACAGACGCCGACGACGTCAGCGATCGAGTCCAGGCCCCCGGCCTCGTGGAAGTGCACCTCGTCGGCCGCAACCCCGTGCACTCGCGCTTCGGCCCCGGCCAGCCGAAGGAACACGCGCTGGGCCCGGTCCCGCACCGGCACGGCGAGATCGGCATGCTCGAGCAGGGTCCGGATGTCGCGCCAGCTGCGGTGCTCCTGATCCTGCCCGGCGGGCCGCACGTCCACCTTGGTGGCGCGCAGGCCGGCCCGCCGGACCTCGGTAGCGGTCAGCACGATGGAACCAGGTGCCACGGCGTTCACGGCTGCCCGCAGCGTGCCGAGGGGCGCGCCTGCATCGACAAGCGCCGCGAGCAGCATGTCGCCGGCCACGCCCGCCGTCGCGTCCACCCAGGCGTGCCTGCCACCATCGGCCGTCGTCATGCGACAACCGTAGATGCAGCGCCCCGAATCTACGATCCGCCGGCAGACGTCACCGCGCGGGCCAGCCGCCCGGTCCGTACGGGCGCCGCGCAAGACCTAGTGGCTCAGCGCGTTGGCCGCGTAGTGCGCCGCGACCCGCGTCCCCGGCAGGGCGCGGGGGTAAACGGCGACATCTGCGATAGTCCCGCTGAAGTAGTAGCTGAGCGGCTCGGTCGTGCCCTGACTGTTGCTGCCCCAGGGGTCCAGGTTCCAGCCGAGCAGGTTGTCGCCGCCGACCCGCCAGTAGCCGCTGTAGGTCTGTGCCGAGTTGCTCGTGCTGGTACCAATCAGCTGGCCGTCGACGTACAGTGCCATGTTGTTCGAGCCGGCGGCCGAGTTGTACGTCGCGACCACGTAGTGCCATCGGCCGTCGTTGTAAACACGGGGCGCCTCAATGGTCTCGATCTGCCCGTTCCGGATACCGAACACAAGCTGGCCGTCGTTCATCATGTAGATATTGCGGTCGTAGGCGGAGCTCAAGCCGGTCTGAGCACTGCCGAAGCCGATGAGCTCGCCACCAGTATTCGTGGTGGTCGTGAACCAGCCTTCGATCGAGAACGCGAGCGGGCTAGTGACCGCTCGCGCGGCGGTCACCAGGCCCTTGCGGCCGTTGAACCTCGTCGCCGTGCCCGGGACGCCCGTAATCGGGCCCGCCGCGCCCTTGGTCGTCCCGCGCTCGTAAATGCCCTTGAAGCCGTGCGGTGACGTGTCGGCCGCGCTGTTGCCCGACGCCTGGTCCAGCCGCCAGAAAAAGGCGGGGTGATCGCGCAGGATGGTCTTCACGTAGCTGTGCGGCGGGTTCGCCGCGGCGACGGTTACCAGCGCGGACGACGCTGACCTGGCCGATGTCCTGGTACCGTCACTGACCGTCACGCTGTAGGTGTGGTGCGACTTCGGTTTGAGGCCCGCGTCGCGGTAGTGCCGGACCGGCAGCGCCCACGGCCACGACGTCGCGGTCACCGTGGCGATCGGCTTCTTGCCGCCGTCCCGGTAGATCGCATAGCTGAGCGTCCCGATGTCGCTGGTACTCACCGCGGTGAAGGTCACCGAGTCGACGCCCGCCGATGTGCTGGTCACGGTCGGCGCGGCGGGCCGGCTGGGCGTGGCGTGGTCGGGGCCAGGCCCGAAGATCGCGAAGCCTTGCTGGCCCTTGCTATTCACCGAGGTGAAGTCGCCACCCAGGAACAGCCGCTTGCCGTCGGTGGCCATCGCGCGCGGGCCGAGGCCGTTGGTGGGGCCGACGTTAGTATCCGGAGTCCAGTGCCCGATCGAGCCGTCGGTCAGGGACTGGTCAAGCAGATGGTGCGTGATCACGCCGGTTGCGGACTGGTTGTCGACCTGCGGGAATCCGCCCGGTGCGTAGGCGCAGTCGTGGGCATGCGAGCCCTTGAACAGCCAGCCGTTGATGAGGACGAGCGACTGGGTCGCGCCGAGGCAGTCGTTCTGCCAGATAAGCGCGCCGTCACGGATGGGGGGCTTGGCCCCCTTCGGGCTGGTGACGTAGGCGGCGAAGTCACCGTCGAAGCAGCCGCCGCCGGTGCCCTCAGCGGCGATGTAGGCGATGCCGGCCGGATCTGACCTGGTGGCGCCGCCGATGACGACGTCCTTGACCGACGAAGAGCATGTCCCGTTGCTGAAATTCGGGACGATCGTCGCGGCAAACGGCTCGCTCGCGCCGGTGACCGGGTTCGTCGAGCCGATGGCATTCTGCCGGGCGCCGTTGATGTGGTTGAAGTAGCCGCCCACCACCACGCGGGAGTCATTGGGCGCGACGGCTATCGAGGTCACCGCGTTGTCAAGGACTGGTGCCCACGGGGCCAGAGCGCCCGACGTGGTCACCGCTCCTGCGTAGCTGCGCGCCACGCCGTCCAGCTCGCCGAAGTCACCGCCGAGGTAGATCTCCGACCCGTTCGGGGACAGGGCGATCGTGAGCACCTTCCCGTACGCCGGCGGCCGCCAGCTTGTCAGGGCACCAGTCGCCAGGCTGACGGCGGCGAGGTCATCCCGGTACGCGCCGTTGACGTGGCTGAAAATGCCGCCGACATAGAGCGTCTTGCCGTCCGGCGAGACCGCGAGGGCTGTTACCTCCGCCGCTGATGTCCCCGTGATAACCGGATGAAAGGATGTCACCAGCTTCCCGGTACTGGCGTTGAAGGCCGCGAGATAGCTGCGGGTGACCTGGCCGGTGCCCGCTTTGTCACCGGGCGGCCGGACCGAGGTGAACTGGCCGCCGGCATAGACGACGCCGTGAGCGTAGGCGAGCGCCCATACCGTGTTGCTCGTCTGCCAGGACGAGGCAAATCTCGCGGTGATATCCGGGCTGGGCGGCGGAGTCGGTCTCGGCCGGGCCGTTGCCGCACCGGTGACCGGCCCGCTCGTCGCGGCCGTGGCGCGCGGAACCTGGATGCTAGTCGCCGTCGCGGCTGCCACCAGCAGCGCGGTGAATCCAAGGAGAATCCTTGCCTTCATTCCATCCCTTGCTAAGCGTTACTGCCCGGCACGCGCATGCTGACCCGCAGCCGTCCGTGCCGGGGTAAGTCTCGGAGTGACGGCGCCTCGCCCGACCCGGGGGGTGCCGCAACCTGATTCCCGGGCAACCGATGACCCGGCCGATCGCAAAGGCTACCGTAGTAACCGATAGTAGTCGCCATTGCTAAAACCAGTAGTTTAAGCGCAATTCAGAGTCTGCACCACCGATTCGGGCGCAATGCGGGTAACTGGGGACGGTGACGGGCAGGGGGTCATCCCGGCTGGAGGCTCGTCCCGGTCAATCCATGCGGAGATCGCGCTGGGTGATTGCAGGCTGCGGTGTCATGGGGCTACGTGGCGGCGCGGTCGCGCAGCAGGAACTTCTGGATCTTGCCGGTGCCGGTCTTGGGCAGTTCGTCCACTATCTCGATGCGCTTGGGTACCTTGAAGCCGGCCAGCCGGTCGCGGGCGAAGTCGCGGAGCTCGTCGACGTCGACCTGCTCGCCCTGGAGCAGGGTGATATAGGCGATGGCGATTTCGCCCCACCGCTGGTCGGGCGCGGAGACGACGGCCGCCTCCGAAACGGCGGGATGTGCGCAGAGCACTTGCTCGATTTCTATAGTCGCGATGTTCTCTCCGCCGGAGATGACAATGTCCTTAAGGCGATCGCGCAGCTCCAGATACCCGTCCGGGTGCATCACCGCGAGGTCACCGGAGTGGAACCAGCCACCGGTGAAGGCTTCAGCGGTCGCCTGCGGGTCACGGTAGTACCCGAGCATGACGTTGTTCCCGCGCATGACGACCTCGCCGAGCGTCGCGCCGTCGGCGGCCACGTCGCCCATCACCTCGTCGACCACCCGGATCTGCTCGGAGACGACGGTCGCCACCCCTTGCCTGGCCTTACGCACGGCCTGGTCTTCATCGGGAAGCGAATTCCAGTCGGGATTCCAGGCGCAGACGGCGATCGGCCCATAGGTCTCGGTCAGGCCGTAGAGGTGCGTGATATCGATGTTGAGCCTGGATGCCTTGGTCAGCAGCGCGGGAGAGGGCGGCGCGCCGCCGATGAACAACCGGACGGGATGCTCGCACGGCGCCGCCGAACTGGACTCGAGCATCATGGTGACAACGGTCGGCGCTGCGCACATGTGGGTGACGCCCCGTGCGTGGATCGACTCCCAGATCTCGGCCGGATCTACCCTGGGCAGGCACAGGTGGGTTGCGCCGGTGGCGGTGACCGCCCAGGTGTACGCCCAGCCGTTGCAATGAAACATCGGCAGTGTCCAGAGGTAGACGCTGCGCGTGGTCAGGCCGGCTTCCGCGATCACGCCCAGGCTGTGCAGGTAAGCGCCGCGGTGTGAGGTCATCACGCCCTTCGGCTTGCCCGTGGTGCCGGAGGTGTAGTTGACCGACAGCAGCGCGCGTTCGTCTGCGGGCCGCTGCAATGGCTCCGGCTCGCCGGACCGGATGAGTGCCTCGTATTCGCAGCGGCCGGGATCGGCCGAATTCAGCCAGACCACGCGCGGACGCGGTGTCTGCATGGCCTCCAGCGCCGCGGACAGCGGCGCACTCAGCAGCACATCGGCCACCACCAGCCGGGGCCCGGAGTGCTCCAGGATGTAGGCGTACTCGCGGGCCGTCAGGCGCGTGTTGAGCGGCACCAGTACGCCGCCGGCGCCCGGGACCGCGTAGTGGAGTTCCAGCAGGCCTGCCACATTGGGCAGCAGCGTCGCGACACGGTCACCGGCCGATAGCCCGAACGTGCCGCGAAGCGCGCTCGCCGCGCGCCGGACGCGGTCGGCGTGCGCAGCGTACGTCCAGGCCCGGCTGCCGTCGCGGACCGCGGTGCGGTTCGCCCAGACGACTTCGCTGCGTTCCAGGAACGACAGCGGGGTGAGCATGGACTCGGAAACACTGAGCGGCGAAGGCGTCCCGATACGGTCAGTCATGCCCTGATCGTCGCCAGGTGAGCGCGGCGCAGCTAGGGGCGAACGTCACTGGGTGGCTGCAGCGCGACCATGGCCAGCGAGGCGATCAGGATCCAGGTGGTGTTGGCCTGGAACGATGACCCCCAGCTGACAAACGAGTTGTTATGGAACAGCACCCCAGCGCGACAAGAGCCGGGCTGAGCGCGAACACGGCGAAGAACATTGGCGAAGAACGCCGCGCCGAACAAGCCGCCGAAGATCATCGCCACATTGGAGATCAGCGCCAGCGGCGGCGAGAGCACCCTGCTCACCCAGACGTAGTCACCGCCGGCCCGGGGCATGCTCGCGGCTAGGTAACGCAGAGGACAGCACGGCGGGAGAGCGACATGGCCAAGACGACGATCTACTTCGTGAGCGACCTGCACGGCTCCAGCCGGTGTTTCCGCAAGTTCGTCAACGCTGCCCCGATCTACGGCGCGAACGTGCTCATCCTGGGCGCCGATCTGGCAGGCAAGGCCATTCAGCAGATCGAGCGCCAGCCCGGCGGGCGCTGGACCACCCGGTTCGTCGGCAGGGAGCAGACCGTCGAGGATGGCCCGGAGCTTGCCGCGCTGGAGAAGCTCATCGCCGACCACGGCTACTACCCGTACCGGGCCGAGCCTGGCGAGCTCGAGGCGATGCAGGCGGACGGGACCCTGGATGACCTCTTCCTCCGCCTGATGAAGGAACGGCTCGCGCAGTGGCTCACGATCGCCGATGAGCGGCTGCGCCCGCACGGCGTCCCGCTCTACTTCATGCTGGGCAACGACGACCCCGAGGAACTCGGTGAGCTGCTGGACAGCGCGCCCTGGGGCACGCATTGCGAAGGCAAGGTCGTCTGGATTGATGACGACCACGAGATGATCAGCTGGGGCTACTCGAACACCACCCCTTGGCACACCTACCGCGAGGAGACCGAGCCCGAGCTGGCGACGGCCATCGCCCGCAGCGCCGACCAGCTCACGCATCCCGAGCGGGCCATCTTCAACCTGCACGCCCCGCCGCTGGCCACCCATCTCGATGACGCGCCGAAGCTCGACGCCGACCTCCAGGTGCAGGCAGTCCTCGGCCAGGTGCAGTACGTCCCGGTCGGCAGCAGCGCGGTGCGCGAGGCCGAGCTGGCGCACCAGCCGCTGCTCGGATTGCACGGCCACATCCACGAGTCCCCCGGCATCCGCCGCCTCGGCCGCACGATGATCGTCAACCCTGGCAGTGACTACTCCACCGGGGCGCTGAACGGGGCGCTGATCACACTGGACAAGGACAAGATCAAGGGCCACCAGCTGGTCCGCGGCTGACTCCGGCCGGTGCCGGCAACCGCCCGTGCAACCGGGCAGCAAGGTGGCGATGTGCTCGTCGCTGTGGACGTCGGCACCTCCGGCGCCCGCGCCGCCGCTTTCGGCCTGGACGGCGCCCGGCTGGCGTGGCGCCAACCGGGCCGGCACCCCATTCCGCAGCCCTCCTGGACAGTGGCAGGAGAGGTCCGGCCGGCGCTTGCCCGCCGGTTCGGCCTGCCGAGAGCTGTCCCGGTGATCGCCGGTGTGGCCGACAGCCTGGCCTGCGCGCTGGGCGCCAGCGTCACCGGGCCCGGCTCGACCGGGAGGCGGCAGCCGTGTGCCCTGATGTGGCAGCATGCTGCCAGCGGGGCGCCTGTGGCTCGCCGTCCGTCCGGACAGCTCGGCCGAGCAGGATGCGCGAGACTGGGCGCAGAGCGCTGCGGCCGCCCCGCCGGTTCGTCCCGTCCCGCTGGGGGAGTGCGTTCGAGCCCGGGCGCGCGGCGTGGTTCGATCAGGTGCGGCGCAGCGCCGCCGTGTACAGCCCGCGGGAGAGCAGATGACCTCATACCGGCTCGGGATCAACACGTGCTTCGCGGTCAAGCGCTGGCCGCAACCGGAGCGCTGGGCCCGCGTGGTCCGCGATGACCTGGGGCTTGACCTGGTCCAGCACACGCTTGACCTGATTGACCTGGACACCTCGCCGGCGGATGTCGCGGGCCAGGCCGACTGGCTGCGGGCGGCCTGCACCATCGGCGGCCTCACGCTGCACTCGACCTTCACCGGCCTGGCCGCCTACTCCTCGAACCTGCTGCTGCACCCGGACCCGGTCGCCAGGGAACGGGGCCGGGCCTGGTACCGCCGGGTGATCGACTTCACCGCCGCTGTCGGCGCCAGCTCGACCGGCGGGCACGTCGGCGCCTACAGCATTGATGACTGGCGGCATCCGATCCGGCGGCGGAAGCTGTGGAGCGAGCTTGGCGAATCGCTCGCCGAGCTGGCTGCTTACGCGCGCGAGCAGGGGCTGTCCAGCCTGATGGCGGAGAACCTGGCCGCCGCGCGGGAGCCGTCCACGCTGCAGATGCTGTCATCGCTGCTGACCGACGGCGACGACGCTCATGTGCCCATCAGGCTCTGCCTGGACGTCGGCCATCAGTGCGTTCCTGGCACATCCGGGGCCGATCGCGACCCCTATGCATGGCTGGAGCAGCTGGGCGCGCGCGCGACCGTCGTCCAGCTGCAGCAAGCAGACGGGACGGCGGACCATCACTGGCCGTTCACGGCGCAGGCCAACGCCGCGGGCATCATCGACGCCCAGAAGGTCCTTGCCGCGCTTGACCGGTCAGGCGCAACGGATGTCGCGCTGATCCTGGAGATCATTCCCGCGTTCGAGCAGGATGACGATCAGGCGCTGGCGGATCTGCGCCAGTCGGCTGAGTACTGGCGGGCTGCCCTCGCCGAGCATGACGGTGGCTGACCCGATACCCTCGGCCTCCGCGATGAACTGGCGCAGCCCGGCACTGCGCGCTACCAGGCCGGCCTCGGCCAGCCAGCTCTCCTGGCGGGCCGACGGCTCTAGTCCCGGGCGGGCGGGAGCGGCTGGACGACGTCGAATGCCAGGCCCGACCAGCCAGGTCCGCGGCCGGGGCGAGCGCGATGGGCGAGCCAGGTCGTGGTCGACCCGTCGATCCAGCGGGTGCGGCGGAAATAGCGAGTGACCTCGGTGCCCTCGCGGGGGATCGACTCGTCGGCGACGAAGAACGGATGCTCAGGCTCGAGCAACTGCGCGGCCGCGTGGACATCGCCGTATGCAGGACGGACCAGGATGCCGCGCCGGAAATAGCGCGCGCCCGCCGGCGCGACTACCGGCACCATCGGAATCCAGTTCGCGGGCGGCAGCCGCTCGAGCACATACGTCTGTGCCGGGCCGCCGGGGGTCCGGCCCGCCGGCGCCGGCGCCGGGTATGCCGCGTCGAACTCGAAGGCGAGCTGCAGGGCGTCGACCGGGGCGTCGAGTGGCCCCTGCAGACTGTGCTCGACGGCCCATGACATCGCGGCCATGTCGTCGCGCAGGAAATAGACGTCTTCCAGGGGTGCGCCCTCCAGGACGGCGCCGCAGCTGGGCGGCATGAAGATGAACGGCGACCGGCCCGCCGGTCCCGAGATCTTGAACATCGACCAGGGACCGCCGCCGGCCGGCTGCGGAAGCTGCTCGGTGGGTTCGATGACCGTCCGGACTCCGAAGGTGTCGGTGACCACGAGCGCGGTCACCTGCGACAGCGCGCCTACGTCGGTGGGTACCGGTACGTAGAACCAGTCGTTCCCGAAGACCAGGGCGAACTCCATCACCAGCATGGTGGCCAGATCGACCTGGTCGGGCTGGAGCGCGCCGAAGTCGGTGACCGCGTCCTCGAACTCCCACCAGCGCGGCGCGGGCATGCCCCGGAAGGTGACGTGGTTCGGCAGGAAGTTGAACGTCTCGACGGCCGGGGCTGGCGGTGCGGGCGCGGGCGGTGCGGGGGCGGGCGGCGGACTGGCTCCGGCCGGGCCGGACGTGACCGCAGCCAGGGAGAAGGAGTACCAGTCGAGGTCGCCGCCCCGGAAATCGGGCGCGGCGAGGGTCACCGTTGCCGCGCTGCTGGCCGAGGTCACCGTCGCTGCATAGTCCAGGCGGCGGGACTGCCAGGCCGCGTCCCCGGCAGGCTCGGCGTACAGGGCTGCGCGGTAGGCGACTAGCTCGGCGAGGACCGCCGGGATTCCCGGTTCAGACGCTTGCGGCGGCAGCGGCGGTACCGGCGTCCCGCCGGACTGCGCGAGCGCGTACGCCGCCGCCAGCGCGACACCGTCCACGACCCGGCCGGCCAGGCTGGCCCGGATCGCGCGGCCGGCCGGGTCCTCCGGCGCGTCCGCGGGTGCGGTGGCGGCGATCGGATAGGCCAGGCGGAGCGCGTCGATCACGGCCGCCGCGGTGGCGGGCGAGACCGCGCCGCGGATGGCCGCCTCGCCGCGCCGGCCAAGCTGGGCGGAGCCGCGGACGTTCAGCGTGACGGGGACTCGTTCGACGTGCGGCTCAAGAGCCACGGCGGGGTCGTAGGGGAGCTGCCCGGCGCCGGTGCCGTCCGGCGCGTAACTGGTCAGCGGCTGGGACTGGACGCTCATCACGGCCTGCACCGGCGAGCCCGCGTCGTCGCCCGCCAGCTCACCGACCTGCCACTGGCGCGCCAGCATCCACAGCGGGTCGCGGACCTGGGCTTGCAGGCTGCGCGCCATGGAGCCGTCGCGCGGATGAGGCTCTAGCCGCGTCCACAATGTCACCGAAGCCACGGCTCAGCCCTCTTTCGCGGGCGTCCCGGCCACGACCCGGACCGGCGAGAGGATCATGGTGACCGTGTCCTGTTCAAGGTTGAACGGGAAGTAGAGCGCGGGGATCACCTGCCCGGCCTGTCCCACGGAGCCGAGATCCACGGTGCGCACCCGTGCCAGCTCGAGGGTTTCCCGCAGGACCTGCGCCAGCGCCGCGTCATCCCAGCCACGTTGCAGATCGGGGCAGACGGCCAGTAGCAGGGCCTGCGGAGCACGTGCTTTCGGCTCGTCGTCGTGGAACGCGACGCCGGCGCTCTCCCGGCTGCTCGGCACCCGTTCGGGCCAGCCGTCCATGAACAGGCCGGCCCAGGAGGCCGCCGGGTCGGTGACGTCGCCGGTCACCAGCGCCATGATGGCGACCCGCCCGTGTGCGGGCTTGGCGCCGGGCGCGGGCGGCAGGGCCAGCCACCGGTCGCCGGCCATAGCCGGGAGCTGCGCGATCCGCATCGGCGGCGCCTGGGCGCCTGCCACCAGCTCGGCCAGCAACAGGGCGAGATCGAGCCGGGACACCCCCGGCTGCACATGGGAGAGCTGCTGCCGCCACCGCTCCACGGCGCGGGTATCGGCGCCGATGAGCACTGGATCCTGGGCGAATGCCTGGCCCAGCGACGCGTCCGGCGGCGCGAACCGGGGCAGCACCAGCAGGCCCTGGCCGAATGCCAGGCTCAGCAGCTCCAGTGCAGGCGCGGGATCGCCGGCCGGCAAGGTGATCGCGGCAAGGCTGGCGGCCCTGGTGGCGAGGGTGTCGTGCAGCGATGCCGCCTGGGCGGCCAGGAGGGGGTCAGGCCCGGAGCCTCGCCGTGACGGCGGGATCGCCCCCGGGACGCCATAACCGGACGCTGCGGCGATCGCGTCGCGCGCCGCGTCCGGGGCCAGGCTGCCCGCTGCCGCGCTGGCCAGGTTGGTGACGGCCATGCCGATCGCGTCACGGGCGGCGGACGCCCTCGCGTTCAGCTCCGTGACGTCGACCCCGGCTGGGACCGTCACGTCCGGTGTCGCGAGGTCCCCGGCGGCCAGTGCCCGCGCGCCGGCGATCAGGTCGGCGACCGCGCGGGCGACGTTGAGCAGGTCAGCGAAGCCCGCCTGCGGCGCCGCCGCCTCGGGGTAGCTGACCGCTATGTCCGTGGCACCGACGGGGACGGCCTGGTAGATGATCCTGGCGTCGAGTTCAGAGCGCCCCGCCTGGGTGTTGACCCGGCTCATCGCGAGGATGTCCAGCGGCCCGGCGGCCAGCTCGCTGAGCAGCACGGCGGCCGTCACCGGGGGCGTGCCGCCGGCCGAGTAGGTGACGGTGGCCTGGATCGTGGCTGGATCAGGCAGCAGCCCCGAGACCCAGGCATCCAGCCACGGCTCGGCCAGCGACCGGGGGGTGGCCGGGATGGCTGCCCAGGCCGCGGCCCGGGCAGGCGCTCCGGCGAGCAGCGCGCAGACGCGCTGGGTGTGGTCGATGCCGCTGCGCGGGGTGCTCACGACCTGCGGGCCGGGCATCTGCTGCGCCTGTGACAGCCCGTCGAAGGTCCCGCCCGCCCGGTCCGGGTTGCCCCGCATCGTCTGATAGACAGCTTCGGCCACGCCCACGTCGCTGATCGCGTCGACCATGTCGTCCAGGGCAGCGAACAGGGCGAGCAGCTTGTCCCTGTCGGGGCCGGGCGCGGGCAGGCCGGAACCCCAGTCGGCGCCTGGCGCCAGCGTCCCGTCCTGGCGCGCCCGGTCCAGCGCGAGGGCGTCGACCACGGCGGAGGCGCCTGCCACCTCGTCGGTCGGTGACGTCGGGGTGAGCTTGCCGGCGGCGATGGGGAACCGGTCCCGCAGCGGCTGTATATACGGGTCCAGGGCCGCGTCATGCATGCTGCTCTCCAGCTGATAGCCGAGCAGCGCGCCGAGAGGCTGCCCTTGCCGCACCCCGTCCAGCAGGTAAAGGGCCATCCGGACCCGGTCGGAGGACAGGTCAAGGGCGAGCAGCCCGTCCTCGCCGCCGCCCTGATGGGAAAGGTAGCCGCTGCGCAGCACTGCTGCGGTGGCGGCCTGGGCCATCGAGGGCGCGTGAATGAAGCCGCCGTTGTCGGCGGGAGCCTGCAACGGCGGCGCGGGAGGCGGGGCGCCGGGAAACAGCTTCGCCCGCCGCGCGTCGAGCTCGGCGACCAGCGCGGCGGCCGCGGTGCCGGCCGGCCCGGGGACGGCCGCCGGGCGCAGGTTCTCCACGAACCCGTAGGCGCCGGCCCGCAGGCCTGCCCCGCCGTCCCCGGTGGCGCCCGCCGCCCGTTGCGCCGTCAGCCGCGCGGTCGCCAGCGAGGTCACCCACGCATCCAGCCGGTGGCTGCAGGTGTCGAGGCTCTCGGTGAGCAGGCGGTCAAGCTCGGCAGTCGGCAGTAGGGCGAGCCGGTCCATGCTGGCGCGCAGCTCCGCGAGCCGTTCGAACGGCGACCCGGGCAGCGGCTGGAGCGCGACCAGGAATTCGGCCCAGCTCATTGTCTCGCCGGCCGACACCGGCCTGGCCAGCACCTCCCACGGGGTGATCTGTGCCGGGGCGGGCGCGGCGGCGGCTGGCGGCTGCGCCGCGGCCCGGGCCGCCGGCGGCTCCGTCGCGATCCCGACCAGCTCCTGCTCCCTGGTCTGCGCGAGCTCCAGTTCTCCGCTGGCGACCTGGGCGAACTGGGCGAGCGTCACATAGTCCAGCAGGATCGACTGGCGCAGGACCTTGTAGAGCAGGGTGTCGGGCGTCGCCGGGCCGGGATAGTTGTTCACCCGGATGTCGTCGATCGCGGCGAAGCGCAGCCAGGTGATGTAGTTGACCTGGCCGGCGCCGAAGCTCGCGTCGGCCGGCAGCGGATCGGTTTCCGACAGCGGGGCGGCGACGACCGTGGGCGACGCGACGGGGAAGTCCGCCGGGGACAGGCCGGTGTGCACCAGGCGGGGATCCCACGCGGTATACCCGAGCGCATCTAGCTGCGCCCGGCCCGGCGCCAGGTGCTGCTGCCACCAGATGGCACCTCCGGCGGAGGGGACGGCCAGGAACCCGATCAGGTTCCAGAGCAGCTGGTCGCCGAGCACGTGACGGGCCCGGAAGCTCATCGAGCTGGCGTCCATGCCCAGCACGTGCGCCATATCGGCGTCCGGGTCGCCGGGCGTGGCGCCTAGATGCGGTGCGCTGGCCGCGCTCGCGATCCAGGCGGGCAGCAGCCGCTGCGCCATCTGCAGCACCGCCGACTCGACCGGGTCCCGGGCGTCGGGCGCCCACAGCGCCGTGGAGGTGACCGGCAGGATGCCGTAGGGAATCTGGCCGGTACTGATCGCCGGCAGCGGCCCGCGCGGCCGGACGTTGGCGATGGACCAGGTGCGCGCCTGCTCTAGCTGCTCCTCGGTCAGCTCGCCATCGCCCATCTGGCGCAGGAAGTAGCCGAGGGTGGCGGGCCAGAGGGCGGTGAGCATGTCCTGGCCGTCCCGCATGTCGTGCCGGTCAGCGAACCGGATGTGGTCGAAGGTGGCGGCCGGCAGGCCGAGCAGCCGGGCCGCGACCGGCCCGTCGGCGTCCGGTTCGCCGGTCAGGGCCGGCCCGAGTTCGACCGCGAAACTGGTCAGCGCGCCCGGGTCGTCGCGCCGGTAGGCGGACGGTGCGTCCGGGGCGTTGTTGGTCGGCGCTCCCTGCGGCACGAACGCCAGCCCGTCGGAGTAGTGGTGTGCATCCAGCAGCGCCGCCACCGCGGCGGACTGGTCGACGCCGGCCGCCAGCCCGTAGACCAGGACGCGGTCGAAGCCGGCCTGGCGCTGCCGCGGCGTGATCGGTATCCGCATCCCCATCCCGGCGGCTACCGCGGCGTCGAAGTCCACCAGCCAGCGCATCCCTGCGTCGACCGGCATCCCGTCGGGGAATCCGCCCGCCAGTGCCGGATCGGCGGGCGAAAGGGACAGCGCCAGATCGGCGGTGACCGGCGACCCGGTGAAGCTGCCGGTGGTGCCGGCGCCGTCCAGCACAACGGTCCAGGCCGGCGGGAGCAGTGCCGCGGTCGCCGGCTGGTCCCAGCCGCTGCCGGTCAGTGGCGGGCTGGGCGGCTGTGGCGGCGGGACCGGAGCGCTGCCGCTCGGGGTAGGCGCTGCGGGCAGCTGCGCGATGTTGACCGGGGTGCTCTGGCGGACGATCCAGGCAGCGCGCGGCGCGCCGTACCGGGCGGCCAGGCCGCGCCACGGGGCCTGGACCAAGTCGGGCTGCGCGGGCGGGTTCCCGGCCCGCCAGACCGCCTCCCAGTACGCGTTGCCCGCGGACAGTTCGGCTGTGGTCAGCGCGGGATGGTGGCCGTTGACCATGATCTGGTCCGGGTAGACGCGGACCCACAGTTCGCTGGCGTCGCCGCTGCCGGCGAAGCGGGTCTCGATCCTGACCGGCAGGAGCAGCAGCGGCGTGTCTGCGCCGTTGACCGACGCGGGCCCGGGCCGGGTGGCTCCGGCCGCTGTCGTCTCGGTCATAGCTGCCTCGGCGGGAGAAGCGAATCAGCGTGAACCATGATCCTGAACGGCATCCGGATGGTGATCGCGGCTGTCTGCGCGGAGTCCCGTCCCCAGGCGAGCGCGGAATCCTCAGCGTTCGAGCTGTCCAGCGCCACCCCCGCCGGGGTATTCGAGGCGGTGAGGAAGGCGGGCAGGCTGTAGCTGGCCAGAACTCCGGCGAAGACGGTCGACGCGACCCGGTAACGGGAGATCTCGGCCGGTGCCAGCCCGGCGAACACGCTGCTGACGGCCGAGGAGGGCAAAGTGCCCGTTCCCGCGCTGAAACCGGCCCGGGCCGGCGGGGGCGCGCCGGCCCGGGCTGCTGCTGGGCCGCCGGCCGGGGCCGCCCGGCGATCCCCGGCCACGCCGGCGAAGTTGGTCCAGGCCAGGTCCTCCCACCGGGTGACCGGATCGCTGGCTTCGGGCTCCAGCCCGAACCGCGGCTCGGTGGGCTGCTCGGTGAACACGAAGAAGAAGCCGAGCGGCGACGCGGTGGTGCCCCCGCGCGCGTCGTCTACCGACAGGTTGAAGCCGACGAAGGTGATGTCCGGGCTCAGCGTGCCGCGGAAGATGGGGAAGCGCTCGTCGGTCTCGTCGAGGACGCGGCCGTTGTCCCCGTCCGGTCCCGCCTTCGCCTTGCCGGCGAAGATCACCGTGTTGGGATAGCGGCGGAGCAGCTCGCCGCGGATCAGCAGGACGATATTGTCGGCAACCACGTTCGGACGGTTCTCGTTGAGGCCAAGCGCCCGCGACAGCGGCCAGGTGCTGACCGGCGGGATGTCCTTGAGCGCCTCGGCGAGCTGCGCCGGATCGGTCGGGTCCCCGGGCTGCGGCACGTAGCCGGCCACATCCCAGAACTGCCGGAAGTAGCTGCCCCGCTGGTCGGTGGGGTAGCCGTTCCACAGCAGCTGGCGGGCCATCTCGTGGTTGAGGCCGACCAGGTAGGACTCGATGAAGGCATGGTTGTCGACCACTGCGCCAAGCGTGTCGGGCGGGATGAGTTCCACGCCGGGCAGCAGATAGTCCTGGTTCAGGTCGCGCAGCGGGATGTACATCGGCTGCGGGAAGGCCGGCGCGGCCATGATCGGCTCAAGCGGGTCGGCGGCGAACCATGCCGCCCCGCCCGGCATGCGGATGACGGATCCCATCCGGGCCGCCACGGTAGTGGCGGGGGCCAGCCGGGTCAGCACGGTCGCCGACAAGGCGGCCAGGTCGAGCGCTGCCGCCAGCGGCGGGTCGGCCGGGGCGGCGTGCACTGCCGCGAGGACGCCGCCGGCCGCGACGCGGAACCGGGCTGCGGCAGGCGTGTCCCCGGCCACCGCGCTGATGCCCGGCGCCGCGGGCCCGGTGGGAGCCCCGGTGGCGGGTGCCGGTGCTGGCGCCGCGGTGGCCTGGATCGTGCCGTTCCCGCCCAGGCCGGACGGCGGGATGGTCACCGTGAACGTGGTCGCTGGTGGCGCGGCCTGGATGGCGGCCGCGGTGAGTCCGGACAGGCGCAACGCCACCCCGGCCGAGTCGACCGCCTGGACCCGGGTCAGCCACCAGGCGGCTGCGAGCGCCCCGGCGAGGATGGCCGCGGTCACCAGGGCAATGGCGATCCCGGGCGCGCCCGCCGCCACCAGGGCCACCAGCAGGGCGGCGGCCACGACGAGCCCGAGCGCGGCTACCAGGACCGGGAGCCACCGGTGCAGGCGGACGGCGAGCCAGGTGATCGCCACGGCGAGCCAGCCGGGCAGCCAGCTGGGCAACGCGGCAGCTTCGGTGGCCTCGCTCACCGCATCGATGGAGGTCATGCCGCCCGGCGGCGGAGGCGGCGGGGCGATCCGCACGTGGTCAGCGTTGATCCGTTCCAGCAGCGGGGTCCGGGCGCCGGGCGGCCCGGTCAGCCCGGCCAGCGTTGTCGCACGCCGGCCGAGCGGCCCGAGCGGCCGGGTGACCCGCCGGTAGGCGCCGGACACGATGTGCTGCGGCACGCGGCTGGCGGCGATGGTGGCATAGACCGTGCGCGGGCTGGCCAGGATCCGGGTGTGCACTGGCGCTGTCAGCGCCAGCAGCGTGGCGGGCGCCGCGGTGGCCAGGTGACCGCTCCAGATCGCGGACATGGCGCCCCGGGACAGCTGCGCGGCACGCAGCTGCTGGTTGGCCGCCTCGACCCCGGCGACCTGGTCCCAGGCGGAGGCCATCAGCGCGGCCCGCTGGGCCTGCACGATCTGGGTGCCCATGCCTGCGGCGGTCCGGTTGCGCGGGTCCAGGTTCAGGCCGGTCAGCCAGCCGGGCTGCGCGGCGTCCACGGCCGCCGCGGCGGCGGCCCATTTGCCGTAGAACGGAGGCACGATATGCGGGTCGCCTGGCACTGGATGGTCGGGATCGTCGGCCGCCGAGGCCGCGGTGAGATTGACCAGATCCTGCGTCGCTGCCTGGAAGGCGTCGTGAGCGGGCCCGCTCCACGGCGTCGGCGTGGTCGCGGCGCTGCGCAGCGCTCCCTCCAGGCCGAGCGGGCCGCCTGCGCTCGGGATGCCGGCCCCCGGCTGATCGACGGCCATCGGCGCGGCGCCGACATCCGCGGGCAGCACGGTCGGGGTGAGCTTGCGTACCAGCGACTCGAAGTCCCCGGCGTCGCTGGTGCGGAACGAGAACTGGTAGTAGACCGGCAGCCGCAGCGGTGCGGAGGTCTGGCCGGTCCACGCCGGGCCGGACGTGTGCAGGCCGCTGACATCCATGCCGAGGCCGGCCTGGCGGCCGATCTCGAACGCCGGGACCAGGAACGCGGTGTAAGCGGTCTCGGGATCGAGCCGCCGCGGGCATAGCAGCCGGGAAATGGCGGCCGCCGGATTCGACGAGATTGTGCTGGTGAGGTCGGCGTCCCCGCTGATCTGGGCGTGCGCCCAGTTCCAGGCGTCGTCGAGCGGCTGCAGGGCCGGCATGGCCTGCACGTCGATGGCGGGCAGCGGGTTCGGCACCACGTCCGGGGTGCTGAACTCCCCGTCCTTCAGGGCGATCAGCGTGACGAACGGCCGCAGCCGGTCGGCGTCCGGCAGCGCCGGGGTGAACAGCCAGGGGAAGTCCGGGTAGTCGAACTCGATGCCGGCCAGGTAGTTGGGCTCGAAGTTCACCGTCAGGTCGCGCGGCTCGGTCCTGATGATGTGCCGCGGATCGATGCCGATCACGTCACCGGGGCCATACAGGTGCACGGTCATCTGCGGCGGCGGGGCATCGTTCACCACGGACGTGCCCTGCAGGGCCGTGACGTCCAGGGTGACGCTCAGCGCGGCGCGGTCGGGCAGGCCCGGGCCGTCCGGCCCGCCGGCATCGGCCCCGATGCCGCGCCGCAGCCAGGAGCGGAAGTGGTATTTCGCGCCCGCCGCCCTGGCGGAGTCGCCCGCGGTCACGCGGCCTGCCCTTCCGGAACCTCGTGCCGGGGCATCACCTGGAGTGTGCCGGCCTCCTGCGGATTGGCCGCCAGGTAGCTGGCCAGCGCCGCGCTGGTCGCATAGTGGGTGGCCCCGCCCGCGGGGCTGATATCTGCCCGGACCAACAGGTCGTCGGTGCTGCTGACCACGTACGTGACGGGGCTGGTGGCCAGCATGCTGGCGGTGCCCGGTCCGGTGTACTTTGCCAGGCCGGTGCTGGCCGCCATCGACAGTGCGCCCGCGCCCATCTGGACGGCCGCGCCGAACATCGCGGGCGACAGGGCCGCGAACCGGTCGAGGACCGATGCCCTGGCCGGGTCGGGTATGTAGCGCCACTGCATGGTCACCGTGCGCGGTGCGTCGTGGCCGCCCCGGACGGACGGATCGCCGATCTGCACCCCGCAGTCGAACTGCTCGAAACCCGGTGCGGAGAGCTTGTCACTGTCCGAGAGCTGCTGGAACTGCCCGGGCGCGAAGGCGTCCCGCACCGGGCTGATGGCCGCCGGGCTGCCGCCGAGCGTCACGCTGGCGATGGCGAACTGACTGCCGTCGGCCGGCGCGGAGTTGCCGAACTTGGTCACCGGCACGTCGAGCGGCACGATCTTCTCGCGCACGGTCAGCGACCCCATCGGGTGCACGACGATGTCGGTGTCAGCCGGCGCGGGCCCGCGCAGCGTGGCCGCCTGCTCGGTGCCGGCCGGCAGCTGCGCGGACCAGCTGCTCGGTGCGGTCAGCGCCGCGTTCAGCTGGGGGAGCACCGGCGTAGCGGGCAGGCTGACCGCGTTGTCGTCGCCCCAGGTCAGGTCGACGCTGGCGCTGACGGAGAAGAACAGGATCTGGAATGAGGCGCTGCCGTGCACGTGAAACGGGGTAGGACCGGACAACTCGGCGTCCAGCTGGATGCCGAGCAGGGTCGCGCCCTCGTACTGGACGTCGACTCCGGCGGAGAACTCCACGTCGAAGCTGAACGGGTTGAACATGAACAGGGCGTCGTAGCCGACGTGGCCCTGGACGGTGAAGCCGCCAGCCGACGCGTAGAGCTGCACCGCGGCGCCGAACTGGTAGCTGTTGGACGTGACAGCCATGTACGAGGTACAGCTCAGCTGCACGTAGTCGCCGGCGCCGATGCTGACAGTCATCCGGCGCAGCGCGGGGAATCCGGGCGGCGGCTGGTAGCGGGGGTGGAAGCCGCCCAGGGACACCGCGAAGTCGGGGTTGTCGCCCCAGTTCAGCCGCAGCGCCATGTCGCCGGCCAGCTGGTAGAGAAGGATGTAGGAGTCATACAGCGAGCCGTCGATCGCCAGCTGGTCGGTGCCGAAGTCCAGCGTGCCGAGGATGTCGATCTGGATGAGGATGAGCGCGGCGTCGTCGTCGGGCAGCGCCATGTGCAGGCGGCCGAGCAGCGCGATCCGCACCGGGTCGGGGACCTCCATGAGCACGCCGACCTCGAGCGTGATCAGGGTCGGGGTGCCCCAGCCGACCTCCAGCATCGGGCCGAACACGTAGCGGCCGTCAGCGGCCGGGAAAATCGTGCGGATGTCGCTGATTATCTGCGGAGCGTCCGCGACCGGGTCGGGCGGGAACAGGATCGAGTCGAGGTGGTGGGCGCGCATCGCGGCGTCCAGCGCGTCGAGGACCATCGTCCGGTTGATACCGCATAGCCCGCCGAGGCCGTTCAGGGTGAAGCCGAAGCCGAGCTGGACCGGCGGCAGGTCGAAGGTCAGGATGATCAGGAAGGAGAACCCGGGCGTGCCGTCGGGAAGCTTGGTGTCCAGCACCCCGATCGCCTTGATCGACAGCCCCAGCAGCGAGAGTTCCAGGACCCCCGAGTACTCGCCCTTGACGGGGTCGAAGGAGATGTAGCCGCCGCCGGTGACGACGCCGGCGTCGACCAGGATGCCGAGCCCGGTGGGCGGCTTGAAGGCCACGTCGAGCTGGGCGGGGCCGAGGTTGCCTGGGCTGAAGCCGAGCGTGGTGGTGGCGCCGATCCGGTCGATCGACGCCGAGAGCGGGCCGAGCGTGCCGCTGCCGGTCACGCTGGTCTCCAGCGCCAGCCCGGTGCCGGACGCGGTGACTTCCAGGTGCACGCTGTCGAGGGTGACCGGGCCGATCGTGACATGGACGCCGATGGTGGTGCCGATACCGGCGTTGCCGCCGATATAGAAGCCCCGGTCCCCGGCCCAGCCCAGCTGCAGGTCGAAGTCGAGCTCGATATCAAGATCGGACAGCAGGCTCGCCACGAACCCGTCCGCGTTGGACGTACCGACCTGGAACTTTCCGCCGGTGATGGACGCGCCGATCACGAATGCGCCGCGGGCGACGCCCGAGCCCGAGTCCCAGTGGAACTCGGCGCCGATGGAGGTCCCGATCGACGCCGCATCGAGGGTGGCGATGCCGGGAATGCCGATGATCGTCAGGCGCTGGCCGGAACCTGCGGTCCGGACTGCCGCGATCTGGAGCGAGCCGTCGACGCTGGCTGCCGCGTGCAGCTCCAGCTGACCTGGCGGCAGCACGTCCAGTTCCACCCCGGCGTCCAGCGCGCCGTTGGCGACGAGCTGCAGGCTCCACCCGGCCGGCAGCAGCGAAGGCAGCGTGAGCGTCGCCCCGTCGCTGATCCCGATGCCCAGGATCGCCGACAGCCCCTGCGGGCTGGTACCGCTGGTCGGCGCGAAAACGAAGGGGAGCACGGTCAGGGTGGTGGTCGCCGGATCGAAGGAGGCGGGGACGCCGAACTCCGTGAGCAGGTTGCCGACCCTGGCCAGCAGGCCGGCGGCGTTCAGGGTGGCGGTGTTCCAGCCGTACAGCCCGAGCAGGTATCCGGCCGGGTCCGAGAGCAGGCTGCCGACGTTGGCGAGGATCAGGTCATGCCGCTGGTAGGCCACTTTGGCGGGGTCCCCGGAATCCGGCGGGACGAAGTCGGTGTTGGCGATGCCGAGCAGCGCAAGGACCCGCAGCAGCACCGGCCGGTAGCCGGCCAGGTAGTCGATGATGACGTGCTCAAGCAGCTTTTCGCTGAACGTGCCCGCGAAGGCACTCACGTCGCCGGGGCTGACCCCTGCCAGGCTGCCGGCCAGCGAGTTCAGGGCGCTGGCCAGGTTCTCCAGCGCGCTGATGACCGCGCCGACCGCCTGCAGCAAGGTAGCGGTGGCGGACACGATCGCGCCGGCGTCGCCGGCTTCGACCGCGCTGGCCAAGGCGGCGAGCGGTGCCGCCAGGCCCTCAACGGCCGTGATCGCCGCGCTGGCGGCCGAGCTGAATGCGGGCAGGCCGTCCAGCGAGGGCGGGAGGCTAAGGCCCATCTCGGCGAGCAGGCCACGGGCGTCGCCTGCGGCCAGCCTGGTCTGCAGCGGCTGCAGGGCGCTGGTCAGCGCGCCGGCGAGTTGCTGCAGCGTGCCGTCGTCAGCCATCAGATCCTCCGCCGGGCCAGCCAGGCGGCGAGCGCCCCGCCGCCGAGCAGGCTTCCCGGCCCCGTGGCGCCGAGCACCATGGCGATGACGGAGGCAAGCACGAGCAGGATAAGGGCAGCTGCCGAGCTGCAGCCGCTGCCGCCGGAGGTGGCGGGCGGCGGCGGCGCCGGACTGGGCGGCGCCGACGGCGCCTGGAAGGCGGTCCCGGCGGCCACGGAAAGGAACGTCCACGCCGCTACGTGGATCTCTCGCTCCAGCTTGGGATAGTTGCTGACGTAGTTCGGGGTCCAGCCGCCGTCCTGCTGGTCGGCGCCTTTCTTGGGATCGCCGCCAATCTCGACGGTGAAGGCCATCACCGGGCTGATCGGGGTTCCCGCGGTCGCCGACGTGAACCAGCGGCTGAAGCAGTAGTCGTCGCCGGACCCGCTGGTCACGTAGAGGTAGGCGGACTGCTTCGCCGTGTACATTGACCGGGCCTGCGCCCTGGGGTCTGAACCGCCCGCCCTGGCCAGGATCTGGTCACTGACATGCTGAGCCACCGCTGCCGCTGCTGCGGCCGTCGCGGCCGGAATGTACTCCATGTAGGTGGCGTGGCCGGTGCCGTCGCGCTTGCCGTCCCATGCTGGGCTGGCGAAGTTCATGGTTGCGTCGGTGCTCTGGTTGCTCTCGATGCCCCACGGGTAGAGCACGTCGCGGCCGAGCTGGTGAAAGTCTATGTAGTAGGCGATGTTCTTCGTGCGCATCAGGTTGGCGACGTTCTTCGCCTCCGGCTCCGACTCGGCGGCGCCGGAGACGACGTCTCCGACGTAGGTATCGTCCACCGGGTTGGTCGAGCAATGCGCATCGATGTCAGAAAGCGCCACGTCGAAGTACTTCTTGAAGTTCCAGACGACGTCAAAATTGCGGTTGATGTCGACACCGACGCCGTGCGGGTCGGTCACGCCGGCCGGGGCCGGCCGCCGGTTCTTCCGCCACATCTTGTGCAGGCGCTGGTCGGCGGGCGACGCGCTGGCCAGGGCGAAATCCCGGCCGTCGTCGTTGACCAGCGGCGCCACGTAGAGGTCGAGCATCTCCACGATTCCCTTCACCCACGGCCAGGGAATCGTGAAGGAGTCGTAGACGATCCCGCCGGCCGGGTCGGTCCACGCCGGATAGGTGACCGCGCTGCTGGCGGCATAGGCGGGGAGCAGCTTCTCCAGGAAGCTGACCAGCGCGTCCGGCGGCGCCAGCTCCCTGGCGTGCACGCCACCGGTGATCAGCACCGGCCAGCGCTGCGATGGGCTGTCCGGGGTCGTCGCGCTGATCTTCACGTAGCCGCTCTTGCCGCCTGACCAGCCGGCCGCCCAGTCGCCCGGGCCGGACCGGGTGCAGACCGAGGGGTACGTGGCGGCAAGCGCGTCGAGATGCCCGGATACCACGGCGGATGTCATGAAGCCTGCCATGCCGCGCCCTATGCGACCGGTGGCTCGTTGTCGATCTGCGTGTCGACCACCTGCCAGCGGGCAAGCTCGTCGGCGTCACTCTCGACAACCTGCACGGTGCAGCCGAGGCCGGTCAGCGCAGGGATGTTGGCCTCGTCGGTCTGCCCGGTCACGGTCCAGGTGCCATCGCCATTGTCGGTCGCGGTGGTGCGCGCCAGCGCCAGCGGGAAGCTGCTCCCGATGGCGGGAAGCTGGCCGAGAAGGTCCGTGGACCCGGTGATCGCGACGATCGCCATTGGCCGCCTACCTGAAGACAACGCTATGTACTAACATGCCCCCACCTGCGCCCAGGAAATGACTCCGGCCACCATCACAAGATCGAGTATCAGCGATCGTAGCGTCAAATGGCCGCGGGCAGAAGGCGCTTGTCCTGAGACGCGCCGGGCGACCGGACGCTGACGGCAACGGGTTCGCCGGGCCGCGAAGATGGGACCCGTGCTCGTGGCCGCGGACAGCGTTAAGACCCGCGGCCGCAGGCTGCCCGGCGGCGCGGGCGTGGTCGGACAGCCCGCGCCGGGCGCACCGGCCAGGACCGCGAGGGCAGCCCCGGGCAGACGCGGGACCGGATCACGTCTCGATGGCGATGCCGGCCCGGGCGCTGCGTTCTGCTATCAGTGCATGCCGTAGCGCAGCCCGGGGTTACTGGCGGCGATTTCGATGAGGCGGTTGTACTTGGCGGTGCGCTCGCCGCGGGCCGGTGCGCCGGACTTCAGGTGCCCGGAGCCGGTGCCGACGGCCAGGTCGGCGATGAAGGAGTCCTCGGTTTCGCCTGAGCGGTGGGACACGAATTGCCGGTAGCCCGCGCGGCGGCAGATGGCCATTGCCTCCAGCGTCTCGGTGACCGTGCCGATCTGATTGAGCTTGATCAGCGACGCGTTCGCGATGCCGCGCTCGATGGCTTCGGTGATGATGGCTGGATTGGTGCAGAAGTTGTCGTCACCGACTAGCTCCACGGTGGTGCCAAGGCGGGCGGTGAGCGCGATCCAGCCGTCGTCGTCATCCTCGCCCAGGCCGTCCTCGATGAGGTGCACAGGGAAATCAGTGACGATGCTGGCGAGCCGCTCGATCATGTCGCCGCTGCTCAGCAGGGCGCCGGAGACCCGGTAGCTGCCGTCGGGCTGGCGGAACTCAGAGGCCGCCAGGTCCAGGCCGATGCTGACGCCGTCCGGGCCGGCCTGATATCCGGCGTCGGTGATGGCCTGCACCAGGAGCCGCAGCACTTCCTCCGGCTCGGTGACCTCGGGAGCGAATCCGCCCTCGTCGCCCAGCCCGGTGGAGAGCTTCCGGTCGGTGAGCTCGCGGCGTAGTGCCGAGTACACCTCGGCGCCCGCACGGACCGCCTCGGCCATCGACGGGGCGCCGAGCGGCGCGACCATGAACTCCTGGAAGTCGAGCTCGTTGGGCGCGTGCACGCCGCCATTGAGCACGTTGAAGTGCGGGACGGGCAGAGTCGGCGTCACCCCGTCCGGGGCCAGCCAGCGCCACAGCGGGACGCCGTCCGAGGCGGCCAGCGCCCGGGCGAGCGCCATCGATACGCCGACGGTGGCGTTCGCTCCTAGCCGGCTCTTGTTCGGGGTGCCGTCCAGGTCGATCATGGCCTTATCGGCCTCGGCCAGGGTGGACCAGGATCGCCCCCGCAGCAGGTCGGCGAGCTCGGAGTTGACGGCGCCCACCGCGCCGAGCACGCCCTTGCCCTCGTAACGTTTCTTGTCCCCGTCGCGTAGCTCTACCGCCTCGCGGGTGCCTGTGGAGGCACCGGACGGCACCCCGGCGCGGGCCGTCGTGCCGTCGCCAAGCCGGACGGTAGCCGCCAGCGTGGGCCGCCCGCGCGAGTCGAGGATCTCCAGCGCGGATAGTTCTGTGACGTCGAAGCTTGCCATTTCCTTCACCTGTTCTGTTGCGTCGTGCGTCGGTTGGGTGCTGCCGGAGGTCACCGGCCCGGGCTCCTGATGGCTTCGGCCGGGCCGGGGGCCGGCTGCGGGGCGAGGTAGCGGCCGCCGCTGGTGACCGGGTGCATGTCGGGGCCGAGCTCATAGGCCAGCGGGATGCCGGTCGGGATGTTCAGCTCCGCGATGTGCTCGTCGGACATGCGGTCGAGATGCTTGATCAGCGCCCGCAGCGTGTTGCCGTGCGAGACCACGAGCACGCATGTCCCGCTGCTCAGGTCCGGCACGATCGCGTCGTACCAGTACGGCAGCAGACGCGCGGTCACGTCCTTGAGCGACTCGGTGCACGGCCGTGCCTCGGGCGGGAGCGCGGCGTAGCGGGCGTCGGCGAACTGCGAGTACTCGGCGCCGGGGCCGAGCGGCGGCGGCACCGCGTCATAGGACCGGCGCCAGGCCATGAACTGCCGCTCACCGGCCTCCGCCAGCACCTCGTCCTTGTTCCTGCCCTGCAGTGCGCCGTAGTGGTTGGAGTTGAGCCGCCATGACCGCCGCACCGGGATCCAGTCGCGGTCGCATTCCGCCAGCGCAAGGTCGGCGGTGCGGATGGCCCGCTGCTGCACCGAGGTATGCACGAGGCCGGGGAGCAGCCCGTGCTTGGCGAGGAGCTGCCCGGCGCTGGCCGCTTCCCGCTCGCCGACCGTGGTCAGCGCCGCATTGACCCAGCCGGTGAACAGCCTGCTGGCATTCCACTCGCTCTCGCCGTGCCGGAGCACCACCAGGCAATAGGGGGCGTCACCCGCAGCTGGCCAAGTCATGCCCGCACCTGGAAGATCAGCAATGCACTCCTCTGGCTGCGCCTGTCTTATCCGATACCTCGACTCCAGCGTGATATCGCGGCTCAGGCCAGGGCCGAAGGGCCCGGGAAAGCGGACCATCAGACCATCGAGATGCCCTGGTCGGCGAACGGCACCATGGCATCGGCCACTTCGAGAAACTCGGATTACCGCCCGCCGACCAGCAGTACCGGAAGGCCGCCCGCCCTGGCCGCCGCCTCCGCCACTCGGCCAAGCCGCGGGCGGAGGCCCACGCCGTCACCGTGACGGCCCAGCACCAGCAGATCGAAACCGTGCTTGGCGGCGTAATCACACACGGCCCGGGCGGCATGCCTGTCCTCCACGATCTGCAGGCTCATCCGGACGCCGTGGCAGGAGGCCGCAGCCTGCCGTGCGTGCTGGAAGCGTTCTTCGGCCCATCGCCTGACCGCGGCCTCCTCGCTGTCATGATCGTCCGTGGCCTCGGTAGTCGGAGCCGCCGGGAGCACGGCAAGAGCCACGACATGACCCCCGCTGCGGCCAGCGATCGAGGCCGCAGCGCTCAGTGCCGCCACGGCACCGGCCGAGGCGTCCCACCCGACGAGGACCCGGCGAAACGGCCCGCCGGTCACCGGGACACCCCCGTCTTGCCCCGGTCCGAAAGACCGGCCGTCATCCGAAGGATTGGCAGTCATCGCGGCCTCCTCATCGCCACTGCGGGCGGAGTCAGATGTAGAGGCCATCAGCGAGCTGTTTTCTCGCGGTTCCGGCAAGCTCATCGCCACTGGCCATTGTCTAAGGCGGAGCGGCTGGTCACAAGGGAACCGTCTTGGTTGCCTCAGAACTTGCTGCTGGCTCGCCGCGGATGCGCCCGCTGTTGATAAATCTTCATTTAGGCAGCAAGCCGGCGGAAGTACCGGCCTTGTCGCAGTTCTCCGGGTCCGGGGAGGCAGCATCCAGCCGGGTAAGCATGCCGCGCAGTGTCTGTTCCCGGCTGGCCAGCTCACTGAGCCGGGACGCGGCTTGGCCGGCTGTCTGCCCGCGCAGGGCGGCCGCCGTTTCCAGTGCGCTGGCCAGGTGGTCTGTGCTGGCGGAGTAGCGGCGCTCGACGGCCAGAATCAGCTGCCGGGTCGCTTCCGCCAGGCGGTACTGCAGGTCGGAGCGGGCCCCGCCGATCTGCCGCCCGGCCAGGTCGCGGACCTGTCCGAGCAGGTAATCCTGGGCGAGCCGGCGGCCCAGCTTGCCTGGGAGCCTGCGTCGCACCGCGCCAGCCAGCAGCTCGGCCTGATCGACGTTCTCGGCGACCGAGTAGAAGAACTGCCGGTCTGGCGCTAGCCGCTCGCCGATGCCGGGCAGTGCCAGCTCAAGGCTGAGCAGCTCGGCGGCCGCGTCGCGGACCGCGCTGAGTTCGGCCTCAAGCCGCCCGGTGAAGCGCGCGTCCAGCCTGCTGAGTCCGTCCTCAAGCCGGTCCTGCTGCGCTTGCCGCCACAGCTCGGCGGCGGCGATCGTCAGCTGGCTGAGACGCTCCCTGCCGCGCCGCTGGATCTCGGCAGGTGTCGCTATGGCGAGCTCGCCGTGGAATAGGCCGCTGATCTGGGCATGCAGCTGCGCGGGCAACCTGGCGGTCTCGCGCTCCGCCGTATCGTTGAGCTCGGCGAGCAGCCGTTTGGACTCCGCGGCTGCCACGTCGGCGGCGTCGCGGCCGCGCTCGCGCACCGCTGCGAGCCGCCCGGTGAAGGCCGTCACCCGAGCGGCGGCCTCGGAACTGCGCATCTGGGCCGCGCGCTGGGCCAGCGTGACCTCATCCAGCAGGGACCCGGCCAGCCTGCGCAGCTGGCCGGCCGCGGATCGCCAGAGGTCCGCGGCCCGTCCCCGCTCTAGATACGCAGCGAAGTCCGCCGCGAACTCGGCGAAGCCCGGGTCACCACCGGCGGTCAGTGCCGCCCGGGCGGACATCGGGTAGATCTGGACCGGTCCGCTAGTAGCCTGGCGGGCGACCCGCTCGGTGAACTCCATCGCCTCGGCCAGCCCGGCGGCATCCAGGTAGTCTGCCTTGTTCAGCACCACGAACGTGGTCATCGAAAGTCCGGCAACCTTGCTGAGCAGCTCGCGCTCGCTCGCCGAGACCGGCGGATCGGCGGTCAGTACGAAGACGGCGGCGTCCATCGTCGGCAGGGCGCTGTCGACCGCAGCGGTGTTGTGCACGTGGACCGAGCCGGTCCCCGGCGTGTCCACGATCTCCACGCCCCGGGCGAGGATCGTGGCATCAAGCCGGACGATGATCCCTGCGATGGCACGGGAGTTGGCCGGATTGCCCCGTTCTGTCACGAGGTCGTCGAGCGCTCCCAGCGGGAAACGGTCCGTGCGGCCGTCCAGGAATCTCACCTCGACATCCTCATCTGCCCCGTACGTCACAGTGGTCGCCAGCGCGGTGAGCGGCGTCACCCCGGCTGGTAGCACTGCACGGGCCAGTAGTGCATTGACCAGCGTGCTCTTGCCTCGCTTGGCCTCGCCCACGACCAGCACCCGCAGCCGGACCGCCGCGAGCCGGTCCCGTAGCGCAGCGAGTGCCTGGTGATCGGCTTCGGGGGCCAGCGTGGCCACCTCGTCCAGGGCCGTTAGCAGCGCATCTGAGAGTTCGGGTGCGCGCATGCGGCCTCCTGCCCATCAGGTAGGGACCGTTGGCGGTCTGCCGCGATTAGATGGCGGGCCCCTCCGCCGGCGCATCATTCCCAGGCTAGCCGCGTTTCGGCGGGAACACATCGCTGAACGGCTCGGCCTCGGCCACGCCGAATCGGAAGATGTCAGTGGGCACGCCGTCGGCTGCTGCGGCCGCTGCCAGTGCCGCCTCGGCCAGCCTGCGGGCGATGTCAGGAGCTGCGCGTTCCGCCGGATGCGGCCACCGGATCACCGTGACGCTCAGCCGCTGAGGCTGCCGGCGCAATTTTGGCCCGGTGGGAGCGCACCGGTGCCCAGTGGCACGCCGCCTACGCCGAGGCCCCCACCGTCCCGCCGTTGGCCCGGCTAGCGGCGGCTCTGGATGCCGAGCAGGACATCGCCGTCCGCCCCCACGCCGCCTGACCGCATGACGGTCGGTCGCTTTCCGGCGCGGGTCAGCCAGTTGCTCGCGATGGGAGGACGGGCGTCGTGGCCCTGGCTGACATGGTGAAGAAGTCGCGCGACCACCAGGATTCGAAATACCGGCTCGGCGCGCCGTACATGCCGGGCAATAGGTCGGTTCCGTTCGCGGCTGTGGCTTGCGCATGGACGCCGTGCGGGTCGTAGGTCGCGAGGTTCACCCAGTCGGTGTTGATGTCGAGTTCCATCGCGCGGACGGCCCCGGCGCGGGCGAGCAGATCCGCGAGTGTCGTGATGTTCAGGCCAGGGCCGCCGACGTAGACGAGCGCGCCGTTCGCGGTGATGCCGATACCCGATCGCCAGACATATACGGCGTTGCCGAGCGTGAAACCCCACTGGCTGGTGTCGTTCGGGTTGAGCCCGGGAACCGGCTTCCCGTTCTGAACGAGCAGGTCGAGGTTCTGCCGGACGGAGACGACGTTCGGGGTGAGGGTGGCGTCCTGCCCCCAGTCAGCGATGTTGGCTGTGCCGTTGCGGTAGATGACGAACGAGGCGGCGCCCTTGCGCAGCGGGATGATCGTCTTGCCGGCGGTGTAGTAGCCGCCGTTGGCGTTGTTCATCAGGAACCCGGCGTTGAAGGCGGCCACGAGGCTCTTGGAGGCTGCTGGCGAGACCGGCGCGGTGTGCGGATAGGGCCCGCCGCCGGGGACGGTGCTTCCTGAGTACAGCGTCGCCTGCAGCAGTTTGGTGTCCATCCAGGCCACGCCGACGACCAGGCTGGTGTGGATGCCGTCGGGCCGGACCCAGGTCTCGTAGACCGCCGGGATCCCGTTCACCAGCCGTCCGGCAGGATTCCAGACGCCTTCGCCGGACAGCCGGTGGCCGGCCGGGGATGTCATCCGCGCGGGCGGCTTGAGGCGGGCGGCCGCGGAGCGCGCGCGGACGCCAGTCTTCCCGGCCGAGCCCAGGTGCGGGATTGCCGACAGGGCGGGTGTCCCGCCGACCGGCGGCTTGTGGTGGGAGTACCAGAAATTCTCGGCCCAGTTGACGATGGAGCTACCGCCGTGTCCGCGGAGCCATTCGGCGCCGCGCGCGCTGGCCGAGCTGCCGAGCCCGGGGTTGGCCAGCGCACTTCCTAGTGAAATCCAGACGGGGGTGAGAATCAGCAGGAGCGCGCAGACTGCGGTGAGCAGCGGATGCCGGCCAGCGACTGTGCGCCGCGCGGCCCGGATCTCGCGACGACGGGCACGTCGCCAGGACCGGCGGGCCAGGAACGTGCCTGGCCGGCCTGATGCGGCGGCGGCCGGCGGCGCAGTCTCGCCCCGCTCCCGGCGGCCGGGATCCTGCACCCGGCCAGCCACCCCGCCGCGCCCGTCAGCGTGCTCGCGGGCGGGCATGGCCGGCCAGCCGTCCGGCCACGGGCGATGGTCAGGCGGTTCACGGCGGGCCTGTTGCGGCCGGGTCCCGGCTCGGATGCCCGGGCCCGGCGCCCTCCGTTGGTCCTCCGCCCGGTGCGAATCGGCACGCCGCTGGTGCGGTTGCCGGTCACTGGGCATTAGCTATCGCCTCTCTCATCCCGTCGAGCATGCCTGATGACTATGAAGGAGCCGTGAATCCGCCCCGCTCCGCGCGAGGAAAGGCCGAATCCATCCAGCGCCACCGAGCGGGTGAGCGCCGCGGCGATGGCGAGCGTGATGCCTTGGAGCGAGAAGCCCCGCCGCAGCAGCCTGGCGCGGTGCGAGGAGGCCTCTGGGGCCGTCATTGGCGCGGCCGTCAGGCGAGGGTGAGGAACACCTCGGTGCAGTTTTGGCCGGACTCGATCATCCCGATGACCCCCGCCAGCTGGCCCTGGGCCCGCCGAAGGCGGTTGAGCACCTGGTCTACGGCCTGCTTGTCAATCTGCATAAGCCCGTTCTCCCGTCCGGCAGTTAACGAGCCAACTATACCCCACAGGGTATGGACGGCCTTCCGCCTAGCGGCGCGGGCCGCAGTTCATGATCCGGCAAGATCCGGGTCGAATCCGGCGCCGGAATTTACGGGATAGCGATCGATCGGGTGAGATGACCCAGCAGGGAAGCCATCGGATGGCACTGGCGGGACTGGTGGGGCCGGTGAGGGGGCCTTGCTGCGCGCTTCGGCAGCCGCCGCAGCGTCGCTGAGCAGGTGTGCCGTCCGCCCGGCCCGTGCGGCCCACCACCCGGTGGCGGGGTCGCCCGCGGCGCGGCGGGCGTGCCGCAGCTGCCAGCGCCGCGCTTCGCAGCTGAGCCAGGCGAGCGTGGCGGCAGCGTCCTGGTCGAGCATGGCCCGCAGCGTGAAGCGCCTTTCGCCGATCCGGTGCCCGACCTGAGCCTGGCCTGCGCCCAGGGCCAGGCTGCGACGGGTGAGGACAATACCGCTGCGCAACGGGGTCGTGAGCCCGTCGGCCAGCTCACCAAGCCGGCCTTCAGCGTGCACTGCGCCGGGTGCGGACCGCAGTGCCAGCGGCAGCCGCTCCTGGGCCGGCAGCAGCGCGAATTCGGCGGCGATTGCATGCTGGGTCAGCCGCGCCCATCCGGTCAGGGCCGGCCCAGCCAGGTCGGTGACCGCGTCGAGGTAAGCGGGCAGCCAGGGCCACAGGTGTTCCCAGAACAGCGCGGTCTGGGACCGGGCCAGCGCGGCCGCGGTGACCGTGCGGCGGGTCTGGCCGGCCGCCTCGCCGAGTCCTGCGTACAGGGCCAGCAACGCTGCCAGGTGGTCGGGCTCCGCCGGCGGGTCGATGCCGATCGCGCGCCAGAATCCCGCCGCCCGGTCGGCGCCTTCGCCGCCGAGGGCACCCTCGGGGCCGAGATAGACGGCGGCGTAGGGCGGGCAGTTCAGCACGAACACCTCAGTGTGCTCGGCGCCAGTCGCGACGTCGATGCCGAGGGCGTGGCTGGCGGCACGGGCAGCAGCGGGACTATCGGCGATGGCGCCGAGGGCCCGCAGGAGTTCCCAGCGGCCGGCGGTCACTGGCTGTCCCGGTCGGCTGGCGGGCCGCCCGGGAGCGCGAAGGCTGCCGCGGCCGGCTTGAGCGGGCGCATCAGCCAGCGCGGTCGCCGGCTGCCGTCGGGCGACACCTGGCCGGCGGCCCTGACCCGGGTCATCCACTGCCGGTACACCTCGCGTGACTTCCCGGTGTCGACGGTGATATCGCCGTGGGCATCGCCTGGGTCGGCGGGCCGGACCCGGACGGCCTGGTGCCAGCAGTGCATACCGGAGATGGGGTCCGGCTGGACGGCGAAGGTCAGGTTCTGGTGGACGCCGGTGTCGGACCACCAGATCCGGGCGGTGTCGGGATCAGCGGACGGGTACGGCCTGACCCGGTCTACGGCATGCGAGGCCCAGCCAGCTGGCCCGTGGCGCAGGTCGACCGTGGTCATCATCCCGCCGGCGCTGACCAGGCTGTGTCCGGTGAGCTTCCAGCGGCCCATGTGGTGGGAGCATGCGACAACGCCGGGACGGATGCCCTCGGTGATCCACGCCCTGGCGACGAAGTAGCCGATTCCAGTCTCTACCCGGATCAAGTCGCCGGTCCGTGCGATCCGCAGCCGGGCGGCGTCGGCCGGGTGGATCCATACCGGGTTGGTGTGCGCGAGCTCGTCCAGCCATTTGCTGTTCGCTGACCGGGTGTGGATCTGCGTGGGCAGCCGGAAGGTGGACAGCAGCACCAGCTGATCCGGGGCCAGCGCGGCGGGGTGGACGTGGCTGCGGATGTAGCCGGGCAGCGCCTGCTCGGGCCAGCCCCAGGCGGCGAGGGTCGACGACCAGAATTCCAGCCGCCCTGATGGCGTGGGGAAGCCGCGGCGGACGACGCCGTCGACCAGGACCCCGGCTGGGCGGCGTCCCCGGCTGTCCGGGCCGGGCGCGCCGACCGGGACGATGTTCGGGCTGTCCGGCGGCGGCGCGGCCGTGTAGACCCGCCCGGCCGGGCCGACGGCCAGGTCCACGAGCTCGCTAGCCGGGACTTCGCGCTCGTGCAGCTGGCCCTGGCCACTGCTGATCTCGAAGGCGCCGTAGCGGCGCATCCACTGCAGCGGCGTGCAGCCCTCAGCGGCCGCGCGTTCGGGCAGGCCGGGCACCGAGTGGTCGAACATCCACCCGTAGTACTCATCGACGGTGAGCTTCTCGCCCGGGTGGGCACGGGACTCGTGGTACTGCCGGATGCCCATCGAGCCATCGGGGTCGATCCGCCAGGACAGCTCGGTCCACCACTCGTTTTCCTCCCACACCTCACCGGGATTGACCTGGCGGCTATCGGTGACAGGCTCGCCAAGCCGCTCCCGGGCCGCCCGCAGCACGGGCTGGCGGAAGCCGATCCACTGCCCGTCGTACTGCTCGTAGGAGTGCGTGTCGTGCCGCTCGGACCCGTGCCCCATCGGCAGGACGTAGTCGGCGAAGTAGGCCGACTCGCTCCAGGTCGGGGTCAGCGCGACGAAGCAGCCGATCTTCTCGTCGTCCGTGAGCACTTCCATCCAGGACAGGCCGTCCGGGTTGGTCCAGACCGGGTTGTAGACCCGCACGAAGTAGGTGTCGAGCCGGCCGCGCCCGTCTTTGAGGAAATGCGGGAGCAGGAAGCTCATCTCGTTCTGGGCGAGCGGGAATTCCTCCGGCCAGGACAGGTCCTGCCACACCTGCGGATGCGGGGGAGTGTGGATAGGCCGGGGGACGAACTTGTTCCACGCGTTCGGGAACGTGCCGCCCTCGGTTGCTACCGCGCCGAGCAGCGCGGAGATCAGGAACAGGGTCCGCGAGACCTGCCAGCCGCCGAGGTTGCCCGCCGCCGCCGAGCGCCAGGAATGACAGGAGAACCGCGTCCCGGCGTCCGCGACTACCTCGGCGATCTCGGCCAGCGTCCCGGCGCCGATTCCGGACTCCGCGGCCGCGAACTCGAAAGTGAAGCCGGCGTACAGCTCGGCGAGCACCGCCTCGAAGGTCTCGAAAGTGGCCGGCTCGTCGGGACGGCACTCGGCGAGGTATTCCTGCCAGTTCCACCACCGCCGGACGAAGCCGGCGTCGTACTGCCGGGTCTGGATCAGGTGATTGGCGATGGCCAGGTTGATCGCCGCCTCACTGCCGGGCTGCGGGGACAGCCAGTAGTCGGCGTGGGTGGCGGTGTTGGACAGCCGGGTATCCAGCACGATCACCTTGGCGCCGTTCGCTCTCGCCTCGGTGATCCGCTGGGCGTGCGGGTTGAAGTAGTGCCCGGACTCCAGGTGGGCGCTGATCAGGTAGATGACCTTCGCGTGGGCGTGATCGGGGCTGGGCCGGTCGATGCCCATCCAGAACTGGAAGCCGGTGCGGCCGCCGCTCGAGCACACGTTGGTATGCGAGTTGTGGCCGTCCACTCCCCAGCTGGCCAGCACGCGCTCGGTATAGCCGTCCTCTCCTGGGCGGCCGAGGTGCACCATGATCTCGTTATGCCGTCCCTCGGCAAGGGCCGCGCGAATCCGGGCGGCGATCGCGTCCAGGGCCTCGTCCCAGCTGATCCGCTCCCACTTGCCCTCGCCCCGCGCTCCGGCGCGCCGCATCGGGTACAGGATCCGGTCGGGGTCGGTGACCTGGTTGATGGTTGCCGGGCCCTTGGCGCAGTTACGGCCCCGCGATCCCGGATGCTCCGGATTTCCCTCGAACTTCCGTACCTGGCGGGTGTCGCGGTCGACGTAGGCAAGCAGCCCGCAGGCCGACTCGCAATTGAAGCAGGTCGTGGGCACCAGCATGTAGTGGTGCTCCTCGCGGGCCGGCCAGGCGCGCGAGGACAGCTCGACCCAGTCGTCCCAGCGCTCGCGCGGCGGGAAAGCCGCCAGGTGCACGCGGCTAGCGCCCTGGTAGAACGTCTCACCCCGCGCCTGCGCCGCCGCCCGCGCCGCGGACACCCTGGCGCCCAGCGCAGCCAGGTCAGGGATGCCCCCGGCGGGAACATCGGCGGGACCGGACAAGTGAGCCTCCGATTCTCGGACTAGGCGAGCGGCACCGACTGGCCAGCCTGCACGTAGGCGTGCTCGTGCGCAAGCAGGCCGAGCAGCGCGAACGGGACGACGGCCACGCCGGCCCACGGCGCGGCGATCGCCACAGCTACGGCGATGAGGCCGGGCCAGAAGAACCGGGCGTACCGGCCCCGCGTCATCGCCCTGGCGGCCAGGTGGGCGTGCTCGGTCGGGTGCGTGATGGTGATCTCGCCCGCCGCCAGGAGCACGTGGGCGGTCGCGGCAGCGCACAGCAGCGCCGCGGCGCCGGTCTCCGCCGTCCGGGGGCCGAGCCAGGCGGCGAACGGCAGCAGCGCCGCGGCGCCGGCCGCCGCCGCCTGCACGGCAAGATGCGGTGCCAGCAGCGGGCTCTGCCACAAGTCGCGGGCCCTGGCCTGAGCGAACAGGTACGCCGTGTAGCAGGCGGTGGCGAGCGCCAGCGCAGCGGCGGGGAACGCCGCGGCCTGGCGCGTGGCCACGGAACCGGTCAGCGAGCCCAGCAGGTACACCGTGACGGCGGCGCCATAGCCGCCGAGGATGAACGATCCCCGCACGAGCCAGCTGCGCCACTGGTGCCGGGTGAAAATCAGGCAGAACCGCAACGGGTGGCGCAGGTCCCAGATCAGCAGGATTCCCGTTAGGGCCAGGAATCCCAGCGCCAGGCCCGGGGCCGCCCACCTGGCCAGCGGGCTGTCCCACCGCACGCGGCCGGCGAGGATGAGGATCAGCGGTACCGCCATCCCGCCCGCAGCCACGCCCTTCGTCCAGGTGTACAGGCTGACCCGCCAGCCCCACGGCGCGTGATGGCTCACGTCGTAGGACAGCAGCGCCGCCGCGCTGGAGCCTGACGGGCCAGGATGGCCGCCAGGGACAAGAGCGTGATCGTGCGCCGCGCCCTGGGTAGCCCAGGCGTACAGGCCGCCGTCCGGCCTGCGGGCCGCCAGCGGGTCGAGCGTCGCCTGATGTGCCCCCTTATAGAACAGTGCGGGCCCGGTTCCCTTCTCGGGACGCCGGACGGTGACCGCCTCGCGGTTGACGATCTCGGCGACCTTCGAGGCCGGGTCGTTCAGGTCCCCGACCATGATCGCCTCGGTCGGGCAGACAGTGACGCAGGCCGGCTCGAGGCCGACCTCGAGGCGGTGCGCGCACAGGTTGCATTTCTCGGCCGAGTTGTCGTCGGGATTGATGAAGATCGCGTCATACGGGCAGGCGGCGATGCACGCTTTGCAGCCGATACAGGCCGACTTGTCGAAGTCGACGATCCCGTCCGGCCGCTGGTACATCGCGCGGGTCGGGCATGCGCTTACGCACGGCGCGTCCGCGCACTGATTGCAGCGAGTGACCTGGAAGGCGCGCCTGACCTGAGGGAACGTGCCGATCTCCACTGATTTGACGTAGGTCCGGGTCACTCCGAGCGGAACCTCGTTCTCGCTCTTGCACGCAGTGGTGCAGGCGTGGCAGCCGATACAGCGGCTCTGGTCGAGTACCTTCACCCACCGCTGCCGCAGGTCATCCGCTGATTCCACCCTCTGACGCTACGGGATTGGCTGGCCGGCCTCCGGGCAGGGCGGCCGGTTCACCTCCCCGGGACTTGCGCGTCCGGCCCGCGCCGCCGTGGCCGGCCGACAGCGATCACGCTGCGCTAGGGTCGAGGCCGAGCTGCAGCAGCGCAAAGTTAAGAAAAGGACCCCTCAGCGTGTCTTTGCAATAAAGTCACGCCGGTGTTCTCCGATGTCCTTTTCGGCGACAGTCGGGGAGGCGCGCGTCGGCCTTCCGCGATGTCCCGGGGTTTTCTCGAGCTGGCTAGGGCGAGCCCCAGTCGTCCCGCTGCTCGGTCCGCTGCTCGCCTGCCGGAGTTTGCCGGACGTCTGTTCGCGTCGTGGTCCGGGTGCGGGCGCCCATTACAAAGATAAACACGCTCAAGATGACGAGAATGACTCCCACCAGAAGCAGGATGTCACCCGCCTTGTGGATATTAAATCCAGAAGTGTGCACCGAGACGGCGAATCTCATGATGGCGCCCACGATCACCAGTACGATCCCGAACGACATTAGGCCGACGCCAGAATTCCTATTCATGGCCCCGAGTGTAGGGTAACCGGGCCAAACGCTTCAAGCGGGGCTACCAGACGCCGTTGCAGCTGGCGCGCCGAGGCCTGCGCAGGAGCCGCCCATGCCGGAGCGCTCGATGCGGGGCCGTCCGGGGAAGCACGCGAGCCGGAAAAGCGTTGGGCAACGGGGGCCTGCCTGACGATCCTTGATGTGTGCGCCGTGGAGACTGCAACTTTGACACCTTCGCTCGCTGAGCTGCGAGCACGCCTGCCCGGGCTGATGCCGGAGGATCAGCGCCGGCTGGGCCGCCGCGCCGCGAAGGCGGCCGCGTTGCGCGACGCCGCAGCGCGCCAGCAGGCAGTCGCCCGGCTCCATGCCGAGGTTGACGCGGCATCGGCCCGTATCGAGGCGCGCAGGCGGGCCGTGCCGGTCATCACTTACCCGCCCGAGCTTCCGGTGAGCCAGCTCAAGGACGAGATCGCCGAGGCCGTCCGCGACAACCAGGTCGTGATTATCGCGGGTGAGACGGGTTCCGGCAAGTCCACGCAGCTGCCGAAGGTCTGTCTCGAGCTTGGCCGCGGCGTGGCCGGCCAGATCGGCCACACTCAGCCGCGGCGGATAGCGGCCCGCGCCGTCGCGGAACGGGTTGCCCAGGAACTGCGGACCGAGCTGGGCACAGCGGTCGGCTACAAGGTGCGCTTCACCGACGCGTCCAGCGACGACACGATGATCAAGGTGATGACCGACGGCATCCTGCTGGCCGAGCTGCAGCGTGACCGGCAGCTGCTGCGCTACGACACCCTAATCATCGACGAGGCGCACGAGCGCAGCCTGAACATCGACTTCATCCTGGGCTATCTGAAGCAGCTGCTGCCCAGGCGGCCCGACCTCAAAGTCATCGTCACCTCGGCCACAATCGACCCGGAGCGCTTCAGTAAGCATTTTGCCGGAGGCGAATCAGGCCAGCAGAGCGCCGGAGGCGAATCAGGCCAGCAGAGCGGCTACGCACCGGTGATCGAGGTATCGGGACGCACGTACCCGGTCGAGGTGCGCTATCGGCCCGTCGCCGATGCCGCTGACCGCGACGGCGAGCCGAGAGACCAGCTCGAGGCCATCTGCGACGCCGTGGCAGAGCTGCGCGGCGAAGGCCCGGGCGATGTGCTTGTCTTCCTCAGCGGCGAGCGGGAGATCAGGGACACGGCCGATGCCCTGGCCGGCCGGGATGACCTGGAGATACTGCCGCTCTACGCCCGGTTGTCGGCCGCCGAGCAGCACCGGGTCTTCCAGCCGCATCGCGGGCGGCGGGTGGTCCTGGCGACCAATGTCGCGGAGACCTCGCTGACCGTCCCTGGCATCAAGTTCGTGATCGATCCGGGCACTGCGCGGATTTCCAGGTACAGCCGCCGGACCAAGGTCCAGCGGCTGCCGATCGAGCCGATCTCGCAGGCTTCGGCCAACCAGCGCATGGGCCGGTGCGGGCGCACCTCTGACGGCATATGTATCCGGCTTTACAGCGAGGCAGACTTCGCCTCGCGCCCGGAATTCACCGATCCGGAGGTGCTGCGCACCAACCTGGCGTCGGTCATCCTGCGGATGGCATCGCTCGACCTCGGCGAGGTGGCGGACTTCCCGTTCGTCGACCCGCCGGATTCCCGGAATGTCGCGGACGGCATCCGCCTGCTGGAAGAGCTCAGCGCGATCTCGCCGGGCCGCGGCAAGGCCCGCCTGACGGAGACGGGGCGGAAACTTGCCCAGCTCCCGGTGGACCCGCGGCTGGGCCGGATGATCCTGGAGGCCGACAGGAACGGCTGTGCCCGCGAGGTGCTGATCATCACAGCCGCCCTGTCCATCACCGATCCCAGGGAACGGCCTGCGGAAGCCCGCGAGGCGGCGGACGCCGTGCACGCGCGCTTCGCCGAGCCGGGGTCTGACTTCCTCGCCTTCCTCACCCTCTGGGACTACCTGCGCGAACGGCAGCGCGAGCTGTCCGCATCGGCGTTCCGCCGCCTGTGCCGCCGTGAGTATCTGCATTACCTGCGGGTGCGGGAGTGGCAGGACGTGTACGGTCAGCTCCGGCACGCTGCCGGTGACCTGGGCATCGCCGTCGGCCGGGAGCAGGCGCCGGCCGGCAAGGCCGTCCCGGCTGCGGAAGCTATGGCGGCGCGGCATCCAGCGGCGCGGGGCCAGGTGGCGCGCTTTCCCGCGGATCTCGCGGACCGGGTGCATATGTCGCTGCTGGCCGGACTGCTGTCCCACATCGGAATGAAGGACATCGACCGCAATCCCCCGGGGAAGCGGCGCGGGCCTGCCGAGTTCGCCGGCGCGCGCGGCGCCCGTTTCGCAATCTTTCCTGACTCCGCGCTGGCGAGAAAGCCGCCGCCGTGGGTCATCGCGGCCGAGCTGGTCGAGACATCCCGGCTGTGGGCGAGGACCGCCGCAGGCATCGAACCCGAATGGGCGGAACCGCTGGCTGCGCACCTGGTCAGGCGCAGCTACAGCGAGCCGCACTGGGATGCCAAGCGCGGCGCGGTGCTGGCGTCGGAGAAGGTGACGCTGTACGGGCTGCCGGTCGTGGCGGCGCGGCAGGTCAACTACGGGCGCATCGACCCGGCGGCGGCACGGCAGCTGTTCATCTCCGGCGCGCTGGTGGACGGCGACTGGCAGACCCATCACCAGTTCTTCCACCACAACCGGCGGCTGCTCGACGAAGCCGAGGACCTTGAGCGCAAGGCCAGGCGCCGCGGCATCGTCGCGGACGACGCGGCCCGGTTCGATTTCTACGACCGGCGGATACCGGCGAACGTCACGTCAGCCCGGCACTTCGACAGCTGGTGGAAGAAGGCGCGGGCGGCCGACCCTGGCCTGCTGACCTTCTCTCCCGCTGAACTCGCCGGCCCGGCCGCCGAGCAGATCCGGCCTGCTGACTATCCCGCGAGCTGGCGCGAGCTTCCGCTGTCCTATCGGTTCACGCCAGGCGAGCCGGACGACGGGGTGACCGCGGACGTCCCGCTGGCGACGCTCAACCAGGTGACGGCGGAGGAGCTTGGCTGGCAGGTGCCTGGCCTGCGCGAGGAGCTGGTGACCGAACTGATCCGGTCATTGCCGAAGCAGCTGCGCAGGACCTTCGTGCCCGCGCCGGAGACAGCCCGGGCGGTACTGGCCTCGCTGGGGCCGCCGCACGGGAACCTGCTAGACGTGCTGGGAGCGGAGCTCGGCCGCCGCGGCGGGGTGCAGATCCCGCGGGCGGCATGGGATCTGTCGCAGCTGCCAGCCCACCTATGGATCACCTTCCGCGTGGTGGACTCCGGCCGCGTGCTGGCGAGCGGCAAGGACCTGAGCGCGCTGCGGCAGCAACTGCGGCCCCGCGCGCTGGCGGCGCTCACCGAGGCAGCGCGCGACATCACCCGTTCCGGGCTCAGGAACTGGGACATCGGCACGCTTCCCCGGGTGTTCTCCGAGGGACAATTCCGTGCTTACCCGGCGCTGGCGGATGCCGGGGAGGCGGTGGACGTCCGGCTGTTCGACAGTGCCGCCGAGGCCATCGAGTCAATGTGGCGGGGTACCCGCCGGCTGCTGCTCATCGGAGTTCCGTCCGGCGTGCGCTCTGCCGCTAGCCGGCTGCCGGCGGCGGCCACGCTGGCCATGAGCCGCCACCCGTATCCGAGCGCCGGCGCGCTGCTGGACGACTGCGCGGCCTGCGCGGCTGACCAGGTCATCGCGGAAGCGGGCGGCCCGTGCTGGGACGCTGCGGGCTTCGGGCAGCTCATCGAGGCAGCGCGATCGGCGCTGCCTGCCGCCACCGCTGACGTGGTCGGGGCCGTCGCGCGGGTGCTGACGGCAGCACACGAGGTCGAGGCCAAGGTGGACCACGCCACGGTCCCGGCAGCCGCGCTTGGCGACATCCGCTCCCAGCTGTCAGCGCTGGTCCGTCCGGGGTTCGTCGCCGAGACCGGTTCGGGGCGCCTGCCCGACCTGGCTCGTTACCTTCAGGCCATCAGCCGCCGGCTGGACAAGATGCCGGAGGATCCCGGGCGGGACGCCGAGCGGATGGCAGCCGTGCACCGGGTGGCGGACGCTTATCAGCAAGCCGTGGCGGAGCTGGCGGCGTCCGGGCGCTGTGCTGCGGACGTCCGGGCGGTGCGCTGGATGATCGAAGAGCTGCGGGTCAGCCTCTTCGCGCAGACGCTCGGCACTCCCGTTCCGGTCTCCGAGCGGCGAATCCGCCGGGAACTGGACCGCCTCGCCGCGCCCGGCGGCCGGCCGCCGCCCGGTACCTGAGGCGGGCAGGCTGCGGCAGACTGCTTGCATATCGGGTGCCCGCGATCGGATCACCGGAGGTGCAATGGCAGGCGGACCGGATGCCGGACTGGATCCTCGCCGGCCGCAGGTCATTGAGCTCGGCTCGGTCCCCGGGTTCGTCGTGTTTGACCTTCCCGGCGCCCCGGTTGCTGCCGGGGGGACGCGGCTGGCGCCGGATGTCACCGTGGCCGAGGTGGCACTGCTGGCCCGGGCCATGACGTACAAGTTCGCGGTGCTAGGGAATCAGGTCGGCGGCGCGAAGGCGGGCGTGGTGGCCGATCCGGCTGACCGCGCGGCCAGGGCCGCGCTGATGGCCCGCTACTGCGCGGAGATCCGGCCGCTGGCCGATGCGGGCCTGTTCCTCACCGGACCGGACATGGGCACCTTCGAGGAGGACTTCGCGCCGCTGCGCGAGCGCCGCGCCACGCCGGCGGCGATCGGCGCTGTCGTCGGCGGCGTGCCGTTCGAGGATGTCCTGACCGGGTACGGCGTCGCGGTGGCCGCGGAGACGGCGCTGCGCGCCGGGCCGGGCGGCGGCTGGGAGGGCCGGACGGTGGCCATCGAGGGATTTGGCAAGGTCGGCGGTGGCGTGGCACGTGAGGTTGGCCGCCGCGGCGGCCGGGTGGTCGCCGTCTCCACCGTCGCCGGATGCGTCGCGGACTCAGCGGGGCTCGATGTCGAGCGGCTGCTCGCGCTGCGGGGCGTGCACGGCGATGAGTGCGTCGCTCACTACGGCCGGCCGGCCGGACCCCCGGGCGAGCTGTTCACGGCGGTCGCTGCCGACGTCCTTGTCCCCGGAACCCGTCCGGGAGTCATCACCCGCCGGGTCGCCGAGGGTCTTCCGCCCGGCGTCCAGGTGGTCGCGCCGGCCGCCAATGTCCCCTACACCAGCGCAGGAGCCGACGTGCTGCGGCGGCGGGGCATCATGGCGCTCCCCGACTTCGTGTGCAACGCGGGAGCGGTCATCGGCTACCGGTCAGCGCCTGATGCCACGCCTGACCAGGTCCTCGCGAATGTCGGCGCCAAGATCACCGAACTCATCCGGGAGGCGCTGGACCACCCCAGCGGGGCCCTCGCGGGCGCCCAGGAGCGAGCCGCCAGGTTCCTGCGTGGCTGGTGGGGCAGCCCGCCCGGCCCGCCGTTCGCAGCGCCCGGCTGACTCAGCCGGCTGCGGGGGTGGTCGGAATCGACGCGGCCGCGGACGTCGTGGCTCTTGCCCGGCGGGAAGCGGACCGCCAGGGTCAGCCCAATGTCGGTTTCGGGATCAGCGACGCGTGCCACCTGGCTCGTCAGTCACCCACGGGATCGGTCCCGTCCGCGGGGCTCACGACCGGCTCGGGCCGGTGCGCGCCCCGCGGCTCCTCGCGCCGCGACGTTCGCGAGCGCAGCATGTCCAGGCACACTCGCGCTACGACGGTCGTCAGCCATCCGGCCAAGGACGCAGTCCAGGCGAAGGTGCTGTACGGCGCGCTCCTCGGCGTCGCGCCGCAGCTGGACGAGGCGTACTACGCCGCGCGGCGAAGGACGTCATGCCGCCTTCCCCCGGCTGCACCGGCGGCGCCGCGTGCATGCGGCAGTCCCGGTCCGCTGAATAATGCGACGCTTAACGCATCATTGTCCGGATCCTGCACCACGATTGGCGCTCTCCGGCAGGGTTCGCAGGCCATTCAAGTACGAAAAGGGCTGCGCTGGCACAATGAGCGCGAAGATCTAGGTTTTTACTAGTGGCATCCTCGTTCCCGCTCTGCCAGGATGACACTTGTCCGATACGGGACCGCTGCGTCAGCGGCGGGGCGACGAGGGGATTCGTAAATGCCTGAGAGACGCACGGCCGGATTGCGGGGCCGCCGGCCGGTGAAGCCGCCGGCTGAGCGGTTTGCCATCCAATACCTGTCCAGCTACCTGGCAGCGCCGCTTCCCCCGCCCGCCTATCCGGTTGACGTCTCGGGCGGCGTCACCGACTGGGGCATGCTCGGCAACGGCCCGGACCCGGCGTGCACGACCCACCCCAACGGAGTCGGCGACTGCACCTTCGCGGGCCGGCAGCACAACAGGATGGCCAAGGCCGCCGCGGGCGACGAGACCGAGCAGTGGGAGTCGTCAGACCAGCTCGTCGCCGAATACCTCGCCTACGATAACGGGCAGGACCAGGGCGCTAACATCGCCGACCTGCTCCTTTCCTGGTACAACGCTGGCAATATCCTCGCCTTCGCGCCGGTCGACCACACCGAGCCCGCCGCGGTAGACGCGGCAATGGCGGCGTTTCATGGCGCCTACGTCGGGGTGGACCTGACCGATGACGCCGATAATCTCTTCGGCCAGGGGCAGCCGTGGACGACGGCCGGCGGCCAGCAGCCGGATCCGAACGAGGGCCACTGCATCGTGAAGGTCGCGGCCGACGGCAGCCAGCTCGACACCTGGGTCACCTGGGGAGCACTGCAGAAATCCACCCTCGGGTGGACCGCGGCGTGCCTTCAGGAAGCCTGGGTCATCGTGACCCAGGAGGACGCGGCAGCGGCCAATCTCGACGTCGACGCCCTGCGGGCCGACATCGACGCGCTGCACGGCACCGGCGGCAGCTAGCCAGGATCCGCTGCGAGCACGGCGCGGCCGTGCTCGCAGTGATCCCGGCGGTTCACGTCGGGCCGCTGCTGGTGGCAGGTACCGCGATTGCCGTGACGACGAGCCCGTTCCTGGCCAGCCAGCGGCCAGCGAAGCTGGTCAGCGTGACACCGTTCACCGCCGGGCCGGGAACTAGCAGGCTGGCGGTGAATGTACCGTCCGCGGCGGAGACGGTGATGGCCGCGTCCTTGAACCCCAGCCATCGCCCGGTCAGCGGGAACCAGGCCTTATACACCGACTCCTTCGCGCTGAACAGCAGCCGGTCCCAGGACATCTGCGGCTGCGCGGTCATCAGCTCAGTAAGCCAGGCGCGCTCGCCCGCGGTAATGATGGCGTCCAGGACGCGATCGGGCAGCGCGTCGTCTGGCTCCGCGTCGAGCCCGATCGTGACCAGGTCACGCCTGCGGGCGACCGCCGCCGCGCGGTACCCGCGGCAGTGGGTCATGCTGCCCACCACCCCTGGCGGCCACTGCGGAGCGCCCCGTTCTCCGGGCACGATCGGCGCCGCGGGCACCCCGAGCCTGGCGAGGGCATCACGGGCACAGGCCCGGGCCGTCGTGAACTCACGCCGGCGCTTGCCGACCGCCCTGCTGATCGCCGCTTCCTCCGCCGGAAACAGCACTGCGCCTTGCGCATCCTCGAAGGTGTCCGCGGCGGCGGCTGCCGGGGGCAGGATCTCCTCAATCATTGCGCGCCGCCGCGGCTGGCGGAGCCGGAAGGATCTGCCGCGGGTGACCCGGGGCGGCGCGGCGCGCCTGCCACTCCCTTGGGTAGCCCAGCGACACCTCCTCGAACCGGACCCCGTCATACCAGGTGGTCCGCGGAATGTGCAGGTGGCCGTAGACCACGGCGGCGGCCCGGAACCGCAGGTGCCAGTCGCCGGTCCCCGTGGTGCCGCACCATTGCGCGAACACCGGGTAGCGCAGCACATCGGTGGGTTCCCGTACCAGGGGGAAGTGATTCACCAGTACCGTCGGCAGCTCCGGGTCACAGGCCAGCAGCCGCAGCTCGGTCAGCGCGAGCCGGGCCTGGCACCAGGCCTCCCGGCTCGGATAGGGATCTGGGTGCAGCAGCGCCTCATCCGCGCACACCACCCCGGCCGCATAGGCCTGGGCTAGCCCGGCCTCCTTCGACGTCGCCCCGGCCGGGCGGAAGGTGTAGTCGTAGAGAACGAATAGCGGTGCGACCGTCACCGGGCCGCCCGGGCCGTCCCATACCGGATACGCATCCTCTGGCGTCAGGACCCCGAGCTGACGGCACAGCGCCACCAGATGCAGGTACCGCCGTTCACCTCGCAGCTGCACCGGATCACGCCGCGGCGTCCACAGATCGTGGTTACCCGGCACCCACACCACGACAGCGAACGATTCCCGCAGCGTCCGCAGCGCCCACTCGAAGTCGGCGGCCGTCTCCGCGACATCGCCGGCTACCAGCAGCCAGTCGGCGTCTGATCCCGGGCGCAGGCGCTCGAGGATCGCCCGGTTGAGCGGGAACGCCACATGCAGGTCGCTGATGGCCAGCAGCCTCCCGGCTGAACTGTCGGAAACGGCCACGCGCCTGATCATCCCATACCGCCACGTCAGGGAGCTCCGGCGCCGTAAGCTCTGCTCACCGGTGGCCGACCGGGCAGCAACGCGATTCCCGACCGCGTACCCAGCCAGGGTCCATGCCGCGACGGCGGCGATGGCGCCCTTCACCGCCAGCCCCCTTGCTGGCCGCGCTGAGCCCCAGTGCCGGACTGCCGGACAAGGGGCCTTTGGCGCGGCTGCTCGGCAACCCGTAAGGCCGGCGTGCCGTCGTGGCTACCGCTGGCCTAGATGCCTGGCAAGCTCGTCGCGGCCCATCTTCGACCGGCCGGGCAGATCCCGTCGTTTGGCCATCTCGTAAAGCTCGGCTCGTGTTTTCGGAGCGGAACTGCCGGTGCGCTTGCGCTGGGCCACGGCGGCTCCCTGCTTGCCCAGTGGCGTCCGGGTCCCCTTCGAGAGATGCGTGATCGGTTTCCTGGCTGTTGCCGTCTGCTGGGCCTTCTTGACGTTTCGCTTGGCTGCCTGGCTTTGCTTAGTACTCGCCATAGGTGTCCGAGCCTCCACTGCTGTCTGACGCGATGCCTGCCGCCTTGTCGGGCGGCCCTCGCGATCATTGGATATTTGTTGTTTCTTGCGTGCCTGACGGCGTTATCAGCCAGCAGGCCGGGCAATTGCCCTTTCTGGCGTCGCACCTGCCGGAAAACCGGCAGTGGTTTGTAATTACCGCACGAGCGCGTTATCAAACCCGGGCGGCCGTTCTGGACGCCCGGCATGGAGGGCGGCGGCCGGTTAGGACGGCGTCTTGTTGTCCGGCCGCGGGAGCGCCGGTCACGGCAGCCGGGAGGTGGCTGATATGCCTAGGGGATCAAGCCCAGGGCGGCAGCGCCTTGTCCAGGACAGCCGCGAGACGGTGCACCGCGGAAGTCCCGGCGTGCTGCAGCGCGACCAGGCCCAGCAGCGCGATGAGAGCAGGAAAACGCGGAACGAAACCAGGCTTCCCGCCGTCCTGGAGCAGCGGTCCCTGACGAACTTCTTGCCAGTGCGCTTGAACGTATTGCGCCAGCCCGTCTCGTCGATCTCCAGGGGCGTCCGCGGGCCTCCTGACACCTTCCGCGGCGTGCCACGCCCGGCTGGCCCGCTGCCCTGCCAGGTGATCGGGTTGACCTGGGGCAGGGCAGCGGGCAGCCCGGGCCGTTCCTGGCCCGGTTACGTGCGCTTGTTACGCTTTTCCGGCGCCCCTGACGCGGTAGTAGGCGGTCGGGTGCCAGTAGGAATTGGCCCGCGTCCACCCGATCCGGCTGCCGGCGTCATGTGCGCCGAAGGTGGCGTTGCCGCGGTCGAAGAGCTCGACATGGCCGGTGCCGTAGAAGGCCAGGTCCCCGGGCCGTGCCTCGGCATGAGTGATGCGGATCAGCTGGCCGCTGTCGAGCATGTCGTAGGTAGTCCTGCCCAGCCGGATGTGAGCGTGCTGGTAGGCGGCAAAAACGAGCCCCGAGCAGTCATAGCAGGACGGCCCGGTGCCGCCCCAGCAGTACCACTTGCCGCGCTGCTTCAGTGCGTAGCTGAAGGCGATAGAGCGCAGCGGGCGCTTGGCGGCGTGGCTCGCGGCGTGGGCGGGCCCGGCGGTCAAAGCCAGTGCTGCCAGGGCCATAGACGCCATGATCACGATCTTGCGGTGGAACATCTATTCTCCTTTGTTGCGTGTGCAATGACCTCGGTGGGCCAGGGGCTGCCTCCTCTCTCTCGTTGCACACGCCGGGGCTGCCAGCGCCGCGCGCTGCCGCTCGCTCTCGTCGTGATGGGCGGCCCGCGTGATCAGTGCGCGTTCGCAACTTTGGCTACGTTCTGCTGCCCTAGTGGGTGGTTCGTACCTGGCTGCCCGTATCTACGGTGCGCAGTCTGGTCGCGTTTTGTCTGGTGTTTGGTAAAAGTCCCAGGTCACAGGCATGCCAACGAGGCTGCCGCAGGGCCATGCCGACCTGGGCAGGCGTCGTGGCCGCAGTGACAAGACCGCGTGGGCAGGCCCGCAGAGCACCGGCAGCCGGCCGGCTCCGGGCATGCGCCATAAGGCGCAGGAACAGACGCAGGACGAGATCAGGCGCCGCGGCCGCTCAGCCTTCCGCCAGCCTTCGGGCGCTGGCGGAACACCGGGGCGCCGGCGAATCTGCAGCTCGCTCAGGACCGGTCGTAGCGGGTGGGCGGGAACGAATCCCGGTCCCTGCTCAGCTCACCTTCGTCCAGCTCCCGGCGAATCTCGGCTTTCTCCTCCCGGTACTGATCGGTCTCGGTGACATCGCGTTCCGGCGGGCTGTCCGTGGCTGCCGGTACCTCGTCGGGGTCGTAGTCGTCGAGGCCAGCATCAACGCGTTCTTCCTCGGTCAGCCGGGCGAGGCGGTCATCGTCGAGGTGCGCGGGTGCACCGGCGTGCTCCCGGCGATCGCGGTGGAACCGCTCGTCTGGCTCGTCTGGGGTCTGCCGTGCCATGGGGCCTCCAGCGGGTTTGCGGTGAGGTCGCCTCTCACGCTACCGATGGCTGCTGCCGCCGGCTGAGTGCGGGTCCATCTCGCTGAACCGGCGGGCCGCTCATCAGCGGCGGGTCACGTCGGCCTGGGCGCGGAGCGAGTCGAGCTCGTCGTCGAGCAGCGCGAGCAGCCGGCCGGGATCGGGCAGTAGTTGCACGTCGCTCACCAGACCCACTGTCAGCTGTCCGGCGTAACTGACGATGCTCAGGCCGAGTCCGATCGGCCCGGTCGCGGGCACCCAGGCCACGATGCCGGTGACGGGCGCGCCGGCGAGCTGGACCCGGTTGCGCGGGCCGCTGACGCTACTGACGACGGCGGTGGCGCTGCGGGCGAACCTGTCGATCCAGGCATTCTGGAAGCTGGCCGGCAGCTGGCCCATCATCTCGAGCATGGTGTAGACGAACGCGCCTTCCCGGCTGGTCTTGATCTGGTCCATCTGCTCCTTGACGCGGGCGCGCCGGCGCTCGGGATCCGGCTCACCGGTGGGCAGGACGACGAAGACGAGCCCGAACTCATTGCCGAGCCCTGCGGCCAGCGGCGCGTCCGGCGGCCGCAGGTTCACCGGCACGGTCACGGCCACCTCCGGGACCAGGGCATGATGCTCGAGCAGGTAGCGGCGGAGCGCCGAAGTGATCGTGGCCAGCATCAGGTCGCTGACGGTGCTCCCGGTCGGGCGGCCGGCGGCTTTGACCGCGTCGACGGGTATCGCCCGGGCCCACGCTCGCTGTTTGGCTGGCGATATCGGGCCCCGCAGCAGGTTGGGGTCGGTGCTGAGCCCGAAGCTGAGCTTGCCGAGCATGGCCGCTTCGGCGTTGGTCAGGCTGGCTAGCTCGGCTGCCTTGCCCGGGTCGGTGAGCACATGACGCAACGGCGCGCTCAGGACCCTGGCGGCTGACGCCGCGCGCCGCGCCGCCGCTGCGGCTCGCTGCGCGGCGCGCCCGGCCGCACTGGGCGCGAGCAGGGGCCTGCCAGTATCGTCATGCACCCGCAGTGCGCCCACGTGCTCATCGGCGTCCACCGGATCCGTCAGCGCCAGCAGGACCTGTACGAGCGCGACGCCGTCGGCGATGGCGTGATGGGTGCGCAGCAGCAGCGCGCTGCCTTCGCCATAACCGTCGAGCAGGTGCATTTCCCACAGCGGCCGGTCCCGTCGCAGTGGTCGGCTCGCCAGCTCGTCGACAGTCTGCTGCAGCGCCATCTGGTCGCCCGGCGCTGGCACTCGCGTGCGGCTCAGGTGGTCGGACAGCACGAAGCCGGGGTCGTCGGCCCACTCGGGCGCGACCCACGGAGCGAGGGTGACCGCCGGGTCCGCGGCAATCTGGCGGAACCGGCGGAAGCGTGCGACGACGCGCTCCTGGAGCGCCTGCAGCACCGATGCCTGGTCGATCGGCTGGTCGAAGCACAGCAAGATATTGACCACCATCAGGTTTTCCGGACGGTCCATGTGCAGCCACGCCGCATCAGCCGGGTTCATCAGCTCGGACCGGATCTCGCTGTCAGTCATCAGGCACCTTCTGACGTTCGTTGCTCAATAACGGCGCCCGGCCCCGAGACCGGCGTCTTCCGCATGCGGATCCAGGATTTGCGGGTACTGTCCGCGGCGGCTGGGCCTTGGCCCTCCCACCTACCGGTCAGTGCAGGATCGGCTTGCCCAGCGAGAGCGCCTTGCCGCCAGGGCAGCAGGCCGGTGGCTGCATCACGGTGCTGCAGCCCTAAGCGCGCTCAGCGGCGCTGAGTCTGCGGCGAGCATGGCGTCCGGGTGCGGTTCTAGCCGCTCTTCCGGCGGAACGAGCGGCGGCTCTGGGCCGGGCCGTGGCTGCCGTGGATCTTCCCGCCGTCCTTGCCGGCGCGCGCCGCATTGTTGTCCGACTGCTTGGCATGCTTGCGGGCCAGCGCCTCGCGGAACTTGCGCTTTACCTCGTCCTCGGAACCTTCTGGCTCTGAACCGGCGTCAGCCATGCAGACCTCCTGCCCTCGGCGGATGCATCCCACAGCCTCGCACACTTGACGGCACCGGGGCATGTTCCGCGCGCGACCTTTGCCGCGCTGCCGGCGGTCAGTTAGCGGATACCGAACCGGATCGCGGCGCGGCGAGGCGGACCGAGGCGGGCCAGCTGTCCGGTGTGCCCGCTGCAGGTGTCTGACGCAGCTGGGCTGCGACCGTGGCCGGACCGTCTGCGGCGCGGCGGCGGTCCGTTACCACCGGACGGGCGCCGGTCTGCGGGCCGCGCTGGCCCGCCCGCAGCGCCCGGGCCGGTGCGTGGCTAGAGGCGCCGTCCTGACCAGAGGGGATCAGGCCGTGGTGCACCGCGGTCATCAGCGCCTGCGCCCGATTCGCCGCACCGAGCTTGTCGTATAGTCGCGCCACGTAGGTCTTCGCGGTTGACTGGCTGATGAACATCTCCTGCGCGATCGCGGGGATGGACAGCCCGTCGCGCAGCCGGTTCAGGACCTCCGCTTCCCGCGGGCTGAGGGCGAGCCGGTCCTGCACGATGCGCCGCCGGCTGAGCGCTACCGCCAGCCCGGACGCGGTGAAGGACGAGGCGGCGACCGCGGCGTGCCTGATCGCCACAAGTACCTCCTCCACCGGCGCAGTCTTCGCGACGAATGCCGACACTCCGGTTTCCAGTGCCCGGAACAGCACATCATCCTGGCCCTGTGAAGTCAGGATGACGATGCCGAGGCCGGCGTAGCGATCCCGGAATTCCCTGGCCAGCTGTATGCCATCGCCGTCGGGTAACGCGACGTCTACCGTGACAACGTCAGGCCGCGCCGCAGCGAGTATCGGGCGCGCGTCTGCCGCCGACCCGCATTCGGCCACGAGCTCGATGTCGGGATGGCCCGCGATCAGCTGGCGCAGCCCGTAGCGGGTGAGCGTGTGACCATCGACGATGGCGAGACGGATGGGCATCGCGGATCCCCCCAATAGGACGTTGATTGGCGTATTGACCGCATTCGATGGGGAATGTGGGTACCGATTGAACAAAACAGGCAAACTTAACGAAAGTCCAGCTGAATGATCTGCCAGTAGGCGTTCCTTGCCACGTTGCAGACGTAAGGGCGCACCAGCAGAGGGTGGCGGCGCTAGTCACAGGAGCTTCGCGACGCGGAGCCGGAGCGACCGGGCTGCCACCGCCGTTCCCCCCACAGGACGACTGGTGCAAAGTAGACGCCCGATCACTGCGGGTAGTTGACGGTAATTCATCGAATGTTATGGCTTTGTAATCCGATATCAAGACTGCGACTTAGCTGCGATACGGAAGCCGGCCTCATCATTCCGCGGCTCAGTGACGAGCCCGGCTGGCCATCATATCGGTGCCGAGCGGGGCAATTCCCTCATGCGCCGGGGACGGCGCCGCTGGCGAGGACCGCGAGCAGGGTGCCGCCGAGCAGGAACGGCCCGAAACTGATCGCGCTGCGCAAGGTGATCCGCCGCGCGGCGAGCAGCGCCAGGCTGACTACTGCGGAGAGCAGGAAACCGAGGCTGGCCCCGGCGAGCACGGCGGGCCAGCCCAGCCAGCCCAGGGCGAGCCCGGCCAGCGCCGCGAGCTTGATGTCGCCGCCGCCGAGCTGCCCGGGACGAGCAAGTGCGAGCAGCAGGTAGCCGCCGGCCAGGGCTACGCTGCCCAGCAGCGCCCGCACCAGCGCCCCGCCATCGTGCCCGATCGCGGCTGCGACGGCCAGCAAGACAACCAGCACGGGAAACGCAGGCAAGGTCAGCCGGTCCGGGAGCCGTTGCACCGCGATGTCGATCGCGGCCAGTGCCACGCCAAGCGCACCGAGGAATCCGAACGCGACCATATCGGGCTGGCCGCCGAACCGGCCGAGCAGCAGCGCCAGCACCGCTGCGGTGGCGAGTTCCAGCACCGCCGGCACGCCGAGGCTGCGTCCGCAATCCCCGCATCTGATGGCGAGCCAGCGGGACACTGGGGCGCCGCAGCCCCGGCAGGCCGTCTGGTCAGGTTCACCAGTCGGCACTGACAGCCGGAAGACCGGGCCGCGAAGCGCGGCCCCGGCCAGCAAGCCCGCGACGGCTCCCGCAGCGGCCCACGCAATGTCCATGGCGGACCACATTGGCACGCGCTAGGGCCTAACGGGCATCTCCGCGCGAGAAACTAGCCGATCGGCGGCCTGTGTCGGCCGATCGCCCGACATGTCGGCCGGTACGCCGAACTTCTCTGACCATTCGCCCGATGCCGCGCAGCCGCGATCACCGCCAGGGTTTTCCATGCTGGGTGGCGTGGTGCCGTCCGGCTGAGGGGCGGGACCAGGGCCGCATGGCAGGCCGCCGCCCGCCGACCATCGAAGGAGTCCCCGATGCTCAAGCTCTACGTGTACTTGCACAACTTCCTCACCCAGCCGGTGCGCCGGGACGACCGTGGCGTGACGTCCGTGGAGTACGGCCTGATGCTAGCGCTGGTTGCGGTAGCGATCACTCTCGCGGTTGGCCCGATGAGCGGCGCTCTCAGGGCCGTGTTCGGCAGTGTCACGACCTCGCTTGCACCTGGCGGCGGGTGACGATCACCGGCACGGGCACCGTGCCGGGGGCCGCCCTGGGCGGCCTGCTCACCCCTGTAACGAGCACGCTGACCAGGGCTTAGCGGTACGGGCGGGACGAGCTAGCCAGCCGTCCCGCCCTGGTCACTATGGGAAGGGGCAGGCCACGATGATCGGGCGGCTGACCGGGACGGGCCCGCGGGAGCGCGGCGCCGCAGCCGTGGAATTCGCCTTGCTGCTCCCGGTGCTGCTGCTGCTGCTGTTCGGGATCATCGACTTCGGGCGCGCCCTCAACGCGCAGATCACCCTTACTCAGGCGGCCCGCGAGGGCGCCAGGCTGGCGGCGCTCGGCGAGCCGGATGTGGTAAGCCGCACCCAGGCCGCGGCAACAGGCATCAGCCCGGTCACGGTGACGGTGACGGCTTGCCCGGCCGGTGCCGGGCCGGGCACCGACGCGGTGGTCACGACCAGCTATGCGTTCTCGTTCGCGACGCCGATCGGCGCGATCGCCGCGATGTTCGGCGGCTCCGGCATCGGCTCCCCTATCACGCTGACAGCCCGGGGGGTCATGCCGTGCGAGACCTGATGCTCGGCCTTGCCCGCCCGCTGCTGCACCGCCTGGGTCACGACGACCGAGGCGTGATTGCCGTGCTGGTGGCTTTGCTGATCGGCGGCGGCGTCCTGACCGGGATGGGCGCCCTGGTGATCGACGTCGGCCAGCTCTACTCGGAGCGCGCCCAGCTCCAGAGCGGTGCCGACGCGGCCGCGCTCGCGGTGGCCAAGAGCTGCGCCTCCGGTACCTGCGCGCCGGGCCTGGCCGTTCAGTACGCCGACGCCAACGCCAGGGACGGCGTGTCCGCGGTCCGCTTGGTGTGCGGCTCCGGGAATCTGGGGGGCTGCCCGGCCAGCACCGGCAAGATCACTGACTGCCCGGCCCCGCCCGGCGGCCTGAACTACGTCGACGTGCATACCGCGACCGAGAACGCGGACGGCTCGACGCTGCTGCCGCCGTCCTTCGCCCGCTCGCTGCCGGGCCTGGCGAACTACGGCGGCACCAACGTCGGCGCCTGCGCACAGGCGGAGTGGGGCCCGCCGCTGACTGCGGCCACCGCCGCTTTCACGATCTCCGCCTGCGAGTGGGACACCGAGACCAGCCTGGGGACCTCCTTCGCGCCAGCTCCGCCGTACCCGCCGGACCCCGCGCCCGCGCCCTCGCTCGACCAGGTCCTCAGCCTCCGAACCAGCGCGGGCGGCGGTTGCCCCAGCGAGCCGGCCGGAGCTGACGGAGCTGGCGTGTTCGGCTGGATCGACGACCAGACCGGGACCTGCATGGCGGACATCACCGGCGCCACCTATGGCGACGACTCCGGAGCGTCCGCCGGGCAGTCCTGCACGCAGGCGCTCGCTTCCGCGGCTGCCAGCGGCATCCCGGTCGCGATCCCCGTCTACGTCTCGGTCGCCGGCGCTGTCTACACCCTGAAGGGCTTCGCCGCCTTCGTTGTCACCGGTTACCAGCTGCCCGGCGCTGCCGCCTCGGACTGGCTGAACCCCGCGAATAACTGCACGGGCTCCGCCGAGTGCATCAACGGATTCTTCGTCCGTGCGCTGATCCCGGCGACGGGTCCCGTTGGCGGGCCTGATCTGGGTGCCACCGAGATCAGGCTCGGCGGCTGAGCCACGCCCCGCACTGGAGAAGAGGAATCGTGAAGCGTCGCGTACTGACCGTCGCACTGGCATTGCTGCTCGCCGTGCTCGGCACCGGAGGGGTGCTGGCCTACGTCCGCCAGGCTGACATGCGTGCCCTCGCGGGACAGAAAGCGGTCAGGGTGCTGGTGGCGGGGGGCGCGATCCCGTCCGGTACATCAGCGGGCACCGCGCTGCGCGACGGACTGCTGAGCAGCCAGGAGATGCCTGCGGCATCGGCGCCCGCCGACGCGGTGGGCTCGATCACTCCCGACCTCACCACCCTGGTGCTGAGCGCGGACGTCCAGTCGGGGCAGTTGCTGCTGCGGCCAATGCTCGTGACGGCCGCACAGGTGACCGGGAGCCTCGCGATCCCGGCCGGCATGGACGCAGTGACCATCCAGCTGTGCATGGCGGAGGCGGTGGCGGGCAACATCCGCGCGGGCTCGCAGGTCGCGGTCTTCGAGACTTACGCTGCCAAGAGCAGCACGCTGACCGCGCAGTACAACTGTTCCGGGCCGCACGAGCAGGAGGCCTACGGCGCCGCTCATACCCACCTGGTGCTGCCCAGCGTGCAGGTGCTGTCGGTGGGGACAGCGAGCGCCAGCGGGCAGTCCAGCTCCCAGTCCGGCAGTGGCGCATTCTCGCAGAGCAGCTCGGGGACATCCTCATCTAGTTCGAGCGTGCTGGTAACCGTCGCCGTCAGCCAGCCCAACGCCGAGCGGCTGATCCTGCTCACCCAGACGGGCCTGCCGTACCTGGCGCTGCTCACGAAGTCGTCGCCGAGCAGGGTCGACACCACGTCCGCGCCGCCGGCCAAACCCTGAAACGAGGAGTGCACTGTGCCTATCCTCTGCGAGTCGGCCGTCAGGGCCGGAGATCTGATCATCAGCATTGGCGGTCAGGTCCGCGGCGCCGACAGCCTGGGCATGGCGGCCAGGCTGCTGGACAACGATCCCACTGAGACCCTGGTGGTGATCGGTGCCGAGATGGAGATCAATGAGGCGCTGGCGTTCGCCGCGCGTCTGCGGCTGTCCAGGCCAGCCGCGGGCGTCGTCCTGGCGCGCGATCACGTCAACGTTGCCCTGCTGTCCGCCGCGCTGCAGTCCGGGGTCAGGGACGTTGTGCTCGCGGGCGACCCTGCGGCGCTGGCTGCCGCCTGCCGCCGCTCCCGTGAGATCTCCCGGCGGCTGCTAGCCGCCGGCACCGGCCCGGATGCGGTAGCCGCTCCGGATGGCCAGATTGTCACCGTGTTCGCCGCCAAGGGCGGTTGCGGCAAGACCACCGTCGCGATCAACCTGGCCGTCGCGCTCGCCAAGGGGACCGGTAAGCGAGTGTGCGTCGTGGACCTTGACCTCTCGTTCGGCGACGTGGCCGTGAGCGTGCAGCTCGACCCGGCCCGGACCATTGTGGACGGGCTGCCGATGGCCGGGCACCTAGACACCACCGGCGCCGCGTCGCTGCTGACCCGTTACCGGCCCGGGCTGGAGATGCTCCTGGCGCCGGTCACCCCTGGCGACGCGGAGAAGGTGCCGCCCGCGCTGGTGGGCGAGCTGCTCGTGGTGCTGCGCGGCATGTTCGACTTCGTCGTGGTGGACACGCCAGCGCAATTCAGCGAGCATGTGCTCACCGCGATGGACGCCTCCGCCCACCACGTGCTGCTCACCACCCCGGACGTGCCTGCGGTGAAGAACCTCCGCGTCGCGCTGGACATGCTGGACCTGCTCTCCTACCCGAGGGAGATCCGCTCGGTGGTGCTCAACCGGTCGGATTCCCGGGTAGGGCTGAGCCTGGAGGACGTTGAGCGGGTGGTGCGGTCCCCGATTGCCGCGCAAGTTCCGTCCAGTCGGGCGGTCCCCATCTCGATCAACGCAGGCACCCCGATCACGCTGGCCAGTTCCGGGCATCCGGTGAGCCAGGCCATCACCAGGTTCGCGGCGCAGCGGCTGCTCGACCCGCCGGTGGCGGCGGAACGGCCGCTGTCCCGGCAACGGCGCAGAAAGAGGTCGGCATGAGCCTTTCCGACCGGCTCGCCCAGCGGCAGGCGCCCGGTGCGGTTCTCCTCGAGCAGCCTGGCGTGCCCCGCCGCGCGGTCCGCCACGCGGACCCGTTCGCCGCGATCAAGCGTAGCGTGCACGAGGCGCTGCTAGAGGCGCTCGGGCCGAAGCTGTACGAGGCGCACCTTGACCAGCGAGAGTTGGAGCAGCGGGTGACGCAGACGCTGCAGGCGGTGCTGCAGCACGACGAGAGCCCGCTGACGGTGACCGACCGAGCGCGGGTCGCCCAAGAGGTCGCGGACGAGATCCTCGGCCACGGCCCGCTGGAGCCCTACCTGCGTGACCCGGACGTCTCCGAGATCATGGTCAATGGCCACGACCAGATCTACGTTGAGCGGTCCGGCCGGCTGCACTTCGTCGAGGCGGCCTTCACTGACGAGAGCCATCTGCGCCGCACCATCGAGAAGATCGTGGCGCGGGTGGGTCGGCGAGTGGACGAGGCCAGCCCCATGGTGGACGCGCGGTTGCCGGACGGCAGCCGGGTCAATGCGGTGGTGCCGCCGGTGGCACTGGATGGCTCGCTCCTGACGATCAGGAAGTTCGCCGCCGATCCGTTCAGCGTGAGCGATCTCATCGCGTTCGGTACCATGACCCCTGCGGTGGCCGAAGTGCTGCGGGCCTGCGTGCGCGCCCGGCTGAACATCGTGATCGGCGGCGGCACCGGCTCCGGCAAGACGACCAGCCTGAACGTGCTGTCCTCGTTCGTGCCGTCCGATGAGCGGATCATCACCATCGAGGACGCGGCGGAGCTGCAACTGCGCCAGGAGCATGTGCTCCGGATGGAGTCGCGCCCCGCCAACCTGGAGAGCCGTGGCGAGATCGCCATCCGTGACCTGGTGCGCAACTCGCTGCGGATGCGGCCGGACCGGATCATTGTCGGCGAGGTCCGCGACGGCGCTGCGCTGGACATGCTGCAGGCCATGAACACCGGCCACGACGGTTCCATCACGACCGTGCACTCCAACTCACCGCGGGACTCGCTGTCCCGCCTGGAGACCATGGTGCTGATGGCCGGGGTCAGGCTGCCGCAGCGGGCCATCCGCGAGCAGATGGCCTCAGCCGTTGACCTGATCGTTCACCAGGCCCGGCTGAAGGACGGCCACCGGCGAATCACGCACATCACCGAGGTCGACGGCATGGAGGGAGACGTCATCACACTGCAGGACCTGTTCCTCTTCGACTTCCACGCCGGGGTGGACGAGCAAGGCAGGTACCGCGGAGCGCTGCGCAGCACCGGCCTGCGCCCCCGCTTCCTTGACACGCTGGCCGATCGGGGCGTCGCCCTGCCACCAGGAATCTTCGGCGTCGAGGGGTACACACGATGAGCAGGATGCCAACCGGAGGACTGCACGGTGTCGGGACAGCGCTAACTGCAGCTTCCGCGCATCTCGGCAGTGCTGAGTCGGACTGGCGGTGGTCGGGGTCACTGAGCGCCCTGCTGGCTGGCATCTTCGTGGTGCTGCTGCTGGTGGCGCTGCTGGTCATCGGCGTCCTGAACCATGATGACCGGCAACGCCGCCTACTGGGGCGGATCGAACGCTACGGCCCGCGGCACGTGCCCTCATCGGCCGACAGCGACGGAAAGGTGGCTAGGACAGCTATCGGCTGGGCGACGCAACTGCTGCGGTCCAGCAACGCCGAGCAGGGGCTTGCGCAGCGGCTGGACCTGGCGGGAATCGCCCGGACCCCCGCCGAATGGGTGCTGGTGGGCGGCTGCGCCGCTCTGGTCCTGACCGGCGCGTTGACCGTCCTGACCGGCAATATCCTGATCGGGCTGCTGGTAGGCGTGCTGATCGGCTGGATTGGCATGAGACTTGCCGTCAGCATCAGGATCGGGCGGCGCCGGGCCGCTTTCGCAGACCAGTTGCCCGACGTACTGCAACTCGTCGCGAGCTCGCTGAAGGCCGGTTTCTCGTTGTCCCAGGCGTTGGCGGCGGTGGTGCGCGAGGACACTCAGCCCGCGGCGGGTGAGTTCTCCCGCGCGCTGGCCGAGGCCAGGGTCGGCGTGGAGATCGAGGTGGCCCTGGACACGGTCGCGAACAGGATGGATTCAGATGATCTGCGGTGGACCGGCATGGCGATCCGCATCCAGCGCGAGGTCGGCGGCAACCTTGCAGAGGTGCTGGGCACCACCGTGGAGACGATGCGTGAGCGAGCCTATCTCAATCGCCACGTGCGAGCACTCAGCGCCGAGGGGCGGCTCTCTGCCTACATTCTGAGCGCCCTGCCGGTATTGATCGGTTGCTGGGAGCTGTCCAGCAACCGGAGTTACATGCGACCCCTCTACACCACGGCCGTCGGGCTGGTCATGCTGTGCGTCGGCGCGGTGGCGTTCGTGCTGGGCGTGCTGTGGATACGCATCCTCGTCAAGGTGGAGGCCTGAGATGTCCGGTAGCGTCCTGTTGGCTGGCGGCCTCGTAGCGCTGGGGCTGGCGATCACGATGGCGGTGGTGGCTATGCTGCCCGCGCGGTCCGGGCTGCACGGCGTAGCGGGGGCGCTGGCCGCCATCGAGCACCGCTACGCCCAGCATGATCCGGCGGCCGCCGCGCAGGCCGCCGACCCGTTCGCGGCCCTGCCGGGGTGGGTGCGAGGCCTGGCGGCGCGCCTCTCTCCGTCCGGTATCGCCGGCACCTTGCAGCGCAGGCTGGACCTTGCGGGCAATCCGGCGCGCTGGACGCCGGACCGGATGCTCGGCGTCAAGGGCCTCGGGCTGCTGGTGCTCGGCGGGCTCGGCGGCCTGTTTGGGCTGCCCAGCCTTGGCCTGACCGTCCTGTGCGCCGCCATCGGCGGCGCAGCCGGATTCTTCGTGCCCGACGTCCTGCTGTACAACGCGGGCGTCAAGCGGCAGGCGCGGATCCAGGCGCTGCTGCCGGACGCGCTGGACATGCTCACCGTCTGCGTGGAGGCCGGGCTCGGCTTCGACGCGGCACTCGGCCAGGTCGCACGCAACACCCGCGGTCCGCTGGCGTCGGAGTTCGCCCGCGCGCTGCAAGAGATGCAGATCGGCGCCTCCCGTAGCCATGCACTGCGCGCGATGGTCGCTCGCACCACCGTCCCGGAGTTGCGGTCGTTCGTGTCGGCGCTTGTCCAGGCGGGCGAACTGGGCATCGCCGTCGCTACGGTCCTGCGTGAGCAAGCGAAGGAGATGCGGCTGCGGCGTCGGCAGCGGGCTGAGGAGAAGGCGCAGAAGGTGCCGATCAAGATCCTGTTTCCGCTGATCTTCTGCCTGTTCCCTGCGCTGTTCGTAGTTGTCCTCGGGCCGGGAATCATCAGCATCGCACATACGCTGCTCGGAAGGTAGGGAGATGATGGCAACCGCGTCTGGCAGGGTTCGTCTCGACCTCGGCAAGGTGATCATGGTGCCGGCGGCAGCGGTGATGCTGCTCGTCGACCTGACCGTGCTGACCCGTAACAGTGCAGCCGGCATCCTGGCAAGGCTCGGTACGCTCCTGGTCTGTGCCTTCTTCCTGCTGATCATCTGGTGTTACCTGCGGCGCGGCCCGGCCATTGCCACCTGCAGCTCGATCATCGCCCGGGTGGTGGCGGTGATCGCCACGCTGACACCATTCGCGTTCCCGCTACTAGGCGCCGCGCCGCGAGGGGCAGGCAGGCTGTACGCCGCCGACGGCCTGCTGGTGGCGGGCACCGCATGGGCGCTGTGGTCCCTGCGCTGCCTGGGCCGCAACCTGTCGGTGTTCGCGCAAGCCCGCGAGCTGGTCGACCGGGGGCCCTACCGGTGGATACGCCACCCCCTCTACACCGGGGAGATCGTGTCCACGCTCGGCCTCGCTGTTGCCGCCGGCACCGCGGTGGCGTTCGCCGCCTGGCTGGCTTTCTGCGCGCTCCAGGCCTACCGCGTGCTGCGAGAGGAACAGGTACTTCTACGGGCGCTGCCGCGCTACCGCGGCTACCGCAGTCGCACCGCGGCCCTGTTTCCCGGCCTCTTCTAGGCTGCCGCGGGCCCTGCTGGCATCCGGGCCGGCGAGCGCGGATCAGGCCGCTGCGTCATGCTAGGAGAAGCCCTCGCCGGCGCACCGCGCGAGGCGCGTTCGCGTGCGATAGGAGGGTGATCCCATCAGCGGGGATGAGGAACGGGACGGGGTGCCGCTGACTAATCTCGACCAGCCGCTGTTCGACGGGGCGGGCGCGGTCAAGCGGGACCTGGTGGACTACCTGGACGCCGTCCGTGACTGCATCATCCCGGTGCTGGCCGGCCGGCCTCTGTCAGTGGTCCGGGTACTGCGCGGCCAGGCGCCGTTCATGCAAAAGAACGTTCCCGCCTACACCCCGTCCTTCGTGCGGACGGTGCCGCTATGGGCCGAGACCTCGAAACGGGAGGTGTCCTATGCGCTGTGCAACGACCGGCGCACGCTGCTGTGGTTCGCGAACCAGCGCGCGATCGAGTACCACCCGACCCTGATCCGCGCCGATCGCTGGGACCGGCCCACCCACCTCGTGCTCGACATCGACCCGCCGTCCGCGGACGCCTTCCCGCTGGCCGTCCGCGCCGCCCAGCTGGTCCGCGAGGCCCTGGCCGGGGCCGGCCTGACGGGCGCGGTCAAGACCAGCGGCGCGAAGGGCGTGCACGTATTCGTCCCGCTCGGGGCCCAGGCGGCGATCGACGATGTGGCCGCGGCCACCCGCGCGCTCGCCGCGCGTGCCGAGCGCCTTGACCCGGCGCTCGCCACGACGGCCTTCATCAAGGAAGACCGCGGCGGCAAGGTCTTCCTGGATTCCACCCGGGCCGGCAGTGCGACGGTGGTGGCCGTGTACAGCCCGCGGGTGCGCCCGGGCGTGCCGGTGTCGTTCCCGGTGGCCTGGGACGATCTTGATCGCATCGAGCCGGGCGACTTCACCGTGCACACCGCGGCGGGGCTGATCGCAGCGGGCGATCCGTGGGCCGCCGCGATGCCCGGGCCGCAGCAGCTGAGCCAGGAACTGATCGAGGAGGGCCGCGCGATCCCGGTCGCCAGGGTGCAGGCCATGCACGAGGGCAAGCGGCGCGCCCGCGCCCGCCGCGGCTGATGGGTGAGGACGAGGACGCCCACACGCCAGGGATCGAGACAGCGGACGAGCGCCGGTACCGGTTCTGGGGCTGCGGGTCGAGGCCTTTCGAGTCGGCCTTCGCTGCTGAACATCCGGGGCGCCGTGCTGCTTCAGCAGCAAGGGCGGAGTCCAAGGTCGCTCGTCATCCGTGGTGTCATGGCCACCCGGCCAGCGACATCATGCCGGAAGCAGCCGGGCCATAGCCCGCCCAGAACCAGCTGGGCACGCCCTGGGAGGTCACCCGGGCGGTCGGTCGGCGGATGGTCCTTGTCGAATGCCATCCGGGCCAGTTACGAATAAGCGCTCATCCACGCTTATCCGGGCAATTCCGGATAAGCTTCCTGCGTGTGTCACCGACCCAATTAGTCCCGGGGATCCCCCGGTGACCCGTGCCCAGAAGGAAGCTCCGATGCTCGCTATAGCAGCAGCCATAATCTTCGCCATTGCGTTCCTGCTCAACGCAACTAGCACGGCTACCGATGCGGTGTTCTCACCCACCAGCCTGCTATTGGTCGGGCTTGCCTGCCTCGCCCTGCACGTGGCAGGCGTTGGCTCGGGTTGGAAGGTGCCAAGCCGCCGGCGGCGCCGCTGACATCACCAGCAATGGGTTCATCCTTTTGCCGATCCGCGATGCCGGTCGCGGCGGATGATCCGGCGCAGCTGAGTGATTCGGGCAGTTCCGGCCGCGGCCATGAGCAGGGCTCCCGCGATGGCGGCGACAAGCAAGGCGACCGCCAGCGAAAGCCGGAGATCCAGACCGAGGAAGCTGACCTGAACGACGCGCGCGTTCTGGATGATGAAGATCACCAGCACGATGAGGGCGAGGACGCCGACCACCAGCCCGGTGCGCATACTGCTGATCCGGGTGGACAGCCGGGGGCGCCTGGGTGCGGCGGCTGGCGGGGGCGGGGGCGGGGGCGGTGCCGAGCCGTTGACGGAGGGGGGCGGCAGGGTGCTTGTGCTGCTCGTATGGGGTGCTGCCTGCTCAGACATGGCCTTTTCCTTCCGGGGACCGAGGGAGGGTGCGGCGTCGCACCAGATCCACCGGTGACAACGGGTTGTACTGCCCGTTTCGGGAGGGATTCCCGGTACCCAATAGAAGTTTACGCTTGAATTTGAAAACTAGCAATACAGTTCCAGTAAGATGGATTCTCGGTCGCTGAACCGGGCATTGATGAGGGCATGAGGTCAGCGGTGCTGGCACCGGGGCACCCTCTCGGACTAAGCGTCTACCGGTGCAAGGGAATCGTGCGCAGTGCCGAGGAACCGGACCTGCGGGTCGTTCTCCAGGTCGTCGGGAAACGAGTGGACCAGGTGCTCCGCGCCTCCTGGGACGTGCGCCATCGCGGAACCAGGATTGGGACCTCGCTGTCGGCGTATGCGGCGACTTGGCCCAGCGCTGAGGCCGCGGAGTCCAGGCCTGACCAGAGCACATAAGTCCGCGCCAGCCATGGCGGACCGTCTCCCAGCAGGCGCTCGATCGCCTGGCCGATCTGCTCGGGGTCGTCGGGCGGTCCCTGGGCCACGCCATCGGGGCCGCCGGCCAGCCCGAAAGAAACGCGCCGGGATGGTCTCCATCGTGCAGCGCGGAATCCGGACGGCCGCCTCCGCCAGTTTTTCCTGGGGAATGTGGCTGGTCGATCCACCAGCGACGATCAGGGTTGGCGCGGTTATCTCAGTCAGCCGTTCCCGCCACGCCGGGTCAGGGCTGTTGAGCTGGGCGCAAATGGCTGGAACGACCGCCCAGTCGAACGGCAGAGGTGCCGCTGGGCGCTCGGGTGCGGCCCGCTCTCGCGGGAAGGGCGGCGGCGTGTCTTCAAGAACGAGCCTGCTTATCCTGCCGGGCTGCTCCTCGGCGATCAGGTAGGCGACCACGCCTCCCATCGAGTGGCCCACGAGCGTGAGCTGCGCCAGGTCAAGCTTGTCGAGGACGCCCACGACGTCATCGCGCATCAGCTCGAATGAATATGCGCCGGGCCGGTCACTCTCGCCGTGACCCCGGAGATCAATGGCAATAACCCGGAACGAGCTGGCGAAGGCAGCCATCACGGTGTCCCAGGTGCTGGCCTGCTCGCCGAGGGCGTGCGGCAGCACCATCGGCGCGGCTCCAGTGGAGCCAGCGACATGACACCGCAGCTGGATGCTGCCTAGCTTGAGATCCAGCCGATCGGTCACCGTGCGACGCTACAACGATCCTGCTGCCCAGGTCACCTTCGCCGTTCCGCCCGGCGGGCGGCTCCTGCCGGTCACACTGACGGGGCCGCCGGAGCGGCGCCCGCCAGTGCCACCTTTCTCAGTCCGCCGGCCCGGTAGTGAGAACAACTGTCGCGGACTGCGGCTGGCCGGACTGGTCTGTCCAGCTGATGCTGACCTTGTCACCGGGGTGGTACTGCTCCAGCGCTGACTGGAGTGCCGACGGTGACGTTACCGGGTGGCCGCCAGCCGAGACGATCACGTCACCCGCTGCCAGGCCTGCGCCGCTGGCGGGCGAGCCGGAGAGAACCCCGGCGACGGCCGCCCCTGTGCCAGCTGCCACGCCAGTTGCCGCGGCGTTGCCCGCGGACATGATCTCGACCCCCAGGAAGCCGGTGGCGCCGATATGCACCGTGGGGGAGGAGGCGCCGGCCTCGATCTGGCTGGCGCTGGCGACTGCCCCGTTGACCGGGATCGCAAAGGCCTCAGCCTGCCCGGACTGGAGCTGGAAACCCTGGGACTGGGAGGCCGCGGTGTCGATACCGATCACCTGCCCGGTGCTGTTGACCAGCGGGCCGCCCGAGTCACCGGGCTGAATATCGGCGTTGTGGCGGATCAGCCCGGTCAGCTGCTCGGAGGTGCCCGATCCCGAGTCCGAGGCGGTGATCGAGGCGCCAAGGCTCGTGATCCGGCCCGTAGCCACCGATGGGGCGCCGCCCTTGCCGCCCGCGTTGCCCAGGGCGACCACATGCTGGCCGGCCCTGACGCTGGAGGAGTTGCCCAGGGTCACCGTCGTGAGCCCCGATGCGCCCTGCAACTGGAGGACCGCGATGTCGTGGGACTGGTTGTAGCCGACCACTGTGGCCTGGTAGGTGCGCCCGTTGCCGATATCGGTGACCTTGATCGAGGTGGCGCCCGCGATGACGTGGTTGTTGGTCAGCACCTCACCCGATGGCGTCAGCACCAGCCCGGTGCCGGCGGCCTCCGCCTGCTGGTAGCCGAGCGTAGAGACGACGTCGACCAGCCCGGGGCTGGTCCGCGCGGTGATCTGAGCTGTCGTCAGCGTTCTGCCTGGCGTGATCCCCGCGGCCTGCAGCCCCACGAAGGCGCCCAGGCACACTACGATCGCCGCGCCCGCTACCAGGAGGAGGCGGCGGAAGCGCCGGACATGCCTGCCCGGGCCGTCGTCTCCGCCGCCATAGCCGGACGGGCCGCCCGGACCGCCGGGGCTGCCAGGACCTGGCCAGGGCAAGGTGGGTGGTGTCTGCCCTCGGTCCACCCCGACCGGCGGATCGTAGATCGTGGTCATGGGACCGGCCCCCTCGTATGTATCGACTGTCCTGCTCCACTTCATGCTTGCTCACATAGCTGGGAGAAGACTGAAAGGGCGCTGACCGGACCCTTGATCTTTGCTGATGAGCGGTCGCGCCCGGGATGCCCGGTGATCTGCGGCCGACCGCCACCCGCATCGCCGAGCGTGCCGGCGTGTCACTCCGCACTGTCTGGCAGCAGTTCGCCGACCGGGAGGAATTGCTGGCCGAGGCGCGGTTCAGCGTGACTTCGAGATCCTGAAATCACTGGTGGAGAAGATCGATCCGGATCTCCCGCTGGGAAAGCGAGCCGAGTCATTCATCAGCCAGCGGGCCAGCATCCTTGAGGAGATGACTCCCAGCTGGCGGGCCGCCCCGCAGGCCATCCAGCCTCAACGACACGCTGCCCGGGCCGCTAGGCACCCCGGCCCGGCCCGGATGAGCGGCTACCGGGGTGGTGTCCCTGGCATCGGCGCGCTGCCCGCACGCCTCGCACACCACCTGGGCTACCAGCCGGTGGCCGCAGTTGTGCTCAAGGATCATCGGCGGCCCGTCGTCGCCTGCCAGGTGCCGGTCGCCCCACCGCATCAGGGTCAGGATCACCGGGTACAGCTCGCGCCCGGCAGGGGTAAGCCGGTACTCGAAACGGCCCGGGTGCTCAGAGTACTGCCGGCGCTCCAGGATCCCGGCGGCCACCAGCGTGCGCAGGCGGGCGGCCAGGGTGTCACGTGGCGCGCCAGTGCGCCGGATCATCTCATCGAACCGGCGGTTGCCAAGGAACACCTCGCGGACGGCGAGGAGGGCCCACTTCTCGCCGACGATGTCGAGCGTGCGGGCCACTGAGCACATTCGCGGCTCTGCGGACACGGACGTCATGCAGCCAGCATACCAATTGAGTCCAGATTCTGGACGCAGCTGCCAGTTTCCGCGTATGGTGGGTCCAGATTCCGGACTAACCCGGAAGGCTGATCAGAAGGACGGCCCGTGAGCTCTAGCCCCCCGTCAGTCATTGCCCGGCCCGGCGCAACCCCGCAGGGCGCAGTCCTGAGCGCCCGTCAGGTGACGGCGATAGTCGCCATCCTCTCCCTGGCTGTGTTCATGTCCAGCCTGGACCTGTTCATCGTCAACCTGGCCTTCCCATACATCGGCCACCAGTACCGCGGCACTAGCCTGAGTGACCTGTCCTGGGTGCTCAACGGCTACACCATCATCTTCGCCGCCGTGCTGGTCCCCGCGGGCCGGTGGGCTGACCGGATCGGCCGCCGCCGGCTCTTCGTCGCCGGCCTTGTCGCCTTCAGCGTCGGGTCCTTGCTCTGCGGCCTCGCGCCAGGAGTGGCCGAGCTGATCGTTGCGCGGGTCATTCAGGCTGCCGGCGCCGGCCTGATGGTGCCAGCCTCGCTCTCCCTCCTGCTGGCCTCGGTTCCGGTATCCGCCCGCGCCCGCGCCATCGGGACCTGGTCGGCGCTTGGCGCGCTGGGCGCTGCTCTCGGACCGGTGATCGGCGGGAGCCTGGTGCAATTCAGCTGGCGGTGGGTGTTCTGGATCAACCTCCCGGTCGGCGTGGTCGCAGTCCTGCTGGCAGCCAGGGTCGTGCCTGAGAGCAAGGACGAGCGCGTGCAGGGGCGACCTGATCTGGCCGGCGCCGTGCTGCTGGCAGCTGCCGTCGGCCTGGTCGCCTTGGCCCTCGTCGAGGCGCCCGGCTGGGGATGGGGCTCACGCGGCTTCATCGGCGTGCTGGTCGTCGCGGTTGCTTGCGGCGCGGCCTTGGTGGCCCGGTCGCAGCGGCATCACTCACCGGTTATCGAACTCGGGCTGCTCCGGTCGCGGACCTTCAGCGGCACGTTCGTCGCGTCGATCTTTTACTACGCCGCGTTCGGGGCCTTCGTCCTCAACTCGGTCGAGTTCCTCACCGGCGTGTGGCATTACTCCGCGATCCGGGCCGGCCTGGCCATCGGGCCGGGCCCGCTGATGGTGCTCCCCTTCGCGCGGCTAGTCGCTCCCCGGCTGGCCGACCGCCTGGGCGGCCCGGGCCGGGTGGCGGTGATCGGGTGCGCGGTCAACGCTGGCGCGCAGTTGCTGTGGCTGGCCCAGATCCAGGCCCACCCGGCCTACCTGACCCACTTGCTCCCGGCCCAGCTGCTCGGCGGTGCCGGGGTCGGCCTGACGATCCCGTCGCTGCTTGGCGCCGGGAGCGCGTCGCTCACGCCCGCCCGGTTCGGCACGGGCAGCGGCATTCTCAATATGGCCAGGCAGGTCGGTACGGTTCTCGGCGTAGCAAGCCTGATCGCCATCCTCGCCCACGTTAGCGCGACGGACCCGGTCATGACCTACCGGCATGGCCTGGTCCTGATCATCGCTTTCTTCGTCTGCGCCGGCGTCGTCTCGGCCGTCCTGCTGACCGGCAAGCCGGTTCAGGTAGCCGCCCCGGCGCCGACGGCCGGGGGGCTGCGATGACGCCGGCCGGCTCGCCGGGGCGGCCTCGCCGCGGCGACGGCTGGGGGACGCCGCGCTCCAAGTCGGTCAGCTGGTATCCGCCGCACGTGACGGCGACCGCCGGCGCGGGACTGTCCGGTCTGGAGTTCATTCAGGCACTGGCCGACGGCCTGGTGGCCCCGCCGCCGATAGCACTGCTACTCAACATGTGGCCAACCAAGGTAGAGCGCGGGCTGGTGGTCTTCGAGTGCGATCCTGACGAGTCCGTGTACAACCCGATCGGCGTGGTGCACGGCGGCCTAATCTGCACGCTGGCCGACTCGGTAGCGGGCTGCGCGGTGCATACCACGCTCGAGGCCGGCGTCGGCTACACATCCATCGACATTACGGTCAACTACCTGCGGCCGGTGACGCTTGGCAGCGGCACCCTGGTGGCCACCGGACGCGTGACCAAGCCGGGCCGGCGCGTCGCCATGGCGGCGGCCGAGGTGCATGACGGGGCCGGGCGCCTGGTCGCCACGGCGACCAGCAACTGCCTGATCGTCCCGGCCGCCTGAGTGCTAGCCGGACAATTGTCATGGGCAGGCCGTGACAATTGTGTAGCGGTCCGGCGGTCTATGAGTGCGACAATCGACCCGTGACAATGACCAATGTGGACTCCGGACGAGGACCCGGCCCGACTGGCGCGCAGTCCCTGGCGATCGAGCTTGCGGGCGTGCATAAGAATTTTGGCCACGTGGAGGCGGTCAAGGGCATCAACCTGAGCGTAGCGCCGGGGGAGATCGTCGCTTTCCTCGGCCCCAACGGCGCGGGCAAGACATCCACCATTGACGTGATCCTCGGCCTCTCCCAGCCGACCAGCGGCCGGGTGTCGGTCTACGGGATGCACCCGCGGCAGGCCATCGCCCGCGGGCTCATCTCCGCGGTCATGCAGACCGGCGGCCTGCTGAAGGATCTCACGGTCGCCGAGACCGCCCAGTACACCGCGAGCCTGTTCGCCCGCAGCGAGCCGGTGGCCGGCGTCCTGAAGCGGGCGGGAATCGACGGCATAGCAGACCGCATGGTCGGCAAGTGCTCCGGCGGTGAGCAGCAGCGGCTGCGCTTCGCCATGGCCCTGCTGCCCGATCCGGAGCTCCTTATCCTTGACGAGCCCACGACCGGCATGGACGTCGAGGGGCGCCGGAGCTTCTGGGCGGCCATCCGGCAGGATGCCGAACTGGGCCGGACCGTGCTCTTCGCGACGCACTACCTTGAGGAGGCCGACGCCTATGCCGACCGGATCATCCTGCTCCGCCACGGCGAGATCGTTGCCGACGGCACGTCGGCGGAGGTCAAGGCCCTGGCGGCCGGCCGGACGGTGCGGGCCACGCTGGCTGGCGCCGAGGAGGCCGCGCTGCGCGCCATCCCGGGCGCGGACAGCGTAGAGGTGCGGGGCGACACCGTGTTCGTCCACTCCAGCGACAGCGATGCGGTGGCCAGATACCTGCTGACCACGACGGCGGCCCGGGACCTGGAGATCACCACCCGCGGCCTCGAGGACGCCTTCATCGCCCTGACCAGTGACGACAACGCCAGCAACGCAGGAGGATCACGATGACCGCCCGGTCGATCCCGGCACCGGATCTGAGTGCCCGCCGCGCCCCCGGGCTTGGCGGCATCAATCTCACGGTCCTCGGCCTGGAGATCCGCCGGCTGCTCCGCAACCGGAGGACCGTTATTTTCGCAGTGATCATGCCTGTCTTCCTCTTCGTGATCTTCGGCTTGAACAAGCAATACGCCAACGAGCGGGCAGGCCACGGCAACGTCTCCGCCTTCATCATGATCAGCATGGCGCTGTACGGCGCGGTGCTGGCGACTACCAGCGGCGGGGCGATGGTTTCCATCGAGCGGGCGGCGGGCTGGAGCCGCCAGTTGCGGCTCACCCCGCTGTCGTCAGCGGCCTACATAGTCATCAAGATGCTCACCTCGATGGTGCTGGGGCTCAGCTCGGTGGTTGTCGTATTCGCCGTTGGGTTCGTTATCGGCAAGCCATCAATGCCCGGCTACCTGTGGTTCGTCGCCGCGCTCTGCGTCTGGATCGGCTCGCTGGTCTTCGCGGCTTTCGGCCTGTTCATGGGCTACCTGCTGCCTACGGAGAACGTCATGCAGTTCCTCAGCTTCGGGCTGCTGCTGTTCGCCTTCGGCGGCGGGCTGTTCATCCCGCTGAGTCAATACCCCCACGTGCTTCGGACGCTTGCCGAGTTCACGCCGCTCTATGGCCTGAACCAGCTGGTGCACGCTCCGCTGCTCGGCGGCAGCATCCACCTGGCCTGGGCGGCCAACGCCGTCGCGTGGCTGGTCATCTTCGCTGGCGGCGCTGTCTGGCGGTTCCGCAAGGACACCGCGCGGGTTTGAGCGCGGGCCGGGGCCCGCGTATCCCGGCGGCGACTGGCTCCAGATCCCCGTTAAGCGTCCTATACCGCCCTCCCGGGTGACGATCCGGAGACCGGGCGCCACACCTGGCACAATGCCCTGGTGCCTCGCCCCCATCGCGGACCCTTTCGCGACCTGCCGCGCGAGGTAGGGATCCTCACCGCCGTGAGCGCCGCCACCGCAGTCGTCGTGGTTGCCGGGCTGAACGCCGCGGCGCTCCTGCCCGCCGGGCTGCTCGTCGATACCGCCTCCTATGGCGCGGCCTTCGGGCTGGCGGCCGGCGTTCTCGGCGTGGCCGCGGTGCTCGGCCTGGTGGCTCCGGAGACGCGCTGGCGCGGCGGGGCCGGGGCGCCGCCAGAGCAGGCAAGTCACAACTTATGCAGGAAGGCGCTGGCGATAGGCCCGGCGCTATCGGCGCCGGTGCCGCCGCCTTCGACCAGCACCGCGAAGGCGAGGTCCCCCCGGTAGCCGATGAACCAGCCGTGCGACGGCGGATTGGGGCCAGTCCCGTACTCGGCCGTCCCCGTCTTCCCGTAGACCCCGGCCGGGAAGCCGACCCCCGCGGCGGTGCCGCTGGTGACCACCGCGCGCATCATCGGCCGGAGGGTGTCAAGGATCGCGGGGCTGATCGGCCGCGGCCGGGCTGCCTGCCGCGGCGCCGGGTCGACCACCAGCTGCGGCGGCCGCCAGATGCCATCTTCGATGGCCGCCGCCACGGTTGCCTGGCTGAGCGGATTGACCAGGTCGGTTCCCTGGCCGAAGGCGTCAGCCGCCAGGTCGACCGGATCGTGCGGGGTGCTGAACCGCGCCAGCGTCCCGAAGATCCCCAGGCCGGGCTGGGCGTTGAAGCCGAACGTGGTCGCCATCGACGCCAGCGCCGGCCCGTCGAGCCGCTGGGTGGCGAGCATGGCGAAGGTGGAGTTGCACGACACCGCGAACGCGTTCTGCAGGCTAGTGCTGCCGTAATGCTCGTTGTTGGCGTTATGGAATGTCCGGCCCCCGATGGTCACCTGGCTGGGACACTGCACGGTGCTGGACGGTCGCAGGCCGGTCTTCGCGAGCGCCGAAGCCGTCACCACCTTGAAGGTGGAGCCAGGCGGAAACTCACCCTGGAGCGCACGGTCGAAGCCGCCGGGACGCTCGATCACGGCAAGCACCCTGCCGGTGGAGGGCTGGATGGCGACCAGGTCAATGGGCTTCGCTGTCGCCGCCGACCGCACGGCTTGCGACGCCGCCAGCTGGTCCCGCATATCGATGCTTGTCCGGACCGGCGTGCCAGCCGAGGCAGCAAAACGGGCCGCCGTACCATCAAGCCGGTTGCCAGGGCCCTCGATCCGGATGGCGAAGGAGGGCCGGCCCGCCAGCTGGTCCTGGTATGCCTGCTCGATCCCGCCCTGGCCGATCTGGTCACCGGCCCGGTATGGTGCGCCGAGCGCCTTGGCCTGGGCGGCGGTCGCGGCCACCACGGTGCCGGTCAGTAGCGACAGCGAGCCGGACTCCGCGAAGGCCTCCGGCGAGGTCAGGACGCTGCCGTCGGCCGCGAGCACCGGGGCCCGGGCCGGCCAGCTAGCGTGCAGCACGAACCGCTCGGCGCCGCGCAGACCGGGGTAGATGGCGGCCGGGCTCCAGTTCACCCGCCAGCTGCGGTTTCGCTGGATCACCTGCAGTTGCCCCTGGTAGGTCCAGACGTGGCCGCTGACGAGGTCGTCGGTGGCGGTGAACCGCGCCTGCGTCGATCCGCCGCTCGCCGTCACCTGGCCGAGGACGAGATGCATCCGGCGGACGCCGAGCTGTGCCGCCGCCTGGCGCAGCGGCCCGGCGAGCCCGGCCTGCGGCACGTTCACGCTGAGCTTGTCCATCGCCGCGTAACTGCCCCGCTGCCAGTCGGCGAGGTAGCCCGCCGCGGTCTGCCGAGCGCTGTCCTTAGTGCGCAGCAGCAGATAACCTGCGGCAGCGCCAGCCAGCGCGATGACCAGCACCGCGACCACCACGACGGCAGTGATGGACCGCCGTCGTCTGGCGGGAATGCCGTCATGCCGCATGGATCAGCCTTTCCGCTGAGCTCATCCCGCAAGGCCGCTCACAGGTAAGCCGGCAGACACATCGTCCAGCAATCTGCGAGGTTTCGCAGGTGAGCCGGTGTCCTCGCCGGACATGACCACGGACAGCCGGGCCCTGGCCCGAACCACAACAATAGCCGCGATTCTCCCGCCGCCGGGCCTGGGCCCGCTGCTGCTTCGGCCCGCTAGACAACTCAGCACGAGCGCCGGATTGGCGCCGGCAACGCAGTCACCATCGCCTGGTGAGACGCGAGCGCCGGCAGGCCCTGGCGCCCGCCTCGCGGCCTCCGCCGGCGATCGCGAAGTACGGTACGAACGCGACGCCCTGCTCGGCCTACTTCCATGCGAATACTGGTTGCTCGAGGTGCGACACCCTGATTGTGCGGTCGTGCAGGGCAACCTGGCAGAACTGGTAGACGATCGCCGCAGTCGGCGCGTGGAGATGCCGGCCAAGGAGCGGCAGCTGAATGACCGGCGACCCGGACTCAGGAATACGCAGCAGCCTGGGTGCGACGTCAAGATGCGCTAGCGGGATCACGTGTATCTGGGCGACTTCGGATTCCGGCCCTTTCATCGCGGGGCGGACTGGGCCGCCCCACACCACCACCGGAGTCATCAGGTAACCAGATCGTGTGACGTAGTCATCGAGCACGCCGAGGACATCCTCCGGCGGCACCTCGACGCCCGTCTCCTCGCGTAGCTCTCGCCGGGCGGCGTCCTCGATTGACTCACCCGGATCGCGGCCTCCTCCCGGAAGTGCATACTGACCGGCGTGGCTACGCAAGTTCGGCGCTCGCCTGGTGATGATCAGGGCGGGCAAATCCTGCTGGAGCAGGATGCATACGGCGACCGACGCGGCCTTGAGGTCCGCTCGAGACACCCCGATGCGCCTGAAGCGGGAAAGGTTTGCGGCCATGGCCGCCCTCTCCTCCCCAGGAGACTGAGCTGCCACCGCAAGCCGCCTTTGCCGTTAGCTGAGCTGGCCGGCAGCATGCCGTCGCGCCGCTGCCATGCGCCACATCGTAGCCAGCGGGCACGAGCAGCCTGAGCGCAGGACTACGCCGGAACGGCCTATGAGAGGTCCCGAAATGCCAGCGTGCGGCACCATCGAGCTGCAGGGTGCGCACCTCAACTCATACTCCCAGCAGGCTCTGACAAGGCAGCTGCCTCGATGCGGGGGCTGCCCGGCCGCTGCCCCGGCAGCGGCCGCGCGGGGATACCGGTGACCGAGGTCCCGCGGGCGCCGGGCCATAGTGCCCTGCCGCCGCCTTCCGCCCCCCGCAACTATGGAGTCGTCCCGGCGTGCGAGTGCGCAAGTGTCTCCGCGCATATGAACGCTGGTCGCTGAGGTACCAAAGGAGGCAGGCTCATGCCAGACACCGACAACGTACAGCGCTACGCCGACGCCATTATGGCCATGATCAAAGAGGATCAGGACAGCGGGCAGGTTCCGGGTGACGTTTCTTCATGGGACGAACTCGATGAAAGCGTGGACGCTAACGATTATTACCGCAAGGTGCAGATTCCATCGGGGACCGACGAAGCGATTGACCTGCGCGACGCTGTCAACGATGAGGTTGGCCGGCGCCTAACTGGATCCCAGGGCGGGTCATGGGGCGTTACCTGGAAGCATCCTGAGGGACCCACGCTGGACATCGGCCGGACGATCGGATACGCGACCCAGGCCGAAGCGGAAGCGGTCGGCCAGCGGTACCTCGCCGAGCATGGCGGGGCGTATCACGTCCACGGCGGCTGATCTGCGCGGCGCTCCATCATCCGGCCCCAGACACCCCGGGCGAGGCACGCTCTCATAACCCGGATGCCCGGGGGGTGAGGTCGCAGTGCCGCGGCGGCGCCGGGCGGTGGCTGACCTCGGCGTCCAGGTTGCGCGTGCGCAGGTCCAGGTGCAGCCGGTCCTTCTGGCGCCGAGCAGCCTGCCCAGAACTGCTCCGAACGAGCTACGGGGTCACCCGAAGTGAGCGGCGTTCCGGCTAAGGTCTAGCCACCATGACCTATACAGCCGATCCCCGCGTTGGCGCCTACATCAATGCCCTGCCCGATTGGCAGCAGGCCATCTGCCGCGAGGTCCGTGACCTGGTCCACGCCGCGGACCTGGAAGTGACCGAGACCATCAAGCGCACCAAGCTGCCGTATTTCGTACTGCAGGGCAACATCTGCGCGCTGCTGGCGGCGAAGGACCACGTCAATGTATTCCTCTACGACGGGGCCATCGTCCCTGATCCCGAGGGGATCATCACGGCCGGCCACGACAACAAGACCGCGCGCACCGTGGCCTTCCGCCGGGGCGAAACCGCCAACGCGGCCGCTCTCAGTGCCATGTTCAAGCAGATTATTGCCAACAACCGCGCCGGCGGATGGCGCAAGCTGAAGCGCGAAAGCTAGGCCAGATTCGAACCGGCGATCCACGGCGGACAGCCCGCACTTGCCGCGCGAGCCCGCTGATGATCGGTGCCAGCAGGGTGATGTCCGCGCCGAGGCCGTTGATGAGCAGCAGCGACTCTCCCGCGCCGTGCACTTCGTAGTACATGGTGATGCCGTTGACCTGCGCCGTGCTCATGCTGCGCACCGTAGCAGCGAAGATGCGCGGAATGCCGGGCGTGCGCGCCGTTCAGCTGGTCGCCGGATCGCTGCTGGCCCTGGGCCGGCCGCCGCGGCTGGCTGCCCTCGCCATCGCGGCAGCGCAGCGGTGCCGCGTCAGGTCAGATTGATCGTGCCGACCCACGGGAACCAGGCGTTCGTCGCGCTGACCAGGCTCATGCCGATGTCCAGCCCTGGCTGGACGCCCAGATCCCAGCACCAGTCGTCGAACGCGTTGAGCGGCACGTTGACCGCGTACGGCCCGGCCCAGAGTGCTCCGTCGTCCGCTTCGGCGTAGAAGGTGGAGTAATCGTTGGTCGTCCAGAGCACGGTGGCCGATTCACCGGGTTCCAGCCGGTACCAGCCGCGCGCCGCCCAGTCACTGCCGTCGTCGCAGCCCGGGCTGTAGTAGCCGACTGCGAGATAGAGGCCCTGAGAGTACTGGTTGCTGTACTGCAGCCACATGTCCCATCACCTGCGCTCGCTGAGCGCGCGCAGCCGGGCCGACAGCGACTCCCTGGGCGCCGGCCGGCTGGGGGGCGGTGGCGGAATAGCGCCCTGTCGTATTTCATCGCTGGCGATCTCCTCAACGAAGCCCGCCGGGCGCTCACCGATCACCTCATCGGTGATCGGAACAGCAGGATGCCGGAACGCGGTGGTCTGAGCGATCAGCGGCTGGTCGTTGCTGTCAGGCATCGCATCACGCATTTCGTCGGGCGCCGCAGGCGCGTGCCGGGTCGTTCTCGTAGGTTAGCGGTTATGGGCAGCCGCGCGTTACGCCTGCTGAGCCTGGGCGCGCCGCAGGAAGGGTCCCAATGTCACTCACAGCAAGCGGACTACTCCATTATGTCGAACTGTGGGTGCCCGGCCTGCAGCGTGCTACCCCGCATGCAGGGGGGCCCGGATCACTATGCCGCCTGCCTCGCCGACAGCGGTGGCTACGAGGCCGAACTTGTCGCCGGCGCAACGTGATCGATGCGGCCGACCGGACTAATCACCACCTATGGGGACGGTGGCCTTTGAAACGTGCTACATAGGCAAAGATGAGCCTAGAATGGGGAAATCGATACAGGCAGGACGTTACAGGCGGAAATGCTGCGTATCTTGATCAATTGACTGAGCTTCGGCGGCTGCTTTACCGTTGTCGCGGCAGCCACCGCGTGAATCGGCGCGCGCCGCCGCGCCTATTGCGACGGGATCCGGCCAGGGTGCCGCTATGGGCGGGCCCGGTGGGGGCGCCGCTGGCCCGATGGGTTACCAGCCCGGCGGGCCCGCCGTTGGCCCGATGGGCTACCAGGATGTCACCCTGGGCCGCCGCAGCAAGGCTGTCACGCTATCTATCATCTCGGCGTTCGCCTGGATCATCCCGCTCTTCGGCTTCCCGTTCTGCCTTACCGCACTCGGGGTGGCCCTACGGGACCGCAAGCCAGGCTCCAGCCGGCTGGTTCCCTCCTGGGTCCTTCCATTAACTCTGATCGCACTCGGGCTCTGCATCCTGAACTCCATCTGGGGAGCTGAGCAGGGAGCACACTGCCAGGGCATTTACGCCCATTTCTGCAGCTCCACCGGATCTTGACGGGCACCGCCCGGCACTGCAGCCAGTCCGGCCCGATGGTCCCGAAGATGACGCTAGGCGGCGCGTGGCCGCCGCTCAGCCATCAGGACGATTCTGATCTCGTCCTCAGGCTGAGGCGCTGCCGGGAGGCGCGTCCGGGTCAGCACCAGCCACTACCCGCCCTGCCGACATTACGGAGCGGGCTCAGCGCCTGCGGGCGGCAGCGGGGGAGCGGGTGCCGTGCGACGGCGCGGCTCAGCCCATCTCGCCGCGGGCCGCCGCGAAGGCGTTCGCCGCCGATTCGAGATCGTCGCGGGTATGGGCAGCCGACACCTGCGTCCTGATGCGCGCCTTGCCGACGGGGACGACCGGGAAGCTGAACCCGATCACGTAGATCCCCTTCTCCAGGAGCAGGTCGGCCATCCGGCTGGCACGCGCGGCGTCGCCGATCATCACTGGCACGATCGGGTGGTCGCCCGGCAGGATGTCGAAGCCGAGGCCGGTCATCCGCTGCCGGAACCACGCAGTGTTCTCGCCCAACCGGGACCTCAGCTCATCGCCGCCCTCGAGCAGGTCAAGGACCTTGAGCGACGCGCCCGCCACCGCCGGGGCCACCGAGTTGGAGAAAAGGTATGGCCGCGACCGCTGGCGGAGCAGCTCGATGATCTCCTTGCGCCCGCTGGTGTACCCGCCACTGGCACCGCCCAGCGCCTTGCCGAGCGTGCCCGTGATCACGTCGACGCGGTCGGTGACGCCGTGCAGCTCGGGGGTCCCGCGGCCGCGGGCGCCGACGAAGCCGACCGCGTGCGAGTCATCGACCATGACCATCGCCTCGTAGCGCTCGGCCAGGGCGCAGATCTCGCCGAGCGGGGCGAGGTAACCATCCATCGAGAACACGCCGTCGGTGGCGATCAGCCTGCGCCTGGCGTCGCCCGCCGCACGCAGCTGCTCCTCCAGATCCGCCATGTCGCGGTTGCGGTAACGCAGCCGCTTCGCCCGGCACAGCCTGATGCCATCGATGATGGACGCGTGGTTCAGCTCGTCGCTGATGACGGCATCGTGCTCGTCGAGGATCGTCTCGAACAGGCCGCCGTTGGCGTCGAAGCACGATGAGTAAAGGATCGTGTCCTCGGTGCCGAGGAACTCCGAGATGCGCCGCTCAAGCTGCTTGTGCACGTCCTGGGTGCCGCAGATGAACCGGACGCTCGCCAGGCCGTACCCCCACTGGTCAAGCGCCTCTTTGGCGGCGGCGATGATCCGCGGATCATCGGCCAGGCCCAGATAGTTGTTCGCGCAGAAATTGATCACCTCGGTACCGCCGCGCACCCGGATGCTCGCCCGCTGCGGGGTGACGATGACCCGCTCGGCCTTGTACAGGCCGTCCGCGCGGATACCGGCAAGCTGCGCGCTGATCTGTTCGCGGACTGGAGTAAACACTGCGGGTGCCCCCTGCGGTCGTTGTTACCGGTCGGCCCAGGTGAGGACCACCTTGCCGCACAAAGCGCCGCGCACGGTGTCGAAGGCGGCGTCGAAGTCCATCGAGTCGAACCGGTGCGTGATGACCGGCGTGATGTCGACACCCGACTGGATAAGCACTGCCATCTCGTACCAGGTCTCGAACATCTGGCGGCCGTAGATGCCCTTGATAGTGATCATGTTGAGCACCAGGTGGGCCCAGTCGATCCCGAACTCCCCGGTCGGCAGCCCGAGCAGCGCGATCTTGCCGCCATGGGTCATGGCGGCCAGCATGTCCCTGAGCGCTGTCGGCTTGCCGGACATCTCGAACCCGACGTCGAAGCCCTCGACCATCCCGAGCCGCTCCATGGCCGCCGCCAGGGTGGTGGTGCTGGCGTCCACGGCGAGGGTGACGCCGATCCGCCGGGCGAGGTCGAGCCGGTACGGCGAGACATCGGTTACGACCACGTGCCGGGCCCCGGCGTGCCTGGCCACGATCGCCGCCATGAGCCCGATCGGGCCAGCGCCCGTGATGAGGACATCCTCGCCGAGGATGGGGAAGGTCAGCGCGGTATGCACGGCGTTGCCGAACGGGTCGAAGATGGCAGCCACATCGAGGTTGATGTCGTCGGGGTGGCGCCAGACGTTCGTCGCCGGCAAGGCGATGTACTCGGCGAACGCGCCCGGATAGTTGACCCCGATCCCCTTGGTGCGGGCGCACTGGACGCGCCGGCCTGCCATGCAGTTGCGGCAGCGGCCGCAGACCAGATGGCCCTCGCCGCTCACCAGATCGCCGGTCTGCAGTTCTCCGGCGCTCGCGCCGGTCTCCACGATCTCGCCGACGAACTCATGGCCGATGATCAGGGGCACTGGCACGTTAGCCTGGGCCCAGCCATCCCATTCATAGATGTGCAGATCGGTGCCGCAGACCCCGGTTCGCAGCACCCGGATGAGCACGTCGTCCCGGCCGATCGTCGGGACCGGCACGTCTTCGACCCGTAGCCCCGGCTCAGGTCCCGTCTTCACCAGAGCCTTCATGCGTGCTGCTCCCTGGTCATCGAGCTGAGTGCGGCCGGACTGTCCAGGTGCGTCCGTAGCTGGGGGCATCTGGTTCGGTCCGCAAGGACTCTACCGTAGCCAGATCCCCCGGCCCGGCCGGCCGGGCCGGCGCTGCTTCGTCGCATCATCGAGTCTGCGCCCTGGCTATCGGGGGTTCTTCCGGCACGCGCGCGGCTCAATGGAGACAATGACCGGACTGCGGCGCGCAGGCCAGGCGCTGCCGGAGCTGACGGCGGCCTGCGCGGCGCAGGACCCGGTCGTCTTAGGCCAGCCGTCCTCGGGCCGGCGGCCGTCAGGCCGGCAAGCGGGGGAGGAGCAACAGACGGAAGCCAGCGGCCCCGAAGGCCCGCCAGGGCCCGCGCAGTCCGCGGGCGAGGCTGAGCCGGATGCTCGATTCACCTTTGCCAACGAACGGACCTTCCTGGCCTGGAGCCGGACCGCACTCGCCTTGGTAGTGGCAGGGCTGGCGATCGTCCAGTTGCTGCCCCCCTTCCCGGGTATCCCCTGGGGGCGGCATGTGGTGGGGATCCCGTTAATCCTGCTGGGTTCTGCCGTCTCGGTGATCAGCTATCTGGAATGGCAGGCCAGCCAGCGCGCACTCCGCCGCGGGGCCCCCCTGAGCCGGTCCCGGCTTCCGCAGATACTCGCGGCGACCGTCGCCGTCATCGCCCTGGTGGCCGCCGCGCTGTCGGTGATCTCGGCCGCGACGAGGCACGGATGAACCCGGCGGACGACATCGAGGAGACAGCACCCGGCCTGGCCGGCGAACGGACCGAGCTCGCCTGGACCCGGACGGCCATCTCGTTCGCCGCGATCGGCGGCGTGATACTCAAGAATCAGCCGGTCGCCGGGCTACCGGTCCTGGCGCTCAGCGTGCTGATCTGGCGGCTGGGCCGGCTAGCCCGTGCATCAGAGGCACCAGGCACGCCGGGCACCCCTGAGGAGCCAGGCACCCCAGGGAGATCGGCGGCAGCACGGGCGCGGTCCCGGCGGCTGCTGCTGATCGCGGTGGCCGTCACCTTCGTATCGCTCATCGTCTTGGTCATAGCGCTGCTCGGTCCCGCGACCCGCGGCTTGCGGCTCTGAAAGCGAACCGGCAGCCAGCGAGACGGGGCAGCGCAGCGGGCCGCCCCGCTACGGCCGGTCGAAACGGGCCTGGAAGAACCGGAGATAACGCGGCTCGTACGTCATCACGAGCCCTTTCGCCGAATCGCGCTGAGCGTAGGTCGCCGCCACTGACTCGGCCACGATGTCCATGTGCGCCTGCGTGTAAACGCGGCGCGGGATCGCCAGCCGGGTGAGCTCAAGCCTCGGGCGATTGTGATCGCCGGTGCGCGGATCGCGGCCGGCCGACACGATCCCTCGCTCCATGCTCCGGATTCCGGAGTCGAGGTACAGCTCGGCGGCGAGCGTCTGGGCAGGGAACTGGTCCTGCTCCAGGTGCGGGTAGAACCGGCGCGCGTCCAGGAAGATCGCGTGCCCGCCCACCGGCTTCACGAACGGCACGTCAGCCGCGTCGAGCAGTTCGCCAAGGTAGCGCACCTGGCCGATCCGGGCCCGGACGTGTTCTTCCTGGACGGACTCGGCGATGCCGATGGCCATCGCCGCCATGTCCCGGCCGGCCAGCCCGCCGTAGGTGTGCAGGCCCTCGAACACGACAACAAGGTTGCGCGCCTCCTCGAACAGCTCGCTGTCATTGAGCGCGAGCCAGCCGCCGATGTTGACCAGCGAGTCCTTCTTGGCCGACATCCAGGCGCCGTCGGTGTAGGAGCAGAACTCCTTGAGGATCTCAGCGATCGTCTTGCCCGCGTAGCCGCTTTCACGCTCCTGGATGAAGAACGCGTTCTCGACCATCCTGGTCGCATCGAGGAAGAGCCGTATCCCGTGCCGGTCGCAGAGCGCCCGCAGATCACGCACGCAGCCCATGCTCACCGGCTGGCCGCCGGCCATGTTGACCGTGCCGGCCAGGCTGATGTAGGCGATCTGCCCGGCGCCCTCGCGGGCGATCAGGCTCTCCAGCTTGCCGAAATCCACGTCCCCCTTGAACGGATATTCGCTCTGCGGGTGGTGCGCCGCATCGATGATCACGTCCACGAACACGCCGCCGGCCCGCTCCTGGTGCGCTCGCGTGGTCGTGAAGTACATGTTGGCAGGCACGAACTGGCCGGGCCGGATGGCGATCTGGCTGATGAGGTGCTCGGCGCCGCGGCCCTGATGGGTCGGCACCACGTTCGGGTAGCCGTAGAACTCGCGGACCGCTTCGGCAAGCTCGTAGAAGTTCCGTGAGCCGGCGTAGGACTCGTCGCCGAGCATCAGGCCAGCCCACTGCCGGTCGCTCATCGCGTTCGTGCCCGAGTCGGTCAGCAGGTCGATGTAGACGTCGTCCGACCGGAGCAGGAACGTGTTGTGGCCGGCCTCGGCGGCCGCGCCGGCGCGCTCGCCGGGCGTGGTCATCCGCAATGGCTCGACCATTTTGATCTTCCAGGGCTCGGCCCAGGACCGGCGGCCGAGTTGCCGCCCGGTGGTCACCGGCAGGTCAGTCGTCATCGATTCCTCCAAGCGGTCGGCCAGGTGGCCCAGGCCCGTTCGCGGCAGCTCCGCAGCGGATCGGCCAGCAGCGGGCAGGACGTCGACGGCTGGACGGATGTGATACCGAATTCTTCATCAATTGACCTGGATGCACAACAACTTGCCCTGTGGATGGACAATGTGACTAGAACGCTGTCGGTGAATGCCAGCGCAGTGGAAACAGTGTTCCCGAGGCCGCGTCCCGGATGGTTACAGTGACCGGGTGGCGCGCCGATTCGACCGGATCAGGACCGCTCGCCTGGTGCTGCGCCGGTGGTCCGATCCGGACCGGGACGCCTACGCCGCGATGAACGCCGATCCGGCCGTGATGCGCTACTTTCCGGCCACGCTGGACCGCGCGGCCAGCGACGCGCACGTCGACCGGATCGAGGAGCGTTTCGGCCGCCAGGGATTCGGGCTGTGGGCGCTGGAGGTTGCTGATACCGGCGAGTTCATCGGCTTCACCGGCCTCAACCCGATGCCCGACGGGGTTCCTGGCGCGGGCGGCATGGAGGTGGGCTGGCGGCTGGCACGGCAGGCGTGGTACCAGGGGTATGCGACCGAGGCGGCAGCGGCCGCCGTCGATGTGGGCTTCAACGGGGTCGGCCTGGACCGGATCTGGTCGGTGACAGCGGTACTCAACGAGCCATCCCAGGCCGTCATGCAGCGGCTCGGGATGACTCCGCATGCGCACTTCGAGCACCCGGACGTCGAGGCCGGGCATCCGCTGCGCCCGCACATCGTCTACCTGCTCCGGCGGGGTCACACGGTGGTGCCCAGTCCGCCGTCGACGGGGATGACGGCACCGGTGACGTAGGCGCCTGCCCGGGAGGCCAGGTACACCGCGACCCCGGCCATGTCGTCGGGGCGCCCGATCCGCCGCAGCGGGGCCGCGGCGGCGATCGCGGTCCCGAACGTCTTCAGCGTGGACGCCATCATCCTGGATTCAAACGGTCCCGGTGCCACGGCATTGACGGTGATATGGCGGGGCCCGAGCTCGCTGGCGAGCACCCGCGTCAGGTGGTGCAGTCCGGCCTTGCTGGCCGAGTACGGATAGGTGGGCAGCGACGGTACGTGCAGCCCGTCGATGCTGCCGATGTTGATGACCCGGGCCGGGTCGTCCCGGGTCCCGGCCGCCTCGAGCAGCGGGAGGAGCGCCTGAGTGAGGAAGAACGGGGTCTTCAGGTTGAGGTCCACGACCTTGTCCCAGGCGGCCTCGGGGAATTCGTCGATCAGCGCGCTCCAGGTGGCCCCGGCGTTGTTGACCAGAATGTTCAGGGCGTGCTCACGGTCGCCGATCTCCCGGGCCAGCCGCAGGCAGTCCGCCTCTGCTGATAGGTCGGCGGGGATGGCCGCGACCGTCCCGTACTGCTGGAGTTCCTGCTCGGCAGCGGCACACGCGCCGGCCTTGCGCGAGCTCACGTAGACCCGGGCACCAGCCTGCAGCAGCCCGCGCGCGATCATGAGGCCGATCCCGCGGGTACCACCGGTGACGACGGCGCTCTTCCCTGACAAGTCGAACAAGTCCATCATCACTCCGTAATGTCCCAGGGGCCGCGCGGCCTACCGCGCCGGCGCGGTTGTGCGACCCTGGGTGTCATGGTGGTACGGGCCGTCGCGTTCGACATCGGCGGGGTGCTGGAGCGCGTCGCGCCGCGTGAGCACTGGCTGGGCCCATGGCGGGACCGGCTGGGAATGAGTGAGCCGGAGTTCGAGTCCGCAGTGAGCCGCGTCGACCCCGATGACCGTATCGAGGTCGGCAGCCTGTCCGAGGCGGAGTACAGCCAGCGTTTCGCGGCGGCTCTCGGCCTGTCGGGCGCCGCGCTCCGGCCGCGCCGCGCTGATGCCCCGGGCCGCGCTCCGCCCGGTGGCAGTGGGGCCCTGCTGGGTAAAATGGCGCGTGTCGACCAACGGGAGGCGCCTTGCCGGAGAGACGAGTAGCGATGACGGACGGGCTGGCCGAGCGTGTGGTGCGGCGCGCCGTCGCGGCGCTGGCCAACTCGTACGCAGCGAGTCCAGAGCGGGCGACCGCCGCGAAGGAGATGCTGGTCCATCTGCTGGAAGGCGATCGTGAGCAGGCCGATGCGGTGGACGGGTACGCTGCCGCCGCCGCTTTCGCCGCGCTGGCGCGCGCGGTCGCGGCCGAAGCAGGGCGCGGTCTTGACTGGCTTGCCGTTGCGGCCCTGCAGGAATGGGACTTCCATCATCCGGAGAGCCCGATCTAGCTCGGACCTGCGCCTGGCCAGCCACCCCGGGAACCGGCCCGGCCGGCAGCCAACTTCCCGCGACCGGGAACAGTCTGGAAGCGAAGTTAGTTCGTATCAAGCAACTAACTCAGCCAACTCAGGTCTGTTCGAGCGTGCGGCGGCTCCGCGCGACGGCCAGGTCCTGGGCCCAGGTACAAGTGGATTGCCCTGTCCAACACCACGCTCGGCGTGCTGATGGCGACCATCAATGCGTCCATGCTGATCGCGCTGCCGGACATCTTCCGCGGGATCGGGGTCAATCCGCTGCAGCCGGGCAACACCGGCCTGCTGCTGTGGCTGCTCATGGGCTACCTGGTGGTCACCGCCGTGCTGGTGGTCAGCTTCTTCTTCCCGTCGCTGATCTCGGCGCCGTTCTCCCACGGGCTGACCATCGCGTTCTACTTCGCTATCGCGGCCTGCCTCATCGCTGCGGTTGCGTCGCTGCTGCGCGGCGGCATCTACGTGCACGGCGTGCACCCCGCGCCGGTGGCCCGTGGCGCCGCAGCGGGTGCCGTCGCCGGTGGCGCCGCAGCGAGTGCCGTCTCACCCCAGCCGCGGCCGGCATTGCGGTCATGCTCAGGGCACCAGGCGCCGCGATCCACATCACGTCCGGCTGACAAGTGAACCGGCCCCCGGGCGCCGGAGTCTGCGCAACGATTGGCAGATGATCGCGCTCCTCCTCCGCGTTTACGGCATTGGTCACCGTCGGCACGTGGCGGTCCTGCTGCTGGCTGCCGTAGCCTGCATGCTGGGCGGGGCGGTCTTGTTCGCCGTCCCCAGCACTATCCGCTGCCGACCAGCCTGTACTGGGCCATCACCACGGCGACGACGGTGGGCTACGGCGACGTGCTTCCGCGCAACGCGGCGGGCCGCGTCGTGGCCTCCGCCGTGATGCTGACGGCCATCCCGCTGCTTGCTTCGGTATTCGCGCTGGTCACCGGGGCGGCCGCGGCGAGCGGAGTACGGAGGATCCTGGCGATGGCACACCGATTTCCCGACGGCGCGTACCGCATTGTGGTCGGGATGAACCCGATGGTGCAAGCGATCCTTGAGGAGCTTGCCCAGGCTGGCGATTCTGTCGTGCTCGTCGCCGATGTCGATCAGGCGGCCCTGCGACCGGAGGTGCACGTGGTCCGCGGCGACCCGACCCAGCTGGGTGTCATCCGCTCGGCCCGCCCTGAAGGCGCGCAGCAGGCCCTTATCACCGGATCCACCGATGGCGATGTGCTGGTCAGCGCGGTGCTGCTGCGCAAGGAGGCGCCGGAGCTGCCGATTGTCGCGCTGGTCCGCTCGCCGTCGGTGCGGGAGGCGCTGCGTGACCTCGGCGTCCAGCAGACCATCTCGGCTGAGGAGCTGATTGCGCACACGCTGGCCAAGAGCCTGGAAGCGCCGCATGCCGGAGACATGCTGGCCGAGCTGGTGGAATCAAGCCGGCACTGCCTGGCGGAGATCGAAGCCGACGACGCCACGATAGGCAAGCAGCTCAGCGCTGTCCGGGACGAGCGGGCCGGGCTGGTGCTCGGCCTCGTGCATGACGGCAGGTTCGTGCTGGGGATCGGCGAAGATCCGGTCATCAGTTCAGGTGATCACCTGCTCGTCGCGGAGCCAGTGCATCAGTAGCGGCTGGCAGGGCGCAGGTCAGCCGTCCAGGCCTGCCGCGGCGACTGACACCGGCTCCCATTCGCGCCAGGTGGCCAGCCGGGAGTCATAATCCGCGGTCGCGATCGCCAGGGGACCATCGCCGAAGAAGACCCGCAGCGGCGGGTCGTCGGAGTCGACGAGCTGGAGCACGGCGGCGCGGGTCGCCACCGGGTCCCCTTGCCTGGCGCGCATGCTGGCGCGGAACTTCGCGACCTGCTCGCGGACCCCGTCATAGGCCGGCAGCGGCGTTGCATGCTGCGCTGAGGAGCCGCCCCAGTCGGTCGCGAAGCCTCCTGGCTCGATCAGCGTCACCTTGATACCGAAGCCTGCTACCTCCTGGGCCAGTGCCTGGCTCAGCCCCTCGAGCCCCCATTTGGAGGCGTGGTACATGCCGGTGTTGGGAAAGGCGGAGATGCCGCCGACCGACGACACCTGCAGGATGTGCCCATGCCCCTGGTCACGCAGATACGGCAGTGCGGCCTGGGTGACCCAGAGGGCGCCGAACAGGTTCGTCTCGATCTGCGCCCGGGCCGCCTGCTCGCTGAGTTCCTCCACCATGCCGAACTGGCCGTACCCGGCGTTGTTCACGACGACGTCGAGCCGGCCGAAGCGCTCGTATGCCCGCCGGACGGCGGCGAAGACCGCCTCGCGGTCGGTGACATCGAGCGGAATGGGCATGACCGCGTTGCCATAACTCGCGGCGAGGTCATCGAGGCTGGAAATGTTCCGCGCGGTCGCCGCCACCAGGTCGCCGCGGTCCAGGGCAGCGATCGCCCATTCGCGGCCGAACCCGCGCGATGTTCCAGTCAGGAACCATGTCTTCGGGGTCATTCAGCATGCCTCCTCGTGACTCGGGGCGCCGGCCGGCGGTTTCAGCCGGCGTCGCTGGCCACCTTGGGATCGTCGAGCGGCCCCGGATAGGCGCGCTCGGCTCGCTGCTCGAGGCGCTTGATGTGGCGCCGGAAGTAGACGAACAGTGCAATAAGGACAAAGACCACCAGAACGCCGCCCGCGATGGACACCACCGTGCTGACCTGGTGCACCGCATTGCCGAGGAAATACCCCCCGGCGGTGATCAGGGCCGCCCAGAATATCCCGCCAGCTGCGTTATAGATAAGGAACCGCAGCCAGTTCATCATGTTGACGCCCGCCAGGAAGGCGGCGTAGGTGCGGGCCACGGAGATGAACCGGCCGATGAAAACCACCTTGCCGCCGTGGCGGTCGAACAGGTAGCGGCCCACCTTGAGCTTTGCCTCGTCCACCCGCACGTAGTGGCCGTACCGGCGGAGCAGCCGGTAGCCGCCGACCCGCCCGATCACGTAGCCGATGTTGTCGCCCACGATGGCGGCCACGATGGCCACCACCATCAGGTAGGTCAGGCTGAGCCGGTGCGTGGAGCCCGCGTACACCGAAGCCGCGATCAGCGTGGTCTCGCCGGGGATCGGCACGCCGAAGCTCTCCATGCCGACAGCGAGAAATACCGCCAGGTAGCCATAGGTCTGGACGGATTGCGTGAATGCGGCGAGCGTCAACGAGCCTCCAGCGGCCAGCCGGTAACGGGTCTTGCCGGGCTGGTCCCGGCCGGCTGACACACCTGCGGTGGTGCTGCTGCGGAGCCGTTGCGCGCCGCGGCCGAGGGGATCCGCACCTGGATCGTTCTGCCTGTCATGATCCTGGAACGCTCCCCCCGCGGCCTGCCAGATCCGCGCTCTGCCCCGGACCGGTCCGGTCAATCAGGGCATTGCCGCCCCGGCCGGCGACTTACTGGATTGCCCGAGAATACGCCAAAGCCAGCTTCGACAGCGCGCCCCGGCGCTGTCCTGGACCAACACGGCGGTGACCGTCCGCCACCACTCACCGTGCAGCACGTCAGCTCGATAGGCCCAGTGCCGATGCTGCCTCGGTGAGCGCGGCCAGGTGCTTGGCCACGGTGCCGAGGCCCGCACCCATGGTGTTGACGGACACGTGCGTCGCGCCGGCGTCGCGCCACCTCCCGACGTGATCCGCCAGCTTCGCGGCGCCCTCCGCGGTCCAGCTCACCCGGCCTTCGATGCCGAGCGTGGCCGGATCCCGGCCGGCCTTCCGCGCCGCCGCGTCCACGATGGCCCGGGCCTCATCCAGCTTCGGCCCGGGCGGCACCTGGGGGAACCAGCCGTCAGCCAGCCGGCCGGCCCGTTCGTAGGCGCGCCGCGACTGGGCCCCGAACCAGACCGGGATGGGGCGCTGCACCGGCAGTGGCGCCAGGCCTGCGGCCGTGACCTTTTCGTACTCGCCATCGAAGGTGACGCTCTGCTCGGTCCAGAGCCGGCGCATCAGCGTGACCTGCTCCTCGATCCGGCGGCCCCGGTTGGAGAAGTCCTTGCCCAGCGCCTCGTATTCCACCGCGTTCCAGCCGAGCCCGATCCCCAGCCGGAACCTGCCGCTGGCGAGCAGGTCGACTTCGGCGGCCTGCTTGGCCGCCAGCGCGGTCTGGCGCTGCGGCAGGATGATGATCCCGGTGACCAGCTCCAGCGAGGTGACCGCGGCAAGGAAGCCGAAGAGCACCATCGGCTCATGGAAGGTCGTGTGCAGGTCATAGGGCCCGCGCCACGGTGCGTGCGCCTCGGGATCGGCGCCAAGGACGTGGTCATAGGCCAGCACGTGGCGGAATCCGAGTTCCTCAGCTCGCTCGGCGTAGGTGCGCACCGCGCCCACGTCGGCGCCGATCTCGGTCTGGGGAAAGACGACGCCGATACGCATGACCTTCGTTATACACCGGCCGCCTTACGGCCATGCTCGGCGGCCTTCAGGAGGTCGGCCACGCCATCCTCGATACCGCGGGCCAGTACGTCGAGATCGGGATTGCTGTCGTAGTCACCGGTGACGCCGAAGGTGACCTGGTCGCAGTAGGTGAAGATCGAGACCCCGGTGCGGAGCGTGGTGGCAATCGGCACGTAAGGAATGATCTCCAGGAGCTTGCGGCCCATCCCGTAAAGCGGCTGGCGGGGCCCGGGCACGTTGGTGGTGACTGTGACAATCTCGCGCTGGTGCAGCCAGTACGCGAACCGGACGCCCAGCGAAGCAAGCGGGAACGGGATATAGCGGCCCATCGCTGCCATCGATTCGCCGGCCACCGCTTCCTTGCTGGCCTTCACCTCCGATAGCTCGGCGCGGACGGCCGCCAGCCGCTCGACCGGGTCGGCCACCTCGACAGGGAGATACGCCAGCACCGCAGACACCCGGTTCTCGTAGATGCTCTCCTCACCGGGGGCGCGGACGGAGACGGGGATCAGCGACGGAATCATGTCGGGCGCGGGCTCCTCGCCGCGGGCCAGCAGGAGTGCCCGGAAGCCGCCGCTGATCGCGGCCAGCACGACGTCGTTCACTGTCCCGCCGAGTTCGCGCTTGATCGTCTTGATGTCATCCAGCGAGGCCCGTGCCCAGAGGTAACGCCGCTGCTGGCCGATCGGCCCGCTCAGCGAGGACTCCGCGGCCGGCCGTAGATGAGGCGCTATCTTCGCAGCGGCCCGTGCCGCGTCGGTTGCCTGGTGGACAATACGGTCAGGATGTGCCAGCGCATCACCGAGCGCGCTGGCTTCCCGCAGCGGAAGCAGCGCCATGTTCAGCGCCGCCTGAACAGCGAGCAGGAGAGCAGAGGGCTCCTCGGGCGCGATCCGGGTGTCGGCCGCGGGCGGCACAGGCTCTGCGGATTCGTCGAAGATCACCCGGTACAGGTCGGTGCCGGAGACGCCGTCGACCATGCAGTGGTGCACCTTGGAGATCATCGCCCAGCGGCCGTGCTCGAGCCCCTCGACCAGCCAGTACTCCCATAGCGGGTAGTCGCGGTCGAGCCGCTGGCCCATCACCCGGGCCATCAGCTTCCCGAGCTCCGCATCGCCGCCAGGTGCCGGCAGGGCGGTCTGCCTGACGTGGTAGCGGAGGTCGAAGTGCGGGTCATCCACCCAGACCGGCGGCCCGAGCCGGAACGGCACCATGCGAAGCTTCTGCCGGTAGCGGGGCACCAGGGGGAGACGCCCGGCGAGCGAGGTCAGCAGCTCGTCGTACGACGGAGTCGGGCCCTCGAACACTGCGATGGACGCGATCGCCATCGACGTGTGCTTGTCCTCGTCCTCAGCGTCAATGAACTGGGCGTCGATCGGATTCAACCGGTCCATGGCGTCTTCCTTTTCCCGGGCTGCATCGATCCCGGCCCATCCGAAGGCCCAGCGGCGCTGAAGATCACGTCCCAGATATGAGCGTATGCCGCAGGCCCGCCGCGCGAACCGGCCGATGGTCCTGTGCGCGGGGACCTTCGGCTTATGCCGGACGCACCCGCGCGCCACTACTGAGGCGCAAGGAATACGGCGCTGCGGACGCGACAGCCGGGGCTACTATGGCGCGCTCAACGGGGCGCTGAGCCGTTCATGAAGGTCCGGCCGGCCGGCTCGCGCTATTGGGCAGGGCGGCCGCCACGTCGGCGAACTGCGGCCGCCAGCCGCCAGGGACAGACACGCCACCGGCGGCCTCTCACTGCCGCGACGCTGCTCAGGCCAGCGCGGTGACCAGCGCCAGCAGGGCCACGAGGGCGATGAGCATATAGCCGAGATACGCATCGAGCCGCCCCGACTGAAGCCGCTTGGCGGCCCGTACCAGCGCCATGACCGGGCGCAGGACTGGCCGGTACACGTAGGTCTCCACCACTTCGACCACATCTGATGTGTAGCCGAGCCGCGCGCCGCTGGCGCCGGGCGCGGGGGACAGCGGGCGCACCTCCGACTGGGTGTGCAGGACGGCCGCCAGCACCCGGCGGGTCGGGTTGGCGAACCCAGTCGCGGTGTAACAGTCCGCGCCCTGGACGCCTGCGGTGGCCGAGCGCCAGGCGGGCACCCGCCGGACCCGGGTCATCCGGGTGCCTCCGGCCAGCCCGCTGAAGGCCAGGACAGCCAGCGCCAGCACCGGCATGACGATCCATAGCCACGAGGGGGACAGGATCGAGAACCCGCTGAACACTGGCTGGACCACCCACGGTGATTTCCGCGCCCCTGCGGTCACCGCTGCGGGCACCACGGGGGACAGGCCGGCCGCCGCCACCCTGATCACTAGCGGGAGCAGTGCAGCGGTGGCCAGGCAGCCGGCCGACAGGATCACGATCGCGGCCCGGCCCAGCCAGCCATAGTCGCGCGCGCCGCCCCGGCCGGGCCCGCCAGCGCCAGACTCGCCAGCGCCAGACTCGGCAGCGCCAGACTCGGCAGCGCCAGACTCGGCAGCGCCCGGCTCACCGGCGCCGGACCCGCCAGCGAGGGGCCCGGCGGCACCGGGCCCGGCGGGCGGCGGCCCGAGCACCACGAGCCCGGTCAGTCTTACGAAGGTGACCCCGGCAAAGCCAACCGTCAGCGCGACCGCAGCCCCGGCCACGGCCAGCACCAGCCGGAAGCCGAGCCCGGGCACCCGGAACTGCTGCATAAGCGCTTCCAGCAAGAACCATTCGGCCGCGAATCCCGCGGTCAGCGGCAGACCGGCCAGCGTCAGCGAGCCAATGGCCAGCCCGGTCCCGCTCCAGGGCAGCCGCCGCGCCGAGCCGCGCAGCGAGTCAAGGCTGTCGCTGCCGCTGCTGCCGCCGTCAGCACCGCCGCCGGGACCGCCGGGACCGCCGCCGCCCGGGGCGATGACCGCGCTGACCGTGAACAGCAGCGACTTCGCCGCCGTGTGCGCGACGATCTGCAGCGTGGCGGCGAGCAGCCCGGCCGCGACCAGCGCCGCGCTGTGCACCGCCGCGCCGGTCAGGGCGACCCCGTAGCCGGCCAGGATCAGCCCGCTATTCTCCACGCTGGAGTAGGCGATGACCCGCTGCAGCCGCGGCTGCACCGCCGCGTGGGCGATCCCGAGCAGCGCAGTCAGCCCGGCCAGTACCAGCAACAGGCCCACCAGCCAGTCCGGCGGAGCGCCGAGCAGTGCGAGCGTGCGCCACAGGCCGTAGAAACCCACGTTGACCGCCACCCCGGCCATGATCGCCCGGGCGGGCCCCGGCGCGGCGGCGTAGCCCCGCGGCAGCCACACCTGGAACGGGACAAGCCCGACCTTGATCGCAAAGCCGGTGATCAGCAGCACCTGTGCGGTGGCCCTGGCCACGCCGTCCGGCACGCGCGCGAACGACGCCAGCTCCAGCGAGCCGGACCTGACCGCGAGCAGCAGCAGGCCCACCAGCAGCGCGGCCCCGCTGATCTTGCCGAACGCCAGCGTGACCAGTGCGGCGTCCGGGCGTCCTGGCCGCCCGCGCTCGAATCCGGCCAGCAAGTAGAACGAGATCGTCAGCAATTCCCACGCCAGCAGCATGGTGAACGCGTCCGCCGCCGTCATGACCATCGCCACCGCGCCGAGGGTCAGCGCGTAGCTGGCGCCAAGGCCGCGGCGGCCGGCCGGCGCCGGGCGGGCCGCCCAGCTCGCGAACGCCAGCGAGACCGGCACCGCAGCGCCGAACGCGATGACAAGGAACAGCCCGGACAGCCGGTCGGCGGCCAGGCCCACCGTGCCGGCTCCCAGCCAGCCGTCCGTCCCCAGCCGCGCCGGGTGACCCGCCACCGCGAACGCGCCCGCCACCGCCAGGCAAGCGGCACCGGCCGCGCCCGCCAGGTAGGGGACCGTCCGCAGCCGCGGCCACCGCACGCCCGCGCCCAGGTCGAGGGCCCCGGCAGCAGCCAGTGCCGCCAGCCCCGCAGCGAGCACCGCGCCAGGCCCGCTCACCGCCCGGTCTCCCGCGGCAGCCGGCCGGCCGCGGCCAGCAAAGCATGCAAGATACCGAACGGGGACGGCGGCGAGCCCGGCAGCCAGACGTCGACCGGGAGCACCGCGCCGACCCCGCCCGCCGTAGCGTAGGAGCCGCGCGCCAGGCCGCCGCTGACCGCGTCGGTGCCGACCGCGATCACGACCTTCGGGTCGGGCATGCCGGTGTAGGTGCGGCGCAGCGGTTCCGCCATCCCGTGCGCTCCGGCCCCGGTCACCAGCAGCACGTCGGCATGGCGCGGGCTCGCGGTGAAAAACATCCCGAGCCGGTGGATGTCGTAGACCGGGTTGAGGAGCGCGGCGATCTCCTGCTCCTCGGCGCCGTCCGAGCCAGCGTCGACATGTCGCAGGTGCACCGAGCGCCGCAGCGCCGCCGTCCTCGCCCGCAGGGCGTCCCGGACCGCCGCCAGGTCCTGCTCCGTCTCGGTCAGCTCGGGAACGACCAGCCCTTCCCTGCAGAGCGCGGCAGCCGCTGGCCCGCGGGACCAGCCGAATACATCCGGGCGCTGCGCCACGCACCGTCCGCACAGGATGCACCGGCCCTGATCGAGCCGGACGGAGCCATCGTCAGCGGTCGTAATGGCGCCGGCGGGACAGAGCGAGGCCAGCTCGGCCGGACTGGCCGGGCGCGGCTCGATGACCGTTGCCGGGCCGCGCCAGCTGTCGGCGTACGGGTCGGGCCGGGCTGGCCAGCTGGTGGTGACTACTCCCTCGCGCAGGCCCCGCAGCGCCCAGGGACTCATAGCGCCACCCCCGCGACCGAGAGGCCGAAGCTGGCCTCGATGAACGGAAAGTCAGTGAGGATGTCGCCGGCGAAGACCTCATGGAACAAGACCAGGTTGTGGAAGGAGGCTGAGCGGGGGCGGCAGCGGGCGATCCGCGCGTCCTCGATGGCCACGTCGTAGAGGACCTCGCCTTGCGGTGCCTCGGCCCAGCCGACCGCACGGCCGCCGGGCAGCTCGCACGGCGCGCGCAGCGCGCTGCCGCTAGCCCGGCTGGCGTCGCTCGTCTCGGTCGCATCGCACGCGTCGCCCAGCTCATCAGCGGCCTGGCGGAGCAGGTGGAATGACTGGCGGATCTCGTCCCAGCGGACCCGCAGCCTGGCCAGGGCGTCACCGCCGGAGTGCTCGGGCAGGCCCGCCAGGCCGAGCGCCGGATAGGCGTCGTAGGGACGGCCCGCGCGGGCGTCGTCGCTGAATCCGGATGCCTTGCCGATCGGGCCGAGCGCGCCATGCTCGCGGGCCCGCTCCGGGCGCAGCGGGCCGGTGCCCCTGAGCCGGTCAAGGAAGGACGCGGTGCCCATGAGCGCCCGGGCGTCCGCGGTGATCGCCCGGTCCAGCGCGCTGATCTCGGCCAGGAACTCTGCGCCGGCGACCTGCGGCAGGGCGGTTACCCCGCCAGGGACAACCACGCCGCGGCCGAACCTGCTCCCGCACATCCGGCTGACCAGCCGGGCTACCCGCTCCTTGTGCAGCCCGAACCGGGCGGTCGCCACCGCGAGGCCGGCCGCGTCGGCCAGCCTGGTCGCGGCGTCGAGGTGGGCGGTCACCCGCTCAAGCTCGGCGTGCAGTACCCGGACCAGAGCGGCCGGCCAGGGTACGCTGGCTGCGGCGATGCGCTCGAGCGCGTGGCAGTAGGCAAGCGCGTGGGCCACCGATGCGACCCCCTCGGTCCGCTCGGCCAGCAGCACGCCGTCGGCGGCCGGCAGCTGCTCGAATCGCTTCTCGATCCCGCGGTGCTTGTAGAACACCCGCATGTTCAGGTGCGTGATGTCCTCGCCGGGCGTCTCCACCAGGTACTCGATCGACTCCATCACCCCGGAGCGGACCGGGCCGTGCGGGATCGTGAACATGCCGGGGCCCATCACATGGCGGGGCACCGAGTGCTCGTCCGGCCAGATGCCCGCGGGGACCGGCCCCGGCGCACCGGGCCGCGGCCGTGGCGCGTGCTCGCCGGCCAGCGGCAGGATGAGCGGTTCCAGCCGGGGGTGGCCGCCGGGGACGATCCCGAACTCATCATGGATCTCCCGCTCGTACCAGAACGCGGCGCCGAGCACCGGGGTCAGCGCCGGGTAGGACTCTGCGCCGGGCAGGATGACCGCCTCGTGCGTGGCCACCTCGCCGGGCCCGGCGAGGTGCGCGGACAGGACCAGGCCGGCGGGGCGCTCGGTCGCCATCAGGCCGGCGAACCGGCGACCGCTGGCCACTTCGGCAGCGAGGCCCGCCCACAGGCCCGCCGCGCTGCCGGCCGGCGATGCCTGGCCACCTCCGGCGCCGGTGCCGGTCCCCGGTCCCGTGGCCGGGTTCACGCCTGCCCCCGGAGCACGGCGACCGCTCGGTCGAGCAGCCCGGTCAGCTCGGCCGGGGGATGCAGCCCGAGGATGAGCAGCGCGGCAATCCCGGCCACGACCGGCACGACCATCCACATGCTCGGCTCGCCCCTGGCGAGTACTGCCACCGGCGGAGCCCCGGCCACCGGGCGGCCGGGCGTGAGCAGCATCCGGTTCGCCGCGAGCGACAGCCCGAGGAACGCGACGGTCACCAGGACGACCAGAATGGCCGCGGCGGCGTTGTCCGAGGCCGCCAGGCCGCCGGAGACGATCTCGAACTCGCTGCGGAAGATCCCGAACGGCGGCATCGCCGAGAGCGCGAGGATCGCGGCAAGGAACAGCGGCCCGCTCCATGGCAGCAGGTCAAGACCGCCCTTAACGGATGAGATCCGCTTACTGCCGAATTTCCTGACCAGCACTCCGGCGCCCATGAACGCGTTGCCTTTGGCGGCAGCGTGCGCCAGGACATGTAGCAGCACCCCGGCCAGCGCGATCGGCACCCCGAAGCTCACCCCGATCGCCAGGATGCCCATGTGCTCCACGCTGGAGTAGGCCAGCAGCCGCTTGTAATCGCGCTGGTCGAGCAGGTAGAGCGCGGCGAGCAGCAGCGAGGCCACGCCGAACACGAGCAGTACGTCGCGCGGGAAGCGCGGGCCGAGCGCGGCCACGGCGATCTGGTAGTACCGCAGGATCGCATAGAAGCTGACCGCCAGCAGCGATCCCGACAGCAGTGCCGATACCGGTGTCGGCGCCTCGGAGTGCGCGTCCGGCAGCCAGGTGTGCACCGGGAACAGGCCGGCCTTGGTGCCGAAACCAAGCACTGCCAGCGCGAATGCCAGCCGGACGGCGGTGTGGGGCAGCCGCCCGGCCACCTGCAGCAGCGGCCCGAACGCCAGGTTGTAAGACTGCCCGAGCACGTGGGCGCCGGCGTAATACGCGAAGATGGTCCCGAGCAGCGCGATGGCCAGCCCGGCCGAGGCGAGCAGGACGTATTTCCAGGCCGCCTCGGCGGCGCCGTCGGTGCCCTCCAGGGCCACCAGCAGCGCCGAGACGATCGTGGTGACCTCGATGGCGATCCACAGCAGCGCGAGGTTGCTCATCATCGGGGCGGCCAGCATTGACCACGCGAACAGGTTGAGCCCGGTCCAGAACCTGCGCAGGTAGGCCTGGTCGGCGGCATCATCCGGGCCGCCGCTGCGCAGGTAGCCGATCGAGTACACCGCGACGCACCCGTAGAGGAAACCGGTCGCGAGCAGGAAGACCACGCTGAGCGCGTCGATCCTGACCAGGCTCAGCCACCTCAGGTCACGCCGGGACGCGGCCGGGATGAGGGCGATCACCATCGCGAAGCTGGCTATCCCGGCCGTCGCCGTGACCAGCCCGGCTGCGCGCGCGGGCAGCCACAGCGTGGCGATCGCCGCGGCGATGGGCACGGCCAGCAGCGCGACGACGATGACAGTCATGGCTCAGCCCCGCAGGCTTGTCAGCTCGGCGGTGGACAGCGACTCGGCCCGGCCGTGGTGGATGCGGATCAGCAGGCCGACCACGACCACCGCCAGCAGCAGGTCAAATAGCAGCGCCACCTCCAGGATCAGCGGCAGGCTGGCCGCCACCACGAGGGCTGCGAGCGATATCCCGTTCTCGAGCGAGAACAGCCCGATCGCCTGGGACAGCACGTCCCGGCGGTGGATCATGAGAACGAACGCGACCAGCACCACCGAGACGGAGACCGACAGCGCGGTCAGCGGCGCACCGCTGCCGACGACCGGCAGTGCGCCCGCGGCGAAGAACCCGAACGCCGCGACGGCGATTGCCAGCAGCACGGTGGTTGCCACCCCCAGGCCGCCGCTGCCCGCGATGTCGGCTCCGGTGACCTCATCGGCCGGCTCGGTCCCGCTCAGCAGGCGCCGGAGCACCAGCGGGATGGCCACCACCTTGAGCGCCGCGGACACAGCGGCCAGCACGTACAATTCGGGCAGGTGGCGGGCGGCGCCCACGATGACAGCCAGGACGCTGATCAGGCCGGACTGTGCCGCGTACAGGCGGACCTGGTCGCGCAGCAGGGCCTGCCGGAACATGCCGAACTCGGCCAGCAGGATGAGAACCGCGATGACGTTGGCGCCGCCTGCGTAGACGCCAGGCGCGCGGGCGGGAAGCATCACCCAGCCTCCGGATCGAGCGTGATTACGGCGAGCACGGCAGGCATCAGCCACCCCCCAGATAGAGCGTGAACACGCCGAGCACCGCCAGCAGGAACGCTGCGGCGGCGAACTCGGTGATCTTGAACAGGCGGAGCTTGGCGAACGAGTTGTCGATGACCGCGATCACCGCTCCCGCAGCACAGGCCTTAGCGGCCAGCGCGACGATCGCCAGCAGCACGGCGCCCGCGTCCTGCGTCTGGGCGAGGCCCCACGGCGCTACGAAGACGTTGATCAGGATCGTGTAGAGGATCAGCTGCTTGGCCGCCGACCCCCATTTCAGCAGGGCGAAGTACGGCCCGGAGTGCTCGAAGGGCCGGGCCTCCTCGATCATCCCGAACTCGCCCGTGCCGGTGTGCGTCTCCACCGGGATCCGGCCGGTCTCGTAGAGGATGACCATGAACAGGGCGGCTGCCGCGAGGACATGCGCCGGCCGGATGATCTGCCCGGCGGATGACCGGACCGTGGCAGCGAGGGCGTAGGGCAGGTCGGTCCCGGTCAGCAGGGACACCGTGAACACGACGAACAGCACCACCGGCTCGGTGATCGCCGCGAAGGTCTTGGCCCGGCTCGCCCCGAGCTGCGCGTAGGGACTGCCGGTCTCCAGGGCAGCCACCGCGACCAGGAAGCTGGCCATCGCCAGGATGAACCCGCCGCCAAGGATGTCGCCCATGTACCCCAGCGGCAGCGGGAAGCTGGTGAGGACCGGAATCAGCAGCGGCACCGTCAGGTAGCAGGTGAATGCGGCGACCGGAACGGCCAGGAACACCCAGCTCGCGCCCTCCGGCGCCAGCGCCTCCTTGCGGAACAGCTTGGCCAGGTCGTAATAGGGCTGCAGCACCCGGGGGCCCCGGCGGCCCTGCAGCCGCGCCTCGGTCCGGGCGATAACTCCGGAGATACCGGGCGCGAGCCCGGCGACGGTCAGGACCTGCAGCAGCTGGATGACCGGTGTCGGAATGATGGCGCCCTCCACTCCCAGAGCCGACTCAGGGGGGTAGAAGCCATCAGCGGGAGCGTCCCGCGGTTGGGGCGAGCTTCATCGCCAGCCGTCATTGTGGCCGATCTTGCTCCCGGCCGCAATTCGCGGCTGCCGGGTCAGGCTGGCCGTAGGCGGCGAGGAACACCTCGACGCCGGTGTCGGCGAAGCGCTCCAGCTCCGCGCCGGTGAACTGCTCCGTCACGCAGAACATCGCCCTGTCCTGCGGTATCGACAAGATCAGGTAGGCGAAATGACCGGCCATGAGCATGGGGTCGGCCATCCGCAGCAGGCCGCACCCGGCCAGCTCCCCGAACGCCGCAGCGAGCGTCTGCACTGCCCGGGCGGGGGCTTGCTGGTAGTAAGCGCACGCCAGGTCGGGAAACCGGCCAGCTTCGGCTATCACCAGCCGGCGCAGCTGCAGGACGTGCGGCTGCAGGACGGCGGTGAGGTAGCGGCGCGCCAGTTCGGTCAGTGCCCGCTCCAGGTCAGCGGAGCCGCGCAGGTCCCCGGTCATGCCGCGGATGATCTCGTCGGAGCGGCCGCTGATGCCGAGGACGATGTCGGTGAAGAGGCGTTCCTTGTCGGCGAAGTTCTTGTAGACCGTCTGCTTGGATACCGCGGCCAGGGCGGCGATCTCGTCCATGCTGGTGCCCTGATAGCCGTTGCGCAGGAAGAGTGCCGTAGCCGCAGCCATGATCGCGCTGCGCTTGCGGGCAGACCGTCCTTCCCTTGCTGCGGCGCCGTCGCTCGCCATCGCCCTTGCTCGTGCTCCTCGCTGTCTCTTCCGTCCGCCTAGAGTACTAGACGGACTAGTACCCAGACCAGTACTGTGCCGTCTAGTACCTTAACTGCAACCCAGTGACTGCCCGGCGCCCGGCCCAGGCGGGAGCGCGCGCCGGCCGAGCGAGGGAGTCGAAGTGATGAACAAGGTCGACGGGGGACAGCCCGCGTCCGGCGCCGCAGCCGGCCCGCGGGCCGCTTTCCGCACCACCATCGTGCAGAGCGGCAAATCAATCACGGGCATTGAGGTTCCCGCCGAGATCGTTGCGCGGCTCGGGCCGGGCAAGCGGCCGCCGGTCCGCGTCACGGTCAACGGGTACACCTACCGCAGCACGGTGGCCGTGATGGGCGGGGCATACATGGTCGCGCTCAGCGCGGAGAATCGCGCGCAGGCCGGAGTCGCCGGGGGAGACGAGGCAGAAGTCACACTGGAACTGGACACCAGCCCTCGCGAAGTAACAGTCCCGGCCGATCTCGCCCAGGCCCTCGGCCGTGATCCGGTCGCACAGCGGCAGTTCGACGGCCTCTCCTATAGCCGTAAGCAGGTTCATGTCCTGTCCATCGAAGGCGCCAAGACGGCCGGCACCAGGAGCAGGCGCGTCGCGAAGGCCATCACGACCCTGCGACAGGAAGCAGCCGGCTGAGGCTCGGCCGGCACCCTCGCGTGACCTGGCCAGCCACCCTGAGCTGACCAGCTGCTTGCACTGGGGAGCGTCGTGGCGGCGCCGCGGGCGTATCTACGTCTACCCTGAAAACGCCCCCCAGCCCCATGTCGCAGCGGGACGATTGGGTCCTAACGTCAATGTTAGTGTCGGCCTTTGCGTGTCTGGGGCAGCCCCGCTCCCCGGCCGGGTGGCCGCCTCTGGACAATCGTTCTGATGGCCACTCGCAGATCTGACGCACCCGCCGCTCCGAACGGGCTGGTTGCTCGGCAGGCTGTAGTGGAGCAGCAATTCCCGGCCGCCCTCATGTGGCACGTCCCACCGCCACAAGCCAGAGCGACGGTGACTGTCCGTCAGCCGCTAGCCGAAGGGACTGACAGATCGATGAGACGGACCCCGGTGATAGCTCCATGAGAGCTAGCCCGGCCGCGCAGGCCAACGTCATCCCGGCTGAAAAGCTCAGCCCGGACCTGCTGCCACTGGCCCGGGCCCGGCTGCGCCGGGCCGCGTCCTGGCCTGGGCCGCCGCGGGTGGCGGGCTGGTATGCGGCTTTCGCTGTATATGCGGGGGCGGTGGCGGTATTCAGCGGGCCTGATGAGGATCGTTCGTGGGCGGTGTGGGCGTTCGCGGCGTATGCGGTCGCGGCGCTGGTGGCGGCGTGGTGGCGTTCGCACGGTAGCGGCGCCGGGCTGGTGGTGAGTGTGGGCGGGGCGGTGATGGCGCCGGTGGCGTGGCTGGCGACGCATGCGCCGCCGACTCCCGATGTCCAGGTGGTGTCGCGGTCGGCGGTGCTGCTGCTGCGGCACGGGACCCCGTATCTGTACCCGGCGCAGCTGGGGCATCTGGCCGGCCCGCTCGCCTACAACCCGTACCTGCCGGTGATGTCGGTGTTCGGGCTGCCGCGGGCGCTGGGCGTACCCGGGGTGGCCGGTGACCCGAGGCTGTGGCTCGGCGCGGTGTCGCTGACGTTGTTCGCGGTGGCGTTCGGGGTCGCCGGGCGGCCCGACGCGCTGCGCTGCGGCTTGTTCGCGGTCGCCTCGCCGGTGGTGGCGTTCCCGCTGGCGCTGGGCGTGACCGATCCGCCGGTACTGGCCCTGGTGTGCCTGGCGCTGGCGTTGCTGTGCCGGGCCGCGCGCACCACCGCGGTGTGGCCCGCCGCGATCGTGCTGGGCGTGGCGTGTGCCATGAAGGCCACCGCGTGGCCCGCGCTGCCGGTGATCACCGCGATGCTGGCCGCCCGCGACGGTGCCCGGGCCGCCGCGCGGTTCACCGCCGCGACCGCCGCGACCGCCGCCGTGCTGTTCGTCGCGGTGGCCCCCGCGGCCCTCGGCGCGCCCGCGGCACTGATCCAGAACACCGTGCTGTTCCCCCTCGGCCTGACCCGCGCCCAGACCCCAGCGGCCAGCCCGCTGCCCGGCCACCTGCTCGCCACGATCGGGCCCGGCGGCCACCTGGCCGCCGTCGTCCTGCTGATCGCCGCCGGCCTCGCCGTCGCTGTCTCCCTCGTCCTCCGGCCGCCCCCCGACGGCACCGCCGCGGCCCGCCGCCTGGCCCTCGGCCTCACCCTCATGTTCGGGCTATCCCCCGCGACCAGATTCGGCTACTTCGCCTACCCCATCGGGCTCTACGGCTGGATCGCCCTGACCGCGGTGACCGGTACCGGCGACATCGTGTCCGTCGCGCGGGCCTGCGGGCGGAGGCTGGCCGGCTGGCGTGGCCGGGTGGCGCGATACCTTCCCGGCTGACCGGGTCACCAGCGACCGAATGGGCGGGCACGGCCACCGGGCCGCTGGACAGCGCTCACCCCTTACCGTCGCCGGTTACATTGCGCTGCAGCCGGCCGAGCAGGCCCGCAAGGGCGGCCACCTCCTGGTCGGCGATGCCGCGCCGCAACTGCTGATCGAACGCGGCAGCCGCGGCGCGCAGCCTGAGGAATGCCTGCTCGCCTTCGTCGGTCAGTTCTACGAGATGGACGCGGCGGTTCGCCGGATCGCGCCGCCGGGTGACAAGCCCCTGAGCGTCCATGGCGTTCAGGTGATGGGTCAGCGTCGCCTCCCTGATCCCGACAGCCTCCGCAAGCTCCCGCTGGTTGCCTCGCTGCTGGCTCTTGAGCGAGATGAGGACCAGCCAGACCGGCAGCGATCCGCCTGCTTTCGCCAGCGCGTCGTCGAACGCGCGGCTTACCGACCGGGCGGCCCGGGTCAGCTCCAGGCCGATCGGCGGACCTGCGGGCGCCGGCATGGGCCGACAGTATCAGTAGCTCACTAAAGCTTCGATACCTAAGAATGCGAGCCGATGATGGCTGGGCCGACGGGAACTGGCAGCTAGTGAGGGCTGCCGCCGGCAGCGGCGTGGAAGGCTTCCAGCGCCGCGCCCGGGGTGTCGTAGTAGGCGTCGGGCCCGGCCGCCCCGGCGATGCCGTAACGGTCCAGCTGCTGCCGTACCGGCGTGAGCATGCTGGAGACACCGAACTCGATATGCCGGGCGTGGAGCAGCTCGAGCACCCGGCTGAGCACTGAGGCCGCGGTGTAGTCGACGTCGCCGATGGCCGCGGCGTCAAGGATCAGCCACCGCAGCGCTGCGCCCTGCCCGGCCAGGGCGGTGATGTCCTCGACGAGCCGGGACGCGTTGGCGTAGTAGAGACTGGTGCCGAACCGGTAGACCACCAGGCCGTCCTCGGTGCGGGCGCCCGGCGTCACCGGTACTGGCTGCCAGTGCCCCGCCGCCGACTTGACCAGCACGCTGTTGAGCGGGCGGTAACTGTGGCGCAGGTGGTCGATGATCGATGCGACAACGGCCAGCACGATGCCGTCCTGTACCCCGAGGATCACGACCGCCGCCGTGGCGAGCAGCGCGACCGCGAACTCGGCCCTGCGGACGGCGAGGATGCGCCGCAGCCCTGGCAGGTCGACGAGCTCGGCGGCGATGATGAAGACGACCGCCGCGAGGGCGGCCGTCGGCAGGTAGGCGAGCGGCCCCGTGGCCACGAGCAGGACGACGAGCACCACGGCGCTGGTGATGAGCTGGGCTAGCTGGCTGCGGCCGCCGGCGCTGTCGACCATCTGGGTCTTGGTCGGGCTTCCGTTGACCACGAACGTGCCGGAGAACGCGGCAGCCACATTGGCGGCGCCAAGGCCGATCAGGTCGGTGTCCTCGCTGAACGGTTCCTCGTACTTGGCGGCGTAGGCACGGGAGGTGGCCGCGCTCTGGGCCAGGATGACGACGAAGATCGACGCCGCGGTGCCGAGCAGCATGGCGCCCTGGTGCAGGCCAAGGCCCGGTGCCTGCAGGTGCGGCAGGCCCCGGGGGACCGGCCCGACGACGGCGACGCCGTGGCTGGCCAGGCCGGCCGCACGGCTCACGATGATCGCGCCGACGACCGCGATCAGGCCGCCAGGGATACGGCGGGTGATCCGGCGCGCCGTCACCATGATCACGATGACCGCCCCGGACAGTGCCGCGGTGGCGGGATGCACGTGCGGCAGCGCGGTCGCCGTGTGCAGGAGTACGCCGACGGTCCGGGTGCCGACATGCGGCACCCCGAGCATGTCGGGAAGCTGCCCGGCGGCTACCGCGATGCCCACGCCGGCCAGGAAGCCGAGCAGCACGGTGCGGGACAGGAAGTTCGCCAGGAATCCCAGTCTGGCCAGCCGGGCCAGCACCAGCAGCGTGCCGGTGAGCAGGGCTACGAAGCCCGCCAGCTGGATGTATCTCGCCGATCCCGGATGCGCCAGGCCGATCAGGGCGGCCGCGAGGATGGCCGCGGAGGCGGAGTCGGCGCCGACAGCGAGGTGGCGTGAGGAACCCAGGACGGCAAACGCCGCCATCGGGAGGAGCAGCGTGTACAGGCCGGTCACCACCGGCATCCCGGCAATCTTGGCGTAGCCGAGGACCTCGGGGATGCCCAGGGCCGCGAGGGTGAGGCCGGCCAGCAGGTCGCCCGCTGCCTGCGTCCTTCGGATGGGCAGGACGCCGCGGAGCAGCGGCGGGCCACGCAGCCAGGCCGGGCAGCCCACCGGCATCGTCGCGAGCCCCCCCGGGTTTCGGTAATGTTCAGATGGCGTTAATCATGCCCGCATCCGCGGGGTCACGACAGGTGCACGGCGGGGCGAGTGTGGTCAGGAGGCTGGTCCCTGGACCAGCCGGTGCCGCAGCTCGCCGATGCCCTCGACGTAGCTGACCAGTTCGTCACCGGGGGCGAGCCAGCGCTGCGGGTCGCGGCCAAGGCCGACACCCGCCGGGGTGCCGGTGAAGATCACATCACCGGGCAGCAGCGGCAGCACTGCTGACAGCGAGCAGATCAGCTGAGGGACGGAGAAGATCAGGTCGCGGGTCCTCCCCTGCTGCATCGTTTCGCCGTTGATCGCGCAGCCTAGCTCGAGGTCATCGGGATCACTGAACTCATCAACGGTCACCAGCCATGGGCCGACCGGGCCGAATCCCGGCAGCGACTTACCCAGGCTGAACTGTGGCGGCGAGCCGGCTAGCTGGATGATCCGCTCGGACAGATCCTGACCGACGGCGAGGCCGGCGACGTGACCCCATGCGTCGGCCTCGGCGGCCCGCCACGCGCGGGTGCCGATCACGGCGACCAGCTCGACCTCCCAGTCGGTGTGACCATCGGGGGGCAGGATGATGTCACCGCAGGGCCCGGTGATGCAGCTGGGGAACTTGGTGAACACGCTGGGCCGCGCGGGAACGGCGAAGCCGGACTCGGCCGCGTGGTCGCGGTAGTTCAGGCCGATCCCCAGGACCTGGGCCGGTGCTGGCACCGGCGAGCGGAGCTGCTGCGGAGTGTAGGCGGCCGCGGCGCTCAGGTCGGCTCCCCTGGCCCAGGAACGGAACTCGGCCCACCGGCCGTAAATCGACTGCGGGTCGGCGGCGAAGTGGCCGCCGCTGGCACTCTCCACGTCGACGCAGCCGGCGTCGGTGAGCAGGCTGAGACGGCCGTCGAGGTTGGCGATGCGCATGAGGCCCTCCGGAAAGTAGGTGCGGCAGGTGCAGCGTAAGGCGGCCGGTCAGCGGGTTGCCGGGCGGGGGAGCGGCGGGCGCCGGGCCGTGACCGAACGGGACGCAACGGCGGGGCGGCGTACCGATCGCAGGCCAGCACGCCGAAGCCGAGCGCCGCGGCCTGCCCGGCAACCCGGGCGCCGATGCGGCCGAGCCCGACCACGCCGATGGTGGTGCCCGACGGCCGGCCCGCGCGCGGATAAGGCTTCGGCGGCGCTCCAGGTGCCGCGGCGGACCGCCGCGGCATAGCGCCCGAGGCCGCGCAACAGCCACAACGCCATCGCGAGGGTATGGGCGACAACCTCGTCGGCGCAGTAGCCGGGCGTGCTGGCGACGGCCACGCCGCGCTCGGTCGCCGCGGCCACGTCGGTCATGTCGTAGCCGATGCCCAGCCGGCTGATGAACCGGACGCCCGGCGCTGCGTCAAGCACCGTGGCCGGCACTGGCGCCCGCTGCACGATGAGCGCGTCGGCGGCCGCCTCCGACAGCCCGGCGATGACCTCGCTCCCGCTCGTGGCCTGCAATCGCAGCGTGGTGATGCCAGCGTCGCGCAGCACTTGCTCGTCAGCGGCGGAAGTGAGGTTGGAGTCAGTGATGACTATCTTCGGGCCGGCGAGCACTTGCCTACGCCTCCTCCATCCCGGTGACGACCTGCGTCTCGGCGATCCGCTGGGCGGCATCCTCGACGTGTCGCTGCATCGCGCGCTCGGCGGCGCGCTGGTCTCCCGACGCGATGACGTCGAGCAGTTCCTGGTGGCTGTGCGCGTGCATGCGCAGCTCGTCCGGCGCGAGAGCGGCTGCCGCCGCGCGGTAGAAGTGGCTGGTGCGGCTGCGCATCTGCGCCGCGAGCTCGACGAGCAGGGTGTTGTCGGTCAGCTCCCACAGCCGCTGGTGGAACTGCTGGTCGAGTTCGTGAACGCCGACAAGGTCACGCTGCTCCGCGGCGAGCGTCATCTGGCCGACGATCGCCTGCAGCCCGGCGTGCGCCTCGGGCGTGAAACGGCCCTTCAGCCGGCGCACGACGAACTGCTCGAGCACGACACGCACGCTCGAGACCTCTTCCATCATCCGCGGGGTGAGGCTGGCGACCCGCGCGCCACGGCGCGGGAGACGTACGACCAGGCCCTCCTCGGTCAGCCGGGCCAGTGCTTCCCGCAGCGGGATGTGACTGATGCCGAACTCATGCGCGAGACGCCGCTCCACGAGGCGCTCGCCGGGCGCGTACATCCCGCTGGAGATCGCGGCCCGCAGGCGGTCGACGACAGCATCCGGCAGGCTCTGATCGGCCAGCGGCTCGTTGGCGTTCACGCGGCACGGTACCGGTGGATGACGCGCCCGGGGCTGGGCGTCAGGTCGACCATGCGGTGCAAGCCGAGCACCACCTCGCCCACCGCGAGCAGGTGCACGGGCAGCTGGGCGTTGGCCCGCACTTCGAGCGTGGCCGGGCCGACCCACGATTCATGTTCGGCAACATCGTCGAAACCTCTGGTGACAAGCTCGCGGCTCACGACGCCTTCCTCCTCCTGGCGCACCCTCGGGTTGACATTCACGTCGGCGCCTGGCACGAGCCTGGTGAGCTCACCGCCGCTGGCGGCGCGCCGCTTCCAGCACATGGTCGCGGTCGCGACGCATAGACCGCATCGGTGCCGTCGGGCAGAAGCACGGGAATCTGCCAGGCCGACTCGCAATATACGCCGAACCATTCAGCGTCATGCATGTGGTACACGTGCAGCACGCATAGATCGGAGGCGAGCCGCGGCGGCTGCGGGATCAATGACGCGGCCGCCGCCCGGCTGGTGCGGTAGACGATGGTAAGTATCTCAGTGCGACGCAGCCTGATCGCCAGCGGCGGGACAAGCGGCGCGCCGGACGGTGTCGAGGCAATGTCGAGGGGATCAAACGGCGTCATGCCGCGGCCGTTCGAAAAGCTCCGCGACATGCCCGTCCGGATCCCGCAGGTACAGCCCGCGGCCACCTCTGCTGACACCCGTGTCAATTGTCACCGGCCCGCTGAACGGCACGCCACCCGCCGCGACCGGCCGTTCAAGCCGTTCCTCCAGGTCGTCGCAGGCAACGCAGATATGCGTGAATCCGACGTCCGCGGGGCGCTGGGCGTGCCGTCCCGCCGCGGGCGCGAGATACTCGAAAAGCTCGATCCGCGTGCGTACATACGCACCTGGCTCGCCGACGATGGTCTCCAGATATCCGCCGGTCTTCTCCTGCTGGTGCAGCATTGGCATCCGAGATTTGCCTTTCAGAATGTGATGAGCAGGCCGCCTTCGACGACGACCCGCTGACCAGTGAGATATGTGTTGTCCGATGACACCAGGTGGCTTACCGTGGCAGCGATCTCGGCCGGCTGAGCAGGGCGGCGCAACGGCAGCCGGCCGTGCCTGAGATATACCTGCTCGAACCAGTCCGGCTCCGTCTCGTCGATGCCGCCGGCCTGCCTTGGCGCTGTCGTAGGCAAGCGCCGCCGCCTCGCCGTTGCTGGCGTGCACGGAGGTGATATTCACGATCTGGCCGTGGCGTCGTGCGGCCATCAGCAGTCCGGCCGAGCGGGCCAGGTCCTGCTCCACGCGGTCGAGGACCTGATCGTGACCGTCAAGGTCGGCCACGTCGAAGGGGCAGGGCGCGATCCGCTCGGTGGCCGCCGCGGGCTCGATGTCGGCGGCGGCGACACGGAACCCGTCATCGCGCAGCCGCTGCGCGATGGCGCGGCCGATCCCGTTCGCCGCCCCGGTCACCATGGCGACCATCGGTCCGGACTCTATGGCTGAAGTAAACGCTATAGCATCTGAGGGCGTCAAGTCACCGGGACAAGGGCGTCGCATCGCGGGGGAGGCCACCTGGCACGGTCACGATCGCGAGTCACCGAGCGCCTCGTCCATGGCTGGCGCGCCATGTGCCTGACCACGGACACGGCCGAGGTGACCGTCCTGCCCGAGGCGGCCGTGACGGCTGGCGACGCGATCGAGCTCCGCGGCGGTGCCCACCTGGACACGACCGTTGTCGCCGGCATCCGCAGGTGGTGAGGGCGCTGCGGCTGGATCGCCTTACCGGATGGTGAAGCCGCCGCCGATCACGAGCCGCTGCCCGGTCATCCAGGCGCTAGCTCGCGTAACCCGCAGCCGCTACCTGGGCGAGCTGGCTGCCCGCGAGTACGATTGAACCGGTGCCGCGCGGCGCCATCTGGCGCAGGCACGCCCTGGCCAGCCGGAAGCTCGTATCGAGGTTGACGTTGATCATCTGCGCCCACTGCTGGTCAGTGGTGTCGCGGATGTCCTCCTGCCGGCGTACGATCCCGGCGCAGTGCACCAGGCCGTCGAGCCGCCCGAAAGCGGCTATGGCCGCGGCGACACATTCATCGGCTGCCGCGGCGTCGCCCGGGTCGGCTGCGCGGACCGCAACGGACGGCGACTCGCGAGCCAGTTCGTCCAGGCGTGCCTGGTCGCGGCCGGTGGCCAGCACGCTGGCGCCTTCGGCCGCGCAGCGCCGCGCGATCGCCTGCCCGGTTCCTGAGGTGGCGCCGGTCATCAGCACTACGTGCCGCTCAAGCTTTCCCATAGACGCTATAGCAGACGATACCGTGGCATCCCGCTCACCAGCTCCCGGACCGGCGTGAGGCACATGCGGATCGCGCTGTTCGTGACGTGCCTGGCGGACACCCTGTTCCCCGGGGTGGGCCGGTCCACGGTGGCGCTGCTGGAGCGGCTTGGCCACCGGGTGGAGTTCCCCGAGGCGCAGACCTGCTGTGGCCAGATGCACGTCAATACCGGCTACCAGGGCGACGCGCTGCCGCTGGTCCGCCGCTATGCGGAGGTGTTCGAGCACTGCGACGTGATCGTCGCCCCGTCAGGATCGTGCGTCGGCTCGATCAGGCACCAGCACGCGATGGTCGCCAGGCGGCTGGGCGATGAGGCGCTGGCCCGCCGGGCCGAGGCGGTGGCCGCGCGCACCTACGAGCTGTCCGAGCTGCTCACCGATGTGCTCGGTGTCGAGGATGTCGGCGCGTACTACCCGCACCGCGTCACCTACCACCCCACCTGCCACTCGCTGCGGCTGCTGCGGGTCGGCGACCGGCCAGTCCGGCTGCTGCGCAAGGTCGCCGGCCTGGACCTGGTGGAGCTGCCTGACGCCGAGGTGTGCTGCGGGTTCGGCGGCACGTTCGCACTGAAGAATCCCGATACATCGACGGCGATGCTGGCAGACAAGATGCGCAGCGTGCTGGATACCCGGGCCGAGGTGTGCGCGGCCGGCGACAGCTCCTGCCTGATGCATATCGGCGGCGGCCTGACCCGGCTGCGCGCTGGCGTCCGCACCGTCCACCTCGCCGAGATCCTGGCATCGACGCAGGACGCCCCGGCCAGATGACGGAATTCCTTGGCATGCCGACGGCGCCGCGCGGGGTAGGCCACCTGCGGGGCGCGGAACCATTCCCGGTGGCGGCCCGCCGGGCGCTGGCCGACAGCCAGTTGCGGCGCAATATCGGCAAGGCCACCAGGACTATCCGCGCCAAGCGGGCCGCCGTGGTGGCCGAGCTTCCGGACTGGGAGGAGCTGCGCGAAGCCGGGAGCGCCATCAAGGCCACGGCGATGCGGGACCTGGACAGGTACCTGGAGCAGCTCGAGACGCAGTTCACGGCGCGGGGCGGCACGGTCCACTGGGCCAGGGACGCCGCCGAGGCGAACCGGATCGTGACGGAGCTCGCGAGTGCGGCCGGCTCGGCCGAGGTGGTCAAGGTCAAGTCGATGGTCACCGACGAGATCGGGCTCAACGATGCCCTCGCCAGGGCAGGCATCACCGCGCACGAGACGGACCTCGCTGAGCTGATCGTCCAGCTGGGGAATGACCGGCCCTCGCACATCCTGGTGCCGGCGATTCACCGCAACCGGGCCGAGATCAGGGAGATCTTCCTGCGCGAGATGGCTGGCGTCGACCCGGCACTGACCGATGACCCGGCAGCCCTCGCCGAGGCAGCCAGGCGGTACCTGCGGCGCAAGTTCCTGTCGGTCCAGGTCGCGGTCAGCGGGGCCAACTTCGCGATCGCGGAGACCGGGACGCTGTGCGTGGTCGAGTCGGAAGGCAACGGCCGGATGTGCCTGACCTTGCCGGACACCCTGATTACCGTGATGGGGATCGAGAAGGTCCTGCCGTCCTGGCGTGACCTTGAGGTCTTCTTGCAGCTGCTGCCCCGGTCGTCGACGGGGGAGCGGATGAACCCCTACACCTCGATGTGGACCGGGGTGACGCCAGGCGACGGCCCCCGGCAGGTCCACCTCGTCCTGCTGGACAACGGCAGGACAGCCGCGCTGGCCGACCAGGCCGGCCGCGCGGCGCTGCACTGCATCAGGTGCTCCGCGTGCCTGAACGTGTGCCCGGTCTATGAGCGGACCGGGGGCCACGCCTACGGCTCGGTCTATCCCGGCCCGATCGGCGCCATCCTGTCGCCGCAGCTGACCGGTATCGAGGACAACGCCTCCCTGCCGTACGCGTCGTCGCTGTGCGGGGCGTGCTATGACGCCTGCCCGGTGAAGATCGATATCCCGTCGATCCTGGTCGACCTGCGGGCCCGCCATGTCGAGCAGGCACGCCGCGATCGCAGGCTGCCCGGGCCGGAGGCGGTCGCTATGGCGGCAGCCTCCTGGGTGATGGCCGCGCCGCGCCGGTACGGTGCGGCGCAGCGGGGGGCCAGGCTCGGACGGCCCCTCAGCAGGGGCGGCCGCTTCAGGCACCTGCCGCCGCCGTTGTCGGCCTGGACCCAGGCGCGGGACGCGCCCGCCCCGCCCGCCAGGACGTTCCGTGAATGGTGGCAACACGAGCACGCGGGGCCGCCGTGAGCGCTCGTGATGATGTGCTGGCCCGGATCCGGGCGGCGAATGCGTCCGGCGGTCCCCGTCCCGGTGGCCCGGGTACCGCCGAATCCGGCGAACCGCTGCGGCGGGCCTACCGCCAGCGCGGGGACCTGAGCACTGCCCGGCTGCTTGACCTGTTCGCCGACCGGGTGGCCGACTACCGTGCGAAAGTGCGGCGCACGACGGCTGCCGGGCTGGCCAGCGAGATCGGTGCCGCACTGGAGGAGCGCGGTGCCTGCCGGGTGGTCATCCCGGCCGGGCTCGACCTCCCCGCCCTGCCCGCCGGTATCGAGCTCATCCTGGACCAGGACCTGCCCGCGAACGTGCTCGACGGCTGCGACGGCGTGATCACCGGCGCGGCCGTGGCGATCGCCGAGACGGGGACAATCGTGCTCGACGGATCACCAGGCCAGGGCCGGCGTGCGATAACCCTGGTTCCCGACTACCACCTGTGCATCGTGCGCGCCGGCCAGGTCGTAGCGCTGGCCGGCGAGGCACTCGCGGTCCTGTCGCCGCAGCGGCCGCTCACCTGGATCAGCGGTCCGTCCGCGACCAGTGACATCGAGCTCCAGCGGGTGGAAGGCGTGCACGGCCCGCGCACGCTGGAAGTCATCCTGATCGAGCCGGGTGATGCGGGCGGCAGTTAGCCGTTCCGCTGGGCCGTTCATCGCCCGTGCAGCGCCGCGGGACATTATGCGCCGTGAGCCTATGCGGCGCATGCCCGGGCTGATAACGTGCGTGCTGTTTGCCCTATTAAAGAATGCTAGACGGAAAGAAGGGGTGGATGAAACGACATTGGCGTGCCGTGTCGTGCGCTGTCGGGGCAAGTGGGCTGCTGGCGGGCGTTCTGGCCGTCAGCTCCGCTTCCGCCGCATCGGCACAGGCGCAGTCGGGCCTGGGATTGCACGGCACCAATACCTGCACGGGCGCCACCGCAAAGCCGGGCGTGCTGACAGGAACCTTCTGGGATGTGACTGTTCGTGGCATATGTAACATCGATGCCGGGTCGGTCTACGTTCGCCACGACCTCCGCGTCGCCCCCGGCGGGGCGCTGATAGCTGATTTCGGCCTCAACGACCTGACGAAGACCGGCCATTCCAATCTGGTCGTGCACGGCAATCTCATCGTGGAGCGGCATGGGGCCCTCCTGCTGGGCTGCGAGAACAGGACCTTCTACGCCTACGGGGTCGCGTTCCAGCCCTTCACCTGCGCCGATGAGACGAATCAGAATGCGCCCACGCTGCAGAGCCACGACGTGGTGAACGGCAGCCTCCTCGGGCTCGGGGCCGAGGCTGTCGTGGTGCACAACAGCCTCGTCCGGAAAGACGCGCGCCTGCTCGGCGGAGGCGGCGGCCTGAACTGCAACCCGTTCCCGCCATTCGGGACGTTCCCGTTCTCGCACAATAGTGACTTCGAGGACAACACGATCCGCGGCAATCTGAGCGTTACCGGGCTCCGGTCCTGCTGGCTCGGCATCTTCCGGGACAAGGTGGGCGGCAACGAGACCGTCAGCTGGAACAAGATGGCGAACACCGGCGCTGACGAGGTCTTGAGCAGCCACATCCGCGGGAACCTGACCTGCCGGCACAATTCCCCCGAGATTCAGTTCTGGGACAGTGGCGGGCATCCCAACAAGGTTGCCGGTCACGCGAGCGGCCAGTGCGGATTTAACGTCGTCGAGCCAAGTCCTGATCCGGCTGCAGGCGTCCCGAACACCAAGACGGTGTACATGCACATCTCGGTGCGCTGGCCCGCCGGGCGTTCCTAGTGGCGTGTGGGGAAGCGCCCGCTGCCGGCTGCTGACCCGCACACCGTGACACCCGGCACCGGGGCGGCCCGCACGCCGCCCCGGTGCCGGGCACCGGCGCGGCGCACGGCCCGGTCAGCCGGCTCAGCGGCTGTTCAGCCGGCTGCGCTGCCCCGGACAGCGCGGACCCGCCGCTCTCGCTCGGCCGCAGCGGCGATGTTACGGAGCATGCCGCCGAACACGACCCCGTGGAACGGCCGCAGCGACCACCAGTAGGCCTGCCCGAGGAGGCCGTGCGGCCGGAAGATCGCCCGCTGGCCGTAGACGGTCCGGCCGGCCCGGTCCCGCCGCAGCGTCAGCTCGAGCCACGCCCGGCCGGGCAGCTTCATTTCAGCGCGGAGCCGCAGCAGCGATTGCGGCTCGATCGCCTCGACGCGCCAGAAGTCCAGCGCGTCCCCTACGAGCAGGCGGCTGGGGTCACGCCGGCCGCGGCGCAGGCCGACCCCGCCAGCGAGCCGGTCGAGCAGCCCGCGTACGGCCCAGGCAGCGGGAAACGAGTACCACCCGGTCTCGCCGCCGATGCCTTCGATGAGGCGCCACAGCATCTCAGGCGCGGAAGCCACGACCCTGGTGCGCTCGTCAACGTAGACCGAGCCGCCCGCCCAGTCCGGGTCGCTCGGCAGCGGGTCGCTCGGAGCGCCCGGCGTGGCTGCCGATGACCAGCGAGTGGCGACAGCCCCGTCGCGGATGTGCCGCAGGGCGAGGCCAATGGCCATATCGAGCGGGATGAGGCCGCCGGGCGGGTCAGGCACGTAGCGGGCGATGTCGTGCTCTGAGCAGACGACCTCATTCCTGAGCGACTCGACGAGCGGCCGGGCAAGGGCGGCCGGCACCGGCGTCACCAGGCCGACCCACAGCGATGAGAGCCGCGGCGTCAGCAGCGGGACCGGCGCGATGACCCGCGGCCCCAGGCCCGCCACGTCGGCGTACCTGCGCATCATCGCCACGTAGCTGAGGATGTCGGGGCCGCCGATGTCGAACCGCCGGTTGACGTCGGCGGGCAGCATCGCGCACTCGGTGAGATAACGCAGGACATCGCGGACGGCAACGGGCTGGATCAGGTTATGCACCCATTTCGGCGTGACCATCACCGGCAGCCGCTCGGTGAGGTACCGGAGCATCTCGAACGACGCCGACCCGCTGCCGATGATCACGGCAGCTTGCAGCACGGCCGTCGGAACCCCGCTGGCCAGGAGGAGGTCACCGACCTCGGCACGCGACCGCAGGTGCGGCGAGAGTTCCTGGGCGCGGCCGGAGACGATACCGCCCAGGTAGACGATCCGCCGCAGGCCGGCGGAGCTGGCTGCTTCCGCGAAGACCCGCGCCGCGGTCCGGTCACGCTGCTCGAATGACCCGCCGGATCCCAGTGAGTGGATGAGGTAGTAGCCGACGTCGATGCCATCCAGTGCCCGCCGGACAGCGACCGGGTCTGTCGCGTCACCCTGAGCGATCTGGACGTCCTCCGACCACGGCCGCTCGGCGAGCTTGCCCGGGTCACGTGCCAGGCACCTGACCGCGTATCCGGCGCTGAGCAGCTCGGGGACGAGGCGCCCGCCGATATATCCGGTCGCGCCGGTGACCAGGCAAAATGGCGAAGACGACACAATTCCAAGTCTCACACAGCCAGCCGCGGCAGCGATCAGCGGCCCGGCGGCGGCCCCGGTTACGGTGCCGGGCTGGTGGCGGCCAGCCGCCGCCTGCCCTGGCTGCCGCGGATGACAGCGGGCTGGTCCTGTGCCCCGAACGGAAGCCAGCGAGCGGTCAGGCTGACTGCGGTACCGGCCGCCAGGTGCACGGTCAGCCGGGCGGTCACCCAGCCGGATGACTGGTCCCACGTCGCCGAGCCGTCGATAGTCGCGTCGGCAGCCCAGCGGACGCCGCGGATCCGGATGCGCAGGTCGCGCCCGGGCGTGAAGGTGACCCGCCCGCCGCGCAGGCCCAGATCACTGGTGCCGTTGAGCAGTGGCCAGCGGCTGATCTCGTCGCCCACGCTGTCGATCGCCACCGTGGCGGCCTCCAGGGCCGGCCGGCCGGCCTTATTGCCCGGCGCCGGGGTCGCGGGCACGGCGCCGGCCAGCCGCAGCGGGTAGCTGCCGACCGTGTGGACCGGGCTGACCCGCCCAGCGCAGCGGGTGTCTTCCCTGGCCAGGTTGGCGGGATCGGCGACAAAGCGCCGGTAGACCGACATGGCGCAGGCGGCGTTGGCATCCTGCGCGGTGACGTGGGTCAGGTTCGCCAGCGTGACCAGCCGGGCCGACCGGCCCAGCTGCCGCGCGACCACGGTGGCGCCGCGCAGCTGCGGCGTCAGCGAGTCGAGGGTCCCGGACAGGATGAGGACTGGCAGGCGGGCGGGGACCAGCGGCGGCCGCCGCGTGATCGGCGGGTTGTGGTGCACCGGCTTTGGCCAGCCGAGGCAGGCGCTGTAGGCCTCGGTGTACTGATCCATCGAGGTCCACTGAGCGATGGTGAACGGGGCGAAGGTGCGCCGCGGCTCGCGGCGCAGCGCCGTCGCGTACTGCCTGGCCCTGACCGCGCGCGGCGCGCCGGCGTCGAAGAGCTGCACATAGTCGGTGCAGGACACCGCGAAATACAGTCCGTCGCTGAATCCGGGCAGCGACTCGTTGGTGTCGTCGAAGCTCAGGGAGAGCGCCGCGAGCCGGAGCAGCGGCGCTGCGTCATGCTGGCGGAGCAGGGCGCGTCCCGCCGCATCCAGATCCTGGTAAACGACGGGGTCGAAGCCAGCGTTGTTCACCAGGTTGACCAGCGTCAGCGCGGTCACCGTCAGCCTGCCCCTGGTCCCGTCCGGCGTCGTTGTCTCGCCGGTCACCGGCGCGCGGGCCAGCCGCCGGGCCAGGGCCGATATCCGCGCCCAGGCGCGGCCGCCCGGCGCGGCCGCCGCGCACGCAGCTGAGCGGCTGCAGGCCTGCTCGAAGGCCCGGCGCGCGGTGATGACGGTCGTGGTGTACCAGGGGTCAAGGCCGAGCACCTGATAGGTCGAGTCCAGCGTCACCGAGCGCAGCAGCCCCGGGGAGCTGGCGGCTAGGACCTGGGCGAGCCAGCTGCCGTACGAATCGCCGTAAAGATCAACACGGCCGGGCCGCAGGGCCCGCAGCACCTGGGAGACGTCCCGGGCGGAGTCAGCGGAATTGAACAAGTCGGAGGCATGTACCCAGCCGCCGCCCCGGTAGCGCCAGGTGTGGTTCAGCTGGCGTCCGCAGGCCGCCACCAGCAGGTTGAACCGTTGCCCTTGCTGCGGCGGCCCGGCGTTCTCGAGCCCCCGGCAGTTCACGGCCGCGGACGTGCCGGTTCCGCGCAGGTCGACCAGGAGCAGGTTGCGGGTCCGGAGCAGCGGCCCGACCATCGCGAGGTATTGCGCCCGGGACCCCGTGGAGGCATAGCCCGGGCCCCCCTCAACCGCGAGAATCGTGCCCGTCGCGTGCCGGATGGCCGGCAACCACTGGAACCCGATGTGAATCAGGGGGCTGGCCGCCGATGAGTAGTCCAGCGGCACCGCCAGACGGCCGCAGAAAGTCCGCGGACTGCTCCCGCACGCGCGAAGGGTGAGGCTCCCGACCTTCAGCGCGGTTGCGGTTGCGGTCCCGGTCCCGGCCGCCGCGCGGACCGCCCGGCCCGGAGCAGCGGGTCCTAGCGCCATTGCGGCGGCGACGGCGCCCGCAGCTACCGGCGAGAAGGCGAGTGAGATCAAACGGGTCACCCTGGCTTGCACGGTCAGATCGTATCGCCGCGTTCCGGCCTGGCTCGGTCCTGCCGATGACGGCGCGCCCTATCCTTGCCGGATGTCAGCCAGGCGGATGCTCGTCAGCTTGTTCCTTGTCATCGCGGCGGCACTGGCCGCGTGCGGCCCGGTCGCGCCCGCGGCCCGCCCTTCGCCCAGCTTGCCGCGCCCGTCCCCGGCGGCGAGCCTTGGCCGGCCTGCCAGCGCTGCAGCTGCAGCCATCACGCTGGCCTTCGCGGGCGACGTGCACTTCACCGGCCGGACCGCAGCACTGCTCACCGATCCCGCCACGGCGTTCGGCCCGATCTCCGCAGTGCTCAGATCGGCCGACCTGACCATGCTGAATGTGGAAACAGCCGTGACCAGCCGTGGTGCGCCGCAGCCCAAGACCTACCACTTCCGCACCACCCCGGCGGCCTTCACCGCTCTGCGGGACGCGGGCGTGGACGTGGTCACGATGGCCAACAATCATGTGCTGGACTACGGCCAGGTCGGGCTGGCCGACACTCTCGCCGCCGCGAAGGCGGCCCGCTTCCCCGTGGTGGGGATCGGCGCCAATGCGGCGGCAGCCTGGGCGCCGTACGTGACCACGATCGGCGGCACGCGGCTCGCGATCGTCGCGGTGTCTCAGGTCGCCGAGCTTGCCTCCTCGTGGGTAGCCACGGCAAGGCGGCCGGGCGAGGCGAACGCGATCAACCTCAGGGCCACGCTGGCCGCGGTCCGGGCGGCGCGGAAGCTGGCCACGGTCGTGATCGTCTTCATGCACTGGGGCACCGAAGGCCAGGCGTGCCCGGATGCTAACCAGCTGTCGCTTGCGCCGAAGCTGGCCGCGGCCGGTGCCACCATCATTGTCGGCGCGCACGCGCACATGCTGCAGGGGTCTGGGTGGCTCGGTCACACGTTCGTGGCGTATGGCATGGCCAATTTCTTGTGGTGGGAGACCTCCTACAGCACGGCAACCGGTGTCCTGGAGCTCACCATTCACCGGCACGGGCCGCTCACCGCCAGGTTCGTCCCCGCGGTGGTCTCCGCGACCGGCCAGCCGGTCGTGCTGGCCGGCGCGGCCGCGAAACGCGCGGCTGCCCATTATGCGAGCCTGCGCGCCTGCACGGGCCTGTCGGCTCACCCGCCGTCATGATCGGGTCACCGCAGGGGCTGGCGGGACTGTCCGCGCTTCCTGGCGGCGATGCGGCCAGGCGGCTGCGCCGCACCGACGGCTATCAGCTTTCGCTGACAGATCTTGACCTGGTCGCCCGGGCCGGAGAACCCCGGTAACGGGCCGGCCCGGTCGCGCGTGCAGCCGCACGGCGGTAGCGTGCGCCCGGTGCAGCAGATCCCGCGAACCGCCCTGCGGGCCGCGCAAGGGCCTTCGTCATCGGGATGGCGTCCGCCGCGGTGAGCGTGTACTGGGGACTCGGCGGTACCTGGCTTCTCGATACCGTCGGCGGCACCCTGGTGAGCCAGGGCCGTGCGGCGGCGGCCGCCGTGCTGGCGGCAGTCTGGGGCGCGGCCGTGCTGAAAGCGGCCGCGGCCGCGCTCCCGTTGCTCTATTGCCGGGTGCCTGCCGCGCTGACGGGCCCTGCGGCGCGGAGGCGGGGCCTTGCGCGGGTCCTGATATGGCTCGAAGCAACAATCCTGACGCTGTACGGCGGTGTCCTGGTGGCGGTCGGGCTGCTTGTCCAGAGCGGGCTGATCACCAGGCCTGCTGGTGCCGACGAGAAGGCGCTGGCTTGGCATGCCTACCTCTGGGATCCCTGGTTCCTCGTCTGGGGCCTGCTAGTGCTTGCCGTGCTGGCCAGGACATCCCCAAGAAGGCTGGCCAGCGCGCCCAGCGCCGGCTCGTAGGCGTGCGCGGCCGGGGTGGCATAGCCGACGACCAGGCCGCGGGACCGGGCCGGCTGCCTGATCCAGTGGCTGGCGAGCCCGTCCAGGGCAATGCGGCGGCGGCGTGCCAGCGCAATGAGGCCGCTCTCGCTCGGGCCGCCGGCGGGCAGCTCGACCAGTGCGTGCAGCCCGGCGGCAATGCCGCGAACCGTGACCGCTGGCGCACGCCGGCTGAGCACCTCCACCAGCCGGTCCCGCCTGGCCCGGTACCTGATCCGGCACTGGCGGACATGCCGGTCGTAGGCACCGCTGCCGATCATGTCAGCGAGAACGAGCTGGTCTACGACAGCGGGATGGCGGTCGGTCATCCGGCGTGCGTCCGCCAGCGGGCCCACCAGGTCTGCTGGCAGCGCGAGGCAGGCCAGCCGCAGGCCGGGGGCCAGAGTCTTGCTCGCAGTTCCCGCGTAGATGACATGCCGCGGGGCCAGGCCCTGCATGGCGCCGACTGGCTGCCGGTCGTAGCGGAACTCACCGTCGTAGTCGTCCTCAACGACGAGGCCGCCGGCGTCACGGGCCCAGTCGGCGAGCTGTGCCCGGCGAACCGGATCCAGCGTCACGCCCGTCGGGTACTGGTGGGCCGGGGTCACCACCACCACTGGCGCACAGATCCGGTCGACCTGGATGCCGTGGCCGTCCACTGGCACACCGCGCACGCCGAGACCGGCATGTGACACCACCTGCCGGTGCAGCGGCAGGGATGGTCCTCGAAGGCGATGTGCGTGCTGCCGCTGGCGGCCAGCACGCTGGCGAGCAGGGACAGCGCGTGGATGTATCCGGAGCAGATCACGATCTGCTCCGGGCTGGTCAGCACCCCGCGTGCGCGGCCGAGATAGCCGGCCAGCGCCCGGCGCAGCACTGGAATGCCCCGCGGGTCGCTATGCCCGAACACGTCGCTAGGGCACGAGGTGACGGCGCGCCTGGTAGCTGTGATCCAGGCGCCGCGGGGAAACGCGGACAGGTCCGGCGCGCCCGGCGAGAAGTTCCAGTCGATCACCGGGGCTGGCGGGACCGGGGCCGGCCGGGCCGGTGCCGCCTGGGCCATTGCGAGGCGGGCCGCTCCCGCGCGGGCCGCACCAGGCGGTACCACTGAGACGAGGGCGGCCACGACGGTGCCGGCGCCCTGCCGCGACGTCAGGTATCCCTCGGCCACGAGCTGTTCGTAGGCGCCGGTCACCGTGCCCCGGGCCACGCCCAGATCCGCGGCAAGCGTCCGGGTGGAGGGGAGCCGGGTGCCCGCTGCCAGCCGCCCGGCCCGGACCGCGTCCCGCAGCACCACCTGCAGGCTGCGCTGCAGATCGTCCCGGTCCAGATCCACATGAAGGTCCGGGCCGAGCAAAGTGGTCCACTCCTTTGCCATGAGATTGGACCATATAGCTGGTCCACTGTCGCCCTAGGCTCGGGGTATGACATCAACTCTTCACCACCCTGCGACCCGGGTCACCCTGAGCGACGAGGTGCCCGGCATCTACAAGGCGATGCTGCGCCTGGACCAGGCCGTGGCGGACACGCCGCTGGAGCGGCCCCTGAAGGAACTGGTGCGGATCCGCGCCTCCCAGATCAACGGCTGCGCCTACTGCATCGACATGCACACCCTGGACGCCCGGTCGATCGGGGAGTCCGAGCAGCGGATCTACGCGCTGTCCGCCTGGCGGGAGGCGCCGTTCTTCACCGCCAGGGAGCGCGCGGCCCTGGCGCTGACCGAGGCGATGACGCTGGTGCACGACGGGCACGTTCCCGATCAGGTCTATGCCGCCGCCGCGGCCGAGTTCGACGCAGCTGAGCTGTCCCAGCTGGCGTGGCTGGTCATCGTGATCAATGCCTGGAACCGGATGGGCATCACCGCCAGGCTCGCCGCGGGCGAGTACGACCCGTCAGCGTGACGCTAGGATTCACCGCTATGTCCGTCCGCACTGAAACCGCTGGCAACAGCGATGTCCGGCCGGAGGGCCCCGGCCTGTTCCCCGCCTTCGGGCTCGCCGGCCGCCTCGATCAGTAGGCCGCGCCGGATGCAGACAGTCCGGTCGGCGGACGGCACCGCGATCGCGTTCGACCGCTCGGGTGCCGGCCCGGCCCTGATCCTGGTGGTCGGCGCGCTGCAGGACCGGGCCGCGACCAGGGCGCTCGCGGCAGCCCTGGCGCCGCATTTCACCGTGTACAGCTATGACCGCCGGGGACGGGGATCGAGCGGGGACACGGCCCCGTACTCGGTTGACCGCGAGATCGAGGATCTCGGCGCGCTGGTCGCGGAGGCCGGAGGATCAGCATTCGCCTTCGGCCATTCGTCGGGGGCCATGCTCGCCCTCGAGGCCGCCGCGCGCGGCCTCGCCGTCACGAAGCTGGCGGTGTACGAGCCGCCGTATGTCGTCGACCAGGGACTGGCCGGCCGCCGCGTCACCATGGCAGCCGAACTGAGCGGGCTGATCTCGGCCGGCCGCCGGTCCGATGCGGTCCAGCATTTCCTGATCGAGGCCGTGGAGCTCCGGCCGGCGGTCGTGGCCGTGATCCGGGCGTCCCGGATGTGGCCCGCGATGGAGGCCCTCGCGCCCACGCTCCTGTACGACCTCGCGCTCGCGGATGGCGGCCTGATCCCGGCGGCCCGGCTCGCCAGGATTGGCGTGCCCGCGCTCTTTCTCGACGGCACGGCCAGTCCTGACTGGGCCCGCCGCTCGGTACGCGCGGCCGCGGCTGTCGTTCCCGGCGCCCGGCACGTGTCCATCGACGGCCAGGATCACAGCGTCGCGGATGGCGTCCTGGCGCCGTTGCTGGTGGACTATTTCCAAGAACGGATATCGGGCGCCAGCCGGCTGGAAGCAGGCAAGCCCTAGCGCGGAGGAGAACTGCATGGCCGAGGTGACCGGTTACCGGATCGTCGCGCTGCAGACCCGCATCGCCGAGGTGCTTAACCAGACCTCCGAGCAGAGCAGCCTGCCGGAGAAGGAGCAAGCCAGGTTGTTAGCGGACGGCTGCGAACAGGCCTGTGGCCTGCTGGGTGACTGGCTGCACAGCACGGCGGACAAGCTGCGCCTGGCGGCGGACGTGCCGATCAAGGAGCTGCTCCCCGAGCGGTCGATGTTCGAGGAGTTCCTCGGCGTGACACTCAGGGACGCCCTGACTCAGTCCGCCCAGTATGGAATGACGGTCGACGTCGAAGAGGTCGAGCGGGCGCGCAAGGCCATTGCGGTCACGGTCCGGAAGAAGCCGCGGGCGAAGTCGTCGGAGCTGTTCAAGACCGCGACCGACAGGGTCGGCAAGCTGCAGCAGGACGTCTGCGAGCTGGCACGGCACCTGAAGGACTGGACTCCGGGCTCGACGCCAGGCTCGGCGATGCTGCGGACGGGCCGCGGCATGCTGAAGAAAGTCGCAGGCATCCTGCCGTCCCTGGTCATCAGCGTGGTCGTCGGAATGTCAGGTGCCGGCCCCGCTCAGGCGAGCCACAACTACGCGCAGTGGGGCCACGATGCCGTCAAGGTCGTCGCCGTCCACCACATCGCTCAGAGCGCCGGGCCAGGCGTCCAGGTCACCACGGCGCACCGCGGGCCGGCCCTCCCATGAAGTCGGCTACGCCGAGCCCTGGTACGCGTCGAAGGCGAAGAAGAAGGGCGGCCCCTCCGGCAGCGACACGATGCAGCGTCCGGTGGTCAGGCTCGACAGCGCCCAGTCCTCGATCACGTTGCCCGTGACTACCTGCTGCTGCACGCCTTCGGACCTGACCGGCGCATACGTCGTGATCTGCTTACGGTTGGCGCCATATCGCTGCCTGACGAGCTCGCGGCTGCCATTGTCCATCAGCCGGAAGGCGAAGACGGTGCCGAAGCCAGACAGGATGGTCATGCCAAGTTCGCTGCCGTAGGCCTTGATCACCTGATTGACGTTCTGGGTCCCCACCACGAACTTGAGCCCCAGGCTCCGGCCGAAGTTGATGCCATCGCTGATATGCGACAGCTGCGGGAGCAGCGCGAATTCGTCCAGCACCAGGAAGACGCTGCCCGGTGAGCCCCGCCGGCCCAGGCTGAGCGCCTCCTTGATCGCCATGTCCATCAGCACCCGGTAGACCGGCACGAGCCGGCTTCCGATGGCTATGTCGTATTCGATAAAGACCGCCCGGCCGCCCTTGTTGCGGACAAACTGCCTGATCGAGAAGTCACCCTGCTGGCGGAACGAGCCGGAAAACGAATTGTTCAGTACCTGCTGCAGGAAGGCGAGGATGGCTTCCGGGCTCCGCTCGCCCTCCAGATAGCGCGCGGTGCCAGCCAGGTCGGGGTGACCGGACATCAGATCCATCAGCTCTTCCGGGGACCCCTCGAGCCGGGCTCTCAGATCCGCATTCGAGAACGGCTTGCCCTCGCGGGACATCGCTTCCACGACCGCCGCGAAGATGTCCCTGGCAGCCGCGGGGAAGAAGAAGTTCTCCGCGGACCTGGACAGCTCCTCGCCGAATACGGTCGATGCGATCTCGTAGATCTGATCCCCGCGCTCGCTCTGCTCCTGACCGAGCATGTCGCTGAACAGGTTCCACACCACGCCGCCTTCGCACGCCGCGCCAGCGCTGGAGATGACCGCGTCGCCGGGCTGGCGGAACTCTTTCTCGAAATCCCCCTTGGTGTCGAAGACCACGAACACGTCATCCTGGCCGGCCCGGCTGCGCAGCTTGCGGACAAGCTGCATCATCGCGTTGGTCTTCCCGGCGCCGATGCTGCCGAGGAACAAGATGTGCTTGCTGAGGTGAGCGTCGTCGAACCGGAGCGCGCCATCTGGGCCGTGCAGCACGGCCCGCATCGGCGTGCCAGGCACCGGGCGAGCGCCTGCCACCTCCGGAGTGCGCCGGACGCTGGTCCCCTCCAGGATGGAGATGCTCACCTGAGGCTGGGCTCCGGGCAGCTCGCCGCCGCCGGATGCGCCTGAAGCGGTCACGGCTGCCGCCTACGCCGATCGTGCCGCGCCAGGAGCCCGGCTCTGGCCGGCAGCGACGCCCCAGTGCTCGCCGGCCAGGCTGCCCCTGGTCTGGAGATCCATGATCAGGGCCCCCAGCTCGGCGACGAGCTTCTCAGCGTCCTCGCCGGGGCTGCCGACCGGCACGTCGATCGCGGTGAATACGCCGAAGATAGCCCGCAGCGGGGCAATGAGGGAGTTCAGCATAACTGCGATGGGCCCGCGTCGCCCGTACCGCCCGAACGATATCGGGCTGGAGTCGCCGCCCTCTGAGTCGATGCGGACGCGGACAGCACCGTGTTTTGCCTTGCCAAGCAGAACGGCGAAGAAACAAGCTATCACCACCGCCAACGAGAGAACGCCCACCAGTACGAGATGAATCGCAAACCAGACCAACGTCCATCCGATACCGAAGATGATGCCGAGGAATAGCCACAGGCTGACTCGGCGTGTGACGTATACGGCCAGCCCGGTGATGTTCTCAAGCTTGGTCTGCTGCACGAGCATGCTTGGCCGCTGCGTGCCGCGGCCCTTGGCACGCGCATAGAAGATCACCCGGGAGTCTGTCACATACAGGGAGCCCTCGCCCTGCTGGCGGGTATGCAGCTGCACCACCTGGTATTGCCGCCAGAGGATCTCCCCGTCGCTGAGCAGGATGGGCGTGCCTGGAAGCGTCCGGGTCGGTACGGGTACCGCTTCCTCCTGCGGCTGCGGCGCCGTAACGGGGCCTGTCGCCACTTCGGCAGGTGGTGGCACATTGCCGAGCGCGGCGCCGCACTCGTCGCAGAATCGCTGCGAAGGAGCCCCTGGAGTTCCGCAAGCCGGGCAATTCATCTCACTGTAGCCTTTCGTTGATGATCATCGGTGGTCGTCCGGGCGCCGATTCGCACCTCGGTGTGCTGGCGCGCCGCCAAGGGGAAACCCATGTCGCGGGCTCAGCTGGTCTGCTGGACGTTGAACTGAGTAATGACGCCGCCGCTGACGGTGTAGCTCCCCTGGTAGGTCTTAATGGTGCCGTCGACCTGGCGGGCGGCTACCTGGGCCGTAACGGAGTTGCCGCTAACTGAAATGACCGTGAGAGTGTCGCTGGCGGTGCTGGCGAATCCGCTGATAAAGGCGTGATAAGAGACGCCGGTATTCTTGCCGCCGCGCCGCCACGCCGCGGCGTATTGCTTGGCGTTGATCGCCGCGAAATACGCTCGCACGGTAGCGGCCGGACCGCGCAGGCCGGTCCCGGCCGGGCTCGCGCTGGGGGCAGGGCTGCTTGGGCTGACGGACGTCGGTGCGGCCAGGGTCGGTGTCTGCGACCGCGGGGACGGCCCAGGCTGAGCTGCGGACGGGTGCGGCGACGGCACCGTCGAGGACACCAGCTTTGACCCGAAGACGACCGGTGGCCAGTCTGCCTGCCACCCGATGAGCGCTACGAGTCCGGCTACTGCGACGCCGGCCAGCGGGATGGCGACGCCGCGCCGAGGCAGCTGGAATCTCGGCCCGCGGCGCTGAGCCGGGCCGTCCGCCGCGCTGCCTGACGGCCCGGTACCGGGAGTGGCCGGAGTTTCGCTGACCGGAGCCGTGGGCGGGATGGATCCGGTGGTAGCGAGCGGGTCAGAGCCAGCGGGCGGCTGCTGGGAAGGGTCCCCGAGGGAGGCGCCGCACTCGGCGCAGTAGCGTGCTGATTCCCTGTTCGGCTGCCCGCACTCCGGACAGCGGCCGCGGTATTCCAAGGTAGCAGCACCCGCCCTTCCCTGAACGAAAATATGGTAATGCGCATAGGCGGCGCAATGGTATCGGATCAGCGGGCGGGATGCACCGGGCCGGGCGCCGTTGTACTGGTTTGCCGCATTAAGTCCGGAGCTGGCACTAAATGAGATGCAGCTAATCACCGCCGCCGGTAAGCCGCAGGCCTCTTTCGCTGTAATCGGCCCGGTCTAACCGAGAAACGACAGTCGCACTTGCCGGTCTGGATTGTCGAGGTTAAGGTCGACCAGCGCGACGGCCTGCCAGGTGCCGAGGGCGAGCGATCCGGCCACGACCGGCAGCACCGTGAATGGCGCGATCAGCGCAGGCAGCACGTGCGAGCGGCCGTGGCCGGGCGAGCCGTGCGCGTGCCGCCACCGGTAGTCGGCGGGCAGCAGCCGCGACAGCGCGGACAGCAGGTCGGTGTCGCTGCCCGCCCCGAGCTCGATCAGTGCCACGCCCGCCGTAGCGTGCGGGACGAATACGTGCAGCAGGCCATCGCCGCCCGCGGCGGCCGTGCGAGCGAAGTCCGCGCACTGCCCGGTGATGTCGTGGACACCTTCGCGGCTGCCGGTGCGGACACCGAATGTCATGGTCTTCATGCCGACTGACCCTAACCGGCGGCTGCCGGGGCTAGCCCGCCCGGCTCGCTGGCCCGGCTTGCGCCGCCATCACGATCCGGGCCAGCTCCACCCGGGAACCGATGCCGAGCTTCCGGAAGATCTGGCGGAGGTGATAATCGATCGTGTGCGGTGACAGGTACAGCCTGCTAGCGGCCTCGCGGTTGGTCGCGCCTTCGCCGATGACCGCCGCAACGCCGCGTTCGGTGTCGGTGAGACTGTCCCAGCCCGGCGCCACCGTTGCCCGCCGCGGGCCGCTTTCCGCCGGGGCCGTAGCGCGCCGGTCGATGCGCACCAGCGCCCCGGCCAGGACACCGCCGTCGTAGACCGGCTGGGCACGTGCGACGACCAGGAGCCCGCTGCTCAGCTGCAGCTCGCTGGCGGCGGGCCCGGCGCTGGCCAGCGCCTGCGAGGCCCAGCGCGGACTTCCTGATCTCCTCGCCGCTGATGGGCAGGGCACTGCAGGAGCGGGATCCGGCTACCGAGTCGCACTCCGGCGGCGGCGACCAGCCGCTGCTCGCCACGATGCTCGGGTCGCGCGCCTGAGCGGGCGGTCGTCCATCGCCCGGTCAGCCGCCCGAGCAGGCGAAGGCGGCCCAGAAATAGGGCTCGGAGAAGGGCTGCCGGTCGCCGGGCAGCTGCCCGGCATACCGGTTCACGTGCGGCAGCCACGCCGGATCGGCCCGGCCCATCCCTCGCAGCTGCCCGGCGGTACAGTCCCGCAGCCACAGCCGGGCGCCGGTCACCGCGGCACGCAGGTCGAGGCCGGCGCCCCAGTCCCAGAGCCTGAATAGCCGCGAAACGAACAGGGCCGCGGCGAGATCATCGACGGCCCACAGATTCGCTACCACAGCCCTGGCGCCGGCCGCGAGCAGCACGCTGCCCATATCGAGCGATTCCTCCGGGATGAACTGGTCTGGCTGGCCGCTCTTGCAGGCGCTCAAGACGATCAGTGCTACATGATCCAGCGCGGAGACGCTGACGACGTCGTTGACGCCCAGCGGGCCGTCGGCCAGTTCAAGCCGGGCGCCGCCGGGCGCCGCCGTCGACACAGTGCCGTGACAGGCAAGGTGGACGACCTCAAAATCGGCCAGATTGGCCAGCAACGCGGCACGCGTCGCCGGCCGGCGATCGCCACCGCCTCCAGCCGTGCGCACGGCAACGGCGCGAAACCGGGCTGGCCGATCTCCGGATCGGCCAGCGACAGCAGCCGCCGCGACGATCCGGCTGGCCTGGGCGCCCGCCGCGCGGTCTGCGCCTGGCGCGCACTCGGCGCGTAGGTGAGCGGCATGACCAGGCTGGCCGCTCCGGAGTCCGCGTCGGCGACGACCGGCGACCAGGCATGCACCGGGAGGTATGACAGCAGGCCGGAGACGATTAGCGTGACCGGCCCCCACCGCCAGGCATCCGGCCCCGATGGCTGCTGCCAGGGCTCGGTCAGCAGTTCGCTCATGGCAGGGACGAAGTACATCTCCAGGACGTGGCCGAGCATGGCGAGCGTCGACATGCGCTCCCGGATGGGCACGCCTGATGACGGCTTCAGGCAGTCAACCCAGGGCGTGACCAGCTTGCCCATCGTCGCTGCGTCCAGGCCGTGGCAGATCCTGCCGTTCACCCTTCCATCGGGCAGTACCAGCGCGATCCCGGTGTCGTACTTGCTGGTCCAGATGTACAGGACGGGGTCCGGCGTGGCCGCGGCCCTGATCTCCGCGATGCTGGGGTGCATCCAGTAGTGCTCGAATCCGGGGATGGCGCGGATCCGCTCGAGCGTCGCGGTCAGGCGCTGCTCGGCCGCGTCCGCATGCTCGATCGCAGCGCGCACCGCCAGCGGGTCGTCAAGGCCGAAGTGCGCCCTCGAGGCGGCAGCCCATGCGGTCTGCTCGCTGATGAACTGATCGAACAGGACCGGATCGCGGCCGGCGACAACCCGGTTGAGGTCGGCGCGGCTGCGCCAGAATCGGACAGGGCTGCCTGGTCGCCGGGCTTTTCCCGATTGGCTGGCATGACCGGATCATAAGCGCCCGGCGTCGCCGGGGCCGGGGCGCGCCGCCGGCTGACTCCTGCGGTCAGTCCGCGCCGAGGCGGTGCAACAGGTCGGTGCGCCTGGCCTCCAGCTGGTCGGCAAGGAACTCCTGTTCCTCGGCGCCTGATATCGCCGATGACTTGTCGGCGAAGTCGGCTGGCTCGTCCTCGCCGAGCTGCTGGCGGTGCGGCTCAGCCCTGCTGCTGCAGGGCGCGCCTGGTCAGGACGCGCGCCAGGTGCTCACGATAGCCGCGGTCGGCGTGGATGTCCTCGCCCGGCGAGGACCCTTCGGCGGCAACCTCGGCGGCGTCCGCGGGGCTCGCGCCATCGGCCAGCGCGCGCTCGGCGGCGTGCGCGCGAACCGGCACCGGGCCCATATTGGCCAGCGCGATCCGGCCGCCGGTGGCGGCCACCCCGACGATCGCCCAGTCATTGGCCCGCCGGGTGAACTTCTGGTAGCCCCATCCGGCGCCCGGCGTGCGCGGTACCCGCACGGCGGTGAGCAGCTCGCCGGGCTCCAGGCTGGTCTCGAAGAAGCCGGTGAACAACTCATCAGCGCTGACCTGGCGGGTGCCGCCCGGGCCGAGGATGTCGACGCGGCCGCCGAGGGCGACCAGCGCCATCGGCAGGTCGGCGGCCGGGTCGGCGTGCGCCAGGGAACCGCCGATGGTGCCGCGATGGCGGATCTGCGGATCTCCGACCTGGGCCGCGGCGTGCGCCAGCAGCGGCGCGTCGGCCCGGACGAGCTCAGCGGCGGCCAGGTCGGCGTGGCAGGTGGCCGCGCCGATCACTAGCTCGTCACCGTCGGCGCGGATCCCGGCCAGCTCGGCGAGCCTGCCGATGTCGATGAGGACCGAGGGGGCGGCGAGGCGAAGCTTCATCATCGGCAGCAGCGAGTGGCCGCCGGCCAGCAGTTTCGCGTCCTCGCCATGGCGCGCGAGGAGCTCGATGGCGTGCGCGGCGCAGTCCGCTGCCAGGTAGTCGAACGGGGCGGGGATCATGCGCCCGCCGCCGCGTCGCCGCGCGCGGCAGCCAGCACCGCTCGGACGATGTTGTGGTAGCCGGTGCACCGGCAAAGGTTGCCTTCCAGCCCTTCGCGTACCTGGTCCTCAGTCGGCTGCGGGTTCTCGGCCAGCAGGCCGACCGCTGCCATCACCATCCCTGGCGTGCAGAATCCGCACTGCAGGCCATGCTCCTGCCGGAACGCTGCCTGCACCGGATGCAGCTCGCCTTCGGCGGCCAGGCCTTCCGCGGTGGTGACCTGCTGCCCGGCCGCCTGCACCGTCAGCACGGTGCACGCCTTCACCGACTTGCCGTTCAGCAGCACAGTGCAGGCCCCGCATGACGTGGTGTCGCAGCCGACATTGGCGGCCCGCAGGCCGCACACCTCGCGCAGGTAGTGCACCAGCAGCAGCCGCGGCTCGACATCATCGGAGCGCGGCTGGCCATTGACGTTGAGCTCGACGAGCATCTATGCGTTCTCCGTTCGCGCCGCCTGCATGGCCTGCCACACCCGCTGCGGCGAGGCGGGCATGTCGATGTGCCTGACCCCGAGGTGCGCGACCGCGTCCACGACCGCGTTCTGCACCGCGGGCGTCGCCCCGATGGTGCCCGCCTCGCCGATGCCCTTGGCGCCGAGCGGGTTGTAGCTGGTCGGCGTCTGCATGTCGACAAGCTCGAAACTGGGGACCTCGGTGGCCGACAGGAACGGGTAGTCAGCGAGCGTGGCGGTCAGCGGATTGCCGTCGGGGTCGTAGACAACCTCTTCAAGGAAGGCCTGCGCCGCGCCCTGCGCGAGCCCGCCGTGCCGCTGGCCCTCGGCGAGCAGCGGGTTGAGCACGAAGCCCGCGTCGTCGACGGCGACGAGCCGGCGCAGCACCACCTTGCCGGTCTCGGTGTCCACCTCGACCACCGCCACGTGCGCGCCGAACGGGTAGGTGGCCCCGGGCGCGCTGAACACCGCGCGCACCAGCAGCCGCTCCTCCTGCGCGAGGCTGGCCAGCGGCACCGCGGCGTCCGGGTCACCGGCGATCTCGAACGCGCTGAGCTCGGCGTTGAACCGCAGGTCGGCGGGGCTGGCCTCGAGCACGTCGGCGGCGCGCGCCCTGGCCACCTCGATCAGCTCCTGCGATGCCTGCCGGACCGCGGCACCGCCCTGCTGCAGGCTTCGCGAGCCGCCGGTGCCGCCGCCCTCGGGGACCAGGTCCGTGTCGCCCCACTTCAGCGTGATCGCATCGACCGGGATCCCGAGTTCCTCGCTGGCCAGCATCGCCCATGCCGTCGCATGCCCCTGACCATGCGGTGACGTGCCGGTGAGGATGGTCGCGGTCCCGTCCGGATGCACCTCGACGGTGGCGTTCTCGTGCGGCTCGCCGGCTTCCTCGCCGCCGCCGGTGATCTCGACGTAGCAGGACAGCCCGATCCCGAGCTGGACGGTGTCACCGCGGTCACGGCGGGCGGCCTGCTCGCGGCGCAGCTCCGCATAGCCGGCCGCCTCGAGCACCTTGTCCAGCGCCGCGGCGTAGTCGCCGCTGTCGTACAGGGCACCGGACGATGTCGCGTGCGGCTCGGTGAACTTCGGTAGCAGGTTCCGCCGCCGCACCTGCGCCGGGTCCATGCCGATCTCGGCGGCGAACAGGTCGATGGCCCGCTCCAGCGCGGCGGTCGCCTCCGGCCGGCCGGCGCCCCGGTAGGCACCCACCGGCGTGGTCGTGGTCACGACGGACCGCCCCACCGCCTCGGCACGGCCGATCGCGTAGGGTCCTGGGGCCATCAAGATGGTGAGGAACGGGAGGATCGCGCCGATCCGCGGGTAGGCGCCCGCGTCCTGCAGGATCTCCAGCCGGTAGGCGAGCACGGTGCCGTCCTTGGTGCCGCCGATCGTGACGGTCTGCTGCTGGGCGCGCCCGTGCGTCATCGCGACCAGATTCTCTGACCTGCTCTCGGTCCAGCGGGCCGGCCGGCCGAGCCGCCGCGCGACCCACGCCACCACGGCATGCTCAGGATCGGCGCCGAACTTGGCGCCGAACGCGCCGCCGACGTCCGGGGTGATCACGCGGACCTGCCCGGCATCAAGCCCGAGCAGGCCGGCCAGGCCGGACCGGGTGCCCTGGGCGCCCTGATTGGGTATCCATGCGGTCAGCCGCCCGTCGTCGCCCCAGGCGGCCGCGGCCGCGCGGGTCTCCATGGGGGCAGGCGCGACGCGCTGGTTGACGATCGTGTACCGCGCCACGGCTTCGCACTCGTCGAACAGGTGCGCATCGAGCGTGGCGGCGTCGCCGAACCTGGCCGCGATGTTGGTGCCGGCTTCCTCGAACAGCAGCACCTCGCCGGAGACGGCCGCGGCCAGGTCGACGACCGCGGGCAGCGGGTCATAGTCGACGTCGACGAGTTCTGAAGCGTCCTCGCCCTGGTAGGGATGCTCGGTGACGACGACGGCCACCGGCTCGCCGACGTAGCGCACAGTGTCGGTGGCCAGCAGCCTGCGCAGCATCCGCGCGTCGGTGAGCCCGGCCATCATCGGCTTGACGGCGGCGAGCTCGGCGAGGTCAGCGCCGGTGAAGACGCCGACCACGCCCGTTGCGTTCGCCGCCTGGGTGACGTCGATCTGCCGGATCCTTGCGTGCGCGATCGGGGAGCGCACGAACGATATGTGGCAGGCCCCGGCCAGCCGCTCGTCCTGGAGGTCCTCGGTGTAGACACCGCCGGTCGTCAGAAAGCGCGGATCCTCGAGCCGCAGGACCCGGGTGCCCAGGATGCTCACCGGCGATCAGCTCCTCTCCAGCGCAGCGTCTGCCTGCGGCAGCCAGGCGACGGCTGCGACCCGACCTCCGCACAGCGACTCTACCGATGCCTCCGGGCGTCCGGGCAGCCGGCCGATTGGCTGGCCTCCCCTGCGGGCCGGGAATCGGAGCGCGGGTCCGGGGCGTTGCAGCCAGGCGCGTCCAGGCAGACACCGCCGGCTGCCTTATGCGACCGAAAAGCGTTTTACCTGCGGCGGGACGCCTGGCTAGCATCGAGGAGCCCCCGCCCGGGGACAACCCTTCCTGGCCAAGATCGGATGTTTGTCATGTTTGCGGGTGCGCTGCTGCGCCGCTTCCCCGTTGTCCGAATTCGCGACTTCCGCTTGCTGCTGGCTGACCGGCTGCTGGCGCCGGCCGCGTTCGCGTTCTCGCTCGTCGGCGTCTCGTTCGCCGTCCTGGACGCGACCGGCTCGACCGCGCAGCTGTCCTACGTGCTCGCCGCGCAGATCGCGCCGTCGCTGATCTTCACGGTCATCGGCGGCGTGGTGGCGGACCGGATGCCGCCGCAGCGCGTGATCGTCGCAGCAAATGCCATGATCGCGCTGGGCGAGGGGACCTTCGGGGTCCTCGTTCTGACCGGTCACCCGGGGCTGTGGCAGATGATCGGGCTGGAGATGGTGACCGGCACCGGGATGGCCATCTTCTACCCTGCATCGCAGGCACTGTTGCCACGGCTGGTCCCTGGCGAGATGCTGCTGCAGGCCAGTGCAGTGAGCCGGCTGGCGATGAACGGCGGTCAGATGGCCGGCGCCGTGGTCGCGGGATTCTGCGTCGCGGCACTCGGCCCCGGCTGGGCGCTCATCACCTGCGGTGCCGGGCTGCTGGGCACGATCCCGCTGCTGCTGAGCATCCGGGTGACCGGGTTCGGCTTCCAGGAGCGCTCGGGCATGCTCAGGGACTTGCGGGACGGCTGGTCGGAGTTCCGCTCACACACCTGGCTGCGGGCGATCGTCGCCCAGTTCGGCGTCATCCTGATGGCCTGGTACGGGGCGTTCCAGGTGCTGGGTCCCGTGGTGGCACGGGCCCATCTCGGCGGCCCGGTCGCGTGGGGCACGATCACCGCTGCTGAATCGGTGGGACTGATCGTGGGCGGCCTGATCTCGCTGCGCTTCACGCCGCGCCGGCCCATGCTGTTCGTGGTCTTGATCGGCGGGGCCTGCGCGATCTCGCCGTTGTCGCTGGCCATGCTCTGGCCGCTGCCAGTGCTGTGCGTTGCCGCATTCGGCCTCGGCATCACGATGGAGATCATGATGGTCCAGTGGACCGTCGCCCTGGCCCGGCGTATCCCGCCGGACAAGCTGGCCAGAGTGTCCTCTTATGACGCGCTCGGCTCGGTTATGGCGATGCCCGTCGGTGCCCTGGTCGCGGGGCCGCTCGCGGCGGCCGTCGGCGTCTCGGCAACGCAGTACGGAGCGGCCGCGCTGATCATCGTCGCCTCAGCGCTCGCCCTGATCCCGCGGGACGTGCGCCAGATGCGGGCGGACTATCGCGATCCGGGCGGCCACGGGATGAGCGGTCAGGCGACCAGCTCCGCGTCGCCGGTGAAGGTCGCCCACATTTCGGCGTAGCTGCCATCGCGGGCAAGTAGCTCGTCGTGGCTGCCGCTCTCGGTGACCTGGCCGTTTTCCACCACGATGATGCGGTCGGCACGCGCCGCGGTGGTCAGCCGGTGCGCCACCACCAGCGTGGTCCGCCGTGCCGTGAGCTGCTCGGTGGCCTTGTTGACGGCGGCCTCGGCGGCCAGGTCGAGCGCGGCGGTTGCCTCGTCGAGCAGCAGGATGGCCGGGTCCACCAGGTAGGCGCGGGCCAGGGCGATGAGCTGGCGCTGGCCCGCGGACAGGTTGCGCCCGCGCTCGGCGACCAGGTGCCCGAAGCCGCCGGGCAGCCGGGCGATCATCTCGATCGCGCCCACCGCCCGCGTCGCAGCCTCAACCTCGGCGTCGGTCGCCTCGGGCCGTCCGTAGGCGATCGCGTCGCGCACCGTGCCGGGGAACAGGTAGGGCTCCTGCGGGACCACGCCGAGCTGCCTTCGGTAGCCGGCCAGGTCGTAGTCGCGGATGTCGATCCCGTCCACCAGCAGGCTGCCGGACGTCACGTCGTAGAACCGGGCCACCAGCTTCACCAGCGTGGATTTACCGGCCCCGGTCTGGCCGACCAGGGCGACCGTCTCGCCAGCCGCCACCGTGAGGTTGATGCCAGTCAGCGCCTCCTGGCGCTGGCCCGCGTAGCTGAAGTGCACGTCCCGCAGCTCTATCCGGCCGCGCAGGCGGCTCCGCGGCTGGATCGGCACCACGGCTTCCGGCGTGGAGGTACGGGTGCGGAGCAGGGCGGAGATCCGGCGTAGCCCGACGGCCGCCTGCTGGTAGCCGTCGAAGACCTGGGAGAGCTGCTGGACCGGGGAGAACAGCAGGTCGATGTAGAGCAGGTAGGCGATCAGCCCGCCCGCCTTGAGCGCTCCGCTGTGCACCTCGCCCGCCGCGGCGAATAGGACCAGCGCGCCAGCCACGGTCGAGAGCGCCTGGACGAACGGGAAGTACAGCGCGATGTAGCGTTGCGCCCGAAGCCGGGCTCCCAGGTAGGCCTCGCTGAGGCCGGCGAACCTGTCGGCGTTGACCTGCTCGCGCCGGTAGGCCTGCGCGACGCGAAGCCCGGCGACGTTCTCCTGCAGGCTGGCGTTGACCACGCTGACCTTCTCGCGTGCCTCGCCGTATGCCTTGGATGATTTGGCCCGGAACACCACGGTCACCGCGACAAGCACCGGGATGATCGAGAACAGCACCAGGCCGAGCTTGACATTGATGAACAGCAGCGCGATGAGCACGCCGGCAAAGGACAGGCCGGAGTTCACCATGGTGATCAGCCCGGTCTGCAGGAAACTGGAGAGCGCGTCCACGTCGGTGGTCATCCGGGTCATGATGCGGCCGGACAGCTCGCGCTCGTAGTAGTCCAGGCCGAGCCGCTGGAGCTGCGAGAATATCTTCACCCGGAGCGCATACAGCAGCCGCTCGCCATTGCGGCCGACGACCTTGGTCTGCACCACGTTGATCACCCAGTCGGCGACAACGATGCCGAGCGCGAGCAGCGCGATCAAGACGATCACATGGAATGCCTTGGCCAGCACGCCGTTGTCGATGCCGCCTCTGACCAGCGCGGGCATGGCAATGCTCGCCAGCGCGTCGAGACCGTCCAGGACCAGCCCGATGGTGAGCGCCACGACGAATGGCTTCAGCAGCCTGCGCAGCGTGAAATGCGGGTCGGGGGAGCGGGCCCAGGACTGGTCCACCGCCGGTACGTCGTTGGCCGGTGGCAGCGCGTCTACCTTGGCGAGCAGTTCCGGAGTTGGCGGCACGTCGGCCAGCATGCTGCTCCCGCGCGCCGCTGCGCCGCCGCCGCGCAGCTGCCCCCGGCCCGCAGCCCCGAAGCCGGCGCTCATGCCGCGTCCTGCTGCAGCACTCGCGCCCGCCGCGCCCGCGCCCGCCGCGCCCGCGCCGGGTTTCGATGCCGTCACCGGTCCCCACAAGCTCGGCGTCACCGTTCCGGCTTGGCCGGCCGCCGCGTCCGCCGCGCGCCGCTCCGCGTCGCTTGAGTAACAATCGAGCTCTCCCGCGTCGGTGCCCTCGGCGTCATCGCCTGGCCCGGCCAGCAGCAGCCGGTACAGCGCGCAGCGCTCGGTCAGCTCCTCGTGGGTGCCCTCATCAACCAGCAGTCCCTCGTCAAGCACGGCGATCCGGTCGGCTAGCTGCAGCGTCGAACGCCGGTGCGCGATGAGCAGCGTGGTCCGGCCAGCCATTACCTTGCGCAACGTCGCGTGGATCTGGGCCTCGACCCTCGAGTCGATCGCGGACGTGGCGTCGTCAAGGACCAGGATGGCCGGGTCGGTGATGAGCGCCCTGGCCAGCGAGACCCGCTGCCGCTGCCCGCCGGACAGCGTCAGCCCCTGCTCGCCGATGACGGTGTCGTACCCGTCCGGCAGGTTGGTGATGAACTCATCGGCCTCGGCCGCCTTGGCGGCCGCGATTACCTGCGCCGCGGTCGCATCGGGCCGGCCATAGGCGATGTTGGCGCGGACCGAATCGGAGAACAGGAAGCTGTCCTCCATGACCAGCCCGATCGACGCGCGCAGCGAGTCGAGCGTGAGATCCCGCACGTCATGCCCGCCCACCCGCACGGCGCCGCCGCGGACGTCGTAGAAGCGGGGGAGCAGCAGCGAGATCGTGGACTTGCCCGAGCCCGACGTGCCGACAAGGGCGAGAGTCTCGCCCGGCCGCACCCGCAGCGACAGGCCGCGCAGCACCGGCTCGGATGGCACGTAGCCGAACTTCACCTGGTCAAGGTCGACGTCGGGGACGCCCGGCGGCAGCGGCACCGCGTCCGGCTTCTCGGTCAGCACCGGCCGCGAGTCGATCACCTCGTAGACCCTGATCACGCTGGCCCTGGCCTCCTGGCCGATCGTGACCAGCCCGGTCAGCGCGCGCACCGGGCCGACGAGCTGGGCCAGGTACGCGGAGAACGCGAAGAAGGTGCCAATGGTGATGGAGCCGTTGATGGCCAGCCAGCCGCCGAGGGCGAGCACGCCGACCTGGCCGAGCGCAGGGACGGCCTGCAGCGCCGGGTTGTACCTGGCCATCAGCCGGACCGCCCGGACCCGCGAGGCGTAGAGCCAGCCGCTGGCCCCTTCGAGCCGCTCGATCTCCTGCTCTTCCTGGCCGAATCCCTTGACCACGCGCACGCCGGTGATCGCGCCATCAACAACGCCGGCGACGCCCGCCGCCTGCTGCTGCGCGTCCCAGCTGGCCGGGAACAGCCGGCTCCTGGACCGGAGCGCGATCAGCCACAGGGCGGGCCCGACAGCGAGCGCGACCACCGTGAGCAACGGCGAGAGGAAGACCATGATCACGAGCGAGAGGACGAACAGCACCGCGTTGCCCACCAGCATGGGCACCATGCTGAGCAGGCTCTGGACCATGTTCAGGTCCGAGATCGACCGGCTGACGATCTGGCCGGTGTGCAGCTGGTCCTGGCGGGCCCCGTCCAGCCGGGACAGCGAGCCGAACAGCTCGGTCCTCAGGCTGTGCTGGACGTCCAGGGACAGCCGGCCGCCCCGGTAGCGGCGTATGTAGACGCCGCCGAAGTTAAGCAGCGCCGCGATGATCAGCAGCACCGCGCCCGGCCAGATCGGCTGCCGGTGCGCGAGGATCGCATTGTCGATGATGTCCCGCTGGATCAGCGGGATCACGGCGGTGACGGCGGTCGCAAGAAGGCTGCCGCCCAGTGCCATGAGGGTCAGCCTGCGATAACGCCAGCAGTGCGCTGCCAGCCGGCGCAGCCACTGGTCCTGCGGCCAGCTTCGTCTGCTGTCCGCCGTGCTCATTCAGCCTCCTGGCGCGCAGTTGCGGGGCTGGGCGCAGTATGCCGGGCGCGCCGCCGCTCCTCCATCGCAGCGTCGAGGACTGTCAGCGAGTGCAAGATCAGGATCCGGTCGGCTTCGCTGGTACCCTCGACCAGCCGGTCCAGCCAGCCGCAGTACGCGGTGTCGGCCCGCTCGAGCGCTCTGCGGCCGGCCGGCGTCAGGCAGAGCCGGACCACGCGCCGGTCACCGGGCTCCGCGTCGCGCCGGACGTATCCCGCGGCGACCAAGCCGTCAGCGGTGGCCGTGAGTGTCGGCTTAGCGACAGCGAGCCGCTCGGCCAGGCGCGCGGAGCGCTCGCCGCCCGCGCCGGCCAGCTTGAGGATCCGGTATTGCTGCGGCGTAAGGCCGCCCTCCACCCGCTCCAGCGAACGGAACAACCGCATGACGGTCATCGCCACCTGCGACGCGTGTTCGGCTGTCATCTCAGTCTGGCTGTCGTCCGCCTCGCGAAGGTCCACTCCGGCAACTCCTTGGTACGGCAGGCTCATAGTTCGTCTGGCTAACAAATGACCAGCGGACTTTATGCCACACCCAGATCCATGGCTCGGCATCCATGCGCCCGGGGTCAGTGGCCGAGATGGGCAAGTACTGCACGCACGCGCCGGTTGTCGTCGTCCGAGGGCTGGAGATCAAGCCTGAGGAAGATAGATGCCGTGTGCTTGGCTACGGCGCGCTCGGTGATCACGAGCCGCTGGGCGATCGCTGCATTGGAGCGGCCCTCGGCCATCAGGCCGAGCACCTCATGTTCGCGCGGGCTCAGCCTGGCGATCTCGCTATCGCCGGCGTTGCTCGCCAGCAGGCGCGCGATCACTTCGGGGTCCATCGCGGTACCACCGCCAGCGACCCGGCGGACGGCGTCGACGAACTGCGCGCTATCGAATACCCGGTCCTTGAGCAGGTACCCGATGCCGCCGGTACCTCCGGCCAGCAGCTCGCGCGCATACAGCTGTTCGACGTACTGGGACAGCACCAGCACCGGCAGGCCGGGCACCAGGCGGCGGGCGGCCAGCGCGGCCCGCAGCCCTTCGTCGGTAACGGTCGGCGGCAGCCGGACGTCCACTATCGCGACGTCCGGCTTGTCCGCGGCCACGGCCGCCAGCAGGTCGGTTCCGTTGTCGACGGCGGCAACGACCTCGAGGCCGTGCGCCTGCAGCATCCTGGTCAGGCCGTCCCTCAGCAGGAAGAGGTCTTCGGCGATGACAACGCGCACGGGATCTCCATATTCACCACGGTGGGGCCGCCCGGCGGGCTGCTGACGGCGAGCACACCATCGAACGCGGCGAGCCGGCGCTCCAGGCCGCGCAGGCCGGTGCCGCGGGCGGGATCGGCGCCGCCCTGGCCGTCGTCGGCGACGCCGATGCGCAGCATGCCGGCGGAGTGCCGGATGTCGATCCAGGCCTGGCCGTCTTCGGCGTGCTTGGACACGTTGGCCAGCAGCTCGCTGATAGGCGCTACCGCCGGACCTGGGCGCCGCGGAACTGCACGCTGGGAATCCCCGGCGGGCGCGTGGTAGCCCTGGTCGGGCCGAATGGCGCGGGCAAGACCACCATGCTGCATATGGCTGTCGGCCTTATCACGCCGACAGCCGGTGCCGTCACCGTTCTTGGCCGCGAGCCTGCCGGGTCGCGGGAAGCCCTGAACCAGGTCGCGTTCGTGGCGCAGGATGCGCCGCTGTACAAGAACCTGTCGGCCGTCGACATGCTGTACCTGGCCCGTAACCTGAACCGGCGCTGGGACACCCAGCGAGCGGAGGCCCGGCTCGCTGAGCTCGGCATTCCGCTAGATAAGAAGGTCGGCAAGCTGTCCGGCGGCCAGAAGGCACAGCTCGCGCTGACCGTGGCCCTGGCCCGGGGGCCCGACCTGCTGGTGCTTGACGAGCCGCTGGCCATGCTGGATCCGCTGGCCCGGCACGACTTCCTGGAGTCGGTGCTGGCGGCGGTGGCCCGCGACGGCGTGTCAGTAGTGCTGTCCTCGCACATGCTGGCCGACCTGGAGAAGGTGGCCGACTACCTGATCGTGCTGTCCCAGGGGCAGGTGCAGGTGTCCGGCAAGGTCGACGACCTGCTAGCCGGGCATCGGGTGCTGACCTGCCCGGCAGCGGAAACCGACGGTCACGCCCAGCGGACGGATGTCGTGTACTGCGCACGGGACGGTGCGCAGTCGCACCTGCTGGTCAGGACCAGTTCGCCCGCGGATCCACTACCGCCAGGCTGCGAGTACAGCCGCCCTGACCTGGAGGAAATCGTCCTCGCCTACCTGCGCGAGCCCGGCACCTCCGCGCTGCCAGGCCGCCCAGCCGCGCAAGCCAATATCGGAACAGAGGTGCACTGATGACCACGCCAGCCCCTCGGACGGGTTCCGCAATGATGCCGTCACCGGCAGCAAGGACCATCCCCGCCACCACACCTGTGCCGCTGGACAGGCGCCGGCGGCCCGTGTCATGGACGAAGCTGATCTGGGTCACCTGGCGCCAGCACCGGGTGGGCCTGCCAGCAGCTGGTGAATGCCTTCAGCCACAGCTACTGGGGCGGCGGCGGGGGGTCAGTGCTCCAGGCAGGAGGCGCCCAGGAGATCTCGGCCCTGCTGCTGGAGACCGGGACGTTCCGGTTCGCCTGGACCCAGGGCGGCGGTCGGACGCGCTGGACGATCACCAAGCTGGTGCTGCTCGCGGCCGTGCTGACCGGTGCCGCGTGGGCGTTCAGCGAGCTGTTCTCCTGGTACTACCACCCCTTCCTCGCGCTGCACTTGACCCCAGAGTTCCTGCCCATAGTGTTCGCCCTGCGCGGCGTCAACTTCGCCGCGTGGACCCTGGCCGCCTTCGCCATCGCGGCGTTTGCAGGCGCTGCAATACGGCGCACCGTCCCGGCGATGGCCGCAGCCCTGGCCGCTTGGACCGTGCTCGACGTTGTGACCACGGTGGCTCTGCGCGCGCACTACCAGGCGCCGCTCACCCTCAAGGGAGGCGCACCGTTCATGCAGCCGGCCAGTCTCGGTAATGCCTGGGTGGTGGGCCAGTGGCTGACGGGCCCGGACGGGAAGACAGTGACCCAGGGGACAGTCAATAGCTTGATGCAGCAGGCGCCTTCCAGCGTCCAGAATTCTCCGGACCCGAATGCTTTCTCGGCCTGGCTGGGCCAGCACCACTATGCGCAATGGTGGGCATACCAGCCGGACAGCCGGTTCTGGCACTTCCAGCTCATCGAGGGCGGCTGGCTGCTGGTGCTGGCGCTCCTCCTCGGCGCGGCCACCGTCTGGATGGCCCGCCGCCGCGCCGCGTGATCCGGGGCTGCGCTGGCCGGCGATGCCGGTCTGGCCGAAATCCTTGGTCAGTTCGATGGTGTTCACGGATGTGCCCGCATCCTCGGTCGCGCGCCGCAGGGCGTCGATCAGGATGGGGGAGTGGGAGACGGCGGTGACCTGGTCTCGGGCTCGTTCAGCACGAGCAGGCTGGGCGGCCGGGGGGTGAGCAGCGCGGCCACCCACAGCAGGTACCGCAGCGTGCCGTCAGAGAGTTCTGCTGCACTTAGTGGCCGGAGCAGCCCATGCTGGTGCAGGAGCAAGCCGAACTGGCCGTCCGCAGCGGATTGGATGCTGATCCGGCTACCCGGGAACGCGCTGTCGATCGCTGTGTCCATGGCCGTGCTCTGGCCGATCTCGCGGATGGTCTGCAGCGCTGCGGCAAGGTCCGCCCCGTCGGCGCCCAGGACCGGTGTTCGGGTGCCGATCTGGCTGCGGTCTGGTTGTGGCGGTCGCACAGCAGGGCGGCGGGCCGCAGCACCGGGCCACTCCAGATACTCTCCCGCTTGAACTCCGGATCCAGCGCAAACGCGGTCTGGATACCGCCCGCCGGCAGGCCGAGGTCCATGGCGTAGCCAAAATCGTCTCCGGCAAACCCGAGCCGCAGGCTGACCACCTCGGTCCGGACCGTGGGCTGTACGGGATGACTGCCCTCTCGTACCGACCGGCTGGTCCGTTCTGGGCCTGCCCAGAGCGTCGACGGCAGGCCGCCCTCGCGGGCGAGAACAGCGACCGTTCCGTTCCGCGCGGCATCAGCGAGCAGGCGCAGCGCCCGGTACAGGCTGGATTTGCCGCTGCCGTTGGCCCCCGTCACCACGTTGAGCGCCGCGAGCGGAGCGACGAGGCGCCGCAGTGACCGGTAGTTCTCCACCGCGAGCGTCGTCATCACGCGCCCGACGCTACCTGGCGCGACCACGGAGGGCACGGGCCTGGTGCCTGCCGGTGAGCCGCCGTCGGTCCCGTTCTCCGGCGGCCTGGCCTGGTTATCGGCGAGCGGCGGCGCTTGCCGCCCCGCTGGGCGCGGTTGCGTTGAACACGATCAGGACAAACAGGATGAACGTGATGATGTGCACGATCGTGCAGTACTCACATATCTTGCCGATCTCGATGAGCTCCGCGTAGACGAGGTAGAGGACAAAGACGATGCCGGCTATCACCGCGCCGAGGCGAGCCCACCGGATCGCAGGGAGCTGGGCACGCCAGGCCCACGGCGTGGTGATGGCGACCATGAAGACATAGAAGGCCAGGCCGAGCACCGCGACCGGGAAGATCCCGAAGATGATCGACTCCGAGCTCGTCGTCACCGCGCCGCAATTGACGAAGCTGTTAGCGGGGCACAGCAGCACAGTCGAGCTGGTGTAGTGGGCGATGGTCAGGTAGATCGAGACGGCCACGCCGGCGAGCGACAGAACCAGCGTGGTCAGCTGGAGCCAGCGGGGTGCGGCCGGCCGCAGGACTGCAGCCCCGGGCGGTCCGTTGTCGCGGGCCAGCAGGTCGGCTCTGGACTGGCCGGGCCGTTGCCGGCCGCGGTCCGGCTGACCTGGCCGCCCGCCAGGACTGCCGGCGCTGCGGTCCGGCTGACCTGGCCGTCCGCTGAGACTAGCGGCGCTGCCGTTGACCCCAGCCGCGGTGGTTCCGGAGCTGCCGCCGCCACGGGGACTGCCCTGCCGGGAACCAGACCCGGATTGGCCGGCGCTGCTCTGCCGGCCGCCGCTGCTCTGCTTACCGCTCTTCTGCTGGCGGCTGCTCTGCTGGCCGCTGCCTGGCCGGCCGGTTCCGCTGCGGCCCTGCTTCTGGCCGGCCATCAGATCGCTCCGCTCGCCGCCGTGACTCCTGCCGAACCGCAGACGTTGGCTGGCTGATTATTGGTGGTCTTGCAGATCGCCGAGGTGATCAGGTTGGCCGCTCCGTCGACGCTCTTGGCGATGGGGCTTGACGGGTCCTTGAACGCCGCCGCGACCTGCGACCAGGTCTTGCCCGCGAGCACCAGCGGATCGAAGCTGGCCCCGTTGATCACGTATTTGTTGCCGACATCGACGAACGGGAAGGACCCGTTGTCAGCCGAGCTGGGCACGTAGGGCGGCACGTCGTACTTGGCCATCAGCTGGTTGTCCAATGTGGTGAGGCTTTGCAGGTTCGCGCGCGTGACGGTCTGCGTCTCGGTTGAGGCGAAGACCACGTACTTGCTGGTGTAGCTGGACTTGTAGAAGGTCAGCGTGGGCGTATTCGGGTCGGCATCGGTGCTGGAGGAGTGAATGCCGCGCAAGCCCGAGAAGGTGCCGAAGCGGCTCAGCGCGATCGTTATGGCCCACCGCTCGGCCGCGCAGTACGGGCAGTACTCGGCCCCCACGTAGACCACCTCGGGCTTGCCGCCCGAGGTCAGCGGAGTGCCGCCGGGGATGTTCTGGATGGCGCCTTTATAGGTGCTGCCGGTGCCGACCGCGTCCAGGGTGCTGACGGGCACGCCAGTGACGTTGCTCAGCACGCCGCTGGCCAGCGTCGTGCCCGCCGGGCTCGTGGCCCCGGCCGTGGCTGTCGACTTCCCGCCCACCGCCTTGACCACGATGAATGCGACCACGATGGCGATGACCACCAGGACGCTTCCGCCGGCGATCAGTGCCTGCCTGCGCCGCTCGGCGCGGCGGGCGGCGGCGCGCTGGGCCGCGATCTTCTCCTGGGCGCTCTGCCGCCGGTTCCGCTCCGCCTTGCCCATGCTGCCTGCCTTACCCTTCCGGATCTGTCTGGCCCCGCAACGCAGGGCTCCGCACTAAAGTTCGGGCGCCGCCGCCCGGCTGGCCCGCCGCGAGCGCGCTGCCGCCAGTGGTGGCGTCGCCGGAAGCAATGCTATGGCGCGCCGGGTCGTGGGGCTGCCGTCCTATGCAAGCGAAGCTTCCTGAACGTCGGCTGAACGGCGGCTCTCGTGGTGCTCCAGGCCGCCGCCGGCCTTGCAGTGGCCGCCCTTTCAGTGTCCAGAGTTCTTGCGCTGCGCAAGCGCCACTGGCTAAGTTCGGTAGATGGCGTCCCTGAAGAAAAGGTCCCGTCCAGCGAGTATCGGCGGGCTACTCGTGATCACATGCGCCGGGCTGGCCGCGGCGGGCTGCGGAAGCTCATCCCCCTCGGGCAGCAGTAGTTCCACCGGCACTACGGCAGCCAAGGGCACGGCGAACGTCGCCTACGCGTCGTCGCTGGAGTACCTGAACGAGAAGATTGTCGGACCCGCCTTCCAGAAGGCGGCCGGATACAAATACTCAGGGCGGGCTGGCGCCTCCGGCGAGCTGTCCTCGAACATTGCCTCGGGCGAGATTTCACCGAATGTCTTCGAGAGCGTCGGCGGCGACAACATCACGCCGCTGGAACCCAGGTTCACCAAGTGGTACGTCCAGTACGCGACGACATCGATCGTGGTGGCCTACAACCCGGCCAGCAAGTACGCCAGCCAGTTCGAGGCCATCGCCAGCGGCAAGAAGCCGCTGAAAGACCTGTACACCGTGATGGAAACTCCCGGCTTCAAGCTCGGCAGGACCGATCCCAGCATTGACCCGCAGGGCCGCTCGTTCATCTACATGCTCGAGCTCGCCCAGGCTAAGTACCATCTGCCCGCGGGCACGGTGACGAAGATCCTCGGCGGGGCGCCTGGCTCGGCAACGTCGTCGGAGATCTATGCCGAGGCATCGCTCGACGCGACCCTGCAGTCCGGCCAGCTGGACGCCTCCAGCGCCTACCTGTCACAGGCCATCCAGCTGCACCTGCACTACATCGCCTTGCCGGCCGGCATCAACCTCGGCAGCGCCGCGGACGCGGCGCAGTATGCCAAGGCACACGTCACCATCACGGGTAACGTGACGAAGTCTGGCTCGCCCCTGGTGATCGACATCACCACCATCGGCAAGCCCACCACGGCAGGGACGGCCTTCGTCGCATACGTGCTGTCCCCGGCCGGCCTCGCGCTGCACAAGCAGGGGGGGTACACACTGCTCACGCCTACGGCCTTCGGCGATACGAGCTCGGTCCCCGCATCGGTAAAGAGTGAACTGGGCGGCTAGCCCGGCTGCAGCGCCCGGTCCAGCCACCCGGTCGGCAGTGCCGCGGGCCATCCGTTCAATGTCCGGGTTTTTGTCCGTTGCGGGGACCGGGCTGATCTGGCTGGCCCTGCTCGGCCCGGTCATCGCCTTGCTCACGCACCTGTCCTGGGGCGCCATTGTCAGCGCGCTCAGCGCGCCGGGGGCCCTGGACCCGCTGGTGATCTCGCTGGAGTCAGGGGCCGTCACGCTGGCGGTCCTGCTCCTGCTCGGGACTCCGCTGGCCTGGATGCTGGCCCGCGGCGCGCTCCCGTTCCCGCGTGCCTGGGAGGCGGGCGTGCTGTGCAGCCTGCTGCTCCCGCCGCTGGTGATCGGCCTGCTGCTGATCTTCATGATCGGCCCGTATACCCCGATCGGCCAGCTGCTCGGCGACATCCGGCTGTCCGCGACCAACACCTTCCTCGCCCTGGTCATCGCGGAGGTGTACGAGTCCGCGCCGTACTACGTGCTGGGCGCCCAGGCCGCGTTCAGCGAAGTCGATCCGCGGATGGAGCAGCAGGCCGCGCTGCTCGGCGACCGGCCCCGGCGGGTGCTGCGCCGGGTGACACTGCCGCTCGCGGCCCCTGGCCTGGTGATGGCCCTTGCCGTAGCGTGGGCGCGGGCGATGGGCGCATTCGGGGCGGTCATCATCGTGGCCTACCATCCGTACGGGCTTCCGCTGCAGATCTGGACGTCGCTGCAGGAGACGGGGCTTGCCTCGGCGCTGCCGTTCGCGCTGGTCCTGCTCGTGGTCGCCCTGCCGTTGCCGCTGGCCGCCTACACCTGGAGCGCCCGTGCTCGAGGCCGACGTCGAGGTTGACCGCCGGGAGTTCACCGTGCGCGCCTCGATCGGCGTGGCGCCGGGGGAGCGCCTCGCCCTGTTCGGACCGTCGGGTGCGGGCAAGACCACTCTCCTTGAGGTGATCGCGGGCCTGATCCGGCCACGTCGCGGGCGGGTGACCCTGCGCGGCCGGGTGCTGACCTCGACCGGGCCGCCGGTTATCGAGGTCCCGCCCTGGCAGCGCCGGGTCGGGCTGCTCCGCCAGGATCCCGGGCTCTTCCCGCACCTGTCGGTCCGCCATAACCTCGGTTACGCCCCGGGGGCCGCCCCGGGCGGCGCTGAGCTGACGCAGCTCGCGACCATGCTGGGCATCGGCGAGCTGCTGGCCGCGATGCCGGCCCGGCTGTCCGGCGGGCAGGCGCACCGGGTGGCGCTCGGGCGGCTGCTGCTGGCGCACTGCGACGCATTGCTGCTTGATGAGCCCTACAGCGGCCTCGATAGCGGCCTGCGGCGGGTGCTGACCGAGCTGGTAGCGGAGCTTGTCGCGGACCATTCGGTACCAGCCGTGCTGGTCGCGCACGAGCTAGCCGAAGCCCAGGCGTTCGCCGACCGGCTTGCCGTTCTCGACGCCGGGCAGCTGCTCCAGGTCGGCGGGCCCGATGAGGTCGTGCTGCGGCCGGCCAGCAGGCGGGTCGCCGAGCTTGTCGGTTACCTAGGTTTCGTGACTGTCCGGCCGGGACGCCGCGGCGCCGCGATCAGCACCTCAGCTACTCCCGTCGTGGCCGGAATCCATCCCGAGCGGGTGCTATCGGGAAGTCATCCGGACCGCGGCGTCGTGCTGGCCGGGAGGGTGAACGCCAGCCGGCCAGCGGGCGCCAGCTGGGAGGCCGACCTGCAAGTCGGCGAAACGGTGATCACCTGCCGGCTGCCCGAGCGACCCGCTGCGACCGGCGGCGAGCTGGTCGTGACGGCGCTGCAGCCGCCATTTTTCGGGCTGGACGGCATGGCGCTGGGCGCGCAGGTGCCGTCGTCCGGCGCAGGCCAGGTGCGAACGTGATCGGCAGCGGGACGCGGCTCCGGCTCGCCCGGCTAGCCAGGGGCTTCTCGCAGCAGCAGCTAGCTGGGATGGCCGGAGTGTCGCGGCAGGCGGTCTCGGCGATCGAATCCGGCCTTTCGGACCCCTCGCTGCGGGTGGCCCTGGCGCTGGCGCGGGCGCTGGGCCTGACGGTCGAGGAGGTGTTCGGCCCGGGTGGCGAGCCGCCCGCGGTCGCGGCGCGGCCGGTAGCCCCGCTGGGTGGCGGCGGCCGGGTGACGCTGGCGCCGATCGGCGATGGGTTCGTCGCGCTGCCGCTGGCGGGCCCGACGGTGAGCCGCGCGGGTTTCCTGCCGGCCGGCGGCCTGGCCGACGGCCCCGATCGGGGTCCGGCTCCAGCGGCCCGTCCTGCCGGTCCTCCGGCGGCGCAGCTGGTACGGCCGATCGGGCCGCCTGGACCGACTCTGGTGGTGGCCGGGTGCGATCCGGCCTTGCCCTTGCTGGAAAGCCCGCTCAGCCTGCTGGATCCGCCGGTGGCGTTCAGCTGGTGGCCATGCCCGAGCAGGCCAGCGCTGGAGCTGGCCGCGGCGGGCCTGGCGCACGTGGCCGGTGCGCACCTGCGCGGTCCGTCCGGCGATTACAACACCGCGCCGGCTAGCGAGCTCCTGGGCCAGGGCGGCGAGGTCATCGGCTTCTGTTCCTGGCGCGAGGGCCTGGTACTGCGGCCGGACCTTGCGGCCGGCATCTCCGGCGTCGGCGACCTGACCCGGCCGGGCCTGCGGCTGGTCAACCGGGAGCGCGGCGCCGAGGCACGCAGCGTGCTCGACAGGGAGCTTGACCGGCTCGGCATCGACGCCAGCGCGCTGCCTGGCTATGACACCCAGGCGACGGGGCACCTGCAGGTGGCCGCCGCCATCGCGGCCGGGCTGGCTGATGCGGGCGTGGCGAGCGAGCCTGCCGCCCTGGCTTACGGCCTTGCCTTCATCCCGCTGGCAGCCGAACGCTTCGACCTCGTCATCCCGGCTGATCAGGCTGGCTCGCGCGAGGTCCAGGGCTTGCTCAAGGTCCTCTCGTCACGATGGCTGCTTGATCAGCTCGGGAACCTGCCTGGTTACGACGCTGGCCGGTGCGGAGAGCACATTGCCACCCTGGCGCCGGTCAATGGCGCCGGGCCAGCCACATCCGGGTCTGGTAGGGCACGGACAACTGGCCATCGGGGAACCGCGTGGTGACAATGGCGGCGATCTGCGACAGCAGCCGGTCCCGATCGGCGGGCTGCAGCGCGGCCACGTAGGACTTGCTCCGCTGGTCGGTCAGCCATTCGTCGAGGCGCGGCGTCCTTGTCCACTGCGTGACGACACAGCCGCCGGGGCTGAACTGGCTGGTCGCGGCTATGGGCGCGGCGCTCCATTCGGCGTCGGCGGCGCGCCGGTGCTGGGAGTAGGCGGGGCAGGCGGCCGCCATGGCTGCGTGATAGTCAGCTAGCCAGTCCTCGCCGTCGGCGGCCGCCTCATTCCACCATGCGGCCCAGTAGCCACCCGGCCGGATCACCCTGGCGATCTCGGCGCAGGCCCGGACCGGGTCGAACCAGTGCCACGACTGGGCGAAGCAGGCGAGGTCGATGCAGCTTGCTCGCAACGGCATCATGTCCCCGTCCGCTACCACCCAGCACAAGCGCGGACTACGGGCCAGGGCGCGGCGAAGCATCGGCTCGCTGAGATCGAGAGCCACCAGCCGGGCTCCGCGCGCGGCGAGCTGCCTGCTGGCGATCCCGGTTCCGGCACCGCCATCCAGCACCAGCTGTCCGGCCAGCGGCCCGGCGGCCTTTTCTAGTTCGTCGTAGATGGCGTCCGGATACGACGGGCGGGCCGCGTCGTACTCCTCGGCAACCGAGTCGAATAGTGAGCCGGCCATCCCCGCATCACGACCTTCCCGCGCGAGCCCAGGATGACGAGCCCAGGACGGGCAGCGTCAGCCCAGGATGAACAGTGTCAGCCCAGGATGAACACTGCGTAGCCGGCTCGCCCGCTCGGGCATAGTGCCCCACATGAGACTTCTTGTACTCGGCGGGACCCACCACGTGGGCCGGGCAGTCGTGGAGACCGCTCTGGCCAGAGGCGACGAGGTGACAACGCTCAATCGCGGGGTCAGCGGGCGGACCGTCGCAGGCGCGCGGGAACTGCGCGCCGACCGGACTGACCTGACGGCGCTGCGCGCCGCGCTCGGTGACGAGTCCTTCGACGCGGTGATCGACACCTGGAGCGGGGCGCCGCTCGCGGTCAGCCAGGCGGCTGGCCTGCTGGCCGGCCGGGCCGGGCACTACGGCTACGTGTCAAGCCGCTCGGTGTACCAGTGGCCGATGCCGTCCGGCGTCGGCGAAAGCGCGCCGGTTGTCGGCGGTAATCCCGCCGACTCCGGCAGCGCGGATTACGCCGCGGCCAAGCGGGGCGGCGAACTCGCGGCCATCGATGCCTTCGGCGACCGGGCGCTGCTGGCCCGGGCGGGGCTGATCCTCGGGCCATACGAACTGGCCGGCCGGATGCCCTGGTGGCTGCGCCGTCTCGAGCGGGGCGGGGATGTGCTGGCGCCCGGGCCGCCCGGCCGGCCGCTGCAGTACATCGACTGCAGGGACCTGGCGGCGTGGCTGCTCACATCGGCGGACCGCGGTATCGGCGGGGCCATCAACACGGTGAGCAAGCCCGGCCACGCCACCATGGAAAGTCTGCTGAACGCTGCCACGGAGGTGACCGGAAGGCATGGCAGGCTGGTGTGGGTTTCGCCAGAGGTCATCAAGGCGGCCGGTATCGAGCCCTGGACGGAGCTGCCGATCTGGGTTCCGCCGGACGGTGAGTACGCCGGGCTGCATGATGGTGACGTCTCGGCCGCTTACGCAGCGGGGCTGATCTGCCGCCCGGTCGCTGAGACTGTCGCGGACACCTGGAGCTGGCTGCAGGCCGAGGGCGACCCGGCGGCGAATTCCGGGCGTCCGGCCAACGGCCTGGACCCGGACCGCGAGCAGCAGGTGCTGGCCAGCCTGAGGGGATAAAACGGGGGGAACGCCCAGGGTTCCACAACACCGCCTTTCACCGTCACACTGATGAATGTGCATGACTTTGACCTGCTGGTGATCGGCTCGGGTCCGGGCGGCCAGAAGGCCGCGATCGCCGCGGCCAAGCTGGGGCGCGGGGTGGCGATCGTCGAGCGCCAGGACATGATCGGCGGGGTGTGCCTCAACACGGGCACGATCCCGTCCAAGACACTGCGTGAGGCCGTCCTGTACCTGACCGGCATCGACCAGCGCGAGATGTACGGCCAGAGTTACCGGGTCAAGGACGAGATCACCATCGCCGACCTGGCGGCCCGTACCCGGCACGTTGTCGGCCGGGAGATCGAGGTGGTGCGGAGCCAGCTGACCCGCAACCGCGTGACGATCCTCACCGGCACCGGTTACTTCGTCGACCCGCACGTGGTGGAGGTCGACGATGGCGGGGGCCGGTTGCGGCGGGCCAGCGCCGAGAAGATCGTGATCGCCACCGGTACCCGGCCCGCGCGCCCGGCCACCGTCGACTTCGACGAGCGCACCGTCATCGACTCGGACGGGATTGTCAACCTGGAGCAGGTTCCGCGATCCATGGTCGTCGCGGGAGCCGGGGTGATCGGGATCGAGTACGCGTCCATGTTCGCCGCGCTCGGCACCAAGGTCACTGTCGTAGAGCGGCGGGACCGGATGCTGGAGTTCTGCGACACCGAGGTCGTGGAGGCGCTGAAATACCATCTTCGCGACCTCGCGGTGACCTTCAGGTTCGGCGAGACCGTGGCGTCGGTCGAGGCGAGGCCGGAAGGCGCGATCGCGACGTTGCGCAGCGGGAAGAAGATTCCGGCAGACACTGTCATGTACTCGGCGGGCCGCCAGGGCGTGAGTGACAATCTCAAGCTCGCGGCGGCCGGCCTGGGTGCAGACGATCGCGGCCGCATCCAGGTGGACGAGTTCTTCCGGACGGCGGTACCGCACATCTACGCGGTGGGCGACGTCATCGGCTTTCCCGCCCTCGCGGCCACCTCGATGGAGCAGGGCCGCCTGGCTGCCCACCATGCCTGCGGCGAGCCGTCGCACGCCTCGGGGAAGCTGCAGCCGATCGGTATCTACAGCATTCCCGAGATCAGTTTCATCGGCCGCACCGAAGAGGAACTCACCAAAGACAACGTGCCTTTCGAGGTCGGCGTCTCCCGGTACCGGGAGCTTGCTCGCGGGCAGATCATCGGTGACTCCTACGGCGTGCTGAAACTCCTCGTCTCGCTTGACGATCGCACCTTGCTCGGCGTGCACGTCTTCGGTACCGGCGCCACCGAGCTCGTCCACATCGGCCAGGCGGTCATGGGCTGCGGCGGCACCGTCGACTACCTTGTCGACGCCGTGTTCAACTACCCGACGCTGGCCGAGTCCTACAAGGTCGCAGCCCTCGACGCGACCAACAAGATGCGCGAGATCGCACGGCTCTCCTGACGGCGGCGGGCCCGCACGCCGCAGCGGCGCTAGCGCCGGCCGAGAATCTTGGGGGTATTCACCTTGTCCGGTGCGATGACCAGGATGACCCGGCCGCCGGGGCCTACCGGCGGTGCGTAGCCGGCGCCGGCGTAGCGCCGGGAGAGCTCGTCGATGTGCTCGCGTGCCTGGCTGCCGTCGACGGTGTCCGTCACGTGGCCACGTACCTCAGCCCAGTCGTACGGATCCTCGGCTGCATGGATGAGCACCGTGATCCGCGGGTCCCTGCTGACGTTCTTCGCCCGCTGACGCTGGGGTTCGGTGTTGACGAGCAGGTGATCGCCGTCGGTGTCAATCCAGGTCAGCAGGGCCTGCGGCTGGCCGCTGGGCATCAGGGTCACGACGGTGGCCAGGTTCGTGCCCTTGGCGAGACGGGCAGCGTCCTGATCGAGCGGCAGCTGGTCTCCTCCACTGAGCGGTCTGCCCCGTCATCATGCCATCGGCCCGGCGGGATACTGGCGGCTCAGTGGCCGTACACCGGGATGAGGACGGCCCGTGCGATGGTGTGGAACCTGAGATTGAAGCCGGCGACGGCGGGGGACACGTTCGAGTCGATCCCCAGTGAGTCGGTGTCGAGGGCGTGCACGGCGAAGACATAGCGGTGCGGCGGGTCGCCCTCGGGCGGCGCGGCACCGCCGAAATCCTTGGTGCCGTAGTCATTACGCACCGAGAACGCGCCCGATGGCAGCCCGGATCCGTCGCTGCCGCCGGCGCCGCGCGGCAGCTCGGTAACGGACGCCGGGATGCCGAGGACCAGCCAGTGCCAGAAGCCCGATCCGGTCGGGGCATCCGGGTCGAACAAGGTCACGGCAAAGCCCTTGGTCTGCGCGGGGAAGCCATGCCAGCGCAGGTGCGGCGAGACGTTCTGCCCTGACATGCCAAAGCTGTTGTATACCTGGTCCGCACTCAAGTGCTGGTCGTGAGTGACGTCATCGCTCTCCACGGTGAATGACGGCACCTCAGGCAGGAATTCGTAAGGCAGCGGTGCCCGCTCGGTCATGGGTCCTCCAATGGTTTGCTGAGTCACGCCGGTCGCGAAGCCCACGCTACTCAGGCGCTGCGCCGGGGTGACGAGCATCCCCGGACAACGCCACGCGCGGGACAGCACGGTCCTCTGCGGCCTGTGCGCTGCGGCGCGAAGGCTAGCGCTACGGTGGTTGCTCAGTATGGCGGCAGGTGCGGCCGCCGTCGGTGAGGTTGACTGCGGGGGACCGGCAGAAAGGGTCGAGTGCGGGCGTGAGGATGGCGCGCGGATCGCCGCTGGTGCGGCGTGGCTTGCTCGCCGCCGTGCTTGCCGGGGCCGCGCTGATTCCCAGTCACGCCCTAGGACTGCCATCGTCTCGCTGCAGTGGGCACTGCGGCTTTGCCGGAACGATCCGGTGGACCAGGCTGCTGCCCGGAACGTGGGTCGCCAGGGACGGGATCGGCGGGACCGTCCCCAGCCAGGGCGAAGCATATGCGGCGGCGGGAAGCGACGTGGCTGCTGTCGGGTTCGGCATGACGGTGGCTGCCTTCCAGGCGCAAACCGGAGACCCGCTGTGGACCACGGCTCTCGCCGGGTTTCCGGCCGCATCGTCCATCGTCTCGGTCCGGGCCTGGTCAGGCACGGTCACCGTTGGTGTCACTGTCCCTGCCGCGAACGCAGGCGATCCGGCCCGCGCCGAGGTGGTCCTCGGCAACCGGACAGGGCGCCAGCTCGGCAGGTATCCGGCGGCTGCCTACGGCGGCGCGGTGGCAGCAGGCGAGACGAGCACGGTCGTGGTCGGCCGGGCCTCGGTGACGAGCTACGACACTGCGACCGGCAAGGCGGCCTGGGATAGGCCTACCGGGGCCGTCCCGCAAGCATGGCGCGTCGACCGGGGCGAGCTCTATGTCACCGTCGCTAAAGACGGCTACCTGGGCGCCGCGCCCGTGACCGCCTTGCGCCGGATCGAGCTGGCGACAGGCACCGAGCGAGTGATCCGGCCAGCCGGGGGATCGTTCGCCGGAACGCTCAGCGGGGCGTTCGACGGCGTAGTGCTCTTCTCCGGTTCCGGCGCCCTGACGGCCTACAGCGGGCAGACGGGGCACCTGCTGTGGCAACAGCAGAGCACGCTGCCGGGAAGCGTCGATGACGAAAGCGGGACGCTGTACGTCGCCAAACGCAATGAGCTTGTCGGGATAGATCCGCAGACAGGAGCCCGCATCGGGCGATCGTCGGCGCCAGACTCGGCCGGCCTGTACGGGATCCGGGGCGGCGTAGCCCTCGGCCTCGATCTGGGCGCACTCGGCGATGCCTGGGGATACGACATCGAAGACCGCAGAGTCATCTGGACCACGCAGGCACTGCCGTGGCCGCACTATTTCGTCGACCTGTCCGGCATTGGCGGCAGCGCCGACCCGGCAAGCAGCACCGTACTGCTGACGAAATGCGCTGAGGCGGGGGCGGCGCCGCCTGGCGGCAAAGGGCAGGCATGCCTTCGTGCCGAGCTAGTCGCGGTCAGCCGCTGATGCAGGGAACTCCTTTCGCCAGCATCCTGCGCTGACCTGCGGGCAGGCCCATAGAGATCTCCGATCTGTGATTGCTTACCTGACGGCGTTACGCCGCCGCTCACTCGGCGGGCGCGGGCCCGCGCGCGGCCTTCCAGATGGCGGTGCGGGACCTGGTGTATTCGTCGTAGTCCGCAGGGGTCCGCATCGCGGGCAGGACCAGGGCGGAGCGGAGTTGCTCGGCCGCGACGGGTAGCTGGGCGGTGAGCTCAGCGTTGATCTGCTGGATGTGGGAGACGTCAGCCGCAGCGGGATTGGTGCCGCTCGACACCGGGACTGTGACGCCGGCCAGCGGATCATCGGTCCGCGGCGTGTCCAGGGTCAGGGCCCCGCTGACATCGGGCGCGGCAGCGTCGCGCCCGGTCAGGGCTGGCAGCCCCCACCGGGTCTCGACGGTCTTCAGGACCGAGGTGTGGTCGAGCGGCATAGAGCCGTCCGCGACCCTGAAGACGGTTCCTGCCGGGATAAGCGGCGAGACCAGTACGGCGGGCACCCGCACGCCGAACCGGGTGAAGTCGAAGCCGAACTCACCTGGCGAGTTATCCGGCGGCACCGCGCCGGATGGTGGCGGCACGTGGTCGTAGCAGCCGCCGTGCTCGTCGTAGGTGATGATCAGGAGTGTCTGATCCCAGCCCGGGCCCCCGCGCAATGCGTAATAGACATCGTGGATCAGCTTCTCGCCGAGCGAGACGTCGTAGTTGGGATGCTGGCTGTTGCCCGTAGCTCCCCAGCCCGGCTCCAGGAAGCAGTACTGGGGCAGCTGGCCGGCCGCGGCGTCGCTGGTGAAGGCGCTGAACTCGCCAAAATTGGCGTCCGGGGCGTTTGTCGTATCGGGGAAGTTCTTGCGAGTCAGGGGCTGCTCGTCATATCCGTAGATTTTCCAGGTCAGGCTGTGGGCGGTCAGCAGCCCGAAGATGCTCTGGACCGTATAGGAGGCGGTGCCGTCGTTCATGTGGCCCTGGCTGGTGGCGGCGCACGCGAAGGCCCGGTTGGGGAATGTCTCGGTGGGCACGGAGCTGAACCAGTGATCGCAGACCGCGTAGCCGCGGGCCAGGCCGGACAGCACCGGGAGCGCCTCGGGCGAGAATATGCCCATGATATTCGCGGCTGTCGTTCCGGCCTGGACGCTGCGGCCGACCCGCTGGTCCCAGGCGATGGTGGCATCGAAGTTGGTAACGAAGCCCTGGTTGGCGGCGACCGGCGGGACCGGTGCCGTGCCGGTGCCGAAAAGCTGCGAATTGGTATTGGCATAGCCCTCGCCCGGGTCGGCGCCGGGCATGAAGTAGGCGCCCGGGTCTCCGGCGTTGATCTTGAACACCGAGACGGGCTGGCCGCTGGAATCAGGGTTCGACTCCTGGCCGGTCAGGCCTTCGAAAGCGGCCCCGGCCGGCGAGGTGTTACCCGAGTCCGCGTAGAGGAATCCGAGCAGGTGGTCGAAGGAACGGTTCTCCAGCATGAGGTGCACGATGTGCTGGACGGCTGAAAGCTGGGTTCCGGGCATGGTTCCGTATTGTCGGGCTGAAAGAATTGACCTGGCAAGACTTTCGGGCAACCTGCCGGGCCCGACCTGGCCTGATGACCCCGAGCGATAAGGCTCGGCTAACGGGGCGGCCCGACGGCAGGTCGCCAGCAAGCACCGGGAGAGCCGAAGGGCCCGGGTTGCCGGGACTTCGGCCTGCTGCAGCGGCGGCTGCTGGCTGGCATCGTGGACTGGAGTACCTGATCGCGCTGACTAAGGTCGGCGCGGATCGGCCAGGCCGACGGCCACACCCACCGGAGGATGCCATGCCAAGTCATCCGATCGACCACGCCGGGCTTGAGACACTGCCATTCGAGGCGTGCCTGGAGCTGCTCGGCTCGGTTCCGCTAGGGCGGGTCGGCTTTGCCGCCGACGGCGAGCTGGTGGTCCTGCCGGTGAACCATGCCGTGGACGGGCAGGACGTGGTGTTCTGTACGGCCCGGGGCTCGAAGCTCGCGGCAGCCGAGGAACAGGGCCTGGTCGCGTTCGAAGCTGACGATTATGACCAGCGGACCATGTCGGGATGGAGCGTGGTGATGACCGGCCAGGCCACCGTGGTCTACGAGGATGCCGAGATCGAGCGTCTCCGCCGTCTGGGCGTGCACCCGTGGTCTACCGCCGTGGAGCATCCATTCTGGGTTCGGATACGCCCTACGTCGGTGACGGGGCGGCGGATAGCGGGAGCCGGCAGCTAATCCGCAGACGGAGCCGGTAACTGCGGTGAGCCGCCTGGATGCCCGCTGCCGTTCGCTGGACCCGTGCTGACGGGAGTGGTCCGCGCGAAGAGCGGGGAGGCTGCGGGCCGCCACGCGGTCATGCTGGTACTCCGGCGCGCACGTCAGGTGTCGCTGCGGGAGCGGACGATGAGGTCGGCGAGGAGGGCGAGGGA
>ODAK010000023.1_pt1 | contig 173310 bp, 155 predicted proteins | sample 1539591 | NCBI WGS metagenome assembly ODAK01 (sample SAMEA3539303, study PRJEB22396) | soil metagenome | biome: tundra; feature: field; material: soil | place: USA | collected 2010-05 | depth 0.15 m | reverse complement strand
TTCGTGCATGGGGCATGCGTCAAGGACGGATCGTGGTGGTGGCACCGAACCGGTGAGCTGCTGGCCGAGCGGGGCGTCGCCAGCGAGGCGCCCGCCCTGCCGAGCTGCGGCGAGACGGGTGAGCCGACGGGTGCGGGAGGACCCGGGTTGGCCGAGGATGTCGCCGCGGTCCGGCAAGTATTGACTGCGAATGACGAGCCGACCGTCGTGGTCGCCCACAGCTACGGCGGCATCGTCACCGCGGAGGCAGCGGCGGGCGTCGACGCCGTGCGCCATCTGCTGCTCGTGTCCAGCTACCTGCCCGAGGTCGGGCAGAGCGTCTCCTCGTTCGGCGGTGAGGAGCCCGCCCCGTTTCTCGACATCGATCCCGAGGGCGGCACGTTCACCGTCCGCCCGGAGGCCCTGGCCGAGACGTTCCTGCAGGATTGCGATCCGGAGATCCAGCGACAGGCCATGGACAAGACGGCCCGGCAGAGCCTGGCGGTCCTCGAGCAGCCGGTGCAGTCAGCGGCCTGGCAGCACGTGCCCTCGACGTACCTCGTCTGCGCGCAGGACCAGGGCACCCCGGCCGACCTGCAACGCGAGCTCGCCGGTCGAGCAGCCAGCGTCGTGGAGCTCGACGCCGGCCACCACCCATTCCTCTCCCAGCCCGCCGCCGTCCGCGACCTGATCGTCGGGCTGTGACGGCGACCACCGCCGTGCAGGCGGACCACCGAGAGCTCCTGCTGCCCACGCCGAAGCTCAACGACTTCGTCGACCGCTCACGGGCGCGTCTAAGGAGCTCCGGGCGTCTTGACGGGGCGGCTAGCGGAAGTCGGGAGTTGCCAGCACAGGCTCGCTGAGGCCCTGTTCCTTGGAGCGGTACATCGCCTCGTCCGCCCGCCGGACCAGCGCGTCAGGAGTGCTCGTGGCGCCCTGCGCGCAGGCCACGCCGATGCTCGCCCGCAACTCCACGGTCCCAGCGGAGAGCGTGAAGCTGTCACACAAGCCTTCGCGGACCCGCTCGGCCACCTGCATCGCCGTCTGGCGATCGCGGACGTCCTGGAGCACGATCAGGAACTCGTCGCCGCCGAGGCGTCCCACGAGATCGCTGTCCCGGCTGGCCTGCCTCAGGCGCTCTGCCACGAGCACGAGCAGCTCATCTCCCGTGGCATGCCCGAGGTTGTCGTTGACCGGCTTGAACTGGTCGAGATCCACGTAGATCACGCCGGTCGTCACGCCCTGCTCCCGTGCGAGCTCGCGCTCCAGGGCACTGAGAATGGAGGAGCGGTTGCGACAGTGGGTGAGGGGATCGAAACTCGCGCGCCGCTCGAGCTCCAGGCGCGCGCGTGCGCTGTCTGTGACGTCGAGCACGCAGACGATCGCGCCGTTTGCCTCGCCGCTCGCTCGCAGGAGCGCCCGCACGCTGAACAGGGCTCGGCGCCACGCGCCCGAGGGCAGCTCGAGGTCCACCTCCACGTCGCGGTCCACTCCCTCTGCGAGGACCTCGCCGAGCGCTCCGTCAAAGGCCGCCATGCCCTCTGCGCTGAGCGTCTTCAGGAGCGTCGTCGCCGAGGTTCCCCCGGCGATCGGCTCGCTCGCCACCGAGGTCTCGGCGGCCGCGATCTCGACCATCGGGGCGTCCGATCCATAGAGGATGTCCAGCAGGCGGGCGTTGTGGTAGACGACCCCGCGTTCGTTGTCCAGGTGCAGCAGCCCGACGGGCATCGCGTTGGTCAGGCGGCGCAGCAGCTCCTCGCGTTCCTGCAGGGCCTCCTGCGCCTGCATCTCGGCCGAGATGTCGATCAGCTCCACCAGCACGTAGTTGCGTCCCGGGTAGTTGAGGTAGTTGCGCAGCGTGGTGTCCACCCACATCCACGTCCCGTCCTTGCGCTTGCGGCGTAGGCGCGTCTGTTGGTCGCGACGGGTCGAGAGCACGGCGAGCCATCCCTCCACCGCGCGGCCCTGATCGTCGGGGTGGATCTGGTCGAGGACCGAGTTGCCGAGCAGCTCCTCGCAGCTGTAGCCGAACATCTCCGTGAACGCCTCGTCGCAGCCCACCACCTTGGCGTGTTCGTCCTCCATCAACGAGCAGAAGCGGGGCGAGGCCGGTGCGAGCTCCTCGGCCGGGCCGCCGTCCTCGGCGTCCTCCTCGCTCGGGATGACCACGCCCAGGAGCACCCCGTGGACTTCGCGCAGATCCAGGAAGTGCAGCGTCGCCCAGGTCGAGGGCCGGCGCAGCATGCGCACCTTGGCCGCCCCCGCGCCCTCCTCCTGGACTTGCAGCCACAGCCGCACGACCGTCGTGCGGTCGTCCGCCATCACGTTGTCCACCAGCGCCCTGCCCTCGATCAAGCCCTGCCCCCACAGCCCCACCGACTGCGGGACCGGAACGATCAGCCCATTGCCGGCCAGCCCGCACACGAGCGCATCCGGGTGCTCGCGCAACAGCGCTTCCGCGGCCAGCGCGATCGTCTGACCGTCCTGGACGGTTGCCTTGGCGGTGTATGGCCTGGATTGATCCATGGTGTTGCGAATATCGCAATCCAGGGATCGGCCGCCATCGGGGGGCGCATGAGCGCCGATCGGCGCCATGGACGCGTGATCAGGGAGCTGGCTGCCCGCAGCGAGCGAGGGTCTGCGCCTCGAGCGAGCGACGATCTGCGCCTCGAGCGAGGGGCGGCGAGGTTGGGCTTGATCTTCTACATATTTCTGATAGGCTCACTGAGCAATGCACGTGACACGACTCCCGGTAAGCAATTCCTCGCGCGCCGGGTGCTCATCGTCCTCAGGGCGTGGGCGGCGTGAAACGTGCGTTGTGGATGTACGTGACGTTTCTCTCCTCCTCATCTGAGGGGTGTAGTGCTGCTCCTCAGAACCCTCCAGACGACTGGGCCGGCTCCCCTCGCCGGCCCAGTCGCATTTCTGCGCCCACTCAGCCGTCGGGGAAGGGCGCGACCGGCACGCCGTGGTCGCGCTCGCGCATGCCCAGCTCAAAGACCCCGCCGTGGGCCGTGCTCAGCGCCACCGGCTCGCCGCCGCCGAGCCTCGCCGTGAGCTGAACCGAGGCCACCGAGCAGTTGACCACGTCGTGCTCGCCGCCCTCCGGGTCCGCATATCGCCATCCGGCGGCCGAGCCCTCCGGCACCTCCACGCTGCCCTCGAGCAGCAGGCCGCCGGCGCCGGGCAGGCGCAGCGTGCAGCCGGCCGCGCTCTCGTGCACGCTCAGTCCGCGCGCGCCGAGGCCCCCGAGACGGTGGCGCCGTCCGCCCAGCGAGAGCGCGCCGTTGGCCACCCACGGGGTCATGCGCCCGGCGAGCTTGATCCGGCCGAGGGCCACGTCGAGCCAGGCCTGCGGCTCCTGCTCGAAGCCGATGCCGTGCAGCCAGATCCAGCGCTCTGCGTGCTCTGAGCCCCAGTTGTGCCCCACCATGCCTCGCCACCCACCCAGATCGATGCTGCGCCCGTCCGCGAGCTCGAGCACGCCCTCGAACAGCGCCGCCGGTGCCGGGCTCGTGAGCTTCGTCCGCGGCAGCGGCGCGCGGTAGAGCCAGTCCGGCCGCAGGTGGCGCAGCTCCGGCTCGCCCGTGCTGAAGCCCAGCGACCAGCGCGCCTCCCCGCAGCTTCCCTCGGCGCGCTGCGGGCCCATCCACGCGTCCGCGCCCACAGCGATCCAGCCCCCCGGTGGGACGCTCAGCCGATCGCTGCTCGTCTTGTGCATGAACGGGCGCCCCCTGCGCGCGTCGAACACCGTGCACCACACCGATCCGCGCGCCGGGCGTCCAGGGGCCTTGTGGACCGTATGGCGAATCCACACCCCGAGCGGCTCCTCGGGGGCGACCGCGCGCAGGTAGAAGGACTCATACATTCCAGCCCGCAGTGCCGCCCGTGGGAAGACCGGCCCCGTGTCCATGGCGCCGATACTAACCTCGCCGCCGAAATACTGAGAGGATGGCGCCGATGAACCGGACGCCCCTGGTCGAGCTCCCGGCCGCCATCACCCATCCCCACCCGCGTGAGGGCGCGCGCTTCCTGCTCGGGATCGACGGCGGGGCGACGAAGACCCTCGCAGCTGTGCTCGATCTCCAGACCAACGCGCTGCATCTGGCTCACGGCGGTCCCAGCAACCAGGACGCCGTCGGCGTCAGGGCCGCCGGCGAAGCCCTGATCGGGGCCGCCGATGAGGCGATCGCGCACGCCGGCATCGCCCGCGAGCAGCTCGGCGCGGCCGTCCTCGCCGTCGCCGGCACCGACACCGAGGCGGTGGCCAAGCACGTGCGCTCCGCGGGATCTCCAGACTGGATCGTCGTCAACGACGTCGTCGGCGCCTGGGCCACCGCCACGGGCGCCGGCCCGGGCGTGGCCGTGATCTCGGGCACCGGATCGAACGTCTTCGGCGTCGGTCCCGGCGGTCGCTCCTGGCGAGCCGGCGGATGGGGCCATCTGCTCGGCGACGAGGGCTCGGGCTACTGGCTGGGCGTGCAGTCGATCAAGGCTGCCCTCGCCGACCGCGAGTCCTCGGGGCCGGCGACGGCCCTCACCGACGCGGCCCCGGCCTTCTTCGACTGCGAGAGCGTGGAGGCGCTCGCCCCCTACGTCTACGCCAAGCCGCTCACGAAGGGCGAGATCGCGGCCTTCGCGACCGAAACCGCCAAGCTCGCCGAGAGCGGGGACGCGGTCGCCCGCGAGCTGTTCGAGCGCGGCGCCCGCGAGCTGGGGGCGCAGATCGCGGCCGTCATCCGCCGCTGCGCTCTGGACGGCGCGAGCAACCAGGAGCTCGAGTTTCCCGTCGGCCTGATCGGCAGCGCCTTCAAGGCCGGCCCGATGTTCGTCGACCCGCTCACCAGGGCCATCCACGAGGTGGCGCCCGCCGCTCGTGTGGCCAGGGTCGAGATGGCTCCGGTCGGCGGCAGCCTGCTGCTCGCCGCCGAGGCCTGCGGCGCGGGCCGCAAGCTCTCCGCGCAGGAGCTCACCCCCCTGATCGAGAGCGCCCTGGCAGGGTCAGCCGCGCCCTGAGGCCGCCGCCCGCGGCGACGCTGCGCAGGCGCGCCTCGATCGCGTCCGTCCGGCCGACCGCGGCGGCGCCGGCGCTCTGCATCCGCACCGCCGCGGCGGCTGTCGCGAAGGCCGCGGCCGAGGCGGGCGCGCCGCCCGCCTCGAGCGCCACGAAGAAGGCGGCCGCGAACACGTCGCCCGCGCCGAGATCGTCCACCAGCTCGGCCACCACGGGCACCTCCACCTCGAGGCTGCTCGCGCGCGCCTTCAGCAACGTGGTGGGGCGCCACTCCGCCGTGATCGCCACCACCGCGCCGCCGTCGCAGGCTCGCTCGATCAGCGTCTCGCAATGCGGTCGCTCGTGGCGGCTGAGCACGAGCGCGTCACAGCGAGCCGCCATCTGCTCGACCGCGCGCGCGGGATGCACGAGCGAGACCCGACCGCTCGCCGCCGACCAGTCGCGGATGGCCCCCTGCGGGGTGAGCCCCACGAAGGCTCCCCGTGCGCGCCAGTGACCCGGGATCTCCCTTGCCACGGGAGCCAGATGCAGGATCGCGGTGTCGAGCTTCAGATCGCGCTCGATCGGCCCCGCCCAGGCCAGCACGTGCTGGGCGCGCGTCGGCCCCCAGCCGGAGGTCTCGAACGTCGTCGTCCGCCGCGCCGGCAGCACCCGCAGCTCGAGCTCGTCGCGGTAGGGCTCGAGCATCTGCTCGATCTCGCCGGGAACGCCCTGGGTGAGGATCAGCGTGCGCCGGCCCAGGCGGGCCGCCTGCAGGGCGCTGTAGAAGGCGCTGCCGCCGGGTCTGCGGGTCCCGTCTGCCAGCACGTCCACCGTCACGTGACCCACGGCCGTGTAGTCGAACTGCAAGGTCCCCTTCACCCTCTCCGCCGTGGCTGTGCCACCATGGCGCCCATCCGGCCCGGGCGGGCAGCGGCTGTCAGCTGCCGGGGCACGGTATGCGTATACCAAATCGAATGACGCTCTCGATTGTTGTGCAGCTTTGAGTCCATGATCTCCCCGCTCCACACCGGGCGCGCTCTGCGCGTGCTGCTGGTCGGCCTCGCATTCTCCGCCGGGGCGGCTCCGCTCGCGCAGGCGGCCCGACCCGCCCGACCGGCCCGCCACGCCGCCGCGGTGCCCCGCGCGGCGGCGGCATCCTCGCGCTATCCCGCAGCGGCCACTCGGCCCTTCCTGCGTCCGAAGCCTCAGGAATTCGCTCACGCGGCCGCCTCGCGCGGGGGAGCGCTGGCGCCGGGCTCGTCCAAGGCGCCGTCCAAGACGCGCAAGAAGAAGGCCCGCAAGCCCGGCCTGAGTGGCAACCCGGCGCGTGCCGTGCTCGCCTTCCAGGCGATGCAGAGGGTCTATTACATCCAGGGCTCCGGTCTCTACGACGGCGAACCATTCTCCTTCCTGTGGCCCTTCTCCCAGGCGCTCGCCGCCACGGTCAGCATGGCCGACATCCCGCATTCGGGGCTGTCCTTCACGCACGAACTCCAAGCCGAGATGGTCGGGCTGGGCTCCTATCTGGACACCAACAACTCGGGGGCCCCCGAAGGCGTGTTCACGAGCACGCTCACCGCCTTCGACGGCACGGTCGCGCCCCCGGCCGGGCCGGGTGGCGCCAAGTACTACGACGACAACGACTGGGTCGGGATCGAGCTCGCGAGGATGTATCAGCTCAATCACGACCCCTCGGCGCTCGGGGACGCCGAGGCGATCATGGCCTTCGAGATGGCCGGCTGGCAGACCAACCCCGAACTGGGCTGCCCCGGCGGCGTCCCCTTCTCCAACACCGCCCAGAACACCGATCGCAACACCATCACCACGGCACCCGCGGCCGAGCTGGGCCTGCAGCTCTACCGCATCACCGGCAACGTCCAGTACCTCCAGTTCGCAGAAATGGCCTACCAGTGGGTGCGCAGCTGCCTGCTGCAGCCCAGCAACCTGTATGCAGATCACCTCAGTCCCAAGGGCGTGGTCGAACCCACGCTGTGGAGCTACAACCAGGGCGTCATGATCGGGGCCGGCACGCTGCTCTACCAGGCGACCGGCAACGCCGCCTACCTCTACGAGGCCCGCCAGACCGCCCAGGCCGCGCGCGCCTACTTCACGCCCGAACGCCTCGGCGCCGAGAACCCGTTCTTCCCCTCCGTCTACTTCCGCAACCTGATGTATCTCGACTCCGTCACCCACGACCCGCCCGGGCCGAAGATCGCCCAGGCATACGTCGACTACGCCTGGCAGCACCTGCGCCTGAGCAGCAACCTGTTCGTGGCCGGATCGCCCGCCTCCGCGCAGCTGCTCTACCAGGCCGCCATCGTGCAGATCTACGCGCTGCTGTCCTCGTCGCCGAGCACCTACTTCTGAGCGCTGCGGCGCGTGCGGCGGCTCCCTGCCGCAGGGACCTCGCTGCCGATCAAGTAGGCTCTTCGCAGTGGTGCACGAAGCGACCAACCTGATCACGGCCGAGGGCCTCGAGGCCCTCAACGCGGAGCTGGCCGTGCTCGAGGGGGAGGGGCGCCGCGAGATCGCCGAGCGCATCAAGACGGCGCGCGAATGGGGCGATCTGAAGGAGAACAGCGAGTACCACGACGCCAAGAACGAGCAGGCCCACCTCGAGACCAAGATCGCCAGGCTGCGCGAGAAGATCGCCGACGCGGTGATCGTCGAGGAGGACACCTCGGGCAGCGCCGGCGTGGTCGGATTCGGCTCGACCGTGGTCGTGCGCGACCCTGACGGGCGTGAGCAGACCTGGCGGATCGTGAGCTCCCACGACGCAGCTCCCGGCGACGGGCGCCTTTCGGCCGAATCCCCCGTCGCGGTGGCCCTGCTCGGGCGCGCGCCCGGCGATCAGACCTCGGTGTCCCTTCCCCGGGGCAAGCGCACGCTCACGGTCGTAAGCGTCAGCTGAGAGGCCGTTCTGGCGGTGGCGCCGGCGGTGCCGGGCGTCCAGCCGGCGGTGTCGGGTGTCCGGTGGGGGAGGGCGTCAGCCGCGCTCGTGCGCGCCGCGCACGAGTCGCATGAGCTTCTTGGGGCTTTGGCCGTAGAGGCGCTCGCCCTCGCGCAGCGCCCGTCTGCGCAGCCTGCGCCGACGCTTGACGATCAGCCTCAGGATGCGCTTGCGCGTGCGCCGGCCGATCGCGCCGGGCGCCCCCCGCTCGGCGTCCGCGCTGATGCGCTCGGCGAGCACCGCCAGATCGTGATCCTCGCCGAGCCTTTCTCCCAGGCGATCCGCGCGGCGGGCCAGCCGGCGCAGCCGCGCGGCGTCCGCGAGCGCCCGCTTTCGGCGGAGGCGTGCCCGCTTGCCCTTGGGCGGCTCGCCGCGCCCCCGGGGATCGGCCGGCGCGAGCATCTCGGCGGCGTAGCGCAGGTCCTTGACGCGTTTGCGCCACCTGTGCATCGCGAGCACATCGCTCGCCTTCGCCCGTGACGCACGGCGGTGGCGTGAGCGTCCCTGTCGGTAGAGGCGCAGCAGCCCGGCCTCCACCAGCTCTGGTCCGGGGCGGTCGGGGAGCTGCCACGCAGCCATGCGGACCCTGCACGCGCGCAGCTCGGCCGCGGCCTGGGCGCGCGTGCTGGGGTCGCCGAGGGTCTGGCGACGCGCGCGGTCGCGCTCGGTCAGGAGGGTGGCGCGCAGCCTGATCACCCCGCTGCGCCCGGCGAGGGCGTCGTGGTGGCGCTCGACCAGCGCGTCGAGCGTCGCCAGCATCACATCCGCGTCGCGCGCGCCGCCAAGACGTCTGCCGGCGTCGCCCAGGGCCGCCTCCTCGCGCGCGTACGCGTCGGTCTGGAGCTGGGGCTCCAGCAGCCTGAGCAGCGCGCGCAGGCGCTTGAGCGCCTTGCGGGTCTCGTGCACCGCCTTCTCGTCCGGGGTGTCGCCGCCGTCGATCGCTTCCAGCGCGAGGTCGAGCTGGCCGAGGGCCATGCGCTGGAGTCCCCCGGCGAGGTGCTCGCCCCCGAGCAGGCCCAGACGGCGCTCGCGCCTGGCGCGTCGCTCGCGCACGAGCCTGCCGGCGATCGAGGCTCCGACACCGACGGCCACCGATGCCGCCACGGTTGCCATCAGCGGCGCCACAATGAAGCGGTGTCCGGTCTTCCGCCCGCCCCATGGTGGACGGTGCGTCGCGCGGCCAATCGAAAGCCTGCGACGTATCGTTGTCCGCTCTGTGGTCATCACTTGCCCGCTCTCAGCGAGCATATGCTGATCGCCCCCGAGGGGGACACGCGTCGCCGCCGCCACGCCCACACCGCCTGCGTGCTGCGGGCGCGCTCGCAGGGACGCCTCCCCCTCAGGGACGAGTGGCTCTCGGCCCAGCCGCGGCGCCCCTCGCTGTGGAGGCGCCTCACGAGGCGCGCCTGAGCCTGCGAGCGTTCCCTTCGGGATGCTCCACGTGCACGTGTGCTTCGCGGACGGACCCCGTCAGCTACCCCACACCTTGGCGTGCTCGGGCTCCACGCGGATGATCACGCGCTGTTCCCCAGGCTGCCGATACGGGTACTCGTCCTGGCCCAGGTACTTCTTGGCCAGCGAGTTGATGTGCTCGTCGGCGCCCTCGTGCGTCATCTCCGAGACACGCCCCCGGACCTCGAGGTACTCATAGGGGTTCTCCATGTTCTGGACGGTCAACGTCACGCGGGGGTCGCGCTGCAGGTTGCGCGGCCAGGCGCGGCCCTCGGCCGAGTTGACCACCGGGATGCCGTCCTGCACATCCACCCAGACGGGTACCCCGTGGACCGAGCCGTCCGCACGCAGGGTGGCCACGTGGCAGAAGTTCGTCGCCTTCAGCAGCTCCTCGCCCCGACCTTCGATCTTTACGCTCATGCAAAGCCCTTTCTCGCGGTGTGTTCGCCACGCGGCCGGCCAGGTCGCCCTGAAGGCGAAGGCGGCGGCAGTGGACTGCTGGACACACTACCCCTCCGTGGGCGAGGCCACCGGCGGCCCTTGCGGCCGGGCGCGCGACGCTCCGCGGACTCCTCCGGTTGCGGCTGAGCCCGCTAGCGGGAGCTTGCCGGCGGGATCTTGCCGACGGGCGTCAATTTGCCGTTGTTGAGCTGGAAGCGCACGGTCACCTGACCGCCGCTGGGCGAGCCGGGCGCGTCGCCGCTCTTGTACAGCGCGTAGCCGAGCGTGACTTCCGTGTCGCTCTGGGAGATCACCTTGACGGACGCGCTCGCTTCCTTGGCGTCCGTGCCGATGTAGCGGTTGTCCACGAAGAAGAACGCCAGCTGACCGGTGCCGTCCTTGGAGCCCGTGCGCGTGCCCACGAGCACCCGCAGGGTCTGGCTGGGGTGGTATTCGGAGGTGTCGTTGGGGGTGTAGCCGCGGGCGCGCACCAGCGCCGCCGCGGCGCTCGCGCCTTCGGCCTGGGTGCCCTGCTGGGCGAATTCCGGCTCGGGCGCCGTGCGCGTCGTGGGCGCCGAGGTGCCGCCGCTCGTGGTCGTCTGGGCGGGCGTGCTCTTGGTGGTCGAGGTGGTCGGCCTGGCGGTGGTGGTCGTGGTCTGGCTGCTGGTCGTGCCCGTCTGCGCGGCTATCGGCGTGGTCGCAGAGACGGTCTTCGTCTGCGAGCCGCAGCCTCCCAGCACGGCTCCGCCGCCCAGGCCGAGGGCGAGAGCGGCGCCTGCTCCGATGATCGTTCGCTTCATGGCTTCCATGGTATTCGCCGGCGGTCCGATCGCTCCTCGCCCTGGATGATCTCGACCGCAGCAGGGCCATATCGAGCGCACCGCGAGCACTCCGAGCCCGATATCGCGCTACGAACTCTTAGTTATTAGTAACTGCTAAGCTACGTTCCAATCTGCCCTCCGAAGGACAAGGAGCATCGCTGATGAGTGGCTCGCGCAGGAACGGTTGGACCCTGGGGATCGTGTCGGTGGCCCTGTTCATGGTGGTCTTGGACAACCTCGTGGTCAGCGTGGCGCTGCCCACCATCCATCGCGACCTGGGCGCCTCGATCCAGTCGCTCGAGTGGACGGTCAACGCGTACGTGCTCTCCTATGCCGTGCTGCTGCTCACGGGGGCCGCCCTCGGGGATCGCTTCGGGCGCAGGCGGATGTTCGTGATCGGCATGAGCATCTTCACGGGCGCCTCGGCCCTGGCGGCGCTCGCGCCGAGCACCGACCTGCTGATCGCCGCCCGGGCGGTGCAGGGGACGGGCGCCGCGATCGTGACGCCCCTGACCCTCACGCTGCTGGCCGAGGCTTTCACGGACGAGCGCCGCGGGATGGCGATCGGCGTGTGGTCGGGCGTGAGCGGGATCGCCGTGGCGCTCGGTCCGCTCGTGGGCGGGGCGGTCGTCCAGGCCATCTCCTGGCACTGGATCTTCTGGATCAACGTCCCGATCGGGATCTGCCTGATTCCGCTGGCCGCGCGCACGCTCAAGGAGAGCCGCGGCCCATATGGGCGCCTCGACATACCCGGCCTGGCGCTCGCCAGCACGGGTGCCTTCGGCATCGTGTTCGGCCTCGTGCGGGCGCAGTCGCTCGGATGGACCAGCTCGATGGCGCTCACGAGCCTGATCGCCGGAGCGCTGGCGCTCGCGGGCTTCGTGCGCTGGGAGCTGCGCGCCTCCGAGCCGATGCTGCCGATGGGCTTCTTCGCCAGGCGCTCATTCGCCGTGACCAACGTGGCCTCGCTGAGCATGTACTTCGGCATGTTCGGCTCGATCTTCTTCCTCTCCCAGTACATGCAGAACGTGCTCGGCAACACGCCCCTGCAGGCCGGGCTGAAGCTGCTGGTGTGGACCGGGGCCACGATGGTGGTGGCGCCCCTCGCGGGCGTATTCTCCGAGCGTCTGGGGAGCCGTCCGTTCATGTTCGCCGGCCTGTCCCTGCAGGCCGGGGCGCTGGCGTGGCTGGCCCTCCTGATCTCGACCCATGTGCCCTACTCAGAGATGATCCCCCCGTTCATCATGGCCGGCGCCGGGATGGCGCTCGTGTTCGCGCCCTCCGCCAACGCGATCCTCTCCTCGGTCACGGCCCAGCAGGCCGGCCAGGCCTCGGGCGCCAACAACGCCATCCGCGAGGTGGGGGGCGTGCTCGGCGTGGCCGTGCTCGCCTCGGTCTTCACCGGCTCCGGCGGCTACGCCTCCCCGCACGCCTTCATCGCCGGGCTGCGGCCCGCCATGTGGGTCGCCGTGGCCGTGCTCGCTCTCGGCGCCCTGGTGGTGGCCGCGTTCCCGTTCCGGGCGCGCTCGACAGCCGAGGCCGCACACCGCGACAGCGCGACAGGCGAGGGCTCCGAGCATGCTCGGGGGGGCGAGCTCGCGGGCGCGGGCCTCCTGCGCGGGGCGGCATGAGCCCACGCCGGCCATCCGCATCCGGCCAGGCCCCGTCGGGCGCAGGCCCGGCAGCGGCCCCGCTCGAGACGCCTCGGCGGCGGGTTCCGGCGGCCGAGCGCCGCGAACAGCTGATCGCGGCGGCCGTGCACGAGTTCGCGCGGGGTGGACTGCACGGCACGCCCGTCGAGCGCATCGCCCGGCGCGTGGGAGTGGCTCAGCCGTATGTCTTCAGCCTCTTCTCCAACAAGCGCCAGCTGTTCGTGGCCGCGATCGAACGGAGCTTCGGCCGCGTGGCCGAGACCTTCGAGCAGGCCGCCGCCGACTATCAGGCGGGACGCGCGCCGCAGGAGTGCGAGGACGTCCTCGAGGCGATGGGGCGCGCCTACAAGGACCTGCTGCTGAGCGACCGCGACCATCTGATGCTCCAGCACCAGGCCTATGCCGCCTGCGACGACGAGCTGGTGCGAACGCGCGTGCGCCACCGCTACGCCGAGCTCGTCGCGCTCGCGCGCGAGCTCTCCGGCGCCGACCAGGAGCGCCTGGACGACTTCTTCCGCCACGGCATGGCGCTGAACGTCTCGGCCGCGCTCGGCGTCGAGGATCTGTCGGTCGGCTGCCAGTGGGTGCAGGCCGAGCTGGAGGGCGAGCTCGGGGACTGAAGCGAGGTTCGCTCACACCCCCGAGCGGGTACGATCAGCGGGGTGAGACACTCAGGGAGGCGGTAAACGATGGCCCAACCCCCAGGACAGACGAGCACGAGTCGCAAACGCCCCTGGCCGGGCAAGCCGGCGGGCGGGCAGCGCAGCAAGAGCGAGCTCGCGCGCACGGGTGCGCTGGTCGTGCTGGCTGTGTTGATCACGCTGTTCGCGGTGCTCAACGTCAAACAGGTGAAGGTCAACTGGATCTTCGGCTCGGGCCACGCCCCGCTGATCATCGTGATCGTGGTCTCGCTGCTCGTGGGCATCGTGCTCACCTACTTCGCCGAACGGCTCGTGCGCAAGCGACGCTGATATGGGCGTGGTTGTCAAGTTAGGGCAGCGGTCATTGAGGTCCGGTTGTTCGGGACGCTGTGCTCTGGGTCTGCGGTTCGGTGTGCGGGTGGCGGTCGGGCTGCGAGGGCAGTCAGGCTGATATGCGAGGGCTGGGTACCTCAAGACGGTTCTTCGCTGCGTCTGGGCCGCTGTCTACTTCCCCCGGATAAAAGTGTGGGGTTAGGCGGCGAGGTGGAGGCCGGCGGGGGTGCTTTCGACGCCGACTGAGATTGCGACGGCGTCGAGGAGGCTGGCGGCGATGAAGCGTGTGGATCGGCTGTCGAGGTCCAGGAGCGCGGCGGCGGCTTGCTGGCGGGTGAGGCCGTGTTGGTCGCGTAGACGGACGAGCGCGTCGGCGAGCTTGGCTCGCTGCTGGGGTGTATCGATCTGTTCTGCGACGGTGGTGAGGGCGTCCCAGCCCCAGTCGGGGTCGTCCCTGGAGATGGCTTCCTGCAGGCGTTTGAGGTCTGGGCCGATGAGCTTGGGCAGGGTCACGAGCAGCGAGAGGTCGGTGGCGGGAATGTCGAGGAGTTGCTCCCAGAGGTGGTCCAGGGCTGCGTCGGAGAGGCCTTGCAGGTCGGCGGTGGCCTCTCGGGCGAGTAGTGCGATGTGAGCGCGCGCGAGCTGCTCCTGCGAGGGTCCGCGTTGCTGGCCGCAGCAGCGCTTGACCTTGCGATTTGAGCCGCATGGGCAGAGCTCGTTGCGTCCTGGTCCGGGCATCGCCGCCTCCTGTCTTTCGGGTGTCGTGAGGGTTCCATCCGGGCCGGTCAGAACCCCTGGATCTGTCCGCTGGGTTTAAGTTAATCTGCTCGGACGGACCACGGGTTTGCGCGACACCCACCGTCCGATGCGGGAGCGATCTTGGCGTCCGCCGACGCACTCGCATCTATGCGAAAGCGCAAGCACGAGGCCGACCACCGCAAATTATCCCCGCGCCGCGCCGCGACTTGAGCCAGGTGTCGCCACCCTCGATCCTGCTATCGCTAGGCGCTTCTACCCACTCCTCGACTCTCGATCTGAGGTCCTCGCCGCGGCCGGCGGCGATGTGTGGGAAGTGGGCGGGTTGCGGTCGGGTTGTGAACTCGGCTACAGGCGTCCGCCTTGGGGAGAACTACTGAGCGACGAAGAGGTCTTCTACCGATGCGCCGGAGCGGCCCAGGGGCGAGCCTGCCCGTCGAGCAGCGTCATCCGAGCAGGGAGCCTTCTGGATGTCCGTGGTGGACGGTAGCAGCGGCGTGAGCGTCGTCCCTACAGGCAACCCACGCGTCCTGTCCCTACTGATTGGGCGGTCGTCCGTCGGATGAACGGCGCGGCCTTCGATATCGCCGGGCTGCTGCCGCGGTGCGCTGTCGACGTCGACGCCTCGAGCGGCGCCGCCCAGGCGACCATCGCGATTCCGACAACCGCGGGCCGCGCCGGGATGGAGCCTTCGCTCGCGCTCGCATACAGTGCGGGCGCGGGGAACTCTCCCTACGGATTCGGCTGGGCGCTGACCGGCGTTCCGGCGATCACGGTCGACACGAGTCGCGCCTTGCCAACATACGGCGCCGGCGATCGCTTCGCATTCGGCGGCGACGAGCTCGTGCCGGTGCTGCTCGAAGAGGGCGGAGCGTGGAAGCCCCGGACAGAGGACGCCGAAGTCTACGTCGTGCAGTACTTTCGGCGCCGCTTCGAGCGCTCCCCGTTTCGGTGCGAGCGCTGGATCGAGAAGGGCACCGGCCGCGTCCACTGGCGCGCCCGCACCGCCGACGACGTCGTCACCGTGTTCGGACTCGACCCCGCCGGCTCGACCCGGATCGCCGATCCCGACGACCCGGACAGAGTGTTCGCGTGGCTGCCCGAGAGGCGTCGCGACTCGCTCGGGAACGTGCTGACGTTCGGCTACGCCGCTGAGGACACCGTCGGCGTCGACCTCACCCGCTCGTTCGAGCGCTCGCAGGTCGGCCGCGCGCAGCCGCAGCGCTACCTGAAGCGCATTCGCTACGGCAACACGGAGCCGTTCGAGGTCGACGAATCCGAGTCGCGGCGCAACGCCTGGTCGTTCGAGCTCGTCCTCGACTACGGCGACCACGACCCCGAGGCTCCCGGCGTTGGCCCGGATCGCGCCTGGACCGCCCGGGCCGACTCGTACTCGAGCTGCCGGCCGGGGTTCGAGCTGCGGACGTGGCGGCTGTGCCGCCGGTTTCTCATGTTCCATCGCTTTGCGGAGCTCGGTGCCGATCCCGTCCTCGTCCGTTCGCTCACCCTGCGCCACGACGAGGATCCGACGGGAGCGATGCTCGCTGGGATCGTCGAGACCGGCTTCCGGGCGGACGGCGTCGGCTCGGGAAGCCGCGCGCTGCCGGAGCTTCGCTTCACGTACGCGCGGGCAGCCGTCGCGGGCGCCCTCGAGTCGGTGGACCCGTCGGCGACCGAGAACGCGCCGGCCGGCCTCGCCGCATCGCACCGGCTCGTCGACCTGCGGGGAGAGGGCCTGCCGGGGATTCTCGTCGCCACGCCCGACGCGTGGTACTACAAGCCGAACGAGGGCGGTAGCCGCTTCGGGGCACTCGAGCTCCTGGAGGAGAAGCCGTCGCAGGCGATTGCAGCGCTGGCGCTCGGCGACTTCGACCGGGACGGCAACACCGACCTGATGTCCTTGCAGGCGCAGGGCTCGGGGCTCGCGTCGTTCGAGCGCGATCGCGAGCGCTGGGACAGTTTCCGCCCGTTCCTCCGGACGCCTCGCGTCGACGATGTGGCTGCGGGCGTGCAATGGCTGGACGTGAACGGCGACGGACGGCCGGAGATCCTCCTACCCGGCACGAGCATGTGCACGTGGTATCCGTCAGCGGGACGCGACGGCTTCGGCGCGCCGCAGGAGGCGGGTCACGCGCACCTGGATGCCCAGGTCGCGCCACTCGTCGAGTCGCCGACGCGCAATCTCTTCTTCGCCGACATGAACGGCGACGGCCTTCTCGACCAGGTTCGGATCGAGAACGGCGACGTCGAGTACTGGCCGCAGCTCGGAAACGGCCGGTTCGGCGGGCGCATCGTGATGGACGGCGCACCGGCGTTCGCCCCCGACGGCGACTTCGATCCACGCCGGTTGGTCTTCGTCGATCTCGACGGGAGCGGAACGAGCGACATCCTCTACCTCGGCCGCGGTGAGCTCCGGTGGTGGCTGAACGCATACGGGAACGAGCTCATCGAGGGCGGCCGGGTCGGCGGCCTCCCGTACCTCGACTCCGTCTCCTCCGCCGGGGTCGTCGACTTCCTCGGCGACGGCGTACCCTGCCTCGTCTGGTCTGCGCCCGCCGGCTCGATGCAACCGCTCCGCTATCTGCGGCTCACGGGAGACCCGTTGCCGCGGCTGCTTCTCTCCGTCGAGAACTCGGCCGGCCGCGTCACGACCCTGACGTATTCATCCTCGGCGGCGCACTACCTCCGCGACGTGGAGAGCGGCCGGGGATGGTCCACGCGGCTCCCGTCGCACCCGATCGTGGTTGACCGCCTGGACGTGTTCGACGAGATCGGGGGGGCCGTCACGACGACGCGCTTCGCCTACCACGACGGTTGGTACAACGCCGAGGCGCGCCGCGTGGGCTTCAGCGCGGTTGATCGGTACGACGCCGACGTGCCGAGCGCTGGCGCCGAGAATCCGGTGGTACCGAGCTGCGTCCGCACGTGGTTCCACTCCGGCTCGGACGACTGGTACCACACGCTCGCGCACGCCTATGCCGGCGACCCACTGCTCGAACCGATCCCGGCGTCGACGATCGATCGCCTCGACCTGCTCACTCCAGAGGACTACGCCTGGGCCATCCGCGGACTCGCCGGGCTCCCGGTCCGAGAGGAGGTGTTCGCGGTCGGGAGCGGAGGCGCCATCGCAGCCGACCCGTTCTCGGTGACCCAGTCGCGTTATGCCGTCCGCGTACTCCAGTCGGCGCAGGGCGACCATCCCGGCGCGTTCGACACCTCTCTCTGTGAACGGGTGACGCACGAGTACGAGCAACAGAGCGAGGACCCCCGTATCGCGCAGCACGCCGTGCTCCAGGTCGATCCGTACGGGAACGTCGAGCTCGAGTGCTCGGTCGCCTACCCACGCCGTACGGGACAGGCCGGCACGATCGCAGCGCAGACCGTCCCGGTCGTCACGGCGCAAACGCACGCGGTAACGAATGTGGACACGCTCGAGCGTTTCGAGATAGGCATCGCCGTGGAAGGTCGCGACTACGAGTTGAGGGAACTCGCGCTGGGAGCCTCGGCGCCGGCGCCAGCCGACGAAGTCGCCGCCGCCGTGAACGGCGCACTCGCGGCCCCGCTTGCGGGCGGCAAGGCATTCACCGGCGGTGCACAGGCCCGTCTCGTCGGGTGGGAGCGTTCGCTCTACTGGGGCGACGCCCAGGCGGCGCCGCTCCCGGTCGGGCAGGTAGGCGCGCCGAGGCTCGTCCACCACGAGGAGTCCGCGTGCTTCACCGAGGCGACCGTCGCCGAGATCTTCGGCGAACGCGCCGACGACGTCCTTCTGGACTCGCTCGGCTACGTCCTCGCCGACGGCTACCGCTGGCAGCCCGACGTCGTCCACCGTTACGTCGATGCGTCGGGATTCTTCGAGGCGACCTCCACCGAGCGCCTCGACGGCGCGGTGACGCAGCTCACACACGACGCGTACTGGCTCGCCGTCGTCGCATACCAGGACGCCGCGGGCAACCTCACTCAGACGGAGACCGACTACCACGTGCTCGAGCCGCATCGGATCGTCGACGCCAACGGAAACGTGTCGGAAACGCTCTACGATCCGCTCGGCGTGCCAATCGCGAGCACGCTCGTCGGCCATGCGCGCGCGCCGGACGGGAGCAGCGCCGCCTACGGCCACGAGCCGCTGGCTTCCTACGTGGAGCGCGCCGACGCCTCTCCCGCAGCTTTCATCGCCGATCCAGCGCGGTATCTCCAGAGCGCCGCGCAGGTGTTCGCGTACGACCTCGACGCCTGGGCTCGAGACGGGCTGCCGCCGTGGAGCGTGACGCTTACGCGCGAGGAGCTCGTCCACGACGGGCTTGGCGGAGGCACGCCGGACGGCCGCAGCCGCGTTGCAGTCTCCTACCACGACGGGCTCGGGCGGGCTATCCAGGAGAAGCTGCTGTGCGAGCCCGGGCCCGCCGTGGAGCGGGACGCGCACGGGTCGGTCGTCCTCGACGCCGGGGGCACGCCGGTCGAGACGGACGCGGCCGAGCGCTGGCTCGTCGGCGGCCACGTCGTCTACGACGCAAAGCAGCAGGTCGTTCGGCAATACGAGCCGTACTTCTCGACCCTCTCGGCCTACGAGCCCGAGGTCGAGCTCCAGCGCTTCGGCGTCTCCGCCACCCGGACCTACGACGCGATCGGTCGCGGCGTGCGCGAGGACCTCCCGAACGGGACCTACACGAACGCTGAGTACGACCCGTGGGAGACGCGTGAGTACGACGCGAACGACAACGTCGCGAACTCCCTGTACCGCACCCTCCGCCAGAGCCTCCCGAGCGACGACGCCGAGCGCCAGGCGCTCGAGGAGGCGCTGCCGCACGCGGGCACTCCCCAGCGGGGCCAGCTCGACCCGCTCGGGCGGGAGATTCGGCGGGTGGAGTCGGACGACGTCACCGACCGGGCGATGAGCTCGATACTCACGTGGGACGGAGAGGCCGAGGAGATCGTGGACGGACGCGGTCTCACCGCATTCCGCGTCCGCCACGACCTCCAGGGCCGGTCGCTCTCGACGGAGAGCATGGACGCCGGCACGACGCTGTCGCTTCCCGACGCACTCGACCGTGACGCCCACTCATGGGACCCGCGCGGCGTGCACGTCGAGGTTCGCTACGACCTGCTCGACCGACCGGTGTCGAGCACCGTCGACGGCGCTCTCGGTCTCGACAACGTCGTCGAGACCGTCCTCTACGGCGACGACCCGGCCGTCGCCGACGGCGAGCTCCGCAACGCGCGCGGCAGACCCGTCCGAAGCCGCGACCAGGCGGGCGTGCTCGAGATCGCGGCCTACGATCCGTTCGGCAATCCGCTCGGGACGGAGCGCAGCCTGCGACCGGCAGACGGCTCCGAGCCCGACTGGAGGGATCCGGCCACCGTCGCGCTGGACCCGGAGACACACGCGAGCGAGTCTCGCTACGACGCGCTCGGGCGGGTCGTGTGGAGCTCGCCCGCCGACGGGACGACGCGCCGAGTCGAGTACCTGCGCGGAGGCGCAGTCGCGTCGATCGTCGTCACGCTCCCGGACGGCACGGAAGTGCCGGTTCTCGACGCCGCGAGCTTCGACGCGAAGGGCCAGCCGCTTCAGGCCACGCTCGGCAACGGCGTCGTGCTCGCCCGCTCCTACGACCGCGAGACGTTCCGCAACACGCATTTCACGGCCGCGATCCCGCAGACGCCAGCCCGCGCGGGCAGGACGCTGCTCGACCTCGAGTACACGCACGACCCCGTCGGCAACCTCACACGCTCGCTCGACCACGCGCAGGAGCCCGGCGCGCCGACGCCGCTCCTGCGCGGACCCACGATCACGACTCGCCGCGACTTCACCTACGACGGCCTCTACCAGCTCAAGACGGCGACCGGCCGCGTACACCAGGCGCTGCTCGAGCACGACTACCGTCCGGGTCTCGAGGTCTCGGGTGGCTTCCGCGGCAGCCGCCTGACGCTCAACGACGGCCAGGCGGTCGAGCGCTACACGCAGCGCTACGACTACGACCTGTCGGGCAACCTAACGCGTGTCCGGCACGCCGGCGCCACGCGTGGCTGGACGACCGAATTCTGGACGTCGCCCACCTCTAACCGGTCACTGCCACTGGTGGATCCGGGCGGTGTGCAGACGACCAATCGCGAGGCGCGCTTCGACCCGGCCGGTAACTGCATGTGGCTGCCGTACCTGCGCTCACTCGGCTGGAGCTACCGCGGCTGCCTCGACCACGCTGTGGTGATCGACCGCTCAGCCGAAGGAGGCGTGGACGACGCCGAGTACTACCTCTTCGACTCCGAGCATGCCCGCGTGCGCAAGCGGGCGACGCGAGTCCTCGCCGGAGGAGTGGAGACGACCGAATACGTCTACCTGGACGGCTGCGAGATCAAGCGCGTCTGGTCGGGCGAAACGCTCCTGCTGGAACGCTTGACGTCGCATGTGTTCGACGGCGACACCCGAATTGCGCTGATCCACCGCTGGACCCTCGACACCCTCGCTCGCGAGGTGGATGCGCCAACGACGCGCGAGCACTACCCGCTGCACGACCACGCAGGCTCCTCGGTGCTCGAGCTCGACGGCAACGGGGATATCGTCGCGTACGAGGAGTTCTTCCCCTACGGGCAGACGGCGTTCCTCTCCGGAAGCAATGCGCGCGACGTCGCGGTCAAGGACTACCGCTACGCCGGCCGCGAGCGCGACGACGCGACCGGGCTCTCGTATTTCGGGTACCGGTACTACGCGCCGTGGCTCGGGCGGTGGCTGTCGCCCGACCCCGCCGGGCCGGTGGACGGGCCGAACCTGTACCAGTACGCTCGCGGCAATCCCGTCACGTACGCCGATCCGAACGGGCTCGCAACGGACAGTCGGACACAGCGGGACCCCTTCCAGCGGATCGACGTCACCGAGGTCCCGGAGGCGTTCCGTCCGCGCTTCGAGGCGATGACCTACCGGGAGCACGTCCAGGCGGCAAAGGGGAACCCCATCGACGCGGCGACGCAGAAGCCCCAGGCGATAACGCGCAGTCAGGTCGAGTCGTTCGCGCCGCAGGAGATACGGGCCCGACAGAATGTCAACCACAACGCGCTCACCAAGTCGCAACGCACAGATGGGCCACCTTCACCGCCGCGGAGGGAGCACACGTTCCCGGCGAGTGAGATCGTGGGGCATCGCTCCGCCGGCAACGAGCCCCCAAGCGCCGGCGACGGGAACGGCCCTCCGGCCGCCGACGGCGCCAACAACGGCCGCGGCGACTCGAACGGCAAGGAGGACTCCAAGGACACGAGCGCGACTGACGTGAACGCGGCCGACGGCGGCGTCGCCACGAAGTCGACCGACGTCGACGGCGGCACCCACGCCGGCTCGACCGGCAACGGCACGGAGAAGGGCCCGAGCGGGGACGCCGGTGCCGGGAACGGCGATCCGAAAGGGCCAGCGACCGACGCGAGGCCCGAGAAGCCGGACGGCGGGCCGGGTGCCGGCCGCGAGGGCGGAGGCCGCGGCGGCGGAGACCAGGACGGAGACGACGCCGGCCGCGACGCCGGCCCGGGTACGGGTCCCGTCGGGAACGGCAGCACCGGCGCCGTTGAGGACGGCGGGACGACGGGCGGGGCGCAGCCCGTACAGGGCGGCGGCGGCGGGGCCAGCCAGCGCTTGCTGAGCAGCCAGCCGTCGGCCGTTGAGGAGGTCGGGACCTTCCATCCCGCGCCGAATATCACGGTCGATCGCACGGGAAGCTCGATGCGAATCAGCGGGACAATTAAGGCTTACGGATCGGACGCCGATGCAACTAAGGCCGCCACCGCGCAAGCCACGATCCGCCAATACTGGAAGGGGTCGTTCCCCGACGGCTACGCAGTGACCTGCGACATCGTGGTCAGCTACGAGGCCAGTCCCTCAACCAGCTGGAACGAGGCTACGATCGAGATGACCCAGATATCCGGGCCATCGAAGGTCTGGCCGGCTACGCACACGATGACCCTCAACATGCGCGAGGGGAAGGATTTGCCTGGGCCGGACCCTCTGACGTGGACGGTCGCGCACGAGTTCGGCCATCAGCTTGGCCTGAAGGATCGCTACAGCGAGGGCTTGATCAGCCAAATCAAAGGGGAATTCGGTGGAAAGCGCACAGCAACCGTCGACCCTGGCTACGAGGGCAACCTGATGGGTGTATCAGGCGGCCAGACCAGCAGCAAGAACGTCGCGGACCTCGGAACCGAGAACTCACCATGGTTCTGGCAGGACGACGACTGGGTCCGCGAGTGGGTCGCCCGCAACCCCAACTTGCTATCGGCGATGTCTGCGACCTCGAAGATTCGCATGATCGGTCGGCTCATGGAGGGCTGGATCTCCGATGACGACATCAAGGCGATCGGCCGGATCTGTGCGTCGGTGAGCGACGTACAATCGAGTCAGGTCAAGTCCTACCTGCAGGGACAGCTGCTTGACATGACCAGCAACCGGCAGCGCATGCAGGTGCGCGGGTTCCTCTCGTGGATGCGATGACCGGAGGCGCGCCGAGAGCCGGGCGCCAAGCAGCTGCAATCGTCACGGAGACACGGGCGCGCTTTACGCACCACGTCTACCGGGCAGTCGCCGCCGAGTTCGCATGGATCTGGAAGATCAACTCAGGCTGGATCCACTCGCTGTCCGGCCGCTCGGAGGCGAATCTGCCTCCGGCGCGGCGCTCACCTTGAACCGCGGAGAAGAGTCATGCAGAACGACATGCTGATCGCGCTCGCCGAGTCCTCGCTCCGGACACCGCGCGAGCTGCGGGCAGAGCGGCCCGAACTTTACGCCGCCCTGCTCGTCTCGGTTTGCGAACAGGTCAAGGAGACGCTCGGCCGCGTGCTCGTTGACGCCCCGGCCGAGGTCGCCCGCGCGCTGGCCGCCTTGGAGCTCGATCTCGGTGACGACGTCGAGGCGCTCGAGGCCATCTTGGCCGCGCTCGAAGGGGCGAAGCTCGACGAGCCGACGCGCGCTGCCGCACTGGATCACGTCCGGACCGTGCTGGAGCGGCGTCCACTGAGGAACCCGCTCGCCGCCGACATACCGGTCGGTCGGCAGCCGTCGCTCCGACCGTACCTGAGGACCGCGGCGCTGCGCGGGCTCGCCCAAGCCGCCGGGGTGTCGGCCGCGGCCGCCGAGAAGGTCGCCGCAGTCGGCGACCCCGTCGCGCTCACCGACGAGCGCCTGCACGACCTTCAGCGCACAGGTGTGTTGAAGCCGGCCGAGGCCCGGAAGCTCGGGTTGCTAGGCAACCTCTACAGCCTTCTCGACGATGACGTCGCACTCGCACGGACGACTCATGCCGCGCGGCTCGCACGCTTGCCACACGGCGCCGTCGCGAGCGTCCGCGACCTCGCCGCGCTCAGGGTCGCCGACTGGCAGCGGCTGATCGAGCGGAGCGGCTCGATCCCGCCGAACGGCCAGAGCGCAGCCGAGTACGCGCGGACGCTGGTGTCGCGCGTCGCGCAGCTCTCGCCGACCGACGCGCTGCTCGCGCGTCTGGCGCCGCCTGACCCGAAGGCCTTGGGCACGCTGCTCGGGCGCGGGGGCGCCCGGCTGACGGCCTTCGTCCAGAGCTATCCGGGGATGGGGCTCGAGCAGATCGTGGCCGATCCGAAGCTCGCGGCGGCTAAGAAGGCAGAGCGGATCGCCGCGCGCGTCGGGGCGCTCACGCGACTCAGCGAGCTCAATCCGAACGTCGAGCTGCTGGCGCTCGACTACGGCGCGGGCAGCTCCGACGTCGCGGAGTTGAAGCGGACCGGGATCGCGGCCGGTGATCTCGCGGCGGCGCTCGGGACGCTCAAGGCGTACCAGCGCGCGTGGTCGATCACCGACGAGCTCGAGGCCGCCGTGTCCCTCGTCTCGAGCGGCTACACGTCCTCGGTCGCGGTGGCGCGCGAGACGCCTGAGCGGCTCTCGTCCGCCACGGGGCTCACGCTGGACGCGGCGTCGAGTTGCCGCGAGCGGGCGCGAGAGATCGCGGCCGGAGTGTCGGCTGCGCTCGGCGGGGTGATCGACGTCAGCAAGGGCGGTTTCAGCCTCATCGGCGCCAACAACGTGCCTGTCGACGTCCATGACTACCTGGCGCAGATTGAGGGGTACTCCGAACTCTTCGGGAGCCAGGCCTACTGCGACTGCGAGGAGTGCCGGTCCGTGCTCGGGCCGGCGGCGTACTTCGTCGACCTGATGTCGTTCGTCGACGAGCACGTCACGAAGGTCGTCTTCACAGCGCAGGTCTCCGACGTGCTGGCGCTCCCGACCCGCCGGCCCGACCTGTGGACGGTGCCGCTCACCTGCGCGAACACGACCGGCCTCGTCCCAACGCTCACGATCATCGACGAGATCCTCGAGAACTACATCGCGCGGCAGGCCGGCTTCGCGGGCGACTTCTCGGATCGGCATGCGGTGGAGGCGGTCGTCTACGACCAGGTGCTGAGCGGTGCCTTGGTGTCGCTCGCCCTTCCGTTCGACCTGCCCCAGGTTCGCATCGACACGTATCTCGGCCACTTCGACCGCACGCGCGCCGATCTCGCGGCGGTCGTGGGCGCGGACGATGACACGTTGGCGGCCGGGCGCATCGGCATCTCCGCCACCGAGTTCGGGCTGATCACGCAGGCGAGCAGCTCGTACGCGTTCCTGCGGCAGATCTACCACCTACCCTTCCATCTCCTCCAGGGGCACGTCGTCGGCCCGCTCGACGCCCAGCTGCTGCTCCAGGCCATGGCCGTGAACCGCGCTCAGCTAGGCGATCTCGTGGGCAGCCGCTTCGTCCAGGCGGCGGGCGCCGTCGGGATCGACGCGGAGAAGACGGACGCCTCGAGCGTGCAGAACGACATCGAGCGCGTCTTCGGCCTGACGGCGAGCACGCTCGACCGCCTGCACCGCATGCGGAGGCTGTGGCGGCACCTGGCGTGGACGGTGCGCGAGCTCGATCTCGTCTTCACCCACCTGGGCGTGACGGCGCTCACGGACACCGAGCTCGTCTCCCTCGGCCAATTCCTCGCCCTCCAGCGGCGCCTGGGCGCGTCGGTCCTCGACACGTGCGCGCTCACCGGACTCCTGCCGCAGCAGCCCGTGGACGACGACCCGTCGCTGTTCGACCGCCTGTTCAACGCGGCACCGTTCGTCGCGCAGGACGGGACATATCCGAAGGACACCACGATCTTCGTGCATCCGGCGCTGCGGTCGGCACCGGCGCCTGGCGGCGACGACCCGAACCAGCTCCGCCTCCAGGCAGGCCTGGGGGTGACGGACGAGACGCTCGTTGCGCTCCTGCGCGTGCTCGCCACGCCGCTCGGCTTCAACCTGACGGGCCCGGACGACCAGCGCGGCTTCGCGCTGACGGTCGCCAACCTGTCGCTGCTCTATCGCCACGCACGGCTCGCCGAGCTGCTCGATCTGAGCGTGCAGGACCTCTTCCGCCTGATCGGCACCGTCACCGATCTTCCTGCAGGCTGCGTCGGGGACCAGGCGGATCTCGCTGCACTGCTCGAGGCGCGCGACTGGTGGCGGCGGAGCGGCTGGTCACTCGACGACATCGCGGTCATCGAGCGCCGGCCGCCGCTCGACCCGCGCCCGTATCCGGACCCGGCCACAGTCGTGAAGACGCTTCTCGCCCAGCTCGAAAGCGAGCAGGCGATGACGTTCGTCGACACGGTGTTCGCGTTCCTGCCGGGGGTGACCGAGGACCAGTCGCGCGAGATCGTGCAACTGAACGACGCGCGGATCGTGTCGGCGCCGAGCGGCGCCGCGTACCGACTCGTGACCGGATTCGACCTGACGGCACCGCTGAACATCCCCGTGGGCCTGACCGCGAACGAGCAGACGGTGCGCGACGTGCTCGCGACGTACCACCCGAGCCGCGTGCTGCCATCGCGGCTTGCAGGCGCCCTCGGCCTCGACGTCGACTCGGTGCAGGCGCTGCTGGAGCTCCTCCAGGCCGCCATCGGCTCCGGGCCGGTCGCAGCCGCGCTCTACGGCGAGCAGGTCCCGGATCCGCTCATCGCGCTCGTCGCCGACCTCGTGCCGCTCCACGTGCTCTTCCACGACGCGGCCTTCGACGCCGGCGCGATCGACTTCGTGCGAGCGAACGCCGCCGCCCTTCCCCTCACGGATCCGCGTGCGATCGACGTGAGCACGCTCCGGGGCGTCGCCGTCTACGCGGACTTCGCCGGTGCGCGCCGGAACGCGAGCGATCCCCCGACATACGCCGCCGCCGACGTCCAGGACGTGTTGGCCGCGTTCACCGGCGCAGGCAAGTTCGCTGCGGCGGATCCCAGGCAGCTCGCCACGGTTCTCGCGACCGACCCGGGCGTGCTCGCGACCGTCGACGCGGTCGTCGCCCTTCCGACGCCCGCCGCTCCTGCGCTCGCGTGGCTATCGGACGCGATCGCGCTGGCGCAGCAGCTCGGTGTCGGGGGCGACGTCCTCGGATCAACGCTCTCGACGACGTTTGCCACCGCGCAGGGCGCGGCCGACGCGCTGCTGGCCGCCGTGCGCGCGCGATACCCGCAGAACGAGTGGGACGCGAACGTGGAGCCGCTCGAGGACGTCGTGCGGACGGCGCGGCGGGATGCACTCGCCGACTACCTCATCCACTCCGTGTTCCCGCAGTTCACTCGTCTCGACGATCTCTACGACCACTTCCTGATCGACGTCAGGGTCTCCGGCTGCGCGCGCACGTCGCGGGTGGTCGCGGCCATCTCGAGCGTGCAGCTCTACGTCTACCGCGTGCTCATGAACCTCGAGCAGGACCGCCGCGAACCGGAGGACCTCGCGCACGTCCACGTCTCTCCGACGCTGATCCCGGCGGACGAATGGGCATGGCGCCGCAACTACCGGGTGTGGGAGGCGAACCGCAAGGTGTTCCTGTGGCCCGAGAACTACATGGAGCCCGACCTGCGCAACGACAAGACCCCGCTCTTCGAAGAGCTCGAGTCGACGCTGCTGCAACAGCCGATCGACGAGCAGAGCGTCCTCGACGCGTACTCGACCTACCTTCAGGGAGTCCAGGAGCTCGCATCGCTCGAGCACGCAGGCTCATTCCAGGAGATCGACGCCGTCCACCGGACGGACACGCTCCACATCATCGGCGTGACGTCGACGGATCCGCCCACGTTCTACTACCGCGCCGTCGAGGACGCGGTGTTCGGCGAGAGGATGGAGGGTCGTGGGACGGTATGGGGCCCGTGGCGCAAGATCGACGTCCAGATCGGCGCGCGCAAGGTCTCGGCGGTGGTGGCCGGGGGGCGTCTCCACCTCTTCTGGGTCGAGTATGTCACGAAGCCGCAGACGTCGTTCCAGAGCGGCAGCTCGACGTTCACTGGGTACCGCCACGACGTGTCGGTGAAGTACACGACGCTTCGCCTCGACGGCCGCTGGACGGCGCCTCAGGACCTCGCGCTGCGCGATGTACCGCCGATGCACGGTCAGCTGTTCGTGTGGGACCCGCTCAACCCGAGCGGCGTCCCGCTGTACGACCAGTCCGGCCTCGTGCATCACGAGCCGCACGATGACTACACGCTGCGCGGCTTTCCGTGGGAGCGCGTGTATCCCGTCGTGCCGTGGGAGGGCTCGCTCCTGCTCAGTGTCGCGGGCTTCACGGCGACAGGGATCGTCGATCTGTTCGGGCGGCGCATCGTTCCGAACCAGATAGGCGCGACTGCTGCCGGGGCGCCGGGTGCTCGCATGGTGTGGCTACGCGCCCTCCAGCCCGAGGAACCGCACGGGCGCTTGTCACCGCGAGCGATGTCCTCTCCTGGCACGTTTTCAGCGTCGATCAGCATCAACCCGCCTTCCCATCCGGTGCTCGTCGGCGCGGCAACGCTCTCAGGGATGGCGAGCGGAGGCTTCAACTCTGGCGACAACGTGTGGAACCCCATAAATAGGCTGTACGTGCAGCTGAATGGCGGCGCGCAGATCGACGCCGTGGTGCTCCCCCAGCTTCCATCCTCAGGCGAGCACCCGTGGCTCGTCAAAGTTAACTTCCCCACCGCGCAATGGTATGTGGTAACGGCGACCGTAGAGGCCGAAAATGAACCAAAGCGAGATTCCCCCCCACTCAGGGTACACGTTGGCGAGCAACCGCCAGGAGCGTCGATCAGCATCAACCCACCTCCCCTTCCGGTGCTCGTCGGCTCGGTCAGGCTCACAGGGGCGGCGAGCGGAGGCTGGAACTCTCACGCCAACGCGTGGTACCCCATAGAAAAGCTGTATGTGCAACTGGATGGCGGCGCGCAGATCGACGCCACGTGGGGCGGCGTTGACAGCTCAGGCAGGGTCGTGTGGACCGCTAATGTTAACTTCGCCAGGGTCACATCGTATGTGGTGACAGCGACCGTCAAGGCCGCCAATACGCAGCCGCCGCCATATGCGCATGCCGAAATCACGGTAGACGTTGGTGAGCAGACGGCCAGCGGCGTGTACCAGCATCCCGCATTCGCAGCGATGGACTACGACATCTGCTCGGAGTGGGCGGACGAGACCGCGTTGGCGCTACTGCCGCCGACGGTCCACCTGAGCCAATCGAAGGAGCAGGTCGAGGCGACGGACGACACTTCGCCGGTCCTGTACACCGACTACACCGTCCGTCTCGAGGTGATCAACGGCTCGTGCCAGGACGCATTCGTGATCACGACGAGCTCCCCGACGGACAACAAGATCGCGCAGAGCGCCTCCGGTGACCTGCTGCTCCTCCAGGCGACGGCTCGCCCGGCGCCGCGCTACCTCCTGCGCCGCGCCGGCACGACGCTCGGCACGCTGCTTCCGCGGATCCTCTTCACGAGCGGCGTCGACGGGCTGCTCCAGCTCGCCACGCAGGAACGGATCGGCGAGGGATCGCCCGGCTCCGTCGGGCCCGGGCCCAACGCCGAGAACCGCGTCCTCACTGGGACGATCGACTTCACCGGCGCGTTCGGCGTCTACTTCCGCGAGATCTTCTTCCACATTCCGCTGCTGATCGCCAACCACCTGAACGCAGTCGGAAAGTACGAGGCAGCCGAGCGCTGGTACCGGTACCTGTTCGACCCTACGGCGGACGACCCGATCCCGGCCGGGGCGACGCCGCAGGAGCGGGCGGCGCTGCGCCGCGACCGCGTCTGGCGTTACCTCGAGTTCCGCGGCCTCACCGTTCCGAAGCTCCGCGAAGTCCTGACCGATCCCGCTGCGCTCGCGGCGTACAAGACCGACCCCTTCAACCCGTTCGCGATCGCCAGGCTGCGGCTGACGGCGTTCCAGAAGTGGGTCGTGACGAAGTACGTCGACAACCTGCTCGACTGGGGCGACAGCCTCTTCACCGAGTTCACCACGGAGTCGATCGACGAGGCGACGATGCTGTACGCGCTCGCAGAGGCGATTCTGGGCGATCGCCCCGCGGACCTCGGCGAGTGCGGCGAGGACCCCTCGATCCTGACCTACCAGACCATCGCCCCGGCGCTCGGCTCGGCGACCGACTTCCTGATCGAGCTCGAGACGCTCTCGATCGGGCAGCGGATGGCGGCGTCCGAGAAGGCTAAGCGCATCGACACGACCGGGCTGGCCGTCTCACCGGTTGCGCTCTCAGCGGCGAGGGCGGACGTGCGCGTGGCGAGCGCCGGGCCTGCCCCGCGTCCGATCCGCGCGTTCGACTGGACACGGACGCGCACCTCCTCGTGGAAGGACTCGTCCGGCGGGATCCCGCCGTACCCGGGACAGAACGGCGGCGGGTCCGGCCCAACGCCGACTCCTCAGCCCGCGGACACCGGCGTGCCGCGCTCGGCCGCGCTCGTCGAGAGCCGGGACTATGGCTTCGAGGAAGGGCGCGGGGTGTCCGTGGCAATCGGGCAGGGGCGGGACCTCGGGCAGCAGATCGTGCCGGCCTTCTGCGTCCCGCGGAACGCGGACCTGCTTGCTTACTGGGATCGCGTGGAGGACCGCCTCTACAAGATCCGCAACTGCATGGACATCACCGGTGCGCTGCGTCGGCCCGCGCTGTTCGCCCCCGAAATCGATCCGCGCCTGCTCGTGCGGGCGCGCGCGGAGGGGCTCTCGCTCGAAGACGTGCTCGGGGCCACCACGGGGAACCTGCCTCCCTACCGCTTCTCCTACCTGATTGAGCGGGCGAAGGCGTTCGCGGCGACTGTGCAGTCGTTCGGCGGCGGGCTGCTCGCAGCCTTCGAGAAGAAGGACGTCGAGGAACTCAACCGCCTGCGGGTCGTCCAGCAGCAGAACCTCCTCCGCTTGACGACGCGGCTGCGCGAATGGGAGATCGCGACCGCGGGCGAAGCCGTGACGACGCTCGAACGCCAGCAGGCGGCCGCCCAGTACCGGCACGACTACTTCCAGAGCCTGGTCGACACCGGCCTCAGCCCGATGGAGCTCACTCAGTCGGTTTCCCGGACGCAGGCCTCCCGTTACGAGGCCGACGCCGGGCGACTCGACGTCATGTCCGGGATCATGAGCCTGGTCGCGCAGATCGGCGCCCCGACGGCGATGAAGTATGGCGGCGTCGAGCTCGGTCATTCCGCCAGCTCGTTCTCGGACGTGCTCCGGTCGGCCTCGGGCGTCGAAGAGGCGATCGCCGCGGCCACAGGCCTCCAGGCGAGCTTCGAGCGGCGCACGCAGGGCTGGGCGCACCAGGTCGCGCTCGCGCAGCACGACCTCGATGTCCTGGCGCCGCAGCTCACGGCCGCGCAGCTCCGTCTCCAGATGGCGCAGCGCTCCCGCGACATCCACCAGACGACGATGGATCAGCTCGACGAGCTGTCGGCGTTCTACGACGGCAAGTTCACCGCCCTCGGGCTCTACACGTGGCTCTCCTCGACACTCCAGCGCGTGCACCGGGAGGCCTACAACAGCGCGTTCGCGATGGCCCGGCTGGCGGAGCAGGCATACCGGTTCGAGCGAGGGGACGACACCACCGAACTGTTGTCCGGCTCCTACTGGGACGCCGGACACGCCGGCCTGCTCGCTGGCGATACGCTGCTGACCGATCTCCAGGACATGGAGCGACGCTTCCTGGAGACGAACTACCGCAACTTCGAGATTGACCAGTCGTTTTCGCTCACGCAGATCGCGCCGTCCGCCCTCGTCGACCTGCGCGAGACCGGCACGTGCACGTTCGCCGTGCCGGAGTCCTTCTTCGACCTCTTCTACCCAGGCCAGTACCGGCGGCGGATCAAGGCGGTACGGGTGACGATCCCGGCAGTAACGGGGCCGTATACGAATGTCAGCGCCACCCTGACGCTGCTCGGCAGCAAGATCCGCAGGGATCCCGACCCGACCCCGGCTGCGCTCGTCGACGTCCCGCTGAACCGCAGCATCTCGATCGCCACGAGCACCGCACAGCAGGACGCGGGAGTCTTCGAACTCAACTTCCGCGACGAGCGCTACATGCCGTTCGAGGGGGCGGGGGCGGTCAGCAGCTGGCGGCTCTCACTGCCGGCGACGTTCCGGCCGTTCGACTACTCGACAATCAACGACGTGATCCTGCACTCCACGTACACGGCCGACGGGGACGATCTCCTGCGCCAGACGGTCGAGAGCACGAACGCCGAGACCGAAGGCGCGCTCAGCGCGTACTTCAAGAACAACTCGCTCGTCCGGGTCTTCAGCTTCAGGAGCGACTTCTCTCCCGTCTTCCAGCGACTGCTCCACCAGCCGGCTGCGACCGACGTCCAGTTCCAGATCGGCCAGGAGCAGCTGCCGCTGTTCCTCCAGGGCATGCCGCTGAAGTCGGTGAGCGCGACCCTTGCCGTGGCCCCGACGGGCCATGCGGCCGTCGGGAACTTCGCGCTGGCGGTCGACGGGACGTCGATCGAAGGCTTCGCTTCGGATGGGACCCTAGGCAACCTGCCTCACACGGACGCCACGGGTGTGTTCGTGCCGAGCTTCCTCGGCGGGCACACGATCCGCGTCGCGCGCTCAGGCGACCTCGGCGTCGCCAATCCGGTGCCGGGCGACGTGTCCGCGCTCGACGATGCGAAGGTCGAGGACATCATCCTGCGCGTGGAGTACCGAACCGCATGAGCCGCGGGGGAAGCCATCACCAGGTGCACTGCGCCGTTCGACGAGGTCTTTCGCAGCGAAGGCATCAGGGTGATCCACGCACCTGGCTCGGCCGGTACATCGGGATACTTTCGGCCGAACCGCAATAACCGATCAACCGCAGTTGTGCCCGAGCGTCCCGTCTCGAGGGACTGGTACACCAGATGACGTGTCTCCTCACATCGCCGTCCCTATCGCCTCCGCCGGCCCGCTCGCTGGTGTGATCTCCGTCGTTGGTCTGCTCGCCGTGGTCGCGTGGGTCACTTGGCCCGGGAGTGTCCGAGGAGGCGGCCCAGGGCTTCGGCCATTGCAGGGCCGGGACAGCCGCGTCTCTCGACTGATCGAGGTTCTACTGGTGACCAGGTCGACGCGATTCGCAAGCCCGGTTCAGTACCGAGGAAGTCTAGGTCGCTTGCCCTCCGGAGGAGGGTCTTCCATTTCGGCGAAGGCTCGGCCAAGGGAGGGTCGGTTGGCGTTGGTGGAGCCGATCCAGGCAGCGAGGGGGCTGTCGGGGCGGCTGCCGTAGCGTGCTTCTGCACGATCGGCCTCGGCCTGGCTCCACCGGAAGCGCACATGAGGCGCGGGATAGGTCTGCAGCCAGCCTAGCCCTAGATCGTGAAGGAGTATCCGGGGGCCGCGGAAGCTGGCGGCGTGGCCGAGAAAGCGGATGACGTGCTCGACGTAGTACTCGATCGCCGGTGTGGCCGCAGCCAGTCCCGCGTCGTCGAATGAGTGGCGCTGGATGTAGTCGTAGTTTCGGATCATGTGATCTATGTCGCCCCACAGCGCCGGGTGGCGGGCGGTCCAGCGGGAGAGTGGCAGATCGAGCAGTTGCCTTGCACGGGCAACGGTGAAGTCGGGCCAGGCCGCAAAGCCGGCTGGCTGGTGGTTCGCGGCGATGTGCTGCAGGTTGTGCGCTGCCTCGTACGAAGCCTCGACAACCAGACGTCGGAATTCCCTCCAGCTCGAGACGAAGCTGGCGAGTGCGATGACCACGGCAGCCACACCAGCAGCAGCAGCGGCGACGCCCACCCAGTCAGCGATGCCGATCCCTACCATCGACGGGATCATCGACCGCCTAATCTATAATCTAGCGTCACAGCAGTCGATCAGTGGTGGGGGCAGGCCGCTTAGCTGATCAGCTGGTCTGCGACCTCGATCCCTCCAGCGGTGAGGAACATCAGAACGGCTACGCATAGGGCCGCGACCGGCGGTGACAGCGCGCCCAGGGCTTGGAACACTCCCCCGAGGCCCGCCAGCAGTTCTTTCAAAAAGCCGGTGGCTTCGCTGAGGCTCTTCGTTGCTTGTGAGTGGACCTCGGCCGCTCTGATCACAGCGTCATGCGTCATCGGGACGGCTGGATCCTCAGCGGCGAGTGCGGCTTGCACCTGACGGCTCGTCGCCTGCACGAGCTCACCCGCGACCGTGAGCTGCTGGAGAGCGAGGTTCGCCGTCTTTTTCGCAGCGCTGGGAATGGCTTGGCGCATGGCCCAGTAGGCGAAGCCGATTGTGAGGTAGCCACCGACGGCTACGATAATTGCTAGTGCAAGCATGCGAGGCCCCTTTCTATGGTTGAGCCAGTAATCGTGATCGTACTGATAGCCGAACACGTGCGGGTTGCCACCCGTGCGGGTGCAGGCCATCGTCAGACCAACACGTCTGGCCTCGACCATCTCGTAGGGCTCCGCGTGATTGGTTAAGCGACAGCTATCGTCCGCCCTGCCATCAGCGTGGGTATGCCGATGCGGTAGGTCGGCCGGATTGTGCTCACTTCCAGTGAAGCGTGCCGAGTACGGTAGCGAGGGCGGGCCGGTAGTCGTCGTGGCGTTGCGGGTCGCTCTCGAGCTGCATCATGAATACCTGGTTCGCGTGGAACAGGAGTACCTCCGTGATCGCACTCGGAACGGTGTGGAATGGTCTGATCTGGAGCGTTCCCTGGACCTGAAACGTGTAGCTGTAGGCGCCATCTACGGACAGCAAACGCTCGGGGTCGACAACGGTCGCGCGGAGTGACCGACCGCGGACCTCCGCCATCCCGTACGCCGTGTCGAGGAATTCCTCCCCATTCGCACCGTCCGTCATCCGGAAGCACCGAATGACGCCGCGCGAGCCAAGATCATCCGGCATACCGGTGACCTGGTGGCGTCGGAGCACGAGCACCGCTGGCGAGCCCTCGATTGGCGGCTCTTTCGGCGTGGTCTCGAACCATCCGGCCGGGTAGCGGATAGCTCGACGGTCCTGTTGGCCTTGTCATAGACCGCGGTGACCTGGAAGGCCCCTCGCAGATGACAGCGAGTTCGATTGGGTCGGCGGCGGCGAGTGCGGGGCGCAGGTCTGGGATGCCTTCGAGCATCTTGAGGTTCTTCTCGGGACGGACACCGGCCGGGCGGCGTGCCTTGAGGCGGGCGGTTGCGTCCTGTGCGACGGCGTGGTGGCGGGTTAGGTTAGCCGTCGCTTGTGAGAGCGAGCACCAGCTGGGAGACCTCGTACCGGTCACCGGGATTGCACCGGGCGAAGCGCCGCTCGGTGGCATCGAGCGCGGTGAGGAACGCGTAGCGCTCGCGGACGTTGCGGAGCCATGCCTCCGGCTCGACGGGCCGTGTCAGGAGTCCGATGTCCTCCGGCGGCAGCGATTTCGCGTCCACGTCCGCGATGATCTCCGAGGGATCGAAGGGGCGCTCGCCGAGGCCATCATCAACGACGTCATGCCAGACCTTCAGGACGACCAGCCTGCGGATCTGCGGCTCGTCCAGAGCGCCGCGACCGAAGAGGTCGAGGTCATAGAGGTCCCTCAGCTTTCGCCGCCGGCGCCATGCTGCGAGCTTCTCGGCGAGCGACTCCTCCAGTGCCGGCGCTGGAATCGCCGGAGGTTTGAACTCGTAGCCGGCGTGCACGGGGAGAGCGATCGGCGTGGAGGACTCGGTGGGCAGCCACAGCTTCCGGGGTGATATCTCGACGCGGGCGGGGATGGCTGGGTGGCCGAGCGGCGTGTCGACGATCAGCTTCGCGCGCGTGGCCTCGCGCTCCTCGAGGCTGAACCGGACGTCGAACAGCTCGGCGCCGTCGAGCGTGTCGAGGAGGAACTCCGCGGTCTCCAGATCCGGTGTGGTGAAGTCCAGGTCCGTGGAGAAGCGGCCCGCGTTGCCGGCGCGCAGCTTGCGTAGCGAGGTGCCGCCCTTGAGGACGATGCCGAGCTCGAATGCGCCCTGGTCGTGGAGGTACTTGAGCGCGTAGTCCTGGGCGACGTCGAGCAAAGCGGGATCGCGCATGCCGCTGCGACCCTGGAAGTGGCGCGCGAGATAGCCCTGCGTGATCATCGCCGTGGGAGCAGCGAGTTGTAGACGTGCCAGCGCCTGCTCCACTGGGCGCGGCGATCGCGAGGCCCCAGGAACGTGACGGGAAGCCTGGACGGCAGCAGTGCTTCGATCTCCTCGGCGGTGTCGTTGCGGCCTGCCCACTCGGCGAGGTAGCCGAGCCGTGCGAGGGTGGAGATGCGCCGCCCTCCTGCCTCTCGCAACAGGTCCTCTGCGGCGGCGGCGCGGAATGTGCCCGGGAGCCAGTCGTCAGCATTGCCCCAATTGCCCTGGGCCGCAGGACGCTCGGCGGCAGCGACGAGGATGGTTGCCTCCATCCACACGGGCAATTCCCGCACGGTCTTCGTCGGCACGCGCCAGTCGAAGGTCACCGCGCGGACGCCCAGTGATCGCGGCGGGCGCCAGCCCCGACGGTGCGCGAGCACTGGGCGGTCCGGTTGGTGGGACGAGTGGCCGAGCTCCCAGATAGCCGACTCGAATGCCACCGCAACGGGAACGTCAGGATCGTGCGCGAGCAGCGCGCGCAACTCGATCCACGGGTCACCCGCCCTGTACCGGCCGGCTCGGGCGGCCGGCGCGAACTCCCAGGCGCCCCGCTTGCGCAGGGGAAGAAGCCAGCCGAGGCGGACCAAGCGCTCGGCCGCCGCCTCGGGCCGCAGAGACACTTGCGTGTGCGCCAGGATCTCCGTCAGGAGCGATCGGGTGACCACCGCTGGCTGGCGCAGCTCCAGCTCCTCGACCACGGGTGCGAGGCGAGCCGGCACTGGTCGTGATGTTTGCATCTGTGCGCACATAGCGACACAATGCTACGCCATAGGCGTCTGGATGCAAACATGCACGGGCAGTTGCGCCGGTTACGGTTCAGGGCAACTGGCGAAGCTCCACGAACCGATAGGCAAGGCTGGCCGGCGCACGATGGGAGGGGATATCCGTCTGCATCCCGCCCCCGCTATGCGAAGAAGCCAACCGCGGCGCCGCATGCGCCGGGCGGACCAATCGTCGATTGCGGCCAGCGTCGCCTGCGCCTCTCTAGCCCTCGGAGTCCTCGGTCACGATCTCGATCGCCGACTCGGCGCCGATGTAGGGGGCGAGGACCACGTAGGAGAGGTAGTCGGAGAGGGCCGGCAGGACCTGGATCCGTCCGCCGGCGACCTGGCAGCGGATCGTGTGCAGGAAGGCACCGGCGATCCCCTCGACGGCGAGAGCGCTCTGGGGCTTGCTCGGCGCGCCCTCGGTGAGCAGCGTGGCCACGGCGTCGGCGAGCTCGAGGTTCTGCTCCACGGCCCTGGGCCCGGCGAAGAAGGCCTGCTGGGCGATCGTGCGCGAGTACAGCGGGTGGGCGCCCAGGTAGTCCATCAGCCGAGCGACCACGCGGCGTACCGCACGCGGCCAGTCTCCCGACACGAGGTCTGGATCGGCCGTGAGCGTGAGGATCTCATCGGCGATCATGTCGTGCGCCGCCAGGTAGCACTCGTCCTTGCTGGCGAACATCTCGAGGAAGGCGTCGATCGAGACGCGCGCTTCGTCGGCGATCTGCGGCGCCGTGAGATCGCGGTAGTCGTGGGCTGCGGCGAGGCGCAGGGCGTTGCGCAGCAGTCGCTCGCGCTCGTCGCGCCCGACCGTCTCCTGTTCGCCCGGACGATGGGCGCTGGCGAGCGAGATCCCGCGCATGCGCTGTGCGATTCGTGCCGCCATCCGCTCGTCCATCTGGGCGGCGCTCGCGGTCTGGAACAGGAGCGTCCAGCGCAGCATCTCCTCGGAGAGCTTCACGTGCTCGCTCGCCTGATCGCCGCGACTGAGCACCGTGGACATCGCCCCGAGTAGGCCTCCCGTTATGCCCCTGACGATCGGCGCTGGCAGCGGGCTCGCGCCGCGAGACTCGGCGAAGCCGCGGGCGAGCATCTGCTCGCAGGCGGCGGTCGCGCGACGCAGGCGCAGGCTGCCGGCCGCGCCCGCGGTCTGCGCCTCGACGAGCACCAGCATGCTCGCCTTGGGGTTCTCGGAGGCGTCTGCGGCGAGCCGCCGGAAGGCGGCCCGCAGGCGCTCTTCGAGGCCTCCGTCGGCCGCCATGTAGGCGTTGCGCAGGTGCTTGATTTCGCGCCCGGCGATCACGTCGAAGGTGGCCAGGAAGCACTCTTCCTTGTTGGCGAACTGCTCGTAGAAGGAGCGACGCGAGACGCCGGCCATCCCGATCACCTGCTTGACGCTCGTGCGCTCGTATCCGTTGAGGGAGACCGCCTCGACCATCGCGCCGTAGATGCGCGCTCGCTGGTGCTGGATCACCTCGTTGCGGGCGAGGCGGTGCGGGCCGTGCGGCAGGCGCTTGTAGATCGGAGCTATGCGCGCAGGTCCCTGGCCCGTCTTTGCGCACTTGGCTGACTGCGACAACATCCCTCTACCTCCCGATGCCATTCGACCTCCCCGAACCTATCTTTCGAGCCAGACGACTGCTGTCATGAAATCCGGCCGCACGGTGATCATCTCATGTCAGAGGTGCTTTGTCTACATGGGACCGTCCAACATGCGGACTGAGTCGGGGCGGAGGGATGGCGGGCGGGCGTCTCGCCGACGGATGCTCCGGGGAGGAGCGGGCGCTCAGTGCAGGACGATCTTCAGCACGATGATGCCCGTGCCCATGGTCATGCCCACGGCGACCTCGAGCACGAGCTCACCCGGCGTGGCGCGCGAGCGGATACCGGCGACGAGCTCGAAGACCACGAGGCTTGCGACGGCGCTCCACAGCGCGGCGTTCACGGCGGTTTCCTGCGCGGCGCCGCTCGCCCACGCGAGCACGAGCGCCAGCAGCGGGATGGAGGCGCCTCGTATGAGCGCCCAGTCGTGGCCGAGCGCGCGCAGGAGCACGCCGGCGGTGAGGGGCTCGGCGCCGCTCAGTCGCTCACCGAGCACGCTCGCGTACGCGTGCGCGAGCCAGTAGAGCGCGGCCGCGACCGCCGCCGAGAGGAGCGTGTCGAGATGGGTCTCGTGGCGTCCGCTCTCAGCCGCCAGCAGCGCCCCGATCACCATCACCCCATAGACCACGCCCGAGGGGTTCTCGGCGGGCACGAGCCAGTCGGCGGCGCGGCGCAACAACGGCCAGCGGACGGCCGCGGGGGCGTGCTCGACGGGGGGCGGGGGAGGCGGCGAGTCGATCGCCGGATTATCGCCCCCGCCTCAGCGGATCAGAACGGGCGCGCTGTAGGCGGAGACGTGTGCCCCGTCGGAGATCCTGACCAGGGCCTGGTAGAGGCCGCGGTGGACATGCACGACCCGGCTGAAGCGAGACACCGAGGCGGTGCCCGCTTTGACGATGGTCCCGCCGACGTTGGCCGAGCGGTGCCGGGGCTCGAGCAGCTGGAAGCCGACGAGCGCGCCGACCTCGGCGGGGGCGACCGTGCCGTAGAGGTGGGCATAGCCGCGGCGGGCGGTGGCGCGGGCGTGCAGGGAGACGCGCACGGCCACGCCCTCGATCACGACGGGGCTCGAGACGGTGGGATTGCCCACCGTGACCACGCGGACCTGGGCGTTCTGGAGCAGGCCCACGAAGGGGAAGGAGAAGCCGCCCGCCGAGTTGGTCAGCTCGACGTTGCCGACCTGCTGAAAGCCGCCCAGGTAGGGGAAGGGGTTGGCCTGGAGCATGACCTGGTGGTTCGCCGAGCCGGTTCCCGACAGCGTGCCCTCGATCACGAACGGGTTGCCGAAGAGGACCGGGTTGGGGATCCCCACGATCGCCACCGACAGCGGAACCTTCAGCGTCGTGAAGGTGCGATCGGCGCCCACGGCCGCGCCGGCTGAGCTGAGGGCCACGACGCGGTAGTGGTAGGTGCTCAGCGGCGTGAGCCCGGCCACGGCCTGGCTCACGGCGACCGAGCCGCTGCCGCTGCCAACGGGGGAGAGCGGGCTCTGCGTGCCGTATTTGCGGGTGGTGCCGTACTCGAACATGAAGTTGGTGGCCTGCCCGTGCGGGTTCACGTGCCCGCGCAGGACCGCCGAGGAGTAGGCGACGCTCGAGGCCGCCGCGGTGCTCGCGCTCGGGGCCGGGGCGGCCTCGGCCGTGGGGCTGCAGACGCCGACCGCGAGCATCGCGAGCAGCGCAGATCCAGCCTTGCGCGCCCTGGCGGCGCGTCGTGGTCCAAGTCGCATGGGGGTCTAGCCTACCCCCAACGAGCGGGTGCAAACCGGCGATCGGTGATCAGGGTGCCTCGTCGAGGGCTTCGAGCAGGCGAACGGGCTTCGGGCGTCGAGCGACCGTGGCCAGGCCCGCGCGAAGCTCGTAGGCGACGGCGTTCCAGCTCAATGCGAGCTCCAGGCGCTCGGACATCGGGCGTCTGCGGGCGGCGAGGACCGCGTCGATGCTCGCGAGCGGGTCGCGCACGGCGTCGGTGTGCGGCTGGGGTGTCGCGCGCGGTGATCCGTCTGAGGTTTTCACCCGAATCAGCGTACCGGGCGCCCGGCTGAACGGTCCGCAAGAACCGCTGCATCAGCACGTTGTTCTGGCATGACAACGGTGGGTGTCATCGGGCTGGGCTATGTGGGTCTGCCGCTGGCGGTGGCCTTTGCGCAGGAGGGTTGCGAGGTGGTCGCGGTGGACGTGGACTCGCGCAAGGTCGAGGCGGTGTCCGCGGGAAGCTCATATATCGAGGACGTCTCGGACGATGAGTTGGGCGCGGTTGCCGAGCGGATCCACGCGACGACTCGTTATTCGCGTCTTGCACGCGCGGACGCTGTGCTGATCTGTGTGCCGACGCCGCTCACGCGCAATCGCGAGCCGGAGCTCGGCCCGTTGATCGACTCGACGCGTGCGCTGGCGGAGGTGCTGCAGGCCGGTCAGCTGGTGGTGCTCGAGTCCACCACCTATCCGGGTACGACGCGTGAGCGGGTGGCGCCGCTGCTGGAGGAGTCGGGGCTGGCGGCCGGCAGGGACTTTCACCTGGCGTTCTCCCCCGAGCGCGTCGACCCGGGTCGCACCGACTTCACGCTTCGCACCACGCCCAAGGTGGTCGGTGGATTGACCGAGGCCTGCACGGCGCGCGCGGAGTCGCTCTACGGACTGGTGTGCGATGAGGTGGTCCGAGTCTCGACTCCCGAGGCGGCGGAGCTGACGAAGCTCTTGGAGAACATCTTCCGGTCGGTGAACATCGCGCTGGTGAACGAGCTCGCGATGCTCACGGACCGTATGGGCATCGATATCTGGGAGGTCGTGGATGCGGCGGCGACGAAGCCGTATGGGTTCATGCGCTTCGAGCCGGGGCCGGGGATGGGCGGTCATTGCCTGCCGGTGGACCCGTTCTACTTGAGTTGGCGTGCGCGGGAGTTCGACATGGCCACGGAGTTCATCGAGCTGGCGGGCAAGGTCAACCAGCAGATGCCCTATCACTGCGTGGCCAAGGCTCAGCGGGCGCTCAACGACCGGGGGCTGTCGGTCAAAGGCGCCCGCATCGCGGTGCTCGGTGTCAGCTACAAGCCGGGCGTCGGAGATATCCGGGAGTCGCCGGCGTTGAAGATCATCTCCCTCCTGCGCAAGGCGGGAGCGGAGGTTCTCTACCACGATCCCCACGTGCCGAGCCTGGCGGAGTTCTCGCTCGCGAGCGTGCCGCTCGAGCAGGCTCTTGCGGAGGCCGATCTCACGGTGATCGTCACGGCTCACCCGAGCGTCGACCACGAGCTTGTCGCCAACCGATCGCGCTTGCTGCTCGATCTGCGCGGAGTCACGCGTACATCATCGAGCGCCGACGTGGTGCGGCTCTAACACAAGCGCTTGGAAGCGCAAGATCGCCTCAGCCGTTAGTGGAGGGCATGCCGAGGCGGGGCACAGAGCGAATCGGGCTGATCGCAGGCGATGGGACGCGCGAGACGATCGCGGAGATCCTCGCCATCCTTGCGCGGGAGGAGTTCTCGCTCGCCTTCTTCGAGAGTGTCGAGACGATCGCGGACGCGGATGAGCTCTCGGGGCTCGCGGCGATCGTGTTGTGGCTCGAGGATGCGGTGGCGTCGATTCCAGGTCTCGTGGAAACGCTGACCAAGCGCTCCCAGCGCATACCGGTCGTGGTGGCCTGCGCGGACATCCAGCGATGGGAGGTCCGCGCGGCGCTCGCGGCCGGGGCGGTTGGCGTGATCGTCGAGGAGGACCTGGAGAGCGGCCTGGGCTCCTGCCTGCGCGCGGTGCGGGCCGGGCAGATCTGCGTTCCGCGTGGACACTGGCGCCAGGTCGAGCCGCCGGCGCTGTCGGCGCGCGAGAAGCAGGTGTTGGGCCTCGTGGTCGGCGGCTACATGAACAGCCAGATCGCCGAACGGCTGTTCCTGGCCGAGAGCACGGTCAAGAGCCACCTGTCCTCGGCGTTCGGCAAGCTCGGGGTGCGCTCGCGCAACGAGGCGGCGGAGCTGATCCTCGATCCCGAGCGCGGGCTTGGGCTGGGGATCCTTGGGCTCGAAGCCGAGCACGTCGAGACCGGTCCGGCGATCGCGGGATGAGCGCCATCGCGGCGCAGATCCCGCTGACGGTCATGGATCACGAGGATCCGGAGCTGTTCGAGGAGCTGGCCGCGGCGGTGCGGCGGGTGGCGTCCACGGGCGCGTTCACGGGCGGGGCCGCGGTGACGGATTTCGAGGCCGACTATGCGGCATGGTGTGAGGTGCCGCATGTGGTCGGCGTCTCCTCGGGAACGGAAGCGCTCGTGCTGGCGCTGCGGGCGCTTGAGATCGGCCCGGGCGACGAGGTGGTGGTCCCGGCCAACTCGTTCATCGCGAGCGCCGAGGCCGTGAGCCTCGTGGGCGCGCTTCCCCGCTTCGCGGACGTCGAGCTGGATACCCAGCTGATGAGCGCGGAGACGCTGCGGGCGGCGCTGACGCCGAGCGTGCGCTGCGTGATTCCCGTGCACCTGTTCGGGCGCACTGTGGAGATGGATCCGATCATGGAGCTGACGCGGGGGCACGGCATATCGGTGCTCGAGGACTGCTCGCAGGCCCATGGCGCTCGCTATCGCGGACGGCGCGTGGGGACGATCGGCGACGCCGGCACGTTCTCGTTCTACCCGGCCAAGAACCTCGGAGCGTGGGGTGACGCGGGCGCGGTCGTCACCGCCGACGAGCAGATCGCTGAGCGCGTGCGCCTGATGCGCTCGCACGGCGAGAGCCCCCGCTACCGGCACCGGATCGTCGGGACGACCGGCCGATTGGATGCGATCCAGGCGGCGGTCCTGCGCGTGAAGCTCGCGCACCTGGACGAGCGCAATCGGGCCAGGCGCCAGGTGGCGGAGCGTCTGCGGGAGGCGCTGGGCGAGGCGGCGAGCATGCAACTGCCCGCGCCCGTGGAACCCGATACCGATCACGTCTTTCACCAGTTCGTGGTGCGCACGGCGCGACGGGATGAGGTGAAGGAGCTCCTGGCCGCGCGGGGGATCGCCTCGGCGATCCACTACCCGATCCCAATCCACCGCTCGGAGGCCTATGAGGCACTCAGGGACGGCGAAGACGTGGCCCCTCGCGCCACGCGGCTGGCGGGGGAGATCCTCTCGCTCCCGATCTTTCCCACGATGAGCGAGGAGCAGATCGAGCGGGTGGGAGGAGCGCTGCGCGCAATCGCCGTGGGCGAGCCGAGGACGCCGCTGGCGAGGTGAGGCGACTTCCGGGGCGAGCGGAAGCCGGGGTGCGACCGCACCGTTGATGAAGGAGTACGCGCAAGACGCGTTCAGACACTTCAAGGATTGAGCGGGGGCGGCACAGGATGATCACGACGCCAATTGGAATTGCGGTCGTTGGCTACGGCTACTGGGGCCCGAACCTGGCGCGCAACATCTCAGAGCGCCCCGAGTTCCGTCTGATGGGCCTGTGCGAGCGCGACGCCGCCCGTGCCGTGGAGTTCTCACAGCGCTATCCCACATGTGCCGTGGAGCACGACTTCGACGAGCTGCTGCTGGACCCGCGGGTGCAGGCCGTCTCGATCGCGACCCCGCCTCGCACCCACTACGACCTCGCGCGGCGCGCCCTGGAAGCGGGCAAGCACGTGATGGTCGAGAAGCCGCTGGCCACGAGCGTGGCGGATGCCGAAGCGCTGATCGAGCTCGCGGCGAAGGTCGACCGCGTGCTGATGCCGGGGCACACCTTCGTGTACAGCCCGCCGGTGAACAAGGTGCGCGATCTGATCCGCTCCGGTGAGCTGGGCGACGTGTACTTCATCACCTCATCGCGGATGAACCTCGGCCTCTACCAATCAGACGGGGTCATCAGCGACCTGGCGCCGCACGACCTCTCGATCCTGCTCTACTGGCTCGGTCGCCCGGTCACTCATATCGCGGCGGCGGGGCAGAGCATCTTTCAGCACGGGGTACCGGAGACGGCCTTCCTCACCGTCACGTTCTCGGGTGGGACAACCGCCAACGTCCAGATCTCGTGGATGGCTCCCCGCAAGATGCGCGAGATGGTCGTGGTGGGCTCGAAACGGATGGTGCGCTACGAGGACACCTCCTCGGATGAGTCGGTGCGGATCTATGACCGGGGATTGGACGTCTCGACGGAGGCTCCGGCCACGTTTGGGGAGTATCAGCTGACCTATCGCAGCGGCGACATCGTGGTGCCTCGCATCGACGCGGGTGAGCCGCTCGGCCTCGAGCTCGCGGACTTCGCTCATGCGATCCGTACGGGCGAGGAGCCGCGCTCCAGCAGCGCGCTCGGTCTGGAAATCGTGCGGGCGCTGGAGGCGGCGCACTGCTCGATGGAGCGCGCGGGCGATCCGGTCGAGCTCGCCGAAGGTGCGCGTCCCACCTACGGCGAGCGCACCTCCGAGTCTGTCTCCGGTCTCGAGAGCACCGGCATCCCCAGCAGGGTGCCCGGTGGCTCGCGCGCACGCTTTCGCCGCGAGGTGGTCGTGCCTTCGAGCCTGTCGTCGTAGGACCTCCGCGCGGAGGTCCCGATCAGCCGGCGTCGGCCGGTAGCAGCGTGAAGGCATCGCTGTTGGACTGAGGCTTCAACGCGCGGAAATGGCGTTCGTCCAGGGTCGCGATGCGGGTGGTCTGGAGGTGTGCGGCCAGGGCGAGCAGCGACGCGTCGGTGAGGCCGAGGTCCATCGATCTGTGACGTTCGGCGAGGGCGATCGTCTCGTGCATCGCGGCCGGCCACCATTCGACGAGATAGGCGCCCTCGTCGAGGTCCTTGCGCAGGGCCCGGGCAGCGCTGGCGCCACCCTGCCTGAGGACGAGATGGTCGAGCTCGGCGGCGACCAGGGGGGTCGTGACCAGCTCCTGGCCCTGCGCTCCCATCCACTCCCGCGCCGGCTCGTGGTTGGCGTCGCCCCGGTCCATGAAGGCGAGCACCACCGAGGTGTCGAGGACGATCAAGTCTCTCCGAACCGGCTCTCCGCCAGGTAGCGGTCGACATTCGCGGAGAGGTCGCCGGGGCCGTCGAACACCCCACACGCCCGTGGCTTGATCCGCGGCGTCGAGGCGGCTGCCTCGGCGAGTGCCTGGCGAATGAGCGCAGCCTTCGTGGTGCCCTCCACGACGGCGCGGCGCCCGAGCGCCCGGTCCACCTCTGGGTCGAGGTAGATGCTGGTCTTCTTCATGGACGAAGCCTACCACCTACCACCTACCACCTACGAGGTGTTTCGCGGGTCACAGAGCCCACGCGGGTCTGTGCAGCCACCAGAGCTCGCTCACCCATCGTCGTACACGGCATTGGCCGCCTCGACGGTGCTCGACAGCTCGCTGGCGAGTGCGGGCAGGTCCGGTAGCGCTCCCTTCAGCTCCACGGGCGGAGTAGGGGTCAGCCTGACGTTGCAGGTGGTGTAGCGAGCAACGGCAACCGGGGCATCGACGCTCCGCAGTGCCCATTCGGTCACTGTTCTGCTGCGCCCGGGACAGAGCACCAGGCCAATCGAGGGCTCATCGCCCGGCTGGCGCTCCAGCTCGTCGACAGCTGTTAGATAGAAGCTCATCTTGCCGGCGCTGGGCGACGAGCTGGTGGTCGACCTGGGGGTGGGCGGTGAGGATCAGGGCGAGGTCGGCGTCGTCGAGCGGTCCCCGTATAGGGCTACACTCAGCTGATGGACGTTCGACCCTGGCCCGCATTGCCCGATGAGGATCGCTGGCTTACCGACACTATGGATCGCCGGCTCTGCGACAGTACGCAGAGCGCGGAGCAGTTGCGTTCGCGAGCGCATGAGTTGCGCGCCGAGGCGGAGCAAAGCGATGTATCGGGGATACGCAACGCAGCTTTGGCGCTCGCAGAGCGCTACGAGCAGACAGCAGCCGCCCGGCTGTCGGCCTGAGGGTCGGAGCCGCTAGCGTGCTCGGTTGACGAGGTCGAGCAGCTCGGCGGCAATCTGATTCTGTCTGGCGCGAAGCGCCGCGAGCGCCGGAACAAGCTTTGCGAACTCGACTTGCTGGCGGGTCCAGCAACTCTTGCTCAGCCCATTCGCGCTCCAGACCTCGCAATCGGCTGGTCAGCCCCGGCATCCGCTCGAACACCACGGCTGCCGATTCGCGCGGGTCTCCTACTTCGAACCGCTGCTGGAGGACCTCGGCGTCCCGTCACCGTTGGCAGAGGCGTGGTCATGAGGCGTCGGGTGTGAATCCGTTCAGGGCCCAAGCACGAATCGCGCCTTCTCGGCCCGGAGCATGTCATAAGGAGACATGACCTTAACACCGAGCGCTAGACACGCGTTTGGGATCTTTATCCTTTTCGACGAGTTCGCTGGGATCTCATGTGTGACAACAACGAATTGGTTGGCGTGCGCGTGGGCGACGAGAAAGTAGTCGGCAACTTGTAGAAACAAGTTCACAGCAGCCGGCTCGTAGGAGCCGCTGCCGGCCCAGACACTCACCGCCGTCAGACTGGGCACAATCGATTCGCCGGGCGGCAAGAAGAACGTGTCGCCTCGCGCTTGTGCCCACTGCGACAACTCGTCACCGCCCGCGATCAACTCGTCGTGGACCTTCTCGATGCTGAAGACCACGTCTTTGGAGTTCTCCTCGATGACCCAGTCCCAGAAGGCAGGGCAGAAATCGAAGCCGTAGTGGAGGTTCTTTGCTTGGATAAAGACGTTCGAGTCAAGGAGATATGCCATCACGCCACCCCGAGCCTGTGGGCAAGCTCTTCAAAGGTGGCGTGCTTTTTGAAGCCAAGCATCTGAAAGGCATCACGGTGGAGCGTCTGGCCTTCCAGCGTGCTCTCGATGAGCGCTCGGGCGAAACGCTTGCTGACTCGCACCGGCTGAGTCTTGTAAAAGTCGCCGCCTCCACCGGCGCGGCCCTCCATGAGCTCGAGAACCCGGTCACGCTCCCTGGCATAGGCGATCCGGTACTCCGGCTCCGTCAGCCGTCCAGCATCAAAGACGCGTCGGAGGGCAACCAGGGTGCTTACCTTGAACTTGCGAGCGAGGCGCTCCAACTCCCCGGTGAGCCGTGCCTCATCAACGTCCACGTCACCGAGGTCTGCCAGCGGCAACAGGAACTCCGCTGCCACCCGATTGCACCAGCGCTCGACCGGGTTCGGGGACATCGTGGCGAGATCGACGTCGGAAACCGCCGACTCGCCCAGCCAGAGGTGGGCAAGCTCATGAGCGAGCGTGAAGATTTGCGCGGCCTTTGTGTCGGCGCCGTTGACAAAGATCACCGGCGCCAGTTCGTCTGAGAGCGCAAACCCACGAAACTCCTGAGGGTCGAGCTTACGATGCGTATTGCTACCGACAATACCGTTGACCATGACTAGCACGCCATGTTCATCAGCCTCGTTGATCAGACGACGTGCAGCCTCGCTCCAAGTTGCTCCGCGGTCATCTGGCCCAAACGCAAGCACCGTGCGCATCTGACGGGCGGCCTCGCCGATGTCCACCTCGGTCGTGAGCGTCCCGACGAACGCAACAGGCGACTCGTGATGCAAGCGCGCATAGTCTCGATACCAATCCTGGCGCTGCTGGCATTGGTAGACGGTGTCGAGTAGGTCGGGGCTTGCTTGCCCGACCTCGGCTTCACCGATCGTGCGGAAGTCAGGAACCGGGAGACTCTCCTCGGGAGGGTCCGCCAAGAGCAGGTAGCCCACGGGCGTATATGTCGCGCGGGCGAACTGCTCCAGCTGCTTGAGCGTGGGCTGCTTCTCGCCAACTTCCCACGCATCCAACGCCGGAAACTTCGCGAGGAGCCTGTCGTGGGACACCTGGGATCGTCGTTGAGCCCAGGCGAGCATCGCGCCCCGAACCGGGACCCGAACGGTCATGGCTCCTCTCCACGCGCGACGCCGAGGCTCCTTACCAGGGCCATTGGGCCGCAACCACCGATCCAACAGTACATGGATCGATCATACGAGACGCCTGGGACTGCTCTACATCGAGCACGCCGTGGGAGGCCAGCGGTTGGTCGGCGATGTCCGGCTCCTTGGACCAGCTTGCGCAGCGCCAGGAGGTCGTGGCGAGGGAGCGAGAGCTGGCGAACGCGACGTAGCCGTCAGACGCTCGAGTGGCGCGTCGCCCCGCTACAGCCGCACGGCGCCGGTGACCCCGAGCGTGCGCGTGACCCCCGTTGCAGGTCGACGAGCAGGCGTGCGCGCTGGGCGAGGAGCTGGTGGTCGACCTGGGGGTGGGCGGTGAGGATCAGGGTGAGGTCGGCGTCCTCGAGCGCGTCGTCGAGGGAGACGCTCTGCAGGTCGTGGTCGCGCAGCGCGGGCACGTGCGGGTCGTGGTAGCGGAGCTCGGCGCCGAGGCCTTTCAAGAGGGTCAGGGTCTTCAGGGCGGGGGACTCGCGGATGTCGCCGACGCCGGGCTTGTAGCTGACGCCGAGGACGGCGATGCGGGCGCCTTTGATCGCCAGCCCCGCGTGGTTGAGCGTCCGCTGGACCTTGGCGAGGCAGTGGTAGGGCATCTGCTGGTTGACCTTGCCCGACAGCTCGACGAGCTCCAGCGACATGTCGAACTCGCGCGCGCCAGGAGAGGTAGAAGGGGTCGACGGGCAGGCAGTGTCCGCCCCGCGAGCTCGTTGACGAGCGCAATGTTGACCGAGCGCAAGAGTGCAAGTCTTGAGGGGGACGGCTCCGCCGTCCGGATGCGTGCGTGCGGGTGAGCCGTGGAGGGTGGCCGGTGCGGCTGCGGGCCGCGCCGGAACAGGCGCCCGGTCGGGGCTGGACGTCTCGGCGGTCGAGGCACCGGCGAGCCTCTGGACGCGCGGAAGTTCTCGGGTTGGGTAGTTCAGCAGCCGGTAGCTGCGCTCAGCGCGCGGCAGACTTCGTTCATCCGCTCCAGTCCGAGCATGGTGATGCGTTCGGTAAGGTGGCCCTTGCCGACTGTGTCGGTGTGGTCGAGGTTCAGCGCGCAGTCGCGTGGCATCCCGTCCACTGGACCGAGCTCGACCTCTGTGGGCAGGCCGCGGATGGTCGTGGTAGCGAACACGACGAAGATCTCATTCAGGTTGTTGATCGCCTGGTCTCGGGTCAGGAGGAGGGCGGGCCGGCGTCCCCAGTCTGGGTGCTCGGCCCAGTAGACCTCGCCGCGGCTCACCAAGGCTCGTGTCCCGCCGCACGCTCCTCCTCGGCGAGCCGGTGCATCGTTTCGCCGAACGTGACCTCGTGTAGCTTGGAGAGGTCGCCCCACTCGTCTACCGTCACCCCCGGCTCGGCCATGGCCGCCCCTCGCGAGGCGATGAAATCGAGCACTGGCTCGATCTCGGACTCGGGCAGCTCGTCCAACAGCTTGTGCGCCTTCTCGCGAGTGGTCATGGGGTCGATTCTAGCGCCGGGACACGGTTCGAAGCTGTGCGTGGGTGAATGTGAGAGCTCGCTGTTGACCGCGAGTGCGCGGCGCGCCAGCAGTTGTCCTACAGGCTGTGGGACGACTTCTTGACCTCCTCCCACAGCTGAGAGCCGTGCGAGTCCCGACTGCAAGACGCAAGCGCGTCTCAACTCGCCTGACCGGCAGATCCCCTCCTCGGGGGACTGCGCGTGGGTCCCCTACAGCCGCACCGCCCCGGCGACACCCAGCGTGCGCGTGACCCCGTTGTAGGTCGACGAGTAGGCGTGCGCGCTGGGCGAGGAGCTGGTGGTCGACCTGGGGGTGGGCGGTGAGGATCAGGGCGAGGCAGGCGTCCTCGAGCGAGACGCTGTTCAGGCATGGTCACGCAACACGGGCACATGCGGGTCGTGGTGGCGCAGCTCCGCGCCGAGGCCTTGCAAGAGGGTCGGGCGGCGTCGATGACCTCCCAGATGTCGATCCCCATGCGGTCGGTGAGCATTGCGAGCTCGTTGACGAGCGCGATGTTGACCGGGCGGAAGATGTTCTCGAGGAGCTTTGTCAGCGCGGCGGCCTCGGGCGTTGAGACACGCACGAGCTGGTCGCACACGAGCCCGGGTAGGTGGTTGACTCGAGGACCACCAGCTGGTCGCTCTGCAGCACCTCGGCGAGCGCTTGCGTGGAGTCGAGGAGTGGTCCGAGGTCGGGCTCGCGGTTGCGGGTGAGCGGCGTGGGGACGCACACGAGCACGGCGCCGACCTTGGCCAGGCGCGAGTAGCGCGTGGAAGGGTGGATCCGCTCGGAGACGGCCTGCGGCAGCTCGCAGGGGACGTCCTCGATGTAGGACCGCCCGGCCGCGATCGCCTCGACCTTGCGCGCGTCGAGGTCGACGGCGATCACCTGGCAGCCCTCCTGCGCGAAGGCCACGGCGAGCGCTTCATCGCACGAGTACTCCCCGACAGCGCGGCCAACCCCGACTCTCCGCCGTTTTTCGAACAGTGGTGGCGAGCCGAGGCGGTGCTACGCCGCGACGGCGACGCCGGCTGGCACGTAGTGCTCGACGGTCAGATCGTCGCGCTCTAGCGCGAAGCGCACGCCTTCTTCGGCGAGCTGGTGCGCGTCGGGGTAGGTGTCCGCCACCACGGTCCAGCGCGGTACATCGGGAGACGTGGCTACCCACGTGTCTTGGTCTTTGCGGTAGAGCACGCGTACGGTCATGGCTGTCTCAGAGTAGCGCGAGGGCGTCCTGCTCGGCAAGGCCGACCTGGTTGCAGAGGATGTCCTTGACGGTCGAGGGTCGGATTGTCTGGCTGTCGTGGAATGAGAAGGTGATCATGGGGTGCCTCTGAGCTTCCATCTTGCGGTGGGAGCCCTTTTGGCGAACTATCCGATAGCCCAGGGGCTCGGCTTGAAGCACGCGGAGGAGCTTCTTTGCCTTCAGGGACGGGAACTGAGCCACGGCAGACACCGTACTGGCCACTTGCGACACTTCTCTCGATGGCGAGCGGCGGGCCGGCGTAGCCGAGTCCGATGACGCCAACCGTTGGAGCGCTCGTGGCATGACGGTTGAGCCCAGCGACGGCGTTGCTCGGGTATGGCCAGGGCGGGCACAGAGGCGCGGCGCACGGACGCGATCTCCCCGGTTGCGAGCCTCGTCCACCCGCGTCCCCGCCCGCGGGCCGCTGTGCCGCGCGCGGGGATGCTGGTGGCGCGTGGGTACCGGCTTGCGTCTGTCTTTTTTGGGAGACGCGATGGCGTGCGGCTTCGATAAAGGATTGTGGCGCCGGTCACCACACCCCGTGTACCCCGAACGTCAACCACCCGCGTGGGAGCCCTCGGAGCCCTACGTGGAGATGTTGATCGCACATTGCGTCCGTCTTGCTGGGAGACGCGGCACGTGCGGGTCGTGGTGGCGCAGCTCCGCGCCGAGGCCTTGCAAGAGGGTCAGGGTCTTCAGGGCGGGGGACTCGCGGATGTCGCCGACACCGAGTGACATGTCGAGCTCGCGTGGGCGCCAGGAGAGGTAGAAGGGGTCCACTGGCAGGCAGTGCCCGTCGATGCCGGGTCCGGGCTCGAAGCGCATGAACCCGTAGGGCTTGGTGGCGGCGGCGTCGATGACCTCCCAGATGTCGATGCCGATGCGGTCGGTGAGCATCGGGAGCTCGTTGACGAGCGCGTGTTGACCGAGCGGGGGAGTGCAAGTCTTGAGGGGGACGGCTCCGCCTTCGGACGTTCCTCGACGGTTCTGGCTCCCGAACAGCTTCACACGCTTGGCGAGTCATTCCCGCCAGGCGCCGTTCGCGATCTCGGCGCTGCTCGGCGCGTTCTTCAGGCGTGCTCCGAGGCGTTCCATCAGAAGGTCGGCGGCTGTGAGGATGTTGTAGTCACCGGGCGCTCCAACGATGAGTGTGTTGAGGTCGGTGAGGAAGTCGGGGTGCTCGAGCTTGGCGGCGAGGTTGGCTGCGAGCTCGCGGTAGGTGAAGATCTCGTCGCCCATGTAGTGCGCGAGGCCGTCGATCACGAGTTGCTCGTTGGGGCGAAGGTCGGTGAGCGCGTGCCAGAGGTCGAAGAGGTCGCGTCCCTTGCGCCGTTGGTAGAGGGCGCGGAGCTTGGTGGACATCAGCTCCTCGATCTCGAACGTGCTCACGCCGACTCGCCCGGACCACCAACGTGAGTCCACCGCGTAGAGACGGGTGATGCGTGGGAGAAACGACTCGGTCTCGGCGATGTTGACCTCGATCTTGATGCGGATCTCGCCGCCGTCCTCGGCCGGGGCAGTGCAGATGAAGTGTGCCATCTGGCCGGTGAGCTCGCGGCTCTTCTCGATCAGCCCAGCGCGTTCGGTGATCTCTCGCAGCGCGTCGATGTACGGGCCGATGCTGCCCCGGGTACCGCGCACATAGTCGAGGTCCTCGGAGTAGCGCAGCGCCCGGGGCAGATACAGCTTGTGCAGGCACGTGCCGCCGCGAAACGCGAACTCTTTGCCGAGCAGGGAGTCTCCGGCGATCTCGAGGATCAGACGCGAGAGGATCAGATCCTGCTCGATTTGCTGGCGCTGTGGCCAGGGGGCGCCCACGCTCCACTGTGTGATGTAGTCGCGCGCGATCACAGGTCGGACTGCACGTCGGTGTTCACGCGGATACCCCAGGTTCGATCGGTGTGGCCACGCCGGCCGGCGCCGGCGCGCAGGAGCGTTGGCTCGCCCTCGTCGGGAGCGGCCGCCTCTCGTAGGGGCTCGAGATCGTCACAATGCCCGAAGTGCTCGACGAGCCAGCTGACACGACGTGTGAGGCCTCGGCCACGCGGACGGGCGAGTGCAGCCAGCGAGGAGCCGTCAAGGCCTCCGAGCTCTCCCAGGACGGTGGCGACGTTGCCATAGCCGCCGCTCTCGCCCGGCAGAGCCACCATGTCGATGACGGTCAGCTCCGGTGTGGCTACGCGCATCGTGCCCGTTGACACAGTGCGAGGTTCGGTCGGGGCGCTGGCTACGTGCCGGCCGCTGAAGAACCGCAGGCGCACACGAGCAACCGCCCGGTCGCGCAAGGGCGGAGCGCACATCACCTGGAAGACCTGGGGCGCCTGGTGTGCGGCGCCATGCAAAGACGCCGCTGAGAGCAGCGCCACGTAGTAGACGCGACCCAACGCCCTCATCATCTCGTCGATGAAGCGCTCCGCCGGGACGACACCCCAGGAGCGGTACTCGGGAGGGATCACCACCCAGAAGCCCTGCGCCGGGGAGAATACTTGCCCGCTTGCCCGCAACCGCGACAGAGCCCTGTGTATCGCCGCGGGCGACGATCCGTCGAGGAGCTCTTGTGCGTCTGAAGTGGTGAACGTCGAGACGCCCTGAGAGAGCAGATGGTCAGGAAGTTGGCGGGGGGCGATCGACGTCATGGTATTAGAGCAACCGATCGGGACATTATCTGTCCGTTTCTGCGCTCAACGTACCATAGGCTGGACTTGACTGGCCCGGCTTTGACATGGCGCAGTCCAGGAGAGGCGGAACGCCTCGGGCGGGGGGCGTCGCGCTGCGCGTTCGCGATTGGCAGGAGGGCGGCGGGCACGATGATCGCGAGTGGTGCGACTTCGCCACCGGCCTCACTACGTCGGGAGCGCGAGGGCGTGTGGGGTGCGGGAGGGCGAGACCGCGCCGGAGGCGTCCCACAGGCCCGCACTCCGTTCGGGGCGGCCCGGTGAGACGATGCTCCTGTCCACTGCGCGGGGGACGTCGGGGGCCTGGGTGGATGGTGAGCCGGGATGTTCGCGGTCGGCTACAGCCGCACTGCGTCGGCGACTCCCAGCGTGTTGAGCGTGCGCTGGATCTTCGCGAGGCAGTGGTAGGGCATCTGCTGGTTGACCTTGCCCGACAGCTCGACGAGCTCGAGTGACATGTCGAGCTCGGGTGGGCGCCAGGAGAGGTAGAGGGGGTCCACTGGCAGGCAGTGCCCGTCGATGCCGGGTCCGGGCTCGAAGCGCATGAACCCGTAGGGCTTGGTGGAGGCGGCGTCGAGGACCTCCCAGATGTCGATGCCGATGCGGTCGGTGAGCATCGCGAGCTCGTTGACGAGCGCGATGTTGACCGGGCGGAAGATGTTCTCGAGAAGCTTTGTCAGCTCGGCGGCCTCGGGCGTGGAGACCCGCACGAGCTGGTCGCTGAGGCCGGACTCCTCCAGGATCCGCAGGATCGGCTCGCGTGTGTTCCGGGGGTAAGTGGTCGAGTCGAGCACCACCAGCTGCTCGCTCTGCAGCACCTCCGCGAGCGCCTGCGTGGAGTCGGTCAGGGAGCCGAGGTCGGGCTCGCGATTGCGCGTCAGCGGCGTCGGGACGCACACGAGCACGGCGTCGGCCTTGGCCAGGCGCGAGGCGCGCGCGGACGGGCGGCGCGCCGTTGGGAGACGCGATGGCGCCCGTCTTCGATAAGCCGTTGTGGCGCCGGTCACCACACCTCCGGCACCTCGACATCTCCGCGAGATGGTGCGAATCACATTTGTCCCACAGCCTGTGGGACAAATACCTGAGGTTCAGAGCTAGGCCTCCCGGAGCTCGGCTCGGCTGGGGCTCTCGTCGTAGATGGCGTTCGCGGCCTCAACGATATTCGAGAGTCCGTTGGCCAGCTCGGGGAGATCCGGGAGCGCGCCTTGGAACTGGGCGGGCGGGGTGTCCGTGAGCGTCATCTCGCCGGTTGTGTAGCGCGCAACGGCGACCGGGGCGTCGACGCCGCGCAGGGCCCACTCGGTCACGGTCTTGTTGCGGCCCGGGCAGAGCACCAGGCCGATCGAGGGCTCGTCTTCGGGTTGGCGCTCGAGCTCGTCGACCGCGTTGAGGTAGAAGTTCATCTTGCCGGCGAACTCCGGCTTGAAGTCCTCGATCTTGAGGTCGATCACCACGAACCGCCGAAGGATGTAGTTATAGAAAAGCAGGTCGATGAAGAACTCCTGCTCCTCGCCGGTCTCCTCGTCGGTCACTCTCAGCGAGAACTGTCGTCCGACCAGGGCGAAGCCGCGTCCCATCTCCACGAGGAATGACTGCACGTCGTTCAGCAGGGCCAGCTCGAGATCGCGCTCCTTGGCCGTCTCAGACAGACCCAGGAACTCGAAGTTGTAGGGATCCTTGATCGCGTCACGGACCAACTCCGAGTCTGGTGGTGGGAGAGAGTGGTCGAAGCTCGTGAGCGCGCTGCCCTGGCGGCCCCGAAGATCGGTCGCGATCTGGGCTTCGAGGATCTTGCGTGACCAGCTGTTCTCGACGGCCTTCCCGGCATACCAGAGACGGGCGTCGCGATCTTCGAGTCTGGTGAGGAGGGCGATGTTCTGTCCCCACGGCAATCGTCCAACGGCCTGTTGGACAATCTCCTCGCTGCCTCGCTCGCACGGCCAGGCGTCGGCGAAGCTCCGCATGTAATGCAGGTTCGACCGCGAGAGCCCCGTCATCTCCGGGAAGTCGCGGCGGAGGTCCGCCGCCAGGCGGTCGATTACCTTGGTGCCCCATCCTTCGCGTCGCTCGCGGTCCAGGATGTCGCGCCCGATCTCCCAGTAGAGCCTGATCAGCTCGCTGTTGACCGCGAGGGCGGCACGGGTGCGGGCAGCCGCGATCCGGGTCTTGAGCCCGGATAGGAGTTCGGGGTAATCGGCGGGCAACCCCGCCGTCCGGCCTGCGGGAGTCCTGGTCATCTTCGAGCTTATCCGTCGGAGTGCCAGTGATGTGACACATGCGCTCCAGACCTCGCAATCGGAATCGACTGATTTCGGGAGACGCGATGGCGTGCGGCTTCGATAAGCCGTTGTGGCGCCGGTCACCACACCCCCTGCACCCCGAACGTCGGGAACGCGGCGGGCGGTCAGCTCTGCTCTGCTCTGTGCTTGCGCGCGCGGGCTTCGTGCGCGTGGTCTCGCCCGAGCGGGTGCTGCAGTGTGTGGGGCGGGTGGTCGTCGCGGACGCGGAGGTCGAGGGCGAGCGGCTGCCCAGCTGGCTCATCACGCCCACAGGCCCGCGTACGGGACGGCCCAGAGCCTGTCTCCCAGTGGGATCGTCTGGTCGCCCGAATAGATGACGATGCCGCTCTTGAACCTGTCGCTGCTAGCGTCACGAAGCGCAGCGAGCCACTTCCAGTCCTTCGAGTCGAGCGATGCCTTGGCCTTGACCTCGATGGCCGCGAGATCGCCGGCGCGGTTTTCGAGGACGAAATCGATGTCCTCACGCTCGCGCTGATAGTGGTATGCGCGGATCGCGCTGTTGGCCCACGAGGCGTGCTTGAGCAACTCCGCGGCGACGAGCGTCTCGCAGGCCTTCCCGGTTACCTGGTCGTCGCGCTCGATCCGCTCGACGTCCGCGCCGAGCAGATAGGCGAGCATGCCGGGATCGCAGACGTAGACCTTCGGCCGGCTGCTCTCGCGGGCGCCGAGGCCCGGTCGCCATGCGGGCAGGCGCTGGACCAGGAACATCTGCTCGAGCAGCGTCACGTAGGCCTGGACGGTGTCGTGGTGCATCTCGAGTCGCCGCCCGACGGCTCGGTAGGAGAGCAGGTTCGCCGACTGGGACGCGAGCAACCGGAGCAGGCGGCCCATCTCGTCGATGCGCCGTGCGTCCGCGATCTCGCGCAGGTCTCGCTCCAAAGCTGTGTCGATGTAGTTCTCGAACCACCGCTCGCGGCTACGACCGGGCGGGCGCAACCGTGCCTCGGGGTACCCACCCTCGGCGATGACCGAGCTGAACGCTCGGCGCCCGACGAGAGCGCCATCGAGCTGGGGGGCTCGGCCCGCGAGCAGCTCGTCGACGACGTTCAGCTCACCGCCGACGATCTCGGACCGAGCCAGGGGCCACATGCGGATGCGATCGATCCGGCCTGTCAATGCGTCGATGACGCGCTTGGAGGAGAGGACGTTCGCCGAGCCGGTAAGCAGGAAGCGGCCTGGTGTCGTGTCGTGGTCCACGACCTTCTTGATCTCGAGCAGCAGGCCGGGTGCGCGTTGGATCTCGTCGATCAGGACCGGTGCGTCGAGACCGGCGATGAAGCCGGCGGGATCTTGCAGTGCAGCTTCGCGTGTCGGGCCGTCGTCGAGCGTCAGCGTCCGCATCGGATGATCGGTTGCGGCGATCTCCATGCTCAAGGTCGTCTTGCCGACCTGCCGGGCGCCAGAGATGAGCACGATGCGCGCGTCTTCGAGGGCTTCGACGACGATCGGCCGGATCCGGCGCGTGAACAGAGGCGTGGTCATGCGGCCTTCCTGCTCGCAAGTGGCTGTTCCATGTTGCGTAAATGGCTGATAGTGCAAGCGTAAATGGCTGAAGGGTTTTCTGCAAATGGCGCTCGGCGCAGCACGTCGGTCCGCACGGCCCGCTGCGCCTCGGGTTCTGAGCGCTCTTCGTTCATTGCGCCCACCCTACGCGCGTCTTGCGACGCTTCTCTCGCCCGCGCGGCCAAACGTGGCGCTGAGCAATGCTGCGCCGCAGGGGATGCCGGCTGCGCGTGATGACGCGCGTCGACGAGTAGGCGTGCGCGCTGGGCGAGGAGCTGGTGGTCGACCTGGGGGTGGGCGGTGAGGATCAGGGCGAGGTCGGCGTCGTCGAGCGGTCCCCGTATAGGGCTACACTCAGCTGATGGACGTTCGACCCTGGCCCGCATTGCCCGATGAGGATCGCTGGCTTACCGACACTATGGATCGCCGGCTCTGCGACAGTACGCAGAGCGCGGAGCAGTTGCGTTCGCGAGCGCATGAGTTGCGCGCCGAGGCGGAGCAAAGCGATGTATCGGGGATACGCAACGCAGCTTTGGCGCTCGCAGAGCGCTACGAGCAGACAGCAGCCGCCCGGCTGTCGGCCTGAGGGTCGGAGCCGCTAGCGTGCTCGGTTGACGAGGTCGAGCAGCTCGGCGGCAATCTGATTCTGTCTGGCGCGAAGCGCCGCGAGCGCCGGAACAAGCTTTGCGAGCTCGACTTCCAGATGCTCGATGGTGCGTTCGGCTGCTGGCGGGTCCAGCGACTCTTGCTCAGCCCATTCGCGCTCCAGACCTCGCAATCGGCTGGTCAGCCCCGGCATCCGCTCGAACACCACGGCTGCCGATTCGCGCAGAAGCTCACGAGTGTGGTTGCCAGCGGCATCGAGTTCCACAAGCTCACGGTGCAGATCGGCGACATACTCATGGGCGATCCTGGCGGCCGCGAAGTAGCCGTCCAGTTGCCCGAGCGGCCCAGGTCGGTCAATCATCTCGCCAGCGTCGCAGCCACCGCGGTCGAGACGCTCGTTGCCAATGACGAGAACCGTGGAGGTGGCGGCTTGGTTTGCCAGCGATCGTGCGACGCTACCCTGAGACGTCAAGACCCCGGAACGGTCCCTGTGCAGCCCCCTCGGGGGCAGGCCAAGCCGCCGGGGTTTCGTTCGTCCCGGCCACCTCGCGGCTCAGCAGCAGACGCTGCCCCGCCTCGTCAAGCGACATCCGCCCGCCCAGCAGCCGCGCAAAGCAGTTCGCATTGACTTCGGTTGGCTCCCCGACCCCCCTACCACCTGCACCCACCGGGCGCACCCGATCACGTCCGCCAACCGGCCCGAGCAATCCCCCCTGAGACAGCACTCGGCGACCTCAGCGCGTTGATCGCCAGCGAGCGCGCGGCCGGGCGCCTCTGACCCAGCTTCAGTGGGCATTCTCAGATTCCCAAATCGCTCAATGAGCAGGCGGAAAGCGGGTTTGGCCGCCTCAGAACGCTCAACGAGATGCGTTGGGGGGGGACTCTTCTGGATAACCGGCGATGCGTTGCGTGTCGTCGTCTCCACGCTACGCACCGTTTGTGACGCTTCTCTCGATCGCGCGGCCGGAACGCGACGCCGAGCCAGTGGCGATGAGCGCAAGTCCACGCCGGGCTGCGGCGTTGATGGGTATGTCCAGGGACGGCGCAGAAACATGGTGTGCGGTTGCTGCGGACGGGGTGTCTGCCGATGTCTGAGGCAGCGCCCCTGGGCACGGAGGCCCAGGCAGCATCGCTGGACGCTCCTTTCCCCTCGCGCATCGGCCCGCAGACGGCCCTGCCGCGGGTGGGAACGCTGGTGGCCCCCAACTACGGGCGGCGGGACTGGTTCCTGCGCCGCCTCTTGGCGGTGAGCGACGCGGGGTGCCTGGGGCTGGCGATGGTCGCGGCGATGGTGCTCGTTGGCGGCAGAGGTGGGCATCCGTGGGATGAATATGTGCTCTTCGGATGGATCACGCTGCCGGCGTGGGTGGTCCTGTTCAAGTTCTACGGTCTGTACGAGCGCGACGCCAAGCGACTGAGTCACTCGACGCTCGACGATCTGCCTCCCCTGTTTCACGGCCTGGTGGTGGGCTGCCTATTGATGTGGTGCTGGTTCGTGCTGGTAGCACCGGCGAAGCTGACGTTCGCGGCGATCCTCGCCTTCGGCGGTCTTGCGATGGCGCTGGTGCTGGCGGGCAGGGTGTTGACGCGAGCGGGTTTCCTGCGGTTGATCTCGCCCGAGCGGGTGCTGCTGATCGGCACGGGTCAGTCGAGTGGCGCGCTGATCGAGAAGATGCGTGGGAACGCGAGTCGTCGGCTCGAGCCGATCGGAATGGTCACCTGCACAGACGACGCGGAGGAAGTGCTCGGATTGCCGCGCCTGGGCTGCCTGGACGCCGTGAGCCTGCCGAGTCTGATGGTGGACCAGCGCGTTGGCCGCGTGGTCGTCGCGGACGCAGAGGTTGACGGCGAGCGGCTCCTGGGTGTGCTGCGTGACTGCAAGGAGGTATCGGTGAAGGTGAGCCTGCTGCCTGCCACCTTCAGTGCGCTGGGTCCCTCGGTCGAGGTCGACGATCTCCAGGGCGTGACGGTGCTCGGGATCAATCCGTCTGTCCTCTCGCGCTCCTCGCGACTCGCCAAGCGCACACTCGATCTCCTCGGAGCGGGGCTGATGGCGATCGTCGCGGTTCCGCTGTTGGTCGTGCTCGGAGTGGCGATCAAGCTGGACTCTCCCGGACCGGTCTTCTTCCGACAGGAGCGGATCGGCCAAGGAGGCAAGCGCTTCCGGCTCCTGAAGCTGCGGACGATGGTGGCCGACGCTGAAGGCAAACGCGCGGAACTGCTTGCGCAAAGCAAGGATCCGGCGTGGCTTCACCTCGAGCACGATCCGCGCGTCACGCGCGTGGGGCGCTTCCTTCGCTTGGCGAGCCTCGATGAGCTGCCCCAGCTGTGGAACGTGCTGAAGGGCGACATGAGCCTCGTGGGCCCGCGGCCGCTCGTGGCCGAGGAGGACGAGATGGTGGACGACTGGGCGCGGGGTCGGCTGGACCTGACCCCCGGAGTGACCGGTCTGTGGCAGGTGCTCGGTCGCACGAGCATCCCATTCGAGGAGATGGTGAAGCTCGACTATCTGTATGTGACCAACTGGTCGCTGTGGGGCGACGTGCGGTTGATGCTGCGGACGCTGCCGGTGGTGCTGCGCCGCAGCGGAGCGAACTAGGCAACCTCATGGCAAACGTATTGGTCACCGGCGCCGCGGGATTCATCGGCTCGCATCTTGCTCAAGCCTGTCTCGAGCAGGACCACCGCGTGCTCGGCGTTGACTGCTTCACGTCCTACTACGAGCCGGAGATCAAGCGTTCGAACATCAGGCACATGCAGGATCGCGCCGGTTGGGAGTTCAGAGAAGCCGATCTCGCGAGCGCCGATCTGGCGGAGCTGCTGGACGGGATCGAGATCGTCTTCCACCTCGCGGCGCAACCTGGCGTGCGAGCGAGCTGGGGGCAGACCTTTGGAGCGTATGTCGATAGCAACGTGACGGCGCTTCAACGCTTGCTCGAGGCGTCGCGAGCGGTCGGACTCGAACGCTTCGTCTTCGCTTCGTCGTCATCGGTGTATGGAGACGCGGAGCGGTTCCCCACCACCGAGGACACGCCGCTGCAGCCGATCTCCCCATATGGCGCCACGAAGGCGCTGGGCGAGCATCTTTGCCGCCTCTATCACCGCAGCCACGCGCTGCCGACGGTCATGCTGCGCTACTTCACCGTCTACGGGCCACGCCAGCGCCCCGACATGGCCTTCAACAAGCTGATCACGGCGGCGCTGAGACACGAGGAGATCGTGATCTATGGCGATGGCGGGCAGACGCGTGACTTCACCTTCGTGCGCGATGCGGTACAGGGCACGATCGCCGCGGCTGTGGATGGGCATCCTGGCGCTGTCTACAACCTCGGCGGTGGGGCGAGGACCTCCATGAACGAGGTGCTGGAGATGATCGCCGATCTGACCGAGTGCGAGCTCAACATCCGTCGGGTCGCCGCACAGGCCGGTGACGCTCGCGATACTGCCGCCGAGACGAGCCGCGCTCGAACGCAGCTGAGCTTCAGCCCCTCGCGCACGCTCTATGACGGTTTGCGTGAGCAGGTCGAGTGGCATCGACGGAGGACTCCGCTGGTGGCTGGCCCTTCCGCCGTGCGCCGCCTTGGTGCCGGGCGCATTCCCGAGGCTGTGTGAGGCCGGTGTCCAAGGACTCATCACTCGTCGATTTCATCGAGCGCGATCCCGGGGCGGACGTTCTCGTCGTCACGAACATGTGGCCAGATGAGGAGCGTCCGGTGTATGGCATCTTCGTCAAGCGCCAGGTGGAGTCCATGCGCGCGCGGGGGGTTCGATGCGACGTGGTCTACATCCGCGGGCACCTCTCCTCCCGCGCCTATCCGGTAGCGGCTGCTCGGTTCCTGCTGGGCAGCGTCGCGTGGCGCGGGCGCTACCGGCTCGTTCATGCCCACGCAGGCGAGACGGCGCTCGCTGCCCGCTTCCTGCTGGGCCCGCCGCTGCTGGTCTCCTACTGCGGCGATGACGTGCTGGGAGACCCTGCCGACGACGGGAGCATCACGCGGGGGAGCGGTCTTCGCGCAGCGGTCATCCGTCGCCATGCGGCCCTGTGTGCCGCGACGATCACGAAGTCGCGAGAGATGCACGATCGGCTGCCGTCGCGTGTGCGCCGCTCCAACACGGTTCTGCCGAACGGCGTGGACGGGTCGCTGTTCGTGGCGCACGATCGCGACGAGGCCCGTCGGCGGTTGGGTTGGGACGCGGACGAGCGGATCGTTCTCTTCGCCGCCACCAAGCCCGACATACCGCGCAAGCGCCGGTGGCTGGCGGAAGCCGCCTGTGCCGAGGCCTCCAAGCAGGTCGGAGCGCTCAGGCTGCACGTCTCCGGCTTGACTCCTCCCGATGAAATGCCGCTCCTGATGAGCGCTGCGGACTGCCTCCTGCACACGGCTTCGCTCGAGGGATCGCCGAACACCGTCAAGGAGGCACTCATGTGCAATCTGCCGGTGGTCGCGACGCCGTCGGGTGACATACCGGATCTCCTCAGTGGAGTCTCCCCGTCATACCTCTGCGAGCACGACGCGATGGAGTTGGCCGCGGCACTCGTGAGCGTTCTGGCAGAGCCGTCTCGTTCCAACGGACGCGCGTGCATCGAGTCGGAGCTCTCAGCGTCCGCGGTCGCGTCTCGTTTGCTCGACATATACAGCCAACACATGGGGGCAGGCGGGCACGCCACGCTCGCTGCGGTCGGGGGGTAGAGCGATGGATCTGTCAGTCATCACCACATACAGGTGCAACTCACGGTGCTCGATGTGCAACATATGGAAGCACCCCACGCATCCCGACTACGAGCTCGACATCGCGACGCTGGAAAAGCTTCCAGGCGGCTTCGACCACATCAACGTCACCGGCGGCGAGCCTACTCTGCGTACCGATCTCCTCGATATCTGCGACGCGCTGCACCCGAAGGCCAAGACGTTGGAGATCAGCACCAACGGGCTCCGCGGATACGTCCTCGAGAAAGTGATCGAACGCTATCCGGACGTCAAGATACGGATCAGCGTGGAGGGCTTCGAGGGGACGAACGACACGATCCGCGGAGAGAAAGGCGGATTCGAGAAAAAGATGGAGGCGATGGAGCGGCTGGTGGCGGCGGGCGGCACCGACCTCGGATTCGCCACCACGTTTCAGGACGAGAACATCGACGAGGTCGTGTCGCTGTATCAGATGTCTGAGCGCCTCAAAGTCGAGTTCGCCACCTCGGCGCTCCACAACGCGTTCCAATTCCACAAGAACGACAACACGATCTACGACCGCGTACGCGTGGCCAAGCGGGTAGAGAACCTGGTCACCGAGATGCTCAAGTCCTCAAGCGTGAAGACCTGGTTCCGGGCCTACATGAACCTCGGTCTGATCGCGAAGATACTCGGCCAGGATCGACTGCATCCGTGCACCCAGGGCACGGACAACGTCTTCATAGACCCCTGGGGCGACGTCTATGCCTGCAACGTCCGCAACGATCTGCTCATGGGCAATCTGCACCTCCAGTCGTGGGAGGAGGTCTACAACGGGGCCCGTGCGGAGGAGGTGCGCACGCAGGTGGCGGGCTGCCCCCAGAACTGCTGGATGGTGTCGTCCGCGAAGACAGCCATCCGCAACAAGCACGTCGCGCGGCTCCCCAAGCTCGCTGTGCTGCGCTGGGTCGCCTGGAACAAGATTCGCGTGACGCTCGGACGGCCGATCCTCTTCGAGCGCTACATCGACTACTCCAACGTACGGATCGAGCCCCGGGTTGTGAAACGCCGGACATATCTCACCAAGCCCGACAAGAAGCAGCTGCAGCCAGCCGAGAGTCGTCGCTACGCGCAAATCGGCGAGTTCTTCAACCGGTGAGCCGCGGAGCCGGCTCCGGTATGCGTGTAGCGGTCCTGGGCATCAAGACGCTGCCGGCCTTCGCCGGCGCTGATCGAGTGGTCGAGCAGCTGCTTGCGCACTTCTCGGAGGAGAACGAGTACTCGATCTATCTGATCCGCGACGGGCGCCCCCGGATGTGCTGCACGGATTCCCGGCATTACGTATACGTGCCGGCGCTTAGAGGCAAGCATCTGCGTGCGCCATCCTACTTTCTGCTGTGCTGTTTGCACTTTCTAGTGAAGGGCAACTCGGAGGTTGTGCATGTTCACAACTCCGACTTCGGGATCTTCTGCTGGCTTCTCAAGCTCAAGCGCGGGGTGCGGATCATCGGCACTTTCCATGGGGATCCGGCGACACGCGAAAAGTGGAGTCGGTTCGCAAAGGTGCTCCTACGCGCATCCGAGGCCGCGTTTGTGCACGCCTGCGACACACTGACGTCGGTCTCGCCTGACAAGGATGTGGCGCGGCATCTCGTGCATTACATCCCGAACGGCGTCGCCAGGCAAGCCACGTCGCCCATTGACGAGGCGCAGTTCCCGTATCAAAGCCTTGGACTGACGGAGGGGGAGTTCGTCATGTTCGCGTGCGGCCGGCTCGATCGCACGAAGGGCCTACATCACCTCATTGCTGCATACCGCGACGTCCAATCTACCGCCCGACTCTTGGTCGTCGGCGATTTCTCCCACGACTCGAGGTACGCTCAGGAGATCACGGATGCGGCTGTCGGAGACGACCGCATTGTGCTCCACAAGAGCCTGCTCGATGAGGCGAGCCTCATCGGCGTACTCAGGAAGTGCGCGGTCTTCGTGTTCCCATCGGAGATCGAGGGTATGTCGATGATGCTGCTCGAGGCGGTCATGTTTGGGCGACTCGTCATCTGTTCGGATATTCCAGCCAACGTCGCCGTGGTCGGCGAGGACTATCGGTTCTTGTTTCGCTCCCGAGATGTCTCGTCGCTACGGGCAGCCTTGGAAGGAGCTCTCGACGGGGAGGAACCCAATGGGAGTGTCGGTTCGCTTCGGAAGCGGGTGTCTGAAACGTTTCGCTGGGAGCGGATAGCGCTTGAATATGAAGCGCAATACTGCCTCAGGCCAAACGCAATCTCCGGATGAGACGCTGCGCCGTGGCGTTGGCTGCGGGGCGATCGATGCCGCGACTCACGCCGCAGCATCGGCGAGTGCCCTCTCGTACTGCGCTGCGATGTGGTTCCAGTCCATCTCGCGCGTTGCGCGCTCCCTGTTGTGAGCCCCGATCTGCCTTGCTAGGTGGCGGTCGCGAGCCAATGTGAGCACCGCGTCAGCAAAGGCCTCGACATCGAAGGGCTCCACAAGTAGGCCATTCTCTGGAGTCAGGACGTCGGGAACACAGGACGTGCGAGCCGCGACAATGGGAAGGCCGGAGGCCATTGCCTGCGCAAACACGATTCCGAAGGTCTCTAGAACGGAATGAAACGCAAAGGCGTCGGCTGAAGCGAAATAGGCGGGCAAATCGTCGCTCGAAATGTACCCGGCAAACCTGACATGGTCGGTCAGGTCGAGCTCTGCCACAAGCTCGCGAAGACGAGGCTCCTCCTCACCCTGTCCCCCGATGATCAGCGTCACCAGAGGATTGCGTGGCACTATCTCCGCCATCGCGCGAATCAACATATCCACGCGCTTGACTGGGGAGAGGCGCTGGACGCACACGAGAGCGAAGTGCTCGCTGGTCAGCCCAAGCGAGTCACGTAGAGCATCGCTTCGGCGCGAGGGTGAGAACTGCGCGGCGTCAACGCCATAAGGGATGACGCGAATATTGGAACCGGCGCTGCGTGTCCCCAGGTAGTAGCTGCTGTTGGGAAGCGTCAAGTCCGCTTGTGCCACGATCATCTTCGCGTATATGCGCTGCGGACTCGGGAGCAGCCGCATGACATCCAGGCGACCGACGAGCGACAGCACGCTTGGAACTCGATGCAGGCGCTGCGTCATTATGAGCGCGCCACCGTGCGGCCTGACGAAGTGAAAGTTGATGACGTCGGGACGGTCGGAGCGAATCGCACTTGCGAGTGCCGCCACGTACAAGAGGGATGTTCGTCTTAGCGCGCGACAAGCGAGTGCCGGCAGCCGACGCTCGAGCATCGGATAAATATGAACGACCCTGTAACGATCGCTGACATAGTCGTCCGCACCGTAGGTTGCTAGCAGCGCTGGCGACAAGGGCGGCGTGAGGATCGTGACATCATGATCGCGTCCAAGTCGGTGATAGATCTCGTGTATACCGATCTCGGCGCCCCCAACCACGGGGAGAAACGTTGGAGTGCAAACGATTATGCGCACAGATGCCCCAGCGTCCTCACGGTCGGCGCGCTTCGGAGAGCACTGCTCGGGCGACGGGATGATAGCCCGCCGGCTCGGGCATCTGCCGCTCGAGGTCCAGGAGGAACGCAAGTATCTCGGCCGCCTCGGCAGACTTCCTCTGCGCGCGGGTGTCGCTCGTGTGCTTGCCAAGTCGGCAAATCGTCGATAGGACCGAAAGGCTGAGCTCAGCGGTGCGTCTGGCCGCCGACGCCCCGTGCCAAATGCCGCGGTACTCGATCCATGAGGCCAGCGAGCATGCCTGTAGTCGCCAAGACGGGACGTTGGACGACGATTCGCCATGTCCGTGGGTTCCGCGCAGGTGTGGGTCAAGACGCAACGGATAGCCGACGCGGCGGTATTTGCGTGCGAGGTCACGATCCTCGAAGTAGAGGAAGAAACGGGGATCGAAGCCTCCCACGTTGAGGAACTCATCCCTGCGACACAGCAGGAGAGCACCGGAGGCCCACCGCGACGGATGGCGCCGCTGTGGCGCCAACCATGCGATGCCTTGCGGTGCGACGCGAAAAAGTAGCTGGCTGATTGCATCCTCCGCAAAGTGTGCTTCAGCGCGGAGAGATGGGCGGTGGAGGGTGCCCTTCTCGGACAACGAGCTACCGACGATGCCGAACGGACTCGAGTTTGAAGCGCGGATACTCGGTATGCGCTCGAGCGTGAGATCGGGATTGGCAAAGAGAAGCCACTCGCCCGTCGAGTTCACGGCACCAACGTTGCAAGCGCGACCAAAGCCGAGATTTGACTCGCTGACGATTACGCGATCGGCGCCGCACTGGGATGCGACCCGTGCAGTTCCATCGGCCGAGGCGTTGTCGACCACGATGCACTCTGCGTCGGGGGCCGCAGACTTGGTGGACGCGAGAAAGTTGGGTAGCTTGCCAGCCGACTGAAAGGTGACAGTGATGATGCTGAGCGTCGGCATTCGTAGGAGGAGTGGTTGCGGCTGGAGGTGCGTACCGTCGCCGCATATTGTACCTGGTTGGACCCAGAAACGCGACTGTTCTCTGACCTGCCAGGCCCTACTCGCGTGGGTCGACGTCTAGCGGGTCGAGCTCCAGTCGATTCTCGCGAGTCCACATCGAGCGCTCGCGAGCATTGACAGAGGTGTCATCTCGGGAGCGTGGAAGAACGGGAGCCTCGTATGCGTTGTTAGCCAATGAGACTCCGGTATGCCACGAGGCGGACTTCGGCGCCGCCAGACGTTCGGGAGACGATGGGTCACGTGCGCCGCCAGGTAGAAATACGATGAGTGCCTAGGCGTGTGGGCAAAGTGAAGGACAGCCTTGACTTCATTATCATCGGGGCTCAGAAGGCGGGCACGACGTCGCTGTTCGAGTACATCAGATCGCATCCGGAACTATGTCTCCCGTCCAGGAAGGAGGCACCCTTCTTCAGCCATGACGTTGTGCGCGCGCGAGGCTGGGCTGACTATATGCGCAAGACATTTGCATTGGCTGACCCCGGCACCAAGTGGGGCACAGTAACGCCCTCATATATGGTAGGCGGCGTCTATGACGGTGCGCGCTCTGACGAGCGAACCGTCCCGCTGCGGATCCGCGAGCGGCTTCCCGATGTTCGCCTGATTGCAATCCTTCGGGACCCGGTTGAGCGCGCTCGCTCTCATCATCAGATGGCCGTAATGACCGGAATCGAGCGGCGCACGTTCGACCAGGCAATCGAGCAACTGCTACATCCAAGCGCGATGAAACGCTCGCGAGAACTCCCCGAGGAGACCAACGGCTACGTCGCGTGGGGAGAGTATGGGCGGATCCTCGGCGGCTACTTTGATGTGTTTCCGCGCGAGCAGATCGTTGTGGTGTTCACCGACGAGCTCGAGCGTGAGCCGGAGCGGGTCGTGAGTAGGCTGCAGGACTTCATCGGAGTTGCGGCAGACTACGTCCCAGACAACATCGGCGAAAGGTATCGGACAGGTGCTACGCGGAGGCGTATCAAATGGCTGCAGCCCCACGCGGCTCAAGAATCCGTGGCGAGCAGCCGCTTGCTTCGGGGGCTCTGGCATTCGCTTCCTGAGCGCGGTCGCCGGCACATCGACGATGGTTTCATGCGCACCGCCTACTCGCTCGATCTATGGAATCGCCAGAGCAGGAGCCCAGGCAATGATCCAGCGGCGGTCACGCTTCAGCGACTGAAAGAGCACTTTGCTTGCGATTCGGACAGGCTTGCAGCGCTGTTGAACACGACGCTGCCTTGGCAGCCGCAGACAACCCCGGCATGACGTCGGAGCTTGGGTGTAGCGGCTGAGATGCTAGGAGGCGCCCGGATTTCCGCGAGTCGTCGACTCTGGCGCCTACGCCGAAACGGCAATGGCGTCAGGTTGTTCACGGGCATCGATCTCGACGCGGCTTCAACCCTCGAGGCGCCGGTCAGAATCGGACGCCACACGCGCATCCGCGAAAGCAGGGTTGGCAGACATTCATACATCGGCGAGGGCTCAACCTTGCTTGCTGCGACCGTTGGGAGATTCTGCGCAGGCGCTTGGGGCGTGACCCTCGGTGCCAGTGGGCATCATCTCGACCGCGCAACGACTCATACCTTTCCATGGCTTCCGATCGATGGTGGGTTCGTAGAGCGCCCAGGCATCTCCGTAGCACCGTTGAGCGTCGGCCACGACGTGTGGATCGGATGTAATGCCGTCGTCCTATCGGGGCTCAGGGTTGGGGATGGCGCCGTAGTTGCAGCCGGTGCGGTGGTCACGCGCGACGTACCCCCTTACGCGATTGTCGCCGGTGTCCCAGCAAAGGTGGTTCGCTTTCGCTGCAGCGACGAGATCGCTTTGCGCCTAGCAGCAGTGCGATGGTGGGACTGGCCTGACCATGTGCTGCGTGCAAACATTGCGCTCTTCCGCACACTCATGGACGAGCGCGTGATGGACGGTCTCGAGGAAATTGCGGCATCGCTCGCACTATCCGACCATGCTGGATGAGTCGACCATAACCGGTTCAAGGGTCGCGCCGCACGACGCTGTTCGTGGGCCAGGCGCCGCTGCGCCCGGGCGTGCGGCAACCCCACCACGCTCGGGACTACGGCACATGCTCATGAGTGCCTCAGCCACAGCCATTCTGCAGGGGATGTCACTGCTTATGGGCTTCGCGACCTCCATCCTGCTAGCCCGCTTTATCGGGGGCTACGGGTATGGGCGTTACGTCTATGCGATCGCCTGGGCGGGCCTGCTGACTACGCCAGCCATTCTCGGCCTCGACCGCTTCCTGGTCAGAGGCATTGCGGTATACGGGGTGCGAGAGCAATGGAGCCTCATGAAGGGGCTGCTCAGGCGCACCAACGAGCTTGTGCTTATCACTTCAGTGGTCATCGCCGCGGGTGGATGTGCAGTTGCAATCGGCTTTCTCGGAGGCGATCTTCGCTGGACGTTCCTCATAGGGATGCTCCTCATACCGCTTACTACGCTCACCCTGCTGCGCCAGGGCGCGATGCAAGCTATCGGCCGCGTGGTAGCCGGCCAGCTACCTGAGTACCTGATTAGACCGTTCCTCATCCTGGCGGCGGTTTGCGTTCTCGGAACGCTCGATCGTCGCGCGCTGACGTCGACGACGGCGATCATAGCCAATGTCGGCGGGGTGGCTGTTGCGTTTGGCGTCGGCGCTGTTCTGTTGCGACGCGCATTGCCCAAAGTGCTACGGACGGTGACGCCGCGGTACGAAACGGCAAATTGGATACGTGCCTCACTACCGATGATGCTGATAAGCGGCGTGTGGCTGGCCAACAACTACCTCGCGACGTTGGTGGTTGGGACGCTGGATGGGCCGCGCGCCGCAGGGGTCTACAGCGTGGTCGAGAAGGGCGCTGAACTGATCGTTCTAGTACTGGTTGCAGCCAACATGCCGCTTGCGCCCGCGATTGCGCGCATGCATGCTGTCAACGACACGGGTGGGCTCCAGCACACGACCGAACGGGTCGCACAACTAACGCTTCTGGTTTCTGCGCCGATCGCGGCCGGATTTGCGATCTTTCCCGGTATCTACCTGGGCATCTTTGGCCCGGGCTTCCAAGCGGGGGCCACGGCCCTCACGATCCTCGCGCTCGCGCAGCTGGTCAACGCGTTCGCTGGACCTGCGGGGAACGTGCTGATCATGACGGGCCACGAGCGTGCAGCAGTGATAGGCATCGCCGCGGGTCTAGTGGCCAATGTGGTGCTCGGTGTGGCGCTTGTGCCGGAGCTTGGCGTCACCGGAGGTGCGATTGCGAGCGGATCGAGTCTGGTGATGTGGAATACGGTGCTCGTGGTTCTGGCGCGCCGCAAGGTAGGAGTAAATGTGACCGCACTTCACTGGCTGCGAATGGTACGGGTCCCGAGATGATGGTCGGCCGCGATAACCAGAGCGCCACAGCGTGGGCTATGTCGGCACAGTCTGCGGGTGGGGGCCCTGCGAGATGGGTCGTAGTGCCGTGGCTGGATACGACGAACGGAGGGGCGGCGATGCCCGGCCGGCGTCACCGATGAAGTCCTTTGCTAGCAGCGGATTAGCCAGCACAGTCAGCAGGACGGCGGTCAACGTCAAGCCACTGGCACTGAACAGGGTGACCAGCGTGATAGATGAAATAAGCGTGGCAGCAAGCCATGCCGAGCCGCCATAACACAGCCATGCGTAGCCTGGCCGAGACACGCTACGCATGGAGTTTGCCAGCATGAGGGCGACGGGGAGATAGATTAGGCAAGCGCCGATGACCCCCATCGTCATCACGGCATTAAGCACACCGAGGTCGGGATCACGGATGGATCCGGCGGGCAATCCTGGATAGTAGTGAGCGGATGGCGGAATGAGACCGAGTCCTGACGGCCATTGGCCGCCAAGGTAGTTGCTCATTGTTCGGGTTACGGTCTCGCGTATGGCAACCGTTCCGCTGCCGGATTCTAGATCCGATGCGATCGATAGAATGCGATGAGCGAACGTCCCACCCGAGAAAATGCCGGGAGCGAGGATAACGGCGGCGATGCCGATGATGCCGGCAAGGCCGAGCAGTGGAACGAGTCGTCGGCGCAATGTAGTGGCAGCCTCTCCGTGACGTGACATCACGACAAGGGTCACAAGCAGAAGGCCGATGACAAGACCTATCCAGCGTGCACGTGTAAGCTGAAGGACGATGCTTACGGTTAGCAAGGACGCGATGGCGATGGCTATAGCGCGGACTTTGCTGTCACGGACGAGTAGGCTCGCCACTGCGGCTGTCGCGAGGACGGCGACGACCAGATCGGTCATGTTCGAATAGAGGCGTGTGAGGCCTTCCTGCTGTGCGGTGCGGGTAACATGTATCAGCCAATGCACGCTTCCTAGGCCCAGGGTGGTGACGATCTGTCCACCCGCATACAGACAGGAAGCGCCAGCAAGGATCGCCAGCAACGTCGTTATATCCTTGCGACCAAGCCCCACTCTCGGGAGGACGATGAGAAGCAGGGAGAAGTAGAGGAAGTCGCGACCGAACGATGCGGCGTGAAGCGCAGAGACGTGGTCGACCACGATGGTGTGAACTAGGATGAAGAGCCACCAGGCGAGCAATGCGGTTGCTGCGCGGGAAAGAGTTCGCCCCATAGAGGTTGGGGCGTATGCGCGGTTGTCGAGCAAGAGCCAGGCTGTGGCTACGAGGATGATCGACATGGTCGCAACGTCGGCGACCGGCAGTTTCGCTGTCACGACCTGGGATGTGTTGATGAACGGAAGGCCATTCAAGGCGGCGACGAGCAGAACGCCGACGAACGCTCCGCGGCGAGCGAGTGCGAGCACGGCCAGCACCAGGATCGCGGTCCCGAGGAGTAGTGCTTTGCTGTGTCCGGCCGAGACGGCCCATCCAATGACAACTGCGAGTCCGGCGAGAGCTGCTGTGCCAGCGCTGCTGACTAGCCGACTGCGCTCGCGCACGGATGCCATCATGGATTGGAGCTGCACTGAGCCGGTCGTGGGGCGGGGGTCTGGTTCGTCGCTTGTCGCCGATGCATCGATCTGGTGGTTCTGCACACGCGGACAGGACCGCGGAGGCCATGGGGTGTGCCGGTGGAAGATATTCGTGCGTTGCCGAAAGAACGCCAGTGGTTGGACCGTTCTTCCATGTGTTGATGCCACACCGTCTCTCATCGCCGGATCGGTTCCACGGGAAGCTGCGCCTCGAGCGATGCGATGTCGTTGGGCTCGGCCAGGGCGCCACGGAGGGACGAAGTGGACGTTGAGCTTCAACGCGCGAATGCAGGCGGCGAGCAGGTGCTGAAGGTCCTGCGGCGGCGTGTGCATTGGGTCGTCCTCTGCATGGTGCTGGTTGCGGCCGCCGCCTACGGCTTCTCAAAGCACCAGACCAAGAAGTACACCGCGACCGCCTCGCTCGTCTTCAACAACAACCAGATTGGCCAGCAGGTTGCTGGGCTGCCGCTTGCGAGCAGCGGAAACCAGCAGCCCGTGCAGCAGACCAACGTCAAGCTCGTTCAGCTCGGCGACATGGCTGCGAAGACAGCGAGTCTCGTTGGGCGCGGGCTAACGAAGGAAGCCGTCCACGCTGCGTTGAGCGTTAGCGCTCAGGGAGAATCCAACATCGTTGAAGTGGCTGCCACGGCGAACTCAGCTGAACTGGCAACTGCGATCGCAAACACATACACGACGTTGTTCGTTGAAGAGCAGCAGAACAGCAACCATGCATATTATGCTTCGGCGCTCAAGCTTGTCGACAGGCAACTTGGGGCGCTGTCGCCGAAGCAGCGAGCCGGTACCGCGGGCCTCGCGCTCCAGAACCGCGCCCAGTCGCTCGGCGTGCTCGCGGAACTCCGCAACGGCAATGTGCAGATCGCGCAGGATGCGGCGGTCCCGACATCTCCCTCCTCGCCTAAGGTCTCCCGGAATACGATCCTAGGCGCCGTACTTGGTTTGCTGCTCGGACTCGGGGTGGCGCTTATCTTGGAGCGCTTCGACCGACGCGTTCGCGAGCCCAAGGATCTCGAGACCATCTACGGCCTTCCGCTGCTGGGCGTTGTTCCCGAGAGCTCGGCGCTTTCGCGGTCGGCACGGAGCAAGGACACCGACCGCCCGCTACCGGCGGGTGATGCCGAGGCCTTCCATCTGATCCGAGCGCATTTGCGCTACTTCAACGTCGATCGCCAGCTGCACACGCTGCTCGTCGCTTCGGCGGCTCCGGGCGACGGGAAGACCACGATCGCCCGTCATCTCGCTGCGGCTGCCGCACGCATGGGCTCACGCGTACTCCTGTTGGAGGCCGACCTGCGTCGCCCGACGGTTGCCCAGCAGCTCGACATCCGGCCTGGTCCGGGGCTCGCAGATGTCCTGATTGGGGCCGTGTCGCTGGCTGACGCAACGCAGGCCGTAGAGGTGGAGTCCTCGCCGCTCAACCGCGCCCGCACGCTAGACGTCTTGGTGGCCGGCGCTGCTCTCCCTCCAAATCCCGGTGAGCTGATCGAGAGCCACGCGATGGAGGCTCTGCTCCAGCGTGCGAAGTTCACGTACGACCTCGTTGTGATCGACACTCCACCGCTGACAGCTGTCTCAGATGCCTTTCCGCTCTTGGGGAAGGTCGACGGCGTCATCATCGTTGGACGCGTCGGTCGCAACCGTCGGGACGTCGCTGAGCGGCTGCACGAGACGCTCACCGGTGCGGGTGCACCCCTACTTGGGGTCATCGCCAACGGCTTCAAGGCGAGCCGACTCGGTGGCGCCTACGGCTACACGTACGACTATGCCTCCGCTGGAGCAGCGCCGCCCGTGGAGGCGGTTGCTTCACGCAATGGGTTCGTCCCCGACCAAGAGCCCGTGCATACAGCCAAAGGCTGAGATCACGTGCCGCGACCTTGATAGGGCTATCGGTATATAGAGGATGATGGGCATGGGTTCTCTTGTGAAGCTCTCCCAAGCGTGCGCGCTCGCGTTGCTTCTGGCCTGCGTGGTGCAGCCCCTCCAGCAAGCAAGCGCCGCGCAGTCTTCTCCGGGCGTCAAAACTCTTGGTCCTCTTGACGTGACCTACTCTTCCGCAGCCCTTTACGCCTACGTCAATCCCCACGGTCTCGCAACCGACTACGCCTTCCAGTACGGCACGACAAGGGGCTATGGTAGTCAGACGCCGCTTGCTCCCGCGGGAAACGGAACCACCACGATCAAACTCAATCAGACTGTCTCGGGTCTCCAGCCTGGCACGACCTATCACTACCGGGTGGTCGCCGTCAACTCCGCGGGTCTCAGCTACGGCCTAGACCGCGCCGTAAACACAGCCAATGTGCCTCTGTCGGTGCAGATAGCCGGGGTCCCTAACCCGGTCGTGTTCGGCGATCCTTTCCTCGTCGAGGGCCATCTATCGGGCACCGGTGCGGCCAATCACGAGGTCGCCTTGCAGGCCAATCCGTATCCATGCACGGGTGGCTTCAAGACTGTCGGCAACCCCGAGGTGACCAACGCCTCCGGCGGTTTCTCCTTCCCCTATGTCGGCCTGCTCGAAAACGCCCAGCTGCGCGTGGTCACGGTCGGCAAGCCTGAAGCGGCCAGCCCGGTAGTCGTCGAGAACGTGGCCGTGCGCGTAAGCTTCCATGCGCGTCGCGCCCGTCGGCGCGGCTACGCCTATCTGTATGGCACCGTCGCGCCCGCGGAGTTCGGCGCGCTCGTCGGCTTTCAGCTACTCCAGCCGGGGCGCTCGGTCAACGAGGGCGGCACCGTCGTCAAAGCCGGCACGGCCGGCGTGTCGCGTTTCGGCCGCGTAGTCCGCGTGCGCCACCCAGGCCTCTATCGGGCGCTGATCAAGATCAACGACGGCGCCCACGTCTCCGGCTACAGCAATCCGATCCTGGTTCGCTGAAGCGCAACTCCTTGCGGTTCGCACTGTTGGAACTGAGCATGAGTGCCGCGCTAAAGGAGGGCTGGACAGGCGTCTGGCATAGATCCAGGGCCCTGCTCATGGGTGTCGGCCTCGTCTGGATGTCAATCTGCTCGCTGGCTTTCGCTGGGCCGTCGTGGGCGGCGAACCCGATCTCGACGGAGAACGCCCTTCCCGGCGACCCGCACTGGTACCGGGCCATCGCTTCCGAGGCGGACCTGGACATCTACGCGTCGCAGAGCAGCCTCCTACCCGGCGAAATGCTCCAGCTGCATGTGAGCGCTGCTACCGGTACCCGCTACAGGGTGCTGATCTACAGGCTCGGTTGGTATCAGGGGAGCGGGGCGCGACTCATCGGGTGCGTCCCGGGGTGCAGCACCGATCGAGCCGGCCAGCCTTATCCAGTGCCAGTGCCCGAAGCGAGCACGGGGTTCCTCGACGCCGGTTGGCCCGTGACCGACTCCTTCCAGGTCCCGGATACGGCTGTCTCTGGGTCCTACATCGCGGAGGCGGTCGCGACGACTGGGCCGAGTACGGGTGCGATGCGCTTCTACCCGTTTGTCGTCCGGGTTGCGCCTGGCCAAGCCCCTTCCCACATCCTCGTCCAGCTCCCCGTCAACACGGAGGAGGCTTACAACCCGTGGGGCGGCAAGAGTCTGTACCCGTTCAACAGCACTGGCAAAATGCCGGCGGTCAAGGTCTCGTTCAACCGGCCGTTTCAAGACCTGGGCCCCAGTAGCCAGGTAATGGACGGCTATGAGTTCGTGCGCTTTCTCGAGCGGGCGGGCTACGACGTCAGCTACACCACGGACGTTGACACAGACAGCGACCCGGGCGAACTCCTGCAGCACAAGCTCGTGATCAGCGACGGACACGACGAGTACTGGACAAAGGCCATTCGCGACGCCTTCGACGCCGCTCGCGAAGCTGGCACAAACCTGGCGGTCTTCGGTGCTGACACGGGCGTTTGGCAGAACCGGTACGAAAACGGGGATCGGACGATCGTCGAGTACCGCAGCGCGTCGGCGGATCCCGAGACCGACCCGGCGCTCAAGACCGTGGAATTCCAGCATCTTGCTATGCCTCGGCCACCGTGCGAACTGCTTGGTGTTGGTTATCGCGATGGCGCCAACGGCTACAGTCGCCAGAGCTACACAGTTACGCAGGCCGCGGGCACCAACACATGGTTCTCGGGGACCGGCCTCGCGCCGGGCACGGTACTCCCGAGCCTCGTCGGCTACGAGTGGGACACGGTTGTGCCGGGCTGCAACGTGCCTCCGCTTACCGACCTGTTCCATTGGGCTGGTAGCGGTGTCAGCAACGCTGACTCGACCGTCTACACGGCCTCGTCCGGCGCGCGCGTGTTCGCGACGGGATCACTCGACTTCGCGACGGGACTCGACGAATGGCCCGGGCACACGACGGGCATTGAAAACAGCGGGCTGCAGCGCTTCGCTGCGAACCTGCTGACGGATCTTGGCGGCACCCCGCCGGAAACCCTCGAACAGTCATTTCCCATGGCCAAGTCGTCCCCGCCTGTCGCTCCTGTCGCTCCTGCCCCCGTGCCGCAGCAGATCACGGCATTGAGCATCGCGCCGACGAGGTTCCGAGCGGGGCCCGCAAGGGTGTCGCCGTCGCGCGCCGTCGCGCGCCGTCGCGCGCCGGTTGGAGCGAGGGTCACATACACCGACACCCAAGCGGGCAACGCCATGTTCACACTGTCGAAATACGTGCGTGCTCGCTGCCGGCGCAGGATCCATGATGGACACGCCCATCAATGCCTGCGGATAGTCGCGCTTGCTCATTTCGTACGCCACGACAGCGCCGGCGCCAACGGCTTTCGTCTTACCGGCCGGCTGCGCGGGCACAGGCTCGCGCTGGGCCGCTACCTATTGAGTGCTGTGCCCCAGTCAGGTCTGGGGGCGCGCGGTGGGCGCTCGGCTTGGTTTCAGATCGTCCGGTGATCTGACGCCGCGGCAGGCGGCCTGTGTCGCAAACCTTCGTCAATCAATGGTCACGTAGGGTAGGGCGGCTATCTCGGCGAACTGTTGCTTCCAGCCGCCCCTGACACGCATTTCGTGCGCGCAGTTATCCGCGAAGTCGATGTTTTCCAGACCGGAGAACAGTGTGGCATCGACGGCTCCCGGATCAACGAAGAACGCGTTTATGCCGCGGGTATCCACCGTGACGAATTGGTATCCGTAGTTGCCAAGGAGCTTCTTCCATCCCTCCAGGGAGACGCCGTAATAAAATCCAGTTGGATGCGCCTGCATATAGTCGAAGTCCTGACGATACGGAATTGTGATCGCCATCTCGGGCCCGAACGTAGAATTATACTCGACACACATAACCTTTGGATGGAGTCCCGACTCGAGCAACCTCTGCGCAATGTAGAAATCGTTCCCATCGATATCAAGCGAGAAGAAATCGGGCTCGGGCTGAATGCACTCGCTCACGAGCGTGCGCGCTGTCTCGGGTGTAATGAACAGATTGAGATAACGAACCCCCCAGTTCATCGACTGGAGATGCCGTGCGGCATTCGTGGCCTTGAAGTGATTGCCCTCGACCATAACGCCGTTGTACTTCTTCACAAATGCCAAAAACGACGTGTTGTTCTCGAGGCCGTCAGACGCGCCAATCTCCACGAAGTAGCGGTTCGGTTGCTCCAGTGTCGAAAGCAGGTGGTCGATCAAGCCGTCCTCACCATTTTGGCTAAAGGCCGAGAACTCCCAAGTCCATGTTTTCTTGGGATCGACCTTGCGTGTTGCCGCGTTGAGCGCGCCCCGAGCGCACGCCGTGTTGATTCGTGAAACATAGAAGAAGCTGGTGTTGAGAAAGCGCGCTGGCAGAAGGATCAGCTGCTTGCTCTTCATGTTGAGTAGCGCGCGCGCCGACTGTCGTTGCTCAGCGAGGATTCCCACAGACTTCACCTGAGCACTCGAGAAGCTTGGGATTCGTCTTGAGTCGTCTGACCTATTGCGTAGCAGTTGAGCACGTGGGCGGACGCGGACCAAGCGGTCGGTGCGCCGTGAGCAGGGTCGGCCTGGGCTACATGCATGACTGTAGGAGCAACGCTTGGTGCCACGTCTGACTTGCACGGGCTCGACTTCCAGCAGGCGCCGGCTGCGGCTCGTATGCGCGTCGTAGCCGAGCTGATCCATGCTCATGTCGACGCCGAGTGCCTTAAGCGACAGATCGACCCCTCCAGTTCTCCCGGAGGCTAGTTTCCGAATCGCGTGCCTGGCTGATGCGTGCCGCGAATCAGCGCTATATTGGCAGGCGTGGATACCCTAGAGCTTCTAGTCGCAGACTTTGCGCGCTCGTGGAATCGTGTTCCACCCGAAGGGCGTCTGGGCCGGCTAATGTTCGTGCTTTCGCGATTCTGCTCATTGCGCGGACTGCCGATCGGGCTCTTCCGCGTGTCGAGCGCTGCTGGTGCGTTGTGGCCACCAGCGGGCACTCTAATCAAGGCGCTGAATCAGGTAATCATGGGCTGTGATATCGGCATTGGTGCGCAGATAGGGCCAGGACTCAAGTTGCCGCACGCGGTGGGAGTTGTGATCCATACGGATGCCCGTATAGGTGCGCGGTTCACGATGCATAGTGGCGCTCTGGTTGGCGCCATTCCGGAGGGGGCTCCGGTCATAGGCGATGATGTAAATATTGCGCCAGGGGCTAAGGTTATTGGCGTGGTCGTGATTGGCAACCGAGTTCGGATCGGTGCTAACAGCGTGCTCACACACACGATTCCTGGTGACGATATCGTCATCGCCGGAGTGCCGGGCCGCGTTCTACGAAACGCGACACCGGATGATGACAGGGAGACAGCAAGCATTACTCGGTAATAGCTGTCATTCTCGCCATTGGACTCGCCGTGCCTGAGTAGTTGATGCTCGTGGTGCCTGCAGGTGTGGTGACCGGCGCCACTGCGGTTTATCGAAGCGGTGCGCCATCGTGTCTCCCAAGAGTGGAGCTTGAAGCTCGTCACGCTAGGCGCAAGCGCTCGCACTCCCGAAACTCGACCGAGGCAACTCCCCGGTTGGTCAAAGCCGCGACCCGTCTCGCGGACTTGATCGGACAACCACGACCCCGGCATCTCGCGGTGATCTGTGCCCCTGCCGGCGTCTGCTGCACCTTCAGCAACCTGAGCTTGACCCCCGAGCGAGTCTCAATGCCCGCGATCCGCACAACCGGAAATGGCTGCATCAACGACGCCTGAGGGCTGGCCACGTTGATCGACTCCGGGGCTACCGCCACCGGAGGCGAGGGTGGGGGCGGAGCAGGAGCTGGAGGCGTGACCGTGAACGTCACCGCTCCGCTCCTACCGGTCGGGTTCCCAAGGGAGCTTGCCTGGATGGCTACCGCCGTGTACTGCCCGCTCGACAGCGCCGGACTCGCATCGCTGGACATCCAGCCCGCACCCGTGCCTCTGGCCGTTGCCGCCGAGACGATCGTTCCATTGGCTGTGGCTCCCGCGTGGATCTCGACGGTGACCGGAGTTGTGTCGCTCGCTGTGCCCGTGAACGCCGGCGTCCTGTCGTCCGACGGCGAGTTGAGCGCGTTCAAGGTCACCGTCGGGGCGGCCGTATCGATCGTGAACGTCACAGGCGAGCTCTTGCCGGTTTCCGAGGAGAGGTTGGTCTGCGACGCCTGCGCCGTGTAGGTGCCGTCTTTGAGGAGCTCCGTGGTCAAGAGCGTCCACGTGCCGCTTTCGATCAGCAGCGTTCCCAGTTCCTCGACGACCGGGCCCGCGGGAGTCGAGCCGTTGTAGATCCTGAGTGCCACTTCACCGCTGGCTGCTTCCGCGAGCCCGCTGAATGAGGGCGTCTGGACGTTGCTCACGCTCCCATTGAGCGGACTCGTGATCGTGACGTTCGGCGGTGCAGCGATCGCGGTGCCCAATGGCTCCACGGCCATCGCGACGAGCAACACCGCCGTCGCTCGCAGCAGTTCCCTGCCTGCCCTGCTCATGGAGTCGCGCTCACAGCCGTCGTCCCGCTTCTTCGTATCTGTCCGGTAATCAGACTACCGTGCTGTCGAGGTACCCTGGAGCGGGAATGCGCTTGGCGATCGATGCGGTCAAGCGCGGTTGCCAACCTATGATCGAGGCGTGGCGTAGATGATGAACACCAACACCGCACACTCGCCCGCGGCGCGAGTGATGGAGGAAGCGATAGAGCTGGCTATCGAAGAACGCTCGCCCTACCCCGAGCGTGCCGCCTTCATCGATGCCCATGGCCCCGGTGCAGGCACGGCAATCAAGCGGGCTATCGACGGAGACCGAGCCATCGTCCTCGTCTGCGCCGACGGCAGCACGCGCATCCTGCGCGCAGAGCCCGCTCCGAGCTGACGCTCTCTTGCGGTGATTGCGTGGCCTTGATGCTCCTTGGACGCGGCGGCAGGGTCGGCGAGGTCAGCGAGACGGACGCAAGTCAGCGATTGCGGCGGGTCGCCGCCGTCACGTTCACCGGAGGCGGGCCTTCGACCCTTTTCATTGAGTCCCGGACAAAATGCTTGCGCTAGCGATAGTATTCTGTCCATGCCTGATTCGATGTTGCTGAGCGTCAACGAGGCGGCCGAGCGCCTCGGGATCAGTCGCGCCGCAATTCGCCAGCAGATCACCGCAGGACGACTGCCCGCGGTGAAACGTGGGCGCAGCTGGTGGCTCGACGAGCGCGCTGTGGAGCGCAACGCGCGCCAAGGTGCCTTGCCCGGCCGTCCTCTCTCGCCGAGAATGGCCTGGGCGATCATCCTCCTCGCATCCGGTGAGGCCGAGCGCGCCAAGCGGCTCGTGGAGCGCGAGCGCTACGCCTCCCGAATGCGCGCCTGGCTTAAAGCACATCCCCTCGATACCTACGCGCCGCAGCTACGGCTGCGCGCGGAGAGCGAGGAACTGGACGGCCATCCCTCAGAGCTCAAACGGCTCCTCGCGCGCGGCGACATGCTCGCTACGGGCGACTCTGCCGGTGAGGTCGTCGGGCTTCTTGGCAAAAGCCCAGGTGTGGAGGGATACGCTCCCACCCGACACCGCGCCGCGATCGTGAGAGAACATGCCCTCACCCCCAGCACTGGCGGGCCGATCCGGATTCGCTGGGTAGACGACGAGCTCTGGCAGCACCTGCAGCAAGACGGCGAGCGTCAACCGCCACGAACCGCAATCCTGCTCGACCTGCTGGAGAGCGAAAACCCTCGCGCCAGACGCGAGGCCGAGCGCGCCCTACAACAGTGATCGAGATCGACATCGACCTGGATGATCCAGAGACCGTCGGCCTCTGGGAAGCCGTGGCCGATCTCGTCCCGCATCTCCCTGGAGAGTGGATGCTGATCGGAGGGCTGATGGTGCAACTCCACGCCATCGAGCACGGCGTGAGCGACGTGCGGACCACCGCCGACGTCGATGTGCTCGCACAGGCCAGACCCCAGGGCAGCCTCGGCGCAATCCACGCGGCACTCGAGCAGCAGGGCTTTGAGATGGTCGGCCCGGACCTCGATGGCTACAACAAGGGCTCTTTGGCTGGAGCAGGGCTCGATTGGGATTGCCATTATTCATGATTTTCGGCAACTGATCTGTTAGGCTGCGAGGTATGGGAGTCGTGGCCCAGAAGCAGCAGCTCTTCGAAAACATCGCGCGGCTGCGGCGCGTCGGCCGCGAGCTGCCTGACAACCAAGACCTCTCGAGCGTGCGATTCGCCCTCGAGCAGCAGCTTGGGCAGACCGTCTCGCGTCGCCTCGCCGCGCGCCTGCTGGGTGTGAGCCATACCGCTCTCGAACGCTGGATCAAGGCGGGAGACCTGCCCGTCGTCCAATCCTCCACCGGTCGCCAGGAGATCCCCGTACCAGCGCTGCTGGATCTATATGAGGCAGTGCACGCCGACCAAGCCGCCACGCCTGTCAGGTATCCGTTGACACCAACGATGACTCGCCAGCGTGAAGCGGCGCGCCGCCTGCGGTTCGACGCACGGGAGGGCGCACACCGCCACGATCGCCATGATCGTGGCCAGGCTCGCAGCCTCGCTTATCACAGGGTCGTTGCCTCCAGGCTGAGCAAGCCAATGGTCGCGGAGGCCCGGCATGTCCTGTTTCGCTGGCGCGCGCAGGGGCGCATAGATCAGCGCTATGCCCAGAGGTGGGAGGAGCTGCTGGCGATGCCGCTGCCAGCCATTCGGCGCTCCATTACCGCGGCAGGCTCAGACGGCGACGATCTTCGACAGAACTCGCCATTCGCCGGGGCGCTCAGCGAGCCCGAGCGACGCCGGATCCTCGCCGAGGTCAGTTGATTGCGATCCCAGGACTTCGAGCATGTGATCGCGGCCGCCGCCGAGGTGACGGGACACGACGAGTTCGTCGTCATCGGCAGCCAGGCGATTCTCGGCACATATCCCGACCCTCCCGACGCGCTGCTCGTCTCGCTCGAGGCGGATATATATCCGCTGCACCTCCCCGACGCTGCGGCGGAGGTCGACGGGGCGCTCGGTGACGGCTCGCCGTTTCACGCCGCGTTCGGTTACTACGCGCACGGCGTCGGACCGGAGACCGCCAAGGCGCCCGAGGGCTGGCAGAGCCGCCTCGTCCGACGTGAGATTCCGCCACGAGTCGCCTCCAAGCAGGCGCCCGTCGCATGGTGCCTTGAGGTGCACGACCTCGTGCTGGCAAAGTGCATAGCCGGGCGCGAACGCGATTGGGAATACGCGAGAGAGGCGCTGAAGGCGGGACTCGTCGAACCGGCCCTGCTGCTCGGGCGCATACCCGACCTACCCGTACCGGACGCACTTCGTCGTCACGTCAAGGAGATGCTCCAGTCGATCATCTGCGATGCCGCGTGAGCATCTAGACACATGTAGCCACGCCCTACACCTGCTGGCCTACAGCACGAATGGGATGATCGCGCGGACGCGCGTCTTGTACTCCGCGTAGGCGTCCGGAAAGTGCCTGCTCATGATCCGCTCCTCCTGCCGGGCCTTCCACCAGAGCCCGCCGCAGAGCCCTATGAACAGGGCAAAGCCGATCGCCCGCCCATAGGCCATCGCCGTGCCGAGCGCCATGGCGATCAGGCCGGTGTAGATCGGATGGCGCACCAGCGCGTACGGGCCAGACTCGATCAGCTCATGGTCCTGCTTGAACGTCACCTCTGCGCTCCAGTTGCGACCCAGCGTGATCCGCGCCCAGACCGTGAAGGCGGCTCCCGCGGCAACCACGCAGTCCGTCAACACTCCCAAGGCGAGCGTTGTCCTCCAAAGATGGGAGTGTGAGGACACGTGCAGGAGCCGTCCGGCGGCGATCAGTCCGATGACGAGGGTGACCGTCACCACGCGATAGCCGATCAATCCTCCTCGCTCGACCGTGCGCTTGGTCGGAAAGGCCATGATCAGCCAATAGAGCACCCAAGCTATCCAGCAGCACCCAATGAACAGCCATGTCGATTCGGTCATCTCTCGGTTCCCGGCGCACCCGGACTCGCCTGTAGTCTGACCGAAGCGCTCCTCTCCTCGGCGTCTGCGTAGCACCGAGCGATCAGCGTCGACCCGGGCGGAGCGCCAGCGGTCTCGAGTCCCGTCTCAAGCGCGCGGTACGGTGCTCGGCATGAGCCCAATCCGAGACTCTTCAGCACGGAACAGTGGTCTGGCATCATGAACGCTATGGCAGCACAACCGCACGTGACGCTCAGCGGTGACCGAGCCGGCGAGTACATCATCGAGGAGGAACGCCCCGACGGGGCGCTGCTGTTGGTGCCCGATACCAGGATCGCAGCGATCCGCAGGCGCCACGATTTGACGCCGGCGACGCTCGCTGAGCTCGAAGAGGAGTACGGGCCTGTCCGGCCACCCGACGGCGAGGGGTAGATCATGCCCGCTCAAAGGGCGGGTCCCACGCGCTCACTGTCTACCAGCTTGCCCATCAGCGACTGAATGGGCCGGATTCGCCGTTGGACTCGCCGCGCCTGAGTAGTTGATGTTCGTGGTGCCTGCAGGTGTGGTGACCGGCGCCACTACGGTTTATCGAAGCGGTGCGCCATCGTGTCTCCCAAGAGTGTCCCTGCTGGCGTCTGCTGCACCGACGGCAGCACACGGGAAGGTCTCCGTCCGCTCACGCTTGAACGGCCTGAGCTCCGCGTAGCTGGGGGCGACGCAGTCCGTGACCTGCACCAGGCGAGCCTAGTGGATCCGAAGGAATGGAACGGGATCCGCCTGTCGCACCTGAGCTACGCTGTGCCCTGGCATGCGCGAGATCACACAGCGACAGTTGGGCAACGTGAGCGAGCTCCCGCCAATTCGCCGACGCCGATTCGTGCCGGCTGAGGTGGCCATCGCGGCATTTTCCCGCGTGGGCAATATCGACTACGAGCAGTTCCGCGCCGACGTCGATCGCTTCGTAGATCAGGACCCAACGCCGCGTGCCTGAGGGAGCGGCCGCGGGCGACGGGCGCGACTTTGCTCGGCCCACTGGTATATAGGTCCACAGGTCCATGCACATAGGTCCAATGCACGCCAATCCTCTCTCCAAGCCCGGCCACGCCGCGATCGGCGGGTCCTTGGCGCTCCTGCTGAGCCTGCTCGCCACCGTCCTCGCGCTGCCCCTCCCCGGCGCCCTCGCCGCCACCTCGGTCCCGGCCGTCAGCACCTCGGGCTCCTCCAACGTCACCTACTCATCGGTCATCCTCTACGGCAACGTCAACGCCCGCGGGCTGGCCACCAACTACGTCTTCCAGTACGGCACCACCAGCGGCTACGGCGGTCAGACGCCGCTCGCTCCCGCCGGCAACGGAACGATCTCGATCAAGCTAAGCCAGAGCGTCTCGGGGCTGCAGCCCGGCACCACCTACCACTACCGGATCGTGGCCGTCAACTCGGCCGGCACCGCCAACGGCAACGACCGCACGTTCAATACGGCCGCCGTTCCCCTGTCCGTGCAGATCGCCGGCGTGCCCAACCCGGTCGCCTTCGGCAACCCCTTCGTCGTCGAGGGCCACCTGTCGGGAACCGGCGCAGCCAACCACGAGGTCGTGCTCCAGGCCAACCCCTATCCGTATCTCGGTGGCCTCAAGGACGTCGGCAACCCGGAGGTCACCAACTCCTCCGGTGGCTTCTCCTTCCCCTACGTGGGCCTGCTCGAAAACGCCCAGCTGCGCGTGGTCACCGTCGGCAAGCCCGAAGTCGCGAGCCCCGTCGTCGTCGAGAGCGTGGCCGTGCGCGTGAGCTTCCACGCGCGTCGCGCCCGCCGCCGCAGCTACGCCTATCTGTATGGCACCGTCGCCCCCGCCGAGGTCGGCGCGCTGGTCGGCTTCCAGCTGCTGCAGCCCGGGCGCTCGGTCAACGAGGGGGGCACGATCGTCAAAGCCGCCACCCCCACCGTCTCGCGCTTTGGCCGCGTCGTGCGCGTGCGCCATCCCGGTCTCTATCGGGCGCTCGTAAAGGTCAACGACGGCGCCCACGTCTCCAGCTACAGCGAGCCGATCCTCGTTCGCTGAGCACTGCCTGCCAACTCGGAAGGCGGGAGACGACTATCGGGAATCATGCGGATGGGCGATAAACGCAGGGAGTGTGTCGGAAAGTCACGCCCGCGTTCGTATTAGGGGTATGCGCTCGAAAGTACGCCCCCGCCGCTACATCGCCAGGCACTGGCTGCTGATCCTGCGGCCGCTGCTGCGCTTCAGCCTCACCCGCGACGCGTTCGTGCTGCGCGGGATCGGCAACCGTGCCGGTCCGGTGCTGCGGCCCGACCGCAGAGGCCGTCGCCGGAGGCGCTACGAAGGCGCTGAGCGCCGCCGTACCCAGGTCGCATAGACCGGTTCGGGGATACCGCTCTCGAAGAGCTCCAGGCCGCTTCGCGGGGCTTCTTGCGCTGCTTCGAGCGGCGCCTGGGTGGAGCGCCCGCGACTCTCCACGTCCGCGAAGGCCTCGAGCGCCTCACCGGACTTCGTCAGCGTGAGCTCGGGGTAGCTCTGCATCGCCCAGCCGCCGTCGTTGCGGGAGTAGACGATCAGGGCCCTCAGCCAGCCAGCTTCCTGGTAGGGGCGGCTGTTGCCCAGCATCCCGCTGAGATCGCTGGCCGCGACCGTGCTGTCCTTCACGCTGAAGCCATGGCAGTCGACCCCCCCTTCGATGCCCGTCGGGTTGTTGACCTCTTCGGCGCAATAGCCGACCTCCGAGACGATGATGTTGTTCTGGCCAGAGGTCATCGCGGCCTGGATCAGGGGCAGCGACTGGATGCCTTCGCTCTCCTGGTCCTTGACGCCCGACGGTGGGCCGTACGGGTGCAGGTACCAACCTTGGATTTCGCTGCCCAGCCTCGGTTGCGCTCTGTACATCGCGGGCACCCAGCCCTTGCGGGTGGCCGCCACGTAGATATCTCCGGCGGGAATCTGCGCGGCGGCGGCCGCGGGCAGGAGCGCCGCGATCACATCCGCGTACTCGCCGCCGTTGAACTGCGGGGTGGTGTAGCCCCAGGGCTCGTTCATCGGTTCGAGCAGCACCCGCATCCCGGGGTAGCGCTCGCTCACCAGCGACAGGACCGCGGATGCCGTTCGCACGAAGCCTTCGACATAGCCCCCGATCGTGTTCTTGCCGGCGGCTTCTTCGCGGGCGCCGCGCGCTTGGGGGAATTCCGGGTCGGACGCGAAGGCGTAGCCCTGGCGCGAGTAGCCCCGGTACTCGATCGTGACCACCGGGGTCATGCCGTATTCGTGGTCTTCTCGCAGGCGTCTTTCGAATTCGGCCGTTTCCGTGCCTCGTTCATCCTCGCTCGGAAGCCTGCCCGCCTCGATCTCGAAGCTGCGGTCATAGACGATCCCGTGCAGCGCGAACTGCCCGACCCAGCCGAGGTATTTGGCCGTGGCGTTGTTGAGCCCCAGCCAGCGCGGGTTGGGCGGTGGGTCATAGGCGTACTGATCGGCCGTGCTCGCGGGCGAGGTGCCGTTTGCATCCGTGACGGACACCGCCTGCAGGCCGGCGCCCGCCGGGCTCTGTGCGCTGAGCCGGGTCGCCGATTCCACCTCCACGCCCGTCGCGACCTCGGCGCCGAACCTCACGGTGGCGCCCGCGAGGAGCCCCGTACCGGTCACGCTCACCCGCGTCTGACCCCGTTCCGCTCCGTTGTTCGGCGCGATCTGCGTGACCGTCGGGGGCGCCACGGCCGCCCCGGCGCCGGCGCCCGCGCCGAGGCCCGCGAGGCAGGTCGTGACGAGGAGGAGAGCGAGTGCGAGCGAGCTCGCTCGACGCCTCCTCTCGCCGGCATGCATCCCTTTCGCGCGCGGGCCTCGATCCAAGGCTCAGAGGCTAGCGAGGCCCCCGTCCACGGCCGGCCCTAAGGTTGAGCCGTGATCGACCTGCACTGCCACGTGCTGCCTGGCATCGACGACGGACCCGAGACGATCGAGGGCTCGCTCGCGCTCGCTCGCGCGGCGAGCGCCGCCGGCACGCACACGATCGTGGCCACGCCGCACGTGAGCGCGCACTATCCCAACGAGCCCGACACGATCGCGCGCCTCGTGGCCGAGCTCAACGAGCGTCTCGTGGCCGAAGGGATCGCCGTGGAGGTGCGCGCCGGCGCCGAGATCGCGCTCACGAGCGCCCTCGAGCTCCCGGCCGAGCAGCTCGCCCGCCTCACGCTCGGCGGCGGGCGCTGGCTCTTGATCGAGCCCCCCTTCACTCCCACCGCCACCGGGATCGACGCGATGCTGGTCGACATCGCCCGCGGCGGACATGGCGTCGTGATCGCCCATCCCGAGCGCTGCCCGGCCTTCCACCGCGACCGCACCGTGCTCGAGTTCCTCGTGCGCGCCGGCATGCTGACCTCGATAACCGCGGGCTCGCTCGTGGGGCGCTTCGGCGGCGAGGTCCGCCGCTTCGCGCTCGCGCTCGTGCGCGACGGGCTCGTCCACAACGTCGCCTCAGACGCCCACGGCGCCACCAAGCGCGCTCCCGGGATGGCCGAGGAGCTCGGCGAGGCCGGACTGCGCCCGCTCGCCGCCTGGCTGACCGAGGAGGTCCCCGCCGCGGTGCTGGACGGCGGTGAGGTCCCGCCGCCTCCTTGCGGCGCGATCGAGGCGCTGCGCCCGCGACGATCCTGGCCCTGGCGGCGCCGCTGAGCCACCCGTCGGGCCGTGGCGCCTCTGGCGTCCCCGAGCGCAAAAACGGCTCTCGCCACAACGTTTGACCGTTGTGGATGGATTCCCGCCCAGGCACCGGGTAGGAGGGGGCCGAGGTGTCCGCTGAGGCCGTGCCGCTCGTGGCCCAGCACGAGCTCGCGGTCGAGCGCGAAGGGCGCCTGATCGAGGCTCTCGGCTGGATCGGCCTCGCGCTCCTGCCACCCGCCGTCCTGATCTACCTGTCCTTCAACGCCGGCGGCTACTTCCCCAGCGCGAGCGGCTTCGCCACGATCCTCCTCGCCCAGGCGCTGGTGCTGCGAACGACGCTCGCCGCGCGTCCCTTCGAGGGCTTCAGCCGCGCGCTCGCCGTGCCGCTCGGGGGGCTGGCCCTCTACGCCGCCTGGCAGCTGACCTCGACGCTGTGGTCGCACGCCACCGCGCGCACGCTCGACAGCTATGACCGCACCCTGCTCTACCTGCTCGCGTTGGCCCTGTTCGGCTCGCTGCGCTACACCCGCCGCCACGTCGACCGGGTCCTGCGCTGCCTCGTCGCAGGGCTGGTCGCCGTCTGCCTGATCGGCCTGGTCTCACGCGTGCTCCCGCATCTGTGGCCGACCGCGAGCAGCTTCTACGACGAACGCCTCAACTACCCGCTCACCTACTGGAACGCCGAGGGGATGATGGCGGCGATCGCGCTGATCCTCGCCTTCCATCTGAGCGCCGATCGCGCCGGGCACTGGAGCGTGCGGGTACTCGCGGCCGCGGTCATTCCCGGTGTGGCAGCCACGCTGCTGTTGACCTTCTCGCGCGGAGCGCTCGGCGTCACGGTCGTGGGCCTGCTCGCCTACTGCCTGCTCACGCGCCTGCACACGCTGCCGGGCGCCCTGCTCGCGATCGTCCCGCCGACGGCGATCGCCCTGCGCTCCGCCTGGGATGCAACGCTGTTGGCGACCACGAAGGCGACCAGCCCCGCGGCCGTGGCCCAGGGCCGCCACGTGGCGATCGTGGTCGGCGCCTGCATGCTCGCCGCGGGCGCCCTGCGCGGCCTCACGCTGCTGCTGGACGGCCGCCTGGCGACGCTGCGGCTCGTGCGCTCGCCGCCGCCCCGCCGCGTGCGCCTGGGGCTCGCGGCGGGCTGTGGCGCGCTCGTGCTGGCGCTCGTCCTGGCCCTGGGCGGCTACGGCTTCGCCCACCGCCAGTACGAGCGCTTCGTGCACACGAACACCGGCGGACAGACCGTGCAAACGCGCGACCGCCTCTCGGATGTGACCAACAACGGGCGCCTGTCGCTGTGGAAGGCCGCCCTCCACATCTACGACACGCAGAAGCTGCGCGGCACCGGCGCGGGCACCTACCAGCTCTACTACCCCCGCTACCGCAGCGAACCGCTGTATGTGGCCGACGCCCACTCCCTCTACCTGCAGGCCCTGGCCGAGCTCGGGCTGGTGGGCTTCGCCCTGATCGCGCTCGTCGTCCTCGGGATCCTCGGCGGCCTCTTGGCACGTGTCAGGGGTCCGGATCGAGGGCTCTACGCGGCCCTGTTCGCAGCCACGCTCGCCTGGTCGATCCACCAGGCCTTCGACTGGGACTGGCAGATGCCGGCGGTCACGCTCGCCGTGCCGATGCTCGCGGGGCTCGCGCTCGCCCGCCGCGGTCGCGGCGGGAGCGGGCAGCGCGGGCTGCCCGCTCCCAGGACGTTCGTGGCACTCGGGTGGCTGGCGCTCGCGGTGGCGCCGCTGCTGATCGCCACCTCCTACGCGCGCCTGCACTCGAGCGCTCAGGATCTCCGGCGGGGCGACTGCGTGGCCGCCAAGCGCGAGGCGCTCTCCTCGCTGTCGCTCTCCGCCAAGCGTCCGCAGGCCTACGTGATCGTCGGGGTCTGCGATCTGCGCCAGGGCTTTGCCCAGGCGGCCGTGCCCGCGATGGCCAGCGCCGCGCGGCTCGAGCCCCACAGCTGGGAAGACGCCTTCTGGCTGGGCGTCGCCCGCGCCGCCGCCGGGATCGATCCGCGCGCGGCCATCGCCCACGCGATCGCGCTGGACCCGCTGGAGGAGGGGTTGCGAAACGCGGCCCGCCGCCTGGCCTCGAGCGACCCGCGCAGCTGGGAAGCGGCCGCGCCGCGACTGCGCTTCGAAGCGCTGGCCTCGGGCAAGTTCGCCCTCACGAGCCTGTGAGGAGATTTCGGATCGTCGAACCAATTCACGCGGGCCGCGTCGGAAAAGGCCCCCGCCAAACGTATATGGGTGCAGAGGCCGGACACAGATCTTCCCGGCCGACCGCAAACAAGGACGTAAGGAGACTGAGATGAGGCGTAAGAACGACGCACAGCGCGAGGTGGAGGGCGTCGCTCAGCGCCTGCGCAATGAGCGCCCCGAGGCGAGCCCCCTGGAGCTCGATCAGATCAAGACTTCGGCGATGGCGCACACGCGGTCTGGCTCTGGCGGTCGCGCCGGCGCCCGGCGCCTGGCGGTGGCCGGACTGACCGTCGGCCTGCTCGCCGCGACCACGGGCAGCGTGCTCGCCGGCGGGGGCTCCGGCTCCTCCTCGAGCAACGCCGCGATCGCCCAGTACGGCAACAACTGCGACACCAACAACAACAACGGCGAAGTCGGCAGCGGCAACGGGAACGGCAACGGCAACGGCAACGGCGGTGGAAACGGCGGCAACGGCGGCAACAGCGGCGGTCACGGCTACTCCGCAACGGCCAGCTGGAGCGGCGGTGGCGGTGGCGGCGGCAACGGCGGCAACGGCGGCAACGGTAACGGCAGTGGCAACGGAAACGGAAACGGCACCGGCAACGGCAACGAAAGCGGCAACGGGAACAACAACTACAACTGCAACGAAAACAGCTTCAACCCGACGGAAATAACCAACAACTACGCCGGTGACGTCGTCAACTACTACACGGTCGTCAACGCGGCGCCGAGCGGCAGCGTCCTGGGCTCGCAGACGAGCAAGAAAGCGGCGACCAGCAGCCGCCGGATCAAGATCCACGTGAACGTGCCCCACGGCGCGAAGGTCCGCCGGGTCACGATCAAGGTCAACGGCAAGCACCTCAAAACGATCCGCGGCAAGAAGGCCTCGGCGAACGTCGAACTGGTCAACCTGCCGTGCTCCAACGGAGCGACCAAGATCGAAGTCTCGATCACCCTCAGCGACGGCAAGACGGTGACGGCCAAGCACAGCTACCACCTGTGCGTGGCCTGAGCGGTCGAGGAGTCGCGATCGAGGCTCTGTAGCGCAGCAAGACGTGACGCCCCGGGATGTTGTCCTCCTCCCGGGGCGTCACGTCCGTCTTTGACCGAGCGCATCGACCACGGAGATCAATGGCCCACGAACTGACACCCGCCCCCTCGACTCGCCTGGCCTCGCGCACGCGCGTGCGCCACGTCCCGGCGCAGCCCGCCAGGCGCATGCGCCCCGACGCCTTCGAGCGGCTCTTCGAGGAGCACGCCGAGCGCCTGTTCTCCTTCCTCGCCTACCGCACGGGCAACCGCGCGCTCGCCGAGGACCTGCTCTCGGAGACCTTCGAGCGCGTGCTGCGCTCCCGCCAGCGCTTCGATCCGCGGCGGGGCAGCGAGCGCCGCTGGCTGTTCGCGATCGCCCTGAACCTGCTGCGCGACCATGCCCGCCGCCAGACCCACGAGGAGCGCGTGCTGCGCACGGTCGGCGCTGACTCACCCTCGCAGCAGTCCGATGCGGGCATGGCGGCGGTCGAGCATCGCGACGAGCTGCAGCGGGCGCTGGCCACGCTCGGCGAGGACGAGCGCGAGGCGCTCGCGCTGCGCTTCGGGGCCGATCTCAAGCTGCGCGACGTCGCACGGATCCTCGGCGACGGCGAGAGCGCTGTCGAGGGGCGGATCTACCGCGCGCTGCGCAAGCTGCGCGCCGAGCTCGACCGGTCCCCCGTCGCGCTCTAGCGTCGCGCTCTAGGAGAGGCCCACACAGCAGCCTCTGACGCTCAGCACCGTGCCGTGGGTGGCGCCCTCGGGCAGGCCGCTGCCCTGGATCGAGCGGTCGGCGTACACGGTCATGCGGTAGCGGATGCGCGGGAGCCGCGGATAGCGCACCAGGCAGGTCCAGGGGTTGCCGAGGGCGAGATCGTCCGCCGAGAGGCAGCTCGCGTCCCGTGCGCGCCCGGCGAAGCCGGGGCGTGGGTCGCGGGTGGTGAGCAGCAGTCGCTGCACGGCGGCGGCGCTGACCGGCAGCAGGCCCTGCTGCCGCGCGGAGAACTGCGCGTCGCCTTCGCGGCTCGCGAGCGCGATCGCCGTGCCCGCCAGTCCCGCCAGGATGATCGCGGCGACGATCAGCTGGGGGCGTCTCATGCGCACTCACTTCCCATGTCGCTGTCAAGGATAGGCAATCGCCCTTGACATTTCACACTCGACAGTATGTAGTGGTGCGATCGCTGATTCCAGTTGTGATGCCAATCCTGGGAATGTGACTCTAGGAACGTGCCTGTCTGTTGTTGACATAACCCGCGCGGTTCTGAGGGAAACCATGCGGGAATAGATGTAATACCGATTTTATGGTGAACACGATTGGGGGAATGGAGCAGTTGTCGGCCCGCGCACGGACGCCGGTTCGCTCCTCGCTGGAGCTGGAGGCCTTCAGGGAGTTCCCCTACGCGATGCTCGTCCTGGACGGTCGGGGGCGGGTCATCTGCCGCAACCGCGAGGCTGCCCGTCTGATCCAGGCGCGCGGCCTGGCGGAGGGCGATCTGAGCTGCTGCACGCTGTTCGGCTGCCGCCGCCCCGAGACGGTGCTCGCGGCAGCCTGCCTGTCCGAGCTGGCCCTGGCCCACGACGGCGCCCTGCCGGAGATGCGCGTGGACATCGCCACGCCCGAGGGCCCGAGCGCGATGTGGATCGCCGCGGGGCGCATCGGCAGAGCGGGCGCGGGGGCTGAGCGGATCGGTGTGCATCTGCGTCCGGGGCTTCCCAACGATCGGCGCGAGCGCACGGGTCGACAGAAGGGCACCGAGCCCAGATTGCGGATCGCCACGCTCGGCAAGACCGTGGTCGAGTCCGCCGAGGGCGAGCTCGACGGCGCCTGGCTCGAGCAGCGCACCGGGCAGGTCTTCAAGTACCTGGTGGCGGCGCGTCACCGCTCGGTGGCGGTCGAGGAGATCGGCGAGAGCATCTGGCCCGGCGCCGACTACGCGATCGGGGCGAGCGTTCGCTACTACGTGCATGCCCTGCGTCGCAAGCTCGAGCCCCAGCGCGGCCTGCGCGAGCAGTCGGCGTTCATCGCGGCGGGCTGCGGCAGCTATCGCCTCAACCTCGAGCACGTGGTGGTCGACGCCGACGAGTTCGAGGCGCACCTGACCGCGGGGCTGGCCTGTGTCGAGCGCGATCCGAAGGGGGCCGCGGCGCAGATCGAGCGCGCCCTTGCGATCTACCGCGGGGATTTCCTGGCGGAGCTTCCCTATGCCGAGTGGACGATGCTCGAGCGCCATCGCCTCCACGAGCTCGCCTGCGCGGGGTTGGATCGCCTGGCCGAGATTCGCATGGAGCTGCGTCTCATCGACGGCGCGGCGCGCTCGCTGGAGCGTCTGGCGACCCTCCAGCCATACGACGAAGACGTGCATCGCAGGCTCATGGAAATTGACATCATGCGGGGACGTAGAAGCGATGCTGTGAGGCGCTACGCCTCGCTGCGCTCGCGGCTGCGGCGGACCTTTGGCCATGATCCTGCCTTCACTCCAGCCGACCTCGCCCACCCGAGGCCGTTCTCCTCAGGGCCAAGAGCGCGAGCATGACCAGCCTTTTTTGGTCCCCCTGACGGGGGCCGGCGGTGCGAGCATTGGGGCGTGGCAGGCGTTGAATAGAAGTGTGTCGTCATTACAACGAGGGCGAACGTGAGCGACTCCCGGACGGGACGCCCGCGGGACGCCGTGCCGGAGCGGTCTCTGACGCTGCGGCTCGACACGTTCGCCTGGGAGGCGATCGCGGAGGAAAGCTCGAGGCTGGGAGTCTCGGTCGAGGACTTCGTGTCCTTCTCCGTCCTCTACTACCTCGCGGACATCGACAGCGGCCGTGTCGCCCGCCGCATCACCCGCAGCTCCTATCCGGAGCCCAGGGAATGAGCGCGCGGCGTCTAGCGCGCGATCTCGTTGCGGGCAGCGTTCGAGCGCAGCGTCGAGGGCATTGCTCCGCGACTGATGAGGCCGGCCTTCAGCGCGCGACGCCCGCGATGGTGCAGGCCGTGCACAGACCCCTCCGAGCGTCCCGTGCGCTCTGCGATCTCCACAGGGGAGAGGCCCGCGATATGGCGCAGCACCAGCACCTCGCGCTGGTCGCGAGGGAGCGTGGCGAGCGCGTCGCGGAGATCGCTCATGCGCTCGGCTCCGGTCCGGTCCTGGCTTTCATCGCTCGTCCTGACCTCTTCGACGGGAATCGCTCGCTGGCGGCGCATGTGATCGACGGCCACGTTGCGCGAGACGCGCAGGATCCAGGCGAAGAAGGGCACGTCGCGCTCCTGGTACTTGCCGATCACGTGGATCAGCTTCGCGAAGACCTGCTGGGTGACGTCTTCGGCCTCGTGCTGATCGCGGACGATGCTGCGCACGTAGCCGCAGACGTTGTCGGCGTAGCGCGCATAGAGGAAGCCGATCGCCTCCCGATCGCCCTCCTGGGCGCGCTTGACCGCACGCGAGATCAGTCGTGTCTGGTGCTCGTCCTGCCTGTGCTGCCCGCTGTCATGTTGCTCCATGTCCCCTCCGTGGTCCGGGATCCGACGGTGAGCGGCGAAGCTAAGCGGGTCGCTGTTACGAGGCTGTTTGTATGCGAGTTTGAATCCTGTTAGAAGTGCCCACTTTCCGCGCGAACCACCAACCACGCGCAAGCTTCGGCTTCTTGCAAGCAAACGCCGCTTTACACGGATGCGGAGACCCGCAGAAGTGAGAGACATTCCAGTGAACGACGGATCCACGGTCCGATCGACGCTGTGAGCTGTCTGTAGTCTTGCGGCAATGAGCCCGTCCTCTCCACGAGTGCGCCTGCGCCAGGCGGTGCTCGCGGCGAGGGACCTCGAGCCGGCTGCCGAGGCGCTGCGCTCGGCGCTCGGTCTCGGCGAGCCGTTTCGCGATCCCGGCGTGGGCGAGTTCGGCCTGGCCAACGTGGTGTTCGCGATCGGCGACTGCTTCATCGAGGTGATCTCGCCCACCACAGAGCCGACGGCGGTCGGACGCTGGCTGGAGCGCCACGGCGACGGCGGCTACATGGCGATCTTCGACATCGAGGATCTCGAGGGTGCCCGCGACCGCGCGACCGCCCTCGGCATACGCGTGGTCTGGCAGCTGGATCTACCGGACATATCGGGCACGCACCTGCACCCGGCGGACATGCGCGGGGCGATCGTCTCGCTCGACCGCTCCAACCCCTTCGGCGCCTGGCGCTGGGGAGGGCCGCCCTGGACGGGGCTGATCGCGGAGCCGGCCCCGGGGCACCTGGCCGGCGTCACGGTGGCGGTTGGGGACCCCGCCGGCGTGGCGGCGCGCTGGGGCGAGGTGCTGGGCGTCGGGGTGCAGGACGGGCAGGACGGCGGCTCGCGACTGGCCCTCGACCGCGGCGAGGTCCGCTTCGAGCAGGCGCTCGACGAGCGTGGGGAAGGGATCGTCGAGATCGCCGTGCAGACGCCGGTCGAGCTGCCCGGCGGGCGCGATCTGATCGAGCTCGGCGGTGTGCGCGTGCGGCGGGTCTGAAGGACGCGCACGCCCTGAGCCGGGCCCGACCGTATGATGCGAATGCTTGAACAGGGGAAGTAGCCGCAAGACGCCGTGATTGGGCTTCGAGCGGTCGAACTGATGGGGACAACAAGGGGGAAGGGTCAGATGCTGAAGGTCAAGGCGATGATGTTCGTTGCGATGCTCGCTGTGCTGATGGCGGTCGTGGCGCCGGCCACGGCGAGCGCGAAGTACTCGGTTCCGTATGGCGGCACCGCGCTCGGGGATGCCATCTGGAATGAGACGTGGGAACCGGAAAGCGTGGTAGGGGCCAACAACAACTGCAAACCGGGCTCGGCGCATCCATACCCGGTCGTGCTGGTCCACGCGACGCTCGCGGACGAGGGCTCCAACTGGGTCACGCTCGCGCCGCTGCTGGCAAACGAAGGCTATTGCGTGTACTCGTTCAACTACGGTGCGACGCTGGCCTCGCTGGAATTCTGGCCGTTCATCGGGCCGCGCATCGACGGCATCGGCCACATCGAAAAGTCAGCCGAAGAACTGAAGACGTTCGTCGGCCAGGTGCTCTCCAAATCGGGCGCATCGAAGGTCGATCTGGTCGGGCACTCCCAGGGCGGGATGATGCCCAACTACTACATCAAGCTGCTCGGCGGCGCCGCCAAGGTGAACGAGCTGATCGGGCTCTCGCCGAGCAACCACGGCACCACTCTCAGCGGTGCGACGAAGCTCCTCGAAGTGTTCCCGTTCGCGAGCGAACTGGTCGGGGGCCTGCTCGAATTCCTCGGGGCGCCCGCGCTTCCCGAACAGGAGGAAACCTCGGCGTTCGTCAAGAAGCTGTTCGGAAGCGGCGATCCGGTCGTCTCCGGAGTGCGCTACGTGGTGATCCAGACCACGCACGACGAGGTCGTAACCCCGTACACGCACGCGTTCCTGAGCGGGTCGAACGTGACCAACATCACGATCCAGAGCCAGTGCCCGAGTGACGGTGTCGCGCACATCGGGATGTTCGACGACTCGCCCGCGCTGCAGAACGTGCTCAACCAGCTCAGCTCGAGCCCGAACCCGTCATTCAAAGCCACCTGCAGCAACTACGGTCAGGGCATCTGAGCCCAGCCGCCTGACGAGACGCGCCCGGCCCGCGGTGAGTGGGCCGGGCGTCGCCCGGCGGTGCTTCGATGGCTCTCGAGCTAGGAGGCCCCGATCGCCGCGAAGCGCGGGTCGCGGCGCTCGAGGAAGCTGGTGACGCCCTCGACGAAGTCGGGGGCCGTGAAGGAGTCGAGCATCAGCCGGTCGGCCTCGCCCAGCGCCTCGGGCAGGGTGCGCTGGAGGTCGGCGTAGACCTGGCGCTTCATCGTGGCCATCGAGGCGGGCGAGCAGCTGAGGGCGATCTCGCGGGCGTAGTCGAGGGTCTGCTCGAGCAGCGAGTCTGGCGCGATCACGCGGTTGAGCAGCCCCAGGCCGAAGGCCTCCTCGGCGAGCACGACCCGGCCGGAGAGCAGCAGGTCGAGCGCGCGCGCGGGGCCCACGAGGCGCGGCAGCAACCAGGAGATCCCGTGCTCGGCGACCAGCCCGCGGCGGGCGAAGGCGGTCGTGAGCTTGGCTCCCTCGGCGGCGAAGCGCACGTCGCACATCAGGGCCTGCACGAGGCCGATGCCGGCGCAGGCACCGTTGATGGCGGCGACGATGGGCTTGGGGACGGACATCGGGAAGGTCTGAGGCCGGCGCTCGACGGCGTGCTCGGAGGCGTCGAGGCCGCCGTCGCCGATCGCCTGCAGGTCCTTCATGTCGGCGCCCGCGCAGAAGCCGCGACCGCTGCCGGTGACGACGATGACGCGCACCTCGGGCGAGCCCGCGCACTCCTCGAGCATCCCGAAGTAGGCGTTCTCCATCTCCGCCGTCCAGGCGTTGAGGCGCTCGGGCCTGTTGAGGGTGAGCACGGCCACCCCGTCGTCCACCTGTTTGAGAACAACCTCGCTCATATCCCTCGCTCCTCCAGATCTCGCCGCACCGGTGTTGCCTTCGAGCCTATCGGGGTAGCGTAGGCTGACCGGGGTGAGCGCGCCGATCGACACCCTGGCGGCCTTCGACCCGGACCCGGGTCGGGCGGCGGGGGCGGTGCGCTACGTGCTGCTGGACGTGTTCACGGACCGCAGGCTCGAGGGCAACCAGCTGGCGGTGTTCACCGACGCCCGCTCCATCTCCGCCGAGGACATGCAGCGCCTGGCGCGCGAGCTGAGGCTCTCGGAGAGCGTGTTCGTGCTCCCGGCGCGGGCGGGCGGGGACGTGGCGATCCGGATCTTCACCCCCGGCGCCGAGCTGCCGTTCGCCGGGCACCCGGTGCTGGGGACGGCGGTGGTCGTGGGCGGCGCGCTCGCGCGCGAGCAGGTGACCCTGGAGACGGGCGCCGGCGCGGTCTCTGTTCGACTTCGTCGCGAGGACGGCGTGGTGGTCTCGGGCTGGATGAGCCAGCCGGTGCCCAGCTGGGCACCCTACGAGCGCGAGGTCGAGTTGCTGGCGGCGCTCGGCGTGGCACGCTCGGGCCTGCCGGTCGAGGTCTATGACAACGGCCCGCACCACCTGTACGTGGAGCTCGAGAGCGCCGAGGCGGTGGCGGCCCTGCGCCCCGACATGGGCGTCCTGGCCGAGCTCGGGCAGACGTGCGTGAACTGCTTCGCCGGCTCGGGGCGGCATTGGAAGACGCGGATGTTCGCGCCGGCCCTGGGCGTGCCCGAGGACCCGGCCACGGGCTCGGCGGCCGGACCGCTGGCGGTGCATCTCGCCCGCCACGGGCGCATCGGCTTCGGCGATGAGATCGAGGTCAGCCAGGGCGCCGAGATCGAGCGGCCCTCGCTGCTCTACGCGTTCGCCGAGGGCTCGGGCGAGCGAATCGAGAGCGTGCGGGTGGGTGGGTCGGCGGTGATGGTCGCCAGGGGAGAGTTCCTGCTCGGATAGGCTCTCCGGCCGTGCGCGACGCCGTCATCTGTGAGCCGTTGAGGACCGCCGTGGGCGGCTTCGGCGGCATGTACCGCGACGTGTCCGTCACGACGCTGGCGGCCGCTGTGATCGAGGAGCTCGTGCGCCGCACCGGGCTGCCGGCGGCGGAGATCGACGACGTGGTGCTCGGCCAGGGCTATCCCAACGGCGAGGCGCCGGCGCTCGGACGGGTGGCGGCGCTCGAGGCGGGGCTTGGAATCGAGGTGCCGGGGCTGCAGGTGGACCGTCGCTGCGGGGCGGGCCTGCAGGCGATCATGCTCGGCTGCATGGAGGTGCAGACGGGGGCGGCCGAGGTGGTGCTGGCGGGGGGCGCCGAGAGCATGAGCCAGGCGGAGTTCTATGCCACGGGCATGCGCTGGGGCGTGAAGGGATCGAGCGTGGCGCTCGAGGACCGACTGGCGCGGGGCAGGGTGACGGCCGGCGGCAGCGCCCACCCGATGCCGGGCGGGATGATCGAAACGGCCGAGAACCTGCGCCGTCGGTACGGGATCTCGCGCGAGGAGCAGGACGAGCTGGCGCTGCGCTCCCACGAGCTGGCGCTGGCCGCGCAACAGGACGGCACCTTCGCGCAGGAGATCGTCCCGATCACTGTGAGCACCCGCAAGGAGGGGGAGCTCACGCTCGAGCGCGACGAGCATCCGCGTGCGGACACATCGCTCGAGCGGCTGGCGAAGCTCCGTCCGATCATGTCTGGCAGCGACCCCGAGGCGACGGTCACGGCGGGCAACGCCAGCGGCCAGAACGATGGCGCGGCGGTGTGCATCGTGACGCACCCCCAGAAGGCGGCCGAGCTCGGCCTGGAGCCGTTCGCCCGCCTGGTCTCCTGGGCTGTGGCCGGTGTGGCGCCGGAGACGATGGGCATCGGGCCGGTACCCTCGACGCGCAGGGCGCTCGAGCGCGCCGGCCTGAGCATGGAGCACATGGATCTGATCGAGCTGAACGAGGCCTTTGCGGCACAGGTGCTGGCGGTTCTGCGCGAGTGGGAGCTGCCGGACGGCCTGCAGCGCGTGAACGTGCACGGCTCTGGCATCTCGCTCGGCCATCCGATCGGCGCGACGGGCGGGCGGATCATGACGACGCTCCTGCACGAGCTGCGCCGTCGCGGCGGGCGCTACGGCCTCGAGACGATGTGCATCGGCGGCGGCCAGGGGATGGCGGCGGTCTTCGAGAACCTGTCCGGCTGAGTTGTACTAAACATATGTTCCGGTTGCTGGGACTCTTTCAAGTCTCGGCGTAAACGGCCGATTACGTATCCATGGCGATCCAGTCAGGGGGAAGGTCTGCTTCTGCGCGCGAGCTGAAGCGCCCTGGCGAGCTGAGGCGCCCTGGCGAGCTGAAGCGCTTCGGGCGAGCGGGCATCCGCGCCCGTGGGCGCGTGACGGTGGCCGCGATCCTGCTCCTGGTGGGCTCGATGGGTGTGCTCGGCTCGATCGTGGGCTTCTCCAGCCAGGCGTTCATCGCGGTGGAGGTGGGAGCGATCGCGGTGATGCTCGTGCTGGCCGTGCGCATCGATCCCGGTCGCTACCGCCGCGATCGCTCCGCACCGGCGGGGAAGTCGGGCCAGAGCGAGAGCGGGGACGCACCGGAGTAGGGGGGAGCGGACGCACGGGAGTAGGGGGGAGCGGTTTCGGCTTCGAGCAGTGAGGGAAGATGGTGTTGATGAGCGCGGCCGAGGACATACCAAACGCGTTCGGCTCGGAGAGGCCCTTCTCGGTGGGCGTGGAGGAGGAGCTGTTCCTGGTGGACCCGGTCACGGGGCGCCAGACGAACGCCTCGGCTGCGGTGCAGGAGCGCCTGGGGCCGGTGGACGGCACGGTGGAGAGCGAGCTGCACGCCTGCCAGGTCGAGCTGATCACGGACGTGTGCTCCAGCGCGGGCGAGGCGGCGGTGACGCTGGGCGGCCTGCGCCGGGCGGTGATCGCGACGGGGGCCGGGCTGCTCGGATCGGGCGCCCATCCCTCGGCGCGGGAGGGCGAGGCGGAGATCACGGACAAGGAGCGCTACGAGCGCATCCGCGATCTGCTGGGGGACGCGGTGGCAACGCCGGTGAGCGGCCTGCACATCCACATCGGGATGCCGGACGCGGAGACGGCGATCAGGGCCTTCAACGGCATGCGCCACCACCTCCCGCTGCTGCAGGCGCTGGCGGCCAACTCGCCGTTTCGTCACGGCCGCGACACGGGCCTGGCCTCGGCGCGCGAGGTGACGGTCCGCGGCTGGCCGCGCTCGGGGGTGCCGCGGGCGATGCGTGACTTCGCGGACTTCGAGGAGGCCACGCGCCTGCTGGCGCGGGCGGCGGACGTGCCCGACTACACATGGTTCTGGTGGAAGATGCGCCCGCACCCGCGCCTGGGCACGGTGGAGATCAGGGCGCTGGACGTGCAGTCGGCGCTGCAGGACACGGCGGGACTGGTGGCGCTGGCGCACTGCCTGGCCCGGCACGAGGCCGAAGCGGAGCCCGGCCCGAACGCGGATTCCCCGGCGGAGGTGCTCGAGGAGGGCGCGTTCAGGGCGGCCCGCTACGGCGTGCGCGCGCGCCTGCCGGACGCGGACGGGACGCTGCGCCCGGTGAGCGAGCTGCTCGAGGCGGCGCTGTCGCTGGCGGCTCCGTACGCGGCGGAGCTCGACTGCGAGGAGGAGCTCATGGGCCTTCGCTCGCTGCTGGCGCGCGGCGGCGGGGCGGGACGCCAGCGCGCGGCATATGAGATCACGGGGATGGACGGCCTGCTGCGCGAGCTGACGAGGCTCACGGGCGGCGGGGCGCCGGGGGCGGCGGCCGGTCGCTGAGTGGCGTATGTTCAGCGCGATGAGCGATCGCGATCTGGACGTGGTGGTCTTCGGCGCGACGGGCGTGACGGGTCGGCGCGTGGCGGCCCACCTGGCCGGGCGCTCGCAGGAGACGGGCCTGCGCTGGGCGGCGGCGGCGCGCGATGCGGGAAAGGTGAAGAGCGTGCTCGCGGAGCTCGGGGTGAGCGCCCCGGAGACGCTCGTGGCGGACGTGGCCGATGAGGCGTCGCTGGCGCGGATGGCGTCGCGCACGCGCGTGGTCCTGAACCTGGTGGGCCCCTACACCCTCTACGGGCGTCCGGTGATCGAGGCGTGCGTGGCCGGCGGCTCCCACTACGCGGATCTGACCGGCGAGATGCCGTTCGTGCGCTCGATCATCGAGGACTTCCACGGGCCGGCCTCGACGGCGGGGGTGAAGGTGGTGCAGGTGTGTGGCTTCGAGGCTCTGCCACCCGACCTGCTGGTGGCGCTGGCCGAGGAACGGGCGCGCGAGCGCTTCGGCGAGGGCCTCTCGGAGGCGGATCTCGAGGTGGCCTTCGTCCCGCCGCCGGGGCTGCCCCGGCTCTCGGACGGGATGTCGGGCGGGACCTTCCAGAGCCTCGCGACGGTGGCGGGCTCGGACGAGGCGGCGCTGATAGAGGACCCGGCGGTGCTGATCACCGACCCGGCGGCGGCCGCGGCGGTGCGCCGCGTGAGCCCGATCGGCCTGGCCCCGCGACGTGGCTTCAGCGGGGCGGTGATCGTGCCGATGGCGCCCGCCCCGTTCATCAATCCCGCGGTGATCCACCGCACGGCGACGCTGCTGGCGGCGGCCCAGGGACGCCCGCCGCAGCCGTTCGTGTATCGCGAGGGCATGGCGCTGGGCGGCGGGACGGCGACGCTGCCGGCGCGCTGGGCGGTGGCGGGCGCGCTGTCGGGCATGCAGATCGGGTTGCGCAGCCTGGCCCGGGCGAGGCCGGGGGTGCGCCGCCCAATCGCGGCGGTGATGGGCCGCCTGGGCCCCTCCTCGGGCTTCGGACCGGCGGCGGAGCGTCTCGAGGGCTGGCGCTGGCGGATGGCTGTGCGGGCGCGCACGCCTTCGGGGCGCGAGCTGCGGGCGAACCTCGAGGCGGAGGGGCACCCCGGCTACCTGGCCACGGCGCGGATGCTGGGCGAGGCGGGGATCCTGCTGGCCGAGCAGGGCGCCACGCCGGAGGGCGCCGGCTGCCTCACGCCGGCGGTGGCTCTCGGCACGGGCTGCGTGGCGCGCTTCGAGCACGCGCGGGTGCGGTTCTCGGTCGAGGAGTGAGCGGCGCTTCAGGATGCGTCCGGCGGATGGAGCAAGCTTTCGGATCTGCTGAACAGCACGAAAGAGGCATGATGGCGCGCTGAGTCCAGGCCGAAGGGGGGCAGGATGGAGGCTGGAGCGGAGGCGGATCAGGTAGAGCAGCCGCAGCAGGAGGAGCAAGGCAAGGGAAAGCCGGGCAAGCCGGGCGGGGGCGATACGGCCTCGAGCGCTGAAGCGCTGAAGTACCTGCTCGGCGGCGCGGGCGTCCTGCAGGTCATATTGACGGCGCTCGGCGTGAGCAACGGTGGCGTCGCGGCTCTGGCGGTCAACGACTTCAAATGGGTGGCGATCGGGTTCGGGTGCGTGCTCGCGTCGATCGCCTTCGGTGCGGTCGGGCTCGCTCTCAATGTCAGTAAGAGGCGTGGCGGCATCGTCTGGGTGAGCTTGGGTACGGCGCTGCTGTTCGGGGGGATAGCGACCACGGCGTACGCGGCTCTGATCGAGCCTGGAGTCGCCAAGGCCCCGAACATCAACGTCGCGCTCGCGGAGACCGCGAGCCAGCTGGACCTGACCGCACACGTGACCGCCAGCGGGATACCCGACAGCAGTCAGTACTGGTTCGAGATCGACGCTCGCGAATACAAGGCGGGAGGCGGCGGCGGGCGCTATGTGCCGCTTGGCACGCCGCTCTACCAGAACCAGCTGGGCGCGGACGGGCAGGGCAACATCAACAGCATCGTCACGATTCCGCTGCCGCCCGGGAAGTACAACGTGGTCAGCGTGGAGGCCTGGAACGGTGCCCATGCGGGTCCCTGTGGCTCGCTGCAGGTCGAAGGCGGCGCGAGCCTCACCCAGACCCCGACGCAGTCCAAGGCCAAGAAGACGAAGAAGACGAAGAAGGCGAAGGTCCCCCGCCGACGGGCGAGTGGCAGGAGGGCAAGGACAGGTCACGCGCAGGCCGCGACCCCGTCCGCGGTGGGAGTGCAGGTCGTGCTGCCGAAGGAGCCGATGACGGAAAAGAAGGCGATGAAGGTGACGGCGGCGAGGCTCGAAGCCCATGGCCGTGCGGGCTGTGTGGTGCTTCGTCTACCCCGCTAACGCGCCTGCCACTCGGGCGTATAGGCGAGGAACCGCGGCGAGGCGATCAGCTGTTTGATCTCGCGGCGCGAGCTGGGATAGCGCGAGAGGCGGAAGGGGCCGTCTTCGCGTTCGCCCTGGTTGTAGAGGGCCATGTGTACGCGCGGGTGGGAGGCGATGAAGGAGAACAGCTGGCTGACCCAGCCGGGGTCATCGCCGTTCCACAGGGCCCACTCGCCGAAGACGAAGGGCTTGCGGGGGTATTCGGCGTAGAAGCGCTGCAGTCCGCTGAAGTTGGGATAGAGGCTGTAGAAGTCGGTGCCGACCCAGTCGACGTAGGCGTCTCCCGGGTAGTAGGCGCCGGGGCTGTTGGCCTGGGTGTCGGGCGAGCCCGCGGTCTGGGGGACCCACAGGAAGGAGACGGGCGACAGCGGCAGCGTGCTCGCCTGGGCCCCGCGCACGGGCGACAGGCCGAGCGTGTGCAGCCGAGAGTCGATCGCGGCCACGCTTCCACCGCGCAGGATCAGGACGCTCCTCTGCCAGGCCGCCCGGAAGCTCGCGGGGGAGTGGGAGGGGCCGCGCGAGGAGCCATCGTTGTTGAAGGCGCAGTAGGCGTTGTTGGCCTGGTTCATCTCGGGGAGCAGGCGTATGTAGACGGGCTCGCCGCTCTGGGCGATGGCCTGGCTCAGGCTCAGCAGGTAGCCGTCGCCCTGTCCGCGGGCGATGCCCAGCGGGGTGATCTGCTCGGGGGCCCCGTACCCCTGGGCGGTTGAGATGTGGAGCATCAGGCGGGCGTGGTTCGCGCGGGCCTGTCCGAAGGCGGAGGCGAAGGAGCGCCCCCATGTGACGAACACGCCGTCCACGGCCGGGTGCTTTCCGACCTGGCTCGAGAAGGAGCTGTAGGAGCCGCCGCTGAGGCCTGTGAAGACCCCGCCTCCGGGTGGAAGCAGCACCTGCGCGCGCGCCCCGGCTGCGGCCGAGCCGAAGCAGCCGATCGCTGCCAGCGCGCAGGCGAGCAGGCGCCGTGGCGCAGCAGCGCCTGCGGGCTTCAGGGCTGGTGCGATCAAGCGCATCTGCACATCCTTGTAGCAGCGGCTCCTCACGCAGGCGGGCCTCCTCGGCGAAAGGCCTAGGCTGCTCGCCCAGGTCGCGAGAAGGCGCTTCAGCCTCTTACAGAACCCCTACGGAGGCCACCGGCTGTCCTTAGCAAGCGAGCGCAAGGTGTGTAGGAGCAGCAATCACACCGACCCAAGGAGGTCTCACCAGATGCGCATATCCAAAATGCTCCAGGCGACGATGGTGGCGGGCGCGCTCGCAACCGGCGGCGCGGCGGCGGGCATCGCGGGCGCCTCGGCGGCGACGAGCTCGAGCACCACGACGACGCCGAGCACCACCACGACGCCGAGCACGCCGTCGCAGACGCAGAAAACAACCCCGCCATCGGGCACGCAGTCGAAACACCCGTGCCCGAACATGGGCGGCTCGAGCGGAAGCTCGGGATCGGGCTCGAGCTCAGGCTCGGCCTACTCGGGTCCGGGCCCGGGCGCGAGCTACCAGTGATCGGACGCGCCGGTTAGCGCGCTCGCAAGCACCCTCTCCCTCCACGGCGGGCTGCCGCAGCCAGACGGCGACGGCAGCCCGCCCGCGGAAGAAGGATCTCCTCGCAGGCCAGGGATCGCTCGCGGCCTGGCGATTCCGCTCGTGCTGGCGGGCGCGCTCGCGGCCCTGACCGGCTGCGGCGGCTCGTCCTCGTGGAGCTCGCGGACGAGCACCGCGGCGGCGAGCTCTTCGGCGCTGGTGTCGATCGGGGCGGGCCTGAAGGGGCCCTCGGGCCTGAAGGCGAGGGTGTACGCGACGGGTCCTGCGACGACGTCGGCGTTCGCGCTGGACGGCGAGGGCCGGCTGTGGTTGACGGCGGCGGGCCTTGAAGCCCACACCCACGACGGGGTGTACGTGGTCGCGGCGGCGGGAGGGCGGGCGCTGAAGGTGGTGTCGGGACTGAAGGACCCGCTCGGCATCGTGTGGGATGACGGGCGGCTGTATGTGGCGTCGGTGGGCCGCGTGGATGAGTACGCGGGCTTCGATGGCAGGCGTTTCGCCGAGCACCGCGAGATCCTCAGCGGACCGGTGGCGGGCGGGGAGAACAACCTGCTGGCGGTGGCTCCGAACGGGAGGCTGGTGATGGGCGTGACCGCGAGCTGTGACCACTGCAGCCCGACGTCGAGGTACTCGGGGTCGATCGTGTCGTTCAAGCGCGACGGCAGCGACCTGCGCCTGTACGCGAGCGGCATCAGGGCGCCGGTGGGCCTCGCGTTCTTCCCGGGCACGAGCGACCTGTTTGCGAGCATGAACCAGCGCGACGACCTTGGCGCGAAGACTCCGGGCGACTGGCTGGCGCTGGTGCGCGAAGGCGAGGACTGGCGCTTCCCCGGCTGCTACGGCCAGGGCGGCGCGGTATGTGCGGGGGTGCCGCAGCCGACGGCGGTGCTCGACAGGCACGCGGCCGTCGGAGGCGTGACGATCGTGACCGGCCAGCTGGGCTCGAGCGTGGGCACCTCGGCGCTGGTGGCGGAGTGGGCGACGGCGAAGGTGGCGCAGGTGAGGCTCGAGCGGACGGGCTCGACCTACAGGGCCTCGGTGTCGACGCTGCTCACGGGCATCAGAAACCCGCTGGCAACGGCCCTGGCGCGTGACGGCTCGCTGCTCGTGGGCGACTGGACGACGGGGACGATCTACCGCATCAGCGCCGCCACGGCCTGAGCGGGGCGGGGCCGGTCAGCGCCTGAGGGCTTCCTGCTCTTCGACTGTGCGCTCGGCGGTCGGCAGCGCCTCGAGGCGCTCGTCCGGGATCGGCTTGCCGCTGTCGACGGAGACGCCGTAGGTGCCGGCGTCGAGTCTGGCCTCGGCGCGCTCGATGGCGGCGAGCTGCTCGGCGAGGTCCTCTGCCAGCCCGGAGTCGAGCTCGGTCTGAAGGAGCTCCTGGGAGCCCAGTTCGCCGGGTTCGCTCTCTTCGGTGTCGGCCTCGTGCTCGTCCTGGCTGAGCACGGCGATGGCCTGCTCGATCCGCTGGCGCTCGGCGGCGAGCAGTTCACGTGCGCGATCGGCGTCCATGCAGGTGAGCCTAGCGTTTGCGGCGGCGTAGCATGCCTGGGACAACGACCAGGTGGAGGCGAGCGATGGCGCTGACGGACAGGCTGAAGGGTTTGAGGAGCAAGGCGGAGGACGCGGTGGTGGAGCGCAAAGACCAGATCCACGACGCGGTCCAGAAGGCGGGCGAGGTGGCCGATCAGCGCACGGGCGGCAAGTACCACGAGAAGATCGAGAAGGCGGGCAGCAAGGCCCTCGGCCTGGTGGACTCGCTCGAGGGCGAGGCGCCGACGTCGGCGCCCGGCGAGCCCGCGACCCCGACCGCCGGCGAGCAGGCGACACCGACTCCGCCCGCGGACCCGCCCGCGGACCCGCCGGCGGGCTCCTAGAGCGGCCGCGACCTCGGGCGCAAGCGGCTGGGGGATTACATCCAGCCCTTGCGCCTGAAGAAGCGCAGGAGCACCAGGCAGGTGGCGAGCATGCTGCCGACGCCGATCACCCAGAAGGTCCAGGTGGGGGCGATGCCGGTGTTGACGAGCCAGCCGAAGTTCATTCCGAAGAAGCCGGTGATGAAGGACAGCGGCAGGAAGATGGTGCCGACGATGGTGAGCTGCTTCATGACCTCGTTCTGGCGGTTGGAGACGGTGGAGAGGTAGAGGTCGGTGGTGCTGGAGAGCAGGTCGCGATAGGAGTCGATCAGGTCGGAGATGCGGATCAGGTGGTCGTAGACGTCGCGGAAGTAGTCGCGCTCGTCGAGCTGTAGCCCTGAGAGGTCGGCGATCTGGTCGATCGAGCGGGCGAAGAGGTCGCGCTGGGGGGTGACGACCTTGCGCACGGCCACGAGCGTGCGCTTCATCGAGAACAGCCGCTGCAGCTGCTCGTCGGTGGGGCCCTGCAGGACGGCGGCCTCGAGCTCGTCGATCTCGTCGTCCATGCGGGCGAGCGGAGGGAAGAAGCTGTCGGTGAGCGCGTCGAAGACGCGGTAGAGCAGGAACTGCTCGCTGTGCAGCACGAGGCCATCGAGGCGGGTGCGCTGATCGTCGAGGGCGGGCAGGGTGTCCTTGTGGACGGTGACGAGGTACTTGCCGGAGATGAACATCTGCACCTCGTGCAGCAGCTCCTCGGCACCGGGCGTGTTGGTGTCGTGAGCGCCGTAGAAGACCAGGAAGACGTAGTCCTGATACTGGTCGAGCTTGGGCCGCTGCCCGAAGTGCAGGGTGTCCTCGAGAGCCAGTGGGTGAAAGCCGAAGAGCTCACGCAGCTGGTCGACCTCCTCGGCGCTGGGCGCGGTGAGGTCGAGCCAGAAGAAGTGGTCGCGGGCGAGGTGATCCCTGATGGCGGCCTCGTCGACGCCGCTGAAGCAGGGGACCACGAAGTCGAAGCCGCTCGCGGCGGCGCGATCCGGGTGCTGGGCTTCGGCCTTGCCGACGGTCATCGGTGATGCTTCGCCCAACACGGGTCGCGTTCCTGCCCGCGCAAGACCGACGACGCTCTCGGCCGGTTGCCGAGCAGGGAGGTCGCCGACCTCGCCGGGGCGTGGGCCGAGTGGCCCACGCCCGGCGGGTCAGGATGCTATTTCGAGCCGCCCGGCTTGCTGAGCGCCTTGCCGGCGCTGTCGACGACCTTGCGGAGGAAGTCGTACTGCGTGTGGACCAGTCGGTCGGCCATCTCCATCGCCGAGTCGATGACGTCCTGGCGTTTGGAGGTGCCCTCTCCGTGCAGGGGCAGCGACTGATCCACGGTGTCTACGAACTTGCGCACCGCGTCGATCGCGGCTCGCTGGCCCGTCTCTATCGAGTCGAGGACCTCCTCTGAGAGCTCGGTCGTGGTCTCGACCCCGTTCCTGCGCTTGGCGGCAGCCGGTCGCTGGGTCCTGGTCGCTTTTGTTGCGGTGCTGCGCTTGGTCTTGGTGTCGGGCATCGTCAACCTCCTTCAGATTTTTGGCCGCTTCTCTCCTGCCCAGGACGCTACCCGGGCGCAGCCCGTCTGACAGGCGCGGGAAGCCACAGACCGGGTTCGGAGAAACCGAATTCCGCGTCGCCGGGCGGTGCTGGAGCGGCGAGGCGGTGGTACGGTTGTGAAGCACTCAAAACCTCGACCGGCGGAGGAAGTGGTGGAGCGCCTCAGCCCCCAGGATGCGGCGTTCCTGCATCTCGAGGACGCAGTCAGCCATATGCACATCGGCACGGTGGCGATCCTCGAGGGACCGCCGCCCGGATATGAGGCGCTTGGGCGAATGGTGAGGGCGCACCTGTCCCGCGTTCCGCGCTACCGGCAGAGGGTCCACTTCGTGCCGATGGCTTTGGGTCGACCGGTGTGGGTGGACGATCCGGACTTCGACCTGGGCTACCACATGCGCCGTACCGCCCTACCGCCGCCTGGCGGCGATGGACAGCTGCGCGAGCTGGTCGGGCGTGTGATGTCCCACCAGCTCGATCGCGCCAAGCCGCTGTGGGAGATGTGGATGATCGAGGGGCTGAGCGAGGGACGGTGGGGGCTGATCACGAAGCTGCATCACTGCATGGTCGACGGTGTCTCCGGTTCGGAGCTGCTGGCGGCGGTGCTCGACACCGAGCGCGAACCCGAGCTTCCAGCGCCCGCCGATTGGCAGCCGGAGCGCCAGCCCTCGGGAGCGGAATTGGCCGTCCATGCCCTCGCCCGCAGGGCCGTGAGCCCATATGAGCAGGTGCGCGCCGTGCGCGCCGCGACGCGCTCGCCGGGCGCCGCCGCGAGCACGGCGGCCGCGGCCGTACGCGGGCTGTGGAACATGAGCGCTGTCGTCCCGCCGCCACCGCCGTCGTCGCTCAACGGGCCGATCGGGCCCAATCGCCGCTGGTCGTGGGCCAGGTCACAGCTGTCGGAGGTCAAGCGCGTGCGCGGCGCGTTCGACGGCACCGTCAACGACGTGGTGTTGAGCGTCATCGCAGGCGGCTTTCGTGAGCTGCTGGCCGGCCGCGGAGAGTCGACGCAGCGCGACGTGCGCACGCTCGTTCCCGTGTCGGTGCGCTCGGCGGGGGAGCACGGCGAGTACAACAACCGCGTCTCTGCGATCTTCGCCAACCTGCCCGTGGGGATCGAGCAGCCGGTCGAGCGGCTCGCGGCGGTGAGGGCGCAGATGGAGCACCTCAAGAACTCCGGCGAAGCGGTGGCGGGCGACGTCCTCGTGAGCCTCAGCGGGTTCGCGCCGGCGATGCTGCTCGCGCTGGGGCTGCGCGCCGCCACGCGCATGCCACAGCACAGTGTCAACACCGTGACGACCAACGTTCCCGGCCCTCAGCGCCCGCTGTACGCGGCGGGGCGCCGGATGCTCGAGTGCCTGCCCTATGTGCCGCTCGGGGGGCACGTGCGGATCGGGGTGGCGATCTTCTCCTACGACGGCGGGTTGGCCTTCGGCGTCACCGGAGACTACGACGAGGCGCCGGACATCGACGTGCTGTGCCGGGGGATCGAGCACTCGATGAGCGAGCTCGTGGCCGCGGCCGAGCGTGTCGCGCCCAGGCGTGCGCCGGTCCGAGCCGCCCGCGAGCAGGGCGCGCGTGGCAAAGCTCCCGCGAGGAGCTGACGTGGGGAAGTACGCACCCGCCACGCGGGGCGCCTCGGATGCCGCCTGGCGGCTCGCAGGTTAGGTTCCGCCTCGAGGGTCAGGCCGAGAGGAGGTGAGGGCCATGGGTGAGCGGCTCAGCATGCTGGACACGATGTTCCTCGAGCTCGAGCAGTTCGAGGAGACGGCGCACATGCACATCGGCGCGGCGCTCATCTTCGATCCGCTTCCCGGGGGCGGGACGCCGGACATAGCCGAGTTCCGCGACTACCTGCGCGGGCGGATTGGGCTCCTGCCGCGCTTCACCCAGCAGCTCTCAGCTCCGCACGCCGGTCCTCTCACGTGGTTGACCTGGGAGCCGGCGAGGGCATTCGACCCCGGTGCCCACGTGCATCACGCGACGCTTTCCGCGCCGGGCGGCGAGGCCGAGCTGATGGAGTGGCTCGGGGACTTCTGGTCGCACCGCCTGGACCGCCACCGGCCGCTGTGGGAGATGGCGCTCCTCGACGGGCTCGAGCAAGGGCGCTGGGCGCTTGCGACCAAGACGCATCACTGCCTGGTCGACGGCGTCGGCTCGCTGGACATCGGGTATGCACTGCTCGACGTCTCCCCGGGCGCTTCGCCACCGCGATCGCAGTCGCCGGCGGCTCTCGGCGAGCAGGGCGAGGGCGGAGAGCCTGGCAACGGTCGGTTCTGGTTCTCGCCCGGCCTGGTCATGCGCGGGGCTCGGGCCGGCGTGGGCGCGGCGCTGCACCCACGCGAATCCCTCGACCACCTGCGGGCGGCCGTCGAGCTGATCGTGCGCGAGGAGGTGATCGGGGCGCCGACGTCGAGCCTGAACGGGCCGATGAGCGCCACGCGCCACTTCGCCACCGTGCGGCTCGATCTCGGCGAGGTCAAGGCCACGAAGGCGCGCCTTGGCGGCACGATCAACGACCTCGTGCTCGCGCTCTGCGCCGGTGGGCTGCGACACCTGCTGCTCTCCCGCGGGGACGCGTTGCCCGAGGGCGACCTGCGGGCGCAGGTCCCGGTGAACATCCGCTCGGAGGACCATGAGCACGCCCTCGGCAACGAGCTGACGTCGCTGTTCGTCGAGTTGCCCGTGAGCGAGGCGGACCCGATCGTGCGCCATCGTCGCGTCCTCGAGCGCGCGGCGCAGCTCAAGGCCGGCTCGCAACGCGCCGGAGGCAAGGCGATCGTCGAGCTGGCCGACATGGGGCCGCCGCTCGCCGGCGCTCTGCTCGCGCGCTCGATGTTCGGCGGCACCCGCATGTTCAACCTGACGATCACCAACGTCCCGGGTCCCCGCCAGCGGTTGTTCGCGCTCGGCGCCCCGCTCGTCGAGGTTCTCCCGCTCGTTCCGCTGTTCGCCGGACACACGATCGGCATCGCCGTGCTCAGCTACGTCGACCAGATGGTCTTCGGCCTCAATGCCGACCGCATGTCGGCGCCCGACCTGGAGGTGCTCGCGGAGGGCATCAGGCGCTCGTTCTCAGAGCTGCGCCCGTAGCAAGAGGAGAGCCGACGTCGGGACTCGAACCCGAGACCTCATCCTTACCATTGATTGGCATGGGGGGCTCCGTGTCGGTCAGGTCCCGTCCCGAGCTTAGGGGGTCGGGCCAATGATGCTCACGGCCTGGCGCTTGGTCCCGTCCTGGCTCTCCCACTCACGCCATTCCAGACGCCCGTCGATCGCGACCGGACGGCCCTTGGAGAGGTAGCGTGCGGTCGTCTCGGCCTGCGGGCCCCACGCCGTGACGTTGAAGTAGTTGGGCTTGTCGACCTACTCCCCTGAGTCCTGATCCTGTTGGTGTGTTGCTGGTAACGGCGTCTGTGGCGCGGGCGAGTGGACGCAGGTCAGCTGTACCCAGCCGAACGGACAGCCTGCGCCGATCGAAGGCTGGGACCCAGAAGCGGTCGGCGGGCCGATGAGCGCTTGATCAGCGCGGGCAGCCACTGCGCGAGTTGCTCGTCGCGCCCGCGCCGGGATCGGCAAGTTCCGCCTGATCCGCCTCTTTCGCGAACGGACCGGGGCTCGACGAGCCCCCGTTCGGCGACTGGTGGATGCGGCTATCCCGGCTGGTAGTCGGCAGTTTCGATCAGATAGGTCGCGTAGGCCGGTTCGCGGACCCAGATCGCGGTGACCTTCCCGTCCGCGGCGAGCGCCAGATCGGTGGAGCCTTCGGAGGTCCTTTCCGGGGAGATCGTCGCGGGCGGCGGCCACGTGCCGCCAGCTGGTCGGATCGACGCGTCGATGACCGGCCGCGCCTGCGGCGGCTGTCCCGCCGGCTGGAACCCGGCTTCCCAGAGGGCGAGGAGTTCTTCGTGGGGGCCGCTGGCCAACGCTTGCGGGTCGCCTTCCGCGGCGATCGGTTGCGGCTTGCTCCAGCCGCCGTTTGCGGGATGGGTTGCTGCTTCCAGCGCTCCGCGCGCGTCTGCTTCATTCCGGCCGCGGGTTACAGCACGCTCGAACAGCGCCGTGGCCGTGCCTTGTCGGTCGATCGTGACTACCGGCGGGGAGCTCTTTCCCAGCAGCGTCACAGGCTTGTGGGAGAAGCGTCCGCCCGCGGGGCGGGTAACGGCTTGCGCCGGGCCGAGGCCTTGACCCTCGGGGAGTTCCTGGCTCCACGCGAGGACCGCGGCGCCGCTCGAGCTCGCAGCGAGATCAAGCGCGTAGGCGGTCCCGTGCTTGGAGGACAGCACCTGCGCACGCCCCTCGTCCTTGCCGTTGCGCGCGAGCACCAGTGCCTGCACCCACTGCTCGCGGCTGCCCGAGGGGCCTCCGTGGTTCCAGGCGAGGATCGTCTCACCACGCCCGTCGAGGGCGAGCTGCGTTTCGCTGCTGTTCACCGTGTGACCGACGACCTTCGGGTCGTGCCAGCGCCCGCCGTGACGAGTGAACAGCAGGACGTCTTCTCTGCCGTTGACCGGCGTGGTGTCGTGCTCTCTCAACTGGAAGGCAACGCTGACATCGCTGCGGCCGTCCACGGCGCTTTGCGGGTCAGGCACGCTCCCACTGCTCTCGGGCTCTCGCGTCGACGCGAGCGTAACCGTGCGCCCCCAGCCACCTCCGCCCGCGCGATCGCTGCGAACCTCGACCGCAACGCGCTCGCCCGCTCGCTTCTTGCCCTTTTCGGCGAACGTCGTCGACAGCTCCCACGCCACGGTCGCTTCGCCGCGAGGGTCGATCACGACCGTCGGAGCCGTCGCGCCGAGGTGCCCGGAAGCCAACCGAACGGGCGCCGACCACCCACCGCCCGCCCGTCGGGTCGCCGCTTCAAGAGCACCTGATTCATTTTTGCCGGAAGGACCGAGTCGGTACCACGCCGCGACGCTGTCCCCGGCGGCGTTCCTGGCGACCTGCGGCCGGCTGTACTGCCCCGCGTTAGAGGAGGCGATTCCCTGCGGTGGACTCCAAGCCGCAGGGGACGCGGACACGAACGCCAACGGGACACCCACGAACGCGAGCGTGGCGATGACTGCCCGCTTTGCTGTCCGTGCGGCTGCTGGGATTAGAACCCCTCTCTGCATACATTCGGCCAGCTCGTGTGCTTCGCTGGGCGTTTTGGAGCGTAGCCGCGGCATAGCACCTGCGTGCTGGGCAGGTATTTCGATTCGATGAACGCCCACTCCGTGTGTTTGCTTTTGTTTGGGTATTCCACAGAAGCAGACACCAGCACGTATTTTCCGCTTTTTGTGATGTAGCGCCATCCTACGCTCTGCACTTTACCGCCGACCACCGTATTCATCGTTGCGAACTCTTCATGCGGTGACTCTTTCGTGTAGGGCCGCACATTCGCGAACACCGGGATCTTGGTGTTGACTGCTTCTCCTTGGGCGTTCCTGACGGGTTCGAACGGTATCGAGCTGGTAGCGTTACAGCTATCGCAGTTGATGAGGCTCGCGTAGGACTTTGTCGGTATCCCGCGAGAAGCCGGGCAGGTGTTGACGATTTTCGACGATGTCTCTTTCGCGTGCTCATGCTGCACCCACGCGCACACTCCCACGTACTTGTAGAGCCTGCCGTAGTACCAGCTGCCCGAGGTGGTCTTTACGTCGAACGTCATTTTCGGTACTGCCGTCCCGACTACCAGTGCGTTGGCGTTGCCGCGCACCGTGCCCCTACTGATGATTTCGTACCGTTCGCGAGTAAACGCTGGCTGCAGGCCTGTGAGAGAGCCACCGGAGCCGCCTTCCAGTTCGCTGTCTTCTTCGGAGTCGTTCATCACGATCCCTTCAGCGACTGGCAGGCTTGGTTCCGTGGTTTCTTTTTCCGTGTCTTCTTCACCGATTGGATTACCTTCCCCGGCGGGAGGGACGACGGCACTGCCGCTCACGGTTTTGCTGACGTTGCCTGCGTTGTCGGTGGCGTAAGCTTCGATCAGGATCGTCGCGCCCGCGGACACCCCGGAGATTTGGAGTTCGTTTTCGGCGGTCTGCTGCCAAGCGGTGAAGGTTCCGTTGTTGATGCGGTAGCGGTAGGTGTATTTCGCGACGCCAGAGCCGGGTTCCCCGTTGGGTAGCGGCGGGTCTTCGGCTCCTTCGAAGTACAGGGTCGTGATTTTGCTTTCGGGGCTCAGGTAGGCGCTCACTTCAAATTCGCCGAAGACGGGTGGTGTCTTGTCCGGTTCGATTTCCTTTGTCTGTTCGACTTCATCAAGGGCGTTTGAGCAGTAGATCTTCAGCTTGCCTTCCGGACTGGTGATCACCGTCGCCTGCTGAGAGCTTGTGCATGGCCCCGGACCGGCGCCGAACCCGTAGTAGGTGAAGGTGGTTGCCGGACCGTTGGTGGTGGGTACGATCTTCGCGATGCGATAGTTGCTTTCGTAGTAGAGCTTCACGACGTTGCCGGAAGGTTCAATGACTTCCTTGATCAGGTTGCCTTCCAGACCTGACCCGATGGTGTAGTTCGTTTGTTCTTTGTTTTCGTTGGTGTATTTGACGAGGTGATAGAGGCCATCTTCGCCGAGTTCCTCGTTGTAGCTGACCGAGTGCCCGTTGCCTTCGTCGGTGATCTTCGTGTACCCCGCGGCTTCGCTCTCGGTGTACGCGAGCTTCGTGCCTTCCGTGTCGATCCACGAGGTTGGCAGTTCCAGACCGCTTGTGTAATGCGCGGTCTGGGCTTCGCCTGCGGAGTCTTCGACGCTGATCGGATACAGGAATTCGTACTCCTTCTGTCCGAAGTTGATGCGCTCCCCGGTTTTGGTGTAGATCAGCTGGTACGTTGCGCCTTTCGGCAGCGTCGCTGGGCACGGTGCGGCGCTGCCCGCGGCGCACATCGTCGCTTCGATCCCGCGCGGGGTTCTGAAGTTCGCGCCTTCCTTGATGAACGGGAACGAGTTGCCGGTGGCGTCGGTGTAGGCGACCGAGCCGCCCGGCGTGACATGCACATAGACCGCGTTGGTGTCGACCCACCCGTACCCGTAGCCAGGAGCTTCGTTCTCGAGGCTGTTCCAGTTGCGCGCGCTGACGAATTCGAGTCCTTTGCTCGGGACTTTCATGTCGTTGCTGTGGATCATCAGGTTGCCGCTCGCGGGGTTGATGTCCAGGCTCAGCGTGCTACTGAGCTGCATCGGCACGATCGTGTAGTTCGTGGCGCCGCCGACGCCGCGCTGCACCCATTCGAGCGTCAGTCCCGGGTTGCGTTCGCGTTCTTCGCGGCCGTCGAAGCTCACGACGTTGTTGGTAGCGCCCTCGGTGACATCCTTCAGAAGGAACCCCAGGTCGGGCTGTCCCTGTCCGCTCGGGACGTTGGCGCCGTTGTACCACTCCTGGACCATCCTCGTGGGATACCAGTACGTCCAGCCTTTTGTCGCCCCGACCGACGGGTTGACGGCCGCGTCGGATTCTTTTTCGGGGTTGGCGTAATCGCCGCCTGGCGTAGTCCACGGGGCGCTCCCGTTACTTGTGTTCCACGTAGCTTTGGTGGTCCACGGCGTGGTGACACGGTAGGCGCCCATCGCCGCACCGGCGGTTGTCGTGGTACTCCCTACATACAGTTCGAGCTGCGCGTTAAGCACAATGAGTTCTTCATGCAGTTCGGGGAGCACGAACTGGACCAGGCCCCGTCGCGTGGATTTGCTCGAGGATTCATAGCCGGCTTTGAAAGTCAGTTCGTTGCACGCCGAGGTCGTGGGGGCCGTGCTCGTCAACGTGCACGCCGCTTCGTTTTCCTGCCCCAATGGGTTGCGTTCGGCATTGGGCGACAGCGTGGCCCCGGATGTCGCAGCCGTGCTGGGGGATGGTTCGGCGCCGCTCAGGGGCTGCCATTTTCCGGAGGCATCCCGAGTGTTGACGGGCACGGCATACACATGGGTGAGCATGCGTCCACTGGGCAGCTCGTAGGTATCGGAGTTCGCGGTCGTGTACTTTTCCACGAGCCTCCCCTTCGCGCCCGGCGCCGCGCCCCGACCGATAGGCGTGAGTCCACCAGGGACACCCGCCGACCGTGCAACGCTGCCAGACCCCTGCGCCGAGCTCCCGGCGGGGAGTACCCCAAGGGCTGCAGCCCCAACGACCGACATCGCCACGGGGACAACCAAATAAGTGCGACCCCACAGAGATCTCCGCGACATGGACATCCTCCCAGCCTTAGATATAGAGGAGCTGATGGCCCCCGATCGCAAGGGCGCTGCAATCCGAGCTACATGCGCTGTACCCGAAATGCCGGGTAGGCGTCAAGTTGGAAACATCAGATTTTTGCGAATTGTCCGCAAACTGCGCGAAAAACTGGTATGAGGTGAGCGTCGAGGCCCGACGACGATTCCATGATGAGGAGTGTCGCCGCGTTGTGCGCACGCGCATAAGCTCGCCGGCGGCATTTCGACACCTGCCTTCGTCGCCAGTACATTCCGCCAATTGGTGCAGCCAGTGGCTGCACTTCTCCTCATGCCTGCGAAGTCTGCAAGCGGGCCATCTTGATCGAGTCCCGCCGCTCCATGAAAGCGGGTTGCTACATGCCGCTTCGCCTCGCAGTGGCCGGACGAGGGGAATGTGCGGTCGGTGATAGCAGCAATCAGACGTACCGGGAGGCTGCGGCGGATTCGCGGCTGTTTGAGCGCATGCCACGCGGAGTCAGCGCAGTACGTGGGCCGGTAGACCACGTTGGTGGTCTGGAACACCAACCTCGCGGGCGTTTTGGGGGCATTTTGGGGCGCTCCCCAGGGGCGTTTTCACCGCGCGTCCAGCTCTGGCGAACTCGCTCGGAGGCCCAAAAAGCGCTTAGCTATGCGGGAGTCGGGACGAAGCCGACGCGGGGACTCGAACCCCGGACCCGCTCCTCACCATGGATTGGCATGGGGGCCTCCGTGTCGGTCAGGTCCCGTCCTGACTGGGTTCTCAGTGCTCGGCGTGACTGTGCTGGACTCGGTTCTGGCGCAATCTGCCCCGCCGCGGGACAAGCCGATCACCCAGGGCGACCCGCAGCCGTTCGTGGTGGGCCAGATGCACGCCCGCGTCCAAGCTCGCGGAGCGACCCTTTCGCGGGGACCCATTCTCCACGTGAGAGCGGCACGGCTCAAGACTGAGCCACGATATCGGTTAACGCGTCCGGTCGAGACGACCAACGCCGCGGGACCCGCTTCGAGCGGCTTGAGTCCGCCTGGGCGGACGGCCGTGACCACGACGGTCTAATCCCATTCACGCAGCACGCGTGTGCCTTCTCGGGGTCGGTCTTGGGCATCTGCTGAGGATGTGGCAGGTGGGACCAGCGCAAGGTGCCGTTCCGAGCAGATGGTTGCGACCGCGTCCGAGCTGACTGAGCTACTCCTCGACGAGCTCGAGGAGTAGCTTCCGCAACTTGCGAAGCTCGCCGTCCGTCCTATAGCCGTTCGACAGGTTGAGCTTCGGGTGGGGCTGCCACATGTTGGTCGATCGCAGGCCCCGTGAAGGTCTTGCACCGCGCAGGAGCATCGAATGAAGATCGCGCACCCGGTCGTCCGACGTGTGCCATCGCTCGATTTGCCCCGGCTCACCGTCGTATGTGGCGAGCAACAGCGGCGACGTCAGGTTAACGGCGGTGTGGTTCGCATCGAACAGCCAATATGGCGCATGTGCGCGTTTGCGCCAGTCGTCGTGGAAGCGGTGTACGAACTCGTACTGCGTCAGCCCGCTGCCATCGACTCGTGCGAGGACGTTGAAGAAGCGCCGGTACACGCTGTACCGATCGTCAGACCAGATCGTCTCGCGCGACAACCTTTCGCCAAGGGTGCAAACGCCGACGAAGTAGTACTCCAACGCGCGCGCATGCCTTGGAGGTTGCTTGCCACAAACGAAGACGACGTAATCGCCCGTGCTGAGCGCCGCCCGAACATCCGGCCGGCAAACGCCCCACGTCGCGTTTCGAGCATCGCCCAAGAACTCCGACGCAGCGAAGAAGCTCGGGTCATCGCCCCAGTCGTAGAGCGAATTCCCATGGGCGTAGGCGTCGAGATAACGACGCAACGCTGGATTTCCACTGGCCGCTTCCTCGGTCCTAGCGAGGTCGCGGTCGGGTGGCCTTGGATGACGGTACACGCAGAGGTATGCCTTCATCCAGCCCGATTCTAGAAGCCCCTCACCCCTCACCCTGGCAACCGGTCGGCCATGCGTCCTTCGCTCAGATGGGGCGCGAGGCGCCGCTTCCGCAATCGCCCAACAGGAGGCGCACCATCACCGGGCTTGCGCTGTCCTGCTCGGGACGAAGACCGAGCGCGTCGGCGGAGGTGGGCGCGCGCCTGCTTACGCGACGCAATGCGGAAGTGTCCGGGCCGATGCGCGCCGGTGCTCGTGTTCGTCCGACGCCGTGATCACGCCGAGCGAAACAGCAAGCTACGCCCGCCTGCTCGCGGTCGCTGGCGCGCTCGATGCCGCTGGGCGCGAAAAGCTCGCAGAGTTCGCAGAACGCTCATTCACCGGGGATCTCGCCCTCCAAATCGCCTACGACATCGTTGCCGGACGACGCAGACCTCTCGCGTTCGCGCTCGTGGACGCCCTCGCCGGCAGCTAGATGCCATCCGGGTCAGCACAGTCGCCGAAGCGCCGTCGGGCACGCTCCGGCCATGAACTCGACCCCGCCACGCAAGGGCTACGGACGACTTGTGTTCGGCGCGCACGACCTCGACGAGACGAACCTCACCGCGCCGGTCGCGGAGCCCGACGAGATTCCGCGTCGACGTCAATATGGTTGGCGAGCTGTGTACCATGTGCATCTCGCGGATGCAGCAAGCACAGCGACTGGAGGACAAGGAGGCGCCGTGGAGACCTCAGTCAATGACCCGCGAGAGGACGCGCTCGACGTCCTGATAGATCAGTACCAGAGGCTGTGCGCGCTCTACGACGCGCGGCGGAGCAGCGCCGAGGCGAAGGCCGCTGGCATTCTCACGGCCGCTGTCGCGGTTGCCGCACTGACGGCTACTGCCGCAAGTTTGGTCAACCACGTAAATGTGGCTCTCGCGGTGGTTCTGGTCGTGCTTCTCGTGCTGAGCGTCATCTCCGCCATATACGCGGCATCAGCGGCAGGACTGCGCGGACCGCGAGATCGAAAAGACCAAGTCGAGGGCAAGCCACCCTTTCTTTCCACGGAGTCAACCCAGTACCGGGACGTTGCCGAAGCCTTGAACGCAACAGCCGCCAAGCTCTTGGAGGCGTGCCAAGACGAGGCGAGTGAGGCCATCGCCGTCCGCGTGCGCACGCTTAAGCTGTGGCGGGAGCGGCAGCTGGACGCACATCACCTCGCCCAGAAGAAGGACCGAGGGGCAGCATATGCCGGGATCATGCTCGGCTTGGCCCTAGCGTGCGGCGCGGCGATCGTTGTCCTGATCGTCACGCACTCGGGATAGGCCGTGAGCCCCGCGGCCAGTCGATGGGGTGGTTGGACGCCCTTGTTCGCGCGAGGCCATCGGATCGGAGCCGACGCCGGGTTCCGTCTGCCCGGCCAGGCCCTGGGTCTCGGGAAAGGCTCCGTCGACTTCCAGGCCAACGTGATCCGCGTCCACGACAACTGGGTCCACAACGCGCCTGATGCCACCGAGACCTCAGACTCCGAGGCGATCCCGATGACGCCCGCTTGGCGCGAGCCCTCGGGAAGGTCTTGGACCGCGACCACGTGACCGAGAACGAAGACTTCGTGTTCGCAGCCGAGGACGGCGACGGGCCTGTCAGCGAGCGCACGATGCCCGATGCCGAGGAGTGCACTGAGTGGACCCGAGCTCTACCGGCAGGTCGTCGCGGGCAAGTCGATTGCTACCCATGCGACGGTTGCAATCGTTGCGGCTGGCTGCTACCGTGGGATCATGGCAACCTCACCGACGATTCCTCGCGCGGATCTGCAGCGAGTGCTCCCGAGCTTCCGCAAGGCCGCCGCGCTCATCGACGTGCATCCTTCGTTCATTACTCGTGCCGTGCGCGATCTGGGGATAACGCCAGTCGAGTGGGGCCGACGCGAGCGCTACCTGCAGATCCCGGACGTACTGCTGATTGCCACCCACGCCCGGCGCAATGCTGTCGAGGAGGTCGCGGGGGGTCTGGTCGAGCTGGCCGAGCTGCAAGCCCCGGAGCTTGCAGGATGGGTTACCACGGAAGCAGAGCAGTTCCTTGCCGCGCTTCCCGCGCCTGAGCCCGAGGAGAGCGACGCCTTCGTTGCAGAGTTGCGTAGCGAGCTGCCCGGGGAATGGGCCGATCGCGCGGAGGCGATCTACCGCCGCCATCTGCATGACTAGACGGAGTGACGCCGTTCGCGGTATCCCCGGTCGGCCCAGCCACCGTTGGACTCGCCGACACCGGGCGTGAACCCAAACGCGTCGAGCTCCCCGGGCGTGAGGACGATCCCCGAGTCCTCAAGCAAGCCGACGCAGCCGTGTGCGACGGTCACCATGTCGATCGCCGACACGACGAGCGTCAGCAACAGAGCAGCGGTCATGTACTCCCCGCGGAGTCTGCCCTGGACGTCCTGGCGGACGCACACAGACGTGATCAGATGCGGGCGGCGGCGCCCGGCCTTCGCTCGCGGTGGCTTGATGTTGGGGTCCTCGAAGTGCCAGGACAGGAAAGCCGCCACGCGGTTCTCATTGCGCACGTCGACCGCGATCAATCTACGTCCCTTCGCCCGGTCGGCACGGTGCCACGCCGACCGAGCCGACTCAGGGCTCGGCACACCGATCAGCCTGTGCCGCGGGGTATACAGACGCCACCGCACAGCGCTCCCAGGGCCACCGACAGACGGCAGGTAGTGGTCTAGACGGACCCGCGTCTGCGGATCACCGGACCGGCGAGCGTCCGAGACGGCCAGCGCCGCCGCCAGTCGTTTGATGAGTTCGTCGTGATCAGGCAAAGCAGCACGGTCAGGAGGTGCTCCGGACCCTACAGCTCGGGCCGACCGGCTCACATGGCGGACGAAACGCGCCGGTCACAGAGGGACGCCCAGGTGGTCCCGGGGCCCTGAGCGAGCCTCATCGTCCGACGCGGCGGCGGTAGGATACGAGCGTCAGGCCGACGTAGCTCAGCTGGTAGAGCACTTGCATGGTAAGCAAGAGGTCTCGGGTTCGAATCCCGACGTCGGCTCTCTTCTTGTTGCCGCACCGTCACCGCAGCCCGGTACGCTTTTTGCCGTAGTTGTCCGGCTTTGTCCAAGCGGGGGACACTGAGAAATCCCAGTCTAGGAGCCAAAAATGGCGCTCTGCCTAATAACAGAGCGTCCCGGCGACCTCCATGGTAAGGAGGGGGTCAGGGGGTTCGAGTCCCCCGTCGGCTTGCCCAAAAACCGCATAGCCAAGCGGTTTTTTGCAAGTCCTAAAGACTGGGACAATTTTTTCTGGCTTTCTGGGGCGAGTCAGAAGCAATGCAGGAAGGGTCTGAATTCGCTCGCCGCCCATACGGACCCTCGCGTACTCGCTGGGGGTCGAGGAGGCCGACGTTCAGCGTCTCGGCGGTGTGGTCCTCCGATCAGTTCGGTGACTCGCGCAAACCGAGGCGCGCGACCTCGAACCAAGCGAGCTCGCCCGACGGCCAGTCCGCGCGAGGCTCCCACTCCTCGGCCCCCGCCGCGGTCAAGACCAAGCCGAACAGCACGTCGCGCAGGCGCTCCTCGACGAAACGCCCGTCGGTCGCCTGAGTCGCGATCGCGACCCACACCTCCTCCCCATCTGTACGTCGCGTGCGGCTGGCATCGGGTCCGTCCCCTCTTGGCAACTATCCTTGCAGACTGCCAAGAATACTTGTCATCGGGCGTTATGATCCGGGTATGGACTTTCGTCGGCCGCTGCGGGTTGTGACGCCCACGCTGGATGGGGACGTGTTGAGCGTGCTCGCGCGTGCGGAAGCGGAGATGACCGGCCGCGAGCTCCAACGGGTCATAGGCCACGGCTCTCATCAAGGGATTCGCAACGCCGCCGACCGCCTCGCTGGGCAGGGTGTCGTCTCTCGTCGCTCGGCCGGCAACGCCAATCTCTACCAGCTCAACCGAGACCACGTCGCGGCATCGTGGATAGAAGGGCTCGCGAGCCTTCCCTCACAGGTGCTCGATCGGCTGCGCGACGCGATCACCGGATGGGAGCAGTCCCCCACACTCGTCGTTCTGTTCGGGTCCGTCGCCCGCGGCGAGGCCACACCGGACAGCGATCTCGACCTGCTCGTCGTGCGCCCCGCAGAATGTGAGCCGGACGAGCCGGTATGGCAGGAGCAGCTCTCAAAGCTGCAGACGCACGCCAGCGCGTGGACGGGAAACGACGCCAGGGTCCTCGAGTTCGGCGAGCATGAGCTCGCAGGCGGTGAGCCCCAGCAGGTGCTCACGGACGCGACGAGGGACGGCATCGAGCTCTACGGCACGCTGCGCATGCTGCGCCGCGGCTTCCGAGCCCACACGGCACGATGACGCCGCAATTGCGCAAATGCGATGAGAGCACGATCGCGGGCAGGCTCGCCAAGGCCGAGCAGTTCCTCGAAGGCGCCGAGATCATCCGCGAGTTCGCCGCCGACGAGCAGGACATCGCCGACGCATACGTGACGCTCTGCGTGCACTGCGGCGTGGCAGCCGCAGACGTCATCGGCTGCGTCGCGCTCGGAGGGCACGTCCAGGGCGAGGACCACAACGAAGCCGTCACCCAGCTCTCGAAGGTTCGTCCTGACGGCGCAGCACTTGGCAACGCCCTGCGCACACTGCTGGGCATGAAGACCCGCGCCGGCTACAGCCACGAGCACATCAGCGCTGCCGGCTGCAAGCGCGCCCAGCGCGCAGCCGGGCGGCTGCTAGGAGCCGCCCGAGAGCGACGCATCAGCCGCTGATGCCGCCGCACGGCGCGCCTCGCTCGGACACGAACCGCTCGGTTGCTAACAGCGACTGACACCGGCAAGCCAGTTATGGAGTGAACCCGTTGGTCGGTCAGTCAACTGCCAGGCGAGTGCTGCCGATAAGGCAGCGTGCGTGATTGGCTGTATTCGTGCTGCTCCGGTGCTGGTCGTGGCGCGCACGCGAAGTACCGCGAGGCGTCGAGGCGCTGGCGCAAGCGGGTGTTCAGACGCCCACGGCTGATACTCGCGGTCCTCGCAGGCGCGACGTGGCTCGCTTGGGTTCTTGCGGGCCAGAGCCGCTGGCCCTCGGCCCTCGGCTTCCTGTTCGGTGCCTTGCTCACCGGATACATCGCGATCCTTGACTCCCCACCGGCGCATATCGAGAACTGGAGGACCGGCTCAGAAGGCGAGCGACGCACGGCCCGGGCTCTCGCGCCACTACGTAGGCGAGGTTTTGTGCTCCTCCACGACCTGTCCGACCGGCACAGCAACGAGCACGATCGTCGGGGCAACATCGACCATGTCGTGGTCTGCAGCGGCGGCGTCTTTCTGCTCGACAGCAAGTACCTCGGTGGCGAAGTCTCGATCGCCGGAGACAATGTGCACGTCCAACGCCGCGATGACGCTGATGCCTCCTACGACCTGCCGAGACTGGCACGATCGATGCGCGGACGAGCGATACGCCTACAAGAGGACCTCGTGGCCAAGACGGGCGTCACCTTCGTCCAGCCGGTGGTCGTCTTCTGGAACCCCTTCGATGCGGGTGTGGCTACCGGGAAAACTGTCGTCTTCGTGCATGGCGAGCGCCTCAGCAGCTGGCTGGAAGGACAACCCGCCAAGATGACGCCGGATGCCGTGGCTCTTGTGGCCGATGCGATCGCGGCGGTCCGCCCGCCCGCACGTCGAGGCTGGCGCAGCCAACTACCGAGGCTCGCCATCACAGGTCGGGGCACACTCCGTGCTCGGGGCGCCGCACGCGCGCCATGATCTGTGTCGCGCTCGGATACTCGCCGTCCGTTCGTCGAACCCAGAGTCCCAGCTCTCGGTTCTTGTCGGCTATCTCGCGTGAGGACATGTCCCGACCAGCTTGATCCAGCTGAGCTACGTCGGCCTGACGCTTCGCGTCCTACTCGCGCGACGCTAGCTAGAGTCGCCACAAACGCGGAGGCATCGACGTACCCGGCGAGCTCGCGTCTGCTCTCTGCGTCAAGCGGCGATGTGCCGATCCGGCCAGACGCCTGTGCGCAGGCGCTGGTAGAGCGTGTCGGGCGCGAGATCCGCACCTCCCGGCCAGACTACGGTGCCGGTCTCGGCATCGACTGCGGCTTTTGCAAATCCAGCCGGCGTGCGTGCTTCGTCGAACACCGGGCCGTGCATCCGCCCGAGCACGTCGACCTCGCCGGCCAGACCATCGGCGAACGTAAGGCTCAGGACGCCGTGGCGCACGACGGACACGGCAGTGACGTCTGGGGTTAGGCCGATCATTGGAGGGGTTCTATCTCGTGAAGTGTCTCACCAACTCGAGCCAAACTCCAGTTCTCGAGCAGCTCGCGCTGATGCAGCTCAGCCAGTGCGCTTGGATCCCGTGCGCGAGCATGGCCAGTGCTCGGACGCCCGCTCGTCCCGCGAAAGCGGCAGTGTGGGGGCAACGAATCGCTCCGGGCCCCGAGACCTTCTCCTGGCGGCTGGCGCTTGAGAGGGTCGCCCAATCGGCACTCGGTGCGCGGCGGTCAGCGTCGTGGTGGTTGGCCGTGTATCCGTTGATGAGCGACTTGATAGACGCTGAGCGCTCCGGGGCCGGTGGCGTTCTCTCTGGGCGAGCGTCCGTTCGGCGTCCGATGAGGTGTGCTCGAGGTCCTCGGCGAACGTGGCGTCGTCGAACTCGACGCGGAAGCACGCGCCGGGACGGGATGCGGCCGGCATCTACCCCTCGCCGTCAGCCGGCAGGAACGAGCCGTGCTCGGCCTCAAGGGCGGCAAACTCCTCTGCCGTCGCGGGACGCCCGTCGTACTCGGGCATGACCGCCGGATAGGTATCGGGCACCAGGGTCAGCTCGCCGTTGGGCCGCCTGTCCTTGACGATGTACTCTCCGACGATGTCGCCGGACAGAGTCACATGTGGTTCAGATGCCACGTCCCCATGATCGCAAGTGATCCGGCCCATCCGCAAGGCTATGAGCCCTTGGCCCAGGGCGCGCCACACTTCACTGCGATTTCCACGGTCTAATCGAGTGTCCGGTCAGAACCGGGTGCGAGGGAACTGCGATCAGCGCACGCCCGCTTGCGCATTCTAGAGCGTCGAGTTCGGGTCCGATTACTGGCGAGGTTCGTTGGTGTGGGATGCTGGTAGGCTGCCCGGCCTTGAGATCCTGGTACTCCGACACAGACCGGGCGACCGGTGTTGTTCGTCCGGGTCGGCTTGGCTGGCAGCCTTGCACGGTCACGGTGAGTTCGAGGCTGGCCGCGCGGTATGAGTAGAGGGCTGTTGACCGCATGGCTCACATGCGTGGGGTGCGCCTGTATGCCCACGCCTTCCTTGGCGACGGCCAACGCGAGCGATGCGGCCGCTACGCGGGCGTACCTGCGTGCGAGTGACTCGTATGCGCTCGACGCGTCCGCTGGGTTGCTGGAGCGTGTCGCCGCGCTTGAAGCGCGTGCGAGTGAGATCGCCGGGGAATGTCCATCCGCGTTGACGTACGCTCCTCGCGACGAAGTATTTGCGGACCTGGGCGAAGAGATCGTCGCGGTGGTGGTTTATGCGAGCGCCGCGCCGGAGCGCTCGCTGTTCCTGCGCGCGTCACAGGAGATCGGACACCTGAGGTGGAGCAACTCCAAGCTCACGCGGCTCGTACGCCTGCGAGCTGCTGAAGAAAGCGGGGTCGCGACTATTGCGCTGCCCGACGTGTGCGCCGATATCGCCGCGTGGAGGGCGAGCGCGTATGCCGCACTGCCTCACAGCACGAGCAGTTTCCTCGCGCGCTCGCAAGCGATCGAAGCCGAATCATTCGTGGGGCTCTCTGAAGAATCGCGCGAAACGGCGATCCTGCGTCTGCTCAGGCCCTACGAGAGCCCTACGGAGAGACGGATCGCGGAGCGTGTCGAACGGCTTGAAGCGCAGTTCGGGAGGCGCGTTTCCTCAGCGATATCCGCCGCGAAGGCGAAGCTTGGGAACGCGCTGGGAGCGTCGGTACTGTGAGCGTGAGGGCCCCGCTCGTTGGCGTGCTCGCGCTCGTATGTGCTGCACTGTCGCTTGCGGTGCCCGCGGGCGCCGGCGCCCAGCCGGGTCCGCTCGCGTTCGGCGCGTGCACCCCCACGCAGATCGTCGTCGCTGCCGCCGGGCTGCAGTGCGCCACGCTGCAGGTGCCCTTTGACCGCTCTGACCCGGCCGTCGGCAGCATCGCGCTTGCTGTCCAGCGGGTGCCCGCCAGTGCGCCGCGGACCGGGACGATCGTGTTGCTCGCCGGCGGTCCCGGCCAGCCGGCTCTGCCAGCCTTCGATGCGTTCCTCGCGCCGCTCGCCCACGAAACGGCGCTACGCGGCTTTGAACTGGTGGCGTTCGACCAACGTGGCACCGGCCAGTCGGAGGGGTTGCAGTGCCCGGAAGCCAACACATCGCTCAAAGGAGGACCCGCGTCCTACTTCGGCGCGTGCGGCTCGGCACTCGGGCCCACACGCGCGTTCTATACGAGCCAGGAATCGGTGGAAGACCTCGACGCGCTGCGCCAGGCGCTCGGCGGCGCGCCGCTGTCGCTGTTCGCCGTCTCCTACGGAGGACGCGTCGCAGGAATGTATGCGCGCGAGCACCCGCAGGGCGTGGCGCGCATGGTGCTCGATTCGCCCAGCCCGCTCACCGGACGCGACCCGCTCCAGAGCGCTCGTCTACGCGCGCTGCGGCGAGTACTCGACGAAGGCATCTGCGGCGCCGGCGCCTGCCGCTCGTTCTCCGCAGACGTCTTCGCGGACCTCACGCGCCTGGTAGCGACGCTACGCGGTCGCCCGCTGCGCACGAGGGTCTACGACGCTCGCGGCAGGCTGCGGCGGGCGAGCGTGACAGAAGCGGGGGTCCTCCGCCTGCTGTCAGGGCTTGACGCCGCGAAGGGCGCACGCGAGCTCGCGCCCGCCGCCATCGCCGCGGCCGCCCACGGCAACGCCGTGCAGCTCGCCCGGCTGACATCCAGCCTTGCTGCAGAAGGCCCCGGCAGCCAGCTCACGGAAGCCACCGCACCTGCCACGTCCCTTCCGCCGGGTCCCCTCGGAGCGGAATCGCTCAAGGCGCAGGCGCCACCGAGCGACTCGATCGTCTCCCTGGCGCTGTTCGCGGCCACCTACTGCGATGAGAGCGAACTGCCGTGGTCAGCGGACTCGCCGCCCGAAGGACGGGCCGGGGCCCTTCGCGGCTGGCTCGCCACGCAGCCCGCACAAGCCTTCGCGCCGTTCGCCGCTTCCACGGTGGTAGCCGGGTCCGCGCTCCAGTTGTGCATGGACTGGCCCGCCACGCCGCCTGCGCCGCCCTCTCCCACGGGCGTCTCAGCCGTCCCCACCCTGCTCCTCTCCGGCGATGACGACCTGCGCACGCCCTACGAACAGACGCTCGCCGTCGCCGCGGGCTACGGCGACGGGCAGCTCCTCAGGGTCCCCGACACGGGACATTCGACCGTCACCGCCGACCTGACCGGCTGCGCCAGGCGAGCAATGATCGAGTTCCTCACAGCCGGACAGGCGCCCGCATCGTGCCCGGGCTCGAGCGAACCGCAGGCCCTGCCGCTGCCACCCTCCTCCCTCGGCCAGCTGCCAGCAGCGACGTCTGGCTCACGCGTGGCCGGGCAGGTTGCGACCGCGGCGGCGATGACGATCGAGGATCTCTTCGGCCAGACGAGCTTCTCGGGCGGCGGGCTGCGCGGCGGCTATTGGGCGCAGGAGCCAACCGGGGTCGTGCTACACGGCATGATCGACGTGCCCGGCGTTGCTCTCAGCGGCGCCATCCACGCGAGCGGCAACCTGACCCGTCTCCCCACGATCTCAGGCCATCTGACCGTTCGCGGACGTCTGGCCGGCACACTCACCCTGCACGGCCTCGCGCTCAGCGGGCGTGTGGGCGGAGCGCCCGTGCACGCACTCCTCGCCGCACTGTAGACAGACCTGGATCATCTCCGTGAACCAAGCCCGTTCGGCCTTGCGGCGCGGCGCCGCGGGTGCCGCGCGCCGAATCGCCTCGCTCAGGAGCCCGGTCCCTTCGGCAGTGGCTTGGTGAGGTCGAACGCGAGCCCGGACCAGCCCGGCCCGCGGCCCGGGCGGGTTCGGTGGGCAAGCCAGGTCGCCGTCGAGCCATCCGACCAGCGGATGCGGCGGAAGGAGCGGGTGACCTCCGCGCCCTCGCGCGGGACCGACTCGTCGGCGACGAACAGGGGGTGCGTGGGCTCGAGCAGCTCGGCGGCGGCATGGATGTCCCCGCGGCCGGGCCGGACGAGGATGCCGCGGCGCAGGTAGCGGGCGCCCGAAGGCGCCACGACCGCCACCATCGGGATCCAGTTGTCGGGCACGCTCGTCTCGAGCACGTAGGTCTGCTCGGGTCCGCCCGGTACCTGCACCGGCAGCGGCGGCTCCGGGAGCGCGGCGTCGTGCTCGAAGGCCACCTGCAGCGCGTCGATCGGGGCGTCCATCGGGCCCTGCAGGCGGTGCTCGACCGCCCACGCCATCGCGGCCATGTCGTCGCGCAGGAACAGGACGTCCTCGAGCGGCTCGCCTTCCATGACGACGCCCAGGCGCGGCGGCAGCAGCAGGTAGGGCGAGCGCTCCCCGTCTCCGGTCAGCTTGAACAGCGACCACACCGGCCCGCCGTCCCCGATCGGCAGCGACTCGGTCGGCTCGACGACCGTGCGCACGCCGAAGCTGTCGGTGACGAGGAGCGTGGTCACCTGAGACAGGGACCCGACGCCGGTCGGTACCGGCACCACGAACCAGTCGTTGCCGAACACGAGCGCGAACTCCATCACCAGCAGCGTGGCGAGGTCGACCTTCTCGGGCGTGAGCGCACCGAAGTCGGTCACGCCGTCCTCGAAGTCCCACCACCGGCTGGCCGGCATGCCCCTGAACGTGACGTGTCCGGGCAGGAAGTTGAACGTCTCCACGGTCGCCTCGGGCGGCGTGGTCGTAGCGCCTTCCTCGGCCGCCGGCTTGGCGAGCGAGAACGAGAACCAGTCCATCTCGCCGCCGTGGAAGTCCGACGCGACGAGCGCGACCGTGTCGGCGGCCGCGGCACCGGGGGCGAGAGCGGTCGAGGTGACGCTCGCGGCGTAGTCGAGCCGTCGCGAGCGCCAGGCGGCGTCGCCGCTCGGCTCGCTGTAGAGGCTCGTGCGGTAGGCGAGGAGATCGGCCAGCGCCGCGGCGATCGCCGGCTGCGTCGCCTCGGCGGGCAGCGGCGGGTTGGGCGTGCCGCCCGACTGGGACACCGCGTAGGCGGCCGCCAGGGCGAGCCCGTCGAGGACCCGGCCGGCCAGCGTCGCCCGCATCGCGCGGCCGAGCGCGTCCTCGGCCGCGTCGGGGGGCGCGGTCGCGGCGATCGGGTAGGCGCTGCGCAGCGCTTCGATCGCCGCCTGCGCCGCGGCGGCCGGGAGCGCGGCGCGGATGGCGTTCTCGACATGGCGCCCGAGTTGGGCGGAGCCGCGGACGTTCAGCGTTACCGGGACCCGCTCGACGTGGGTCTCGAGCGCCAGTGTCTCCTCGAAGGCGACGTCGGCGACACCGGAGTCGTTCGGCGCGTAGCCGGTGAGCGGTCGGCTCTGCATGCTCATCGTCGCCTGCACCGGCGAGCCTGCGTCCTCGCCGGCGAGCTCCCCGAGCTGCCACTGGCGAGCCAGCAGCCACAGCGGGTCGCGGACCTGTGCCTGGAGGCTGCGCTGCATCGAGCCGTCGCGCGGATGGGGCTCGAGCCGGGTCCAGACGGTCACCGAGGTCATCGCTCAGCTCCCCTTCTGCGGCTCGACGAGTGAGATCGCGTTGAGCGCCAGGGCCCGCGAGAGCACCATCGAAACGGTGTCCTGTTCGAGGTTGAACGGGAAGTACAGCGCCGGCAGCGCCTGTCCGACGCGGCCGACCGAGGCGAGGTCGACGGTGCGCGCCTTGGCGAGGTCCAGCGTCTCGCCGAGGACCGCCTGTATGCTCGCCTCGTCCCAGCCCGTCCTCGGATCGGGGCACACGGCGAGCAGCAGCGCCTGGGGCGCGCGCGCCTTCGGCTCGTCGTGATGGAAGGCGACGCCGGCGCTCTCGGTCGTGTTGGGTACGCGCTCCGGCCAGGCGTCGACGAGCAGCCCCGACCACGCGGCGCCTTGGTCGCTGACGTCGCCCACGAGATGGGCCACCATCGCCAGGCGTCCGTTGACGGGCGTCGCTCCCGGTTCGGGCGGGAGCGCGAGCCAGCGGTCGTTCGCGATGCTCGGGAGCTGGGCGATTCGCACAGCCGGCTGCGGGGCTTCGGCGACGATCTCGCCGAGCAGGAGAGCGAGGTCGAGGCGCGCCACCCCGGGTCGCACATGGGTCAGCTGCTGGCGCCAGCGGGCCAGCCCGTCGTTATCGGCGCCCAACGTCGCGGGGTCGGCGGCGAAGCCGGCGCGCAGGGTGGCGGCTTCGGGCGGGGTGAAGCGCGGCAGCACGGTGAGGCCCTTGCCGAAGGCGGTGCTCAGGATCTCGAGCGCAGGAGCCGGGTCGGAGCTCGAGACGACGATCGCGCCGATCGCGGTGACCCGCGGAGCGAGCGCGTCGTGCAGCGAGGAGGCCTGCGCGGCCAGCGCCGGGTCTGGCCCGGAGCCGCGGCGGGACGGCGGGATCGCGCCCGGTACCGCGTAGCCGGCCGCGGCGACGATCGCGTCGCGCGCGTCGTCGGGGTTGCCCGTGCCGCTACTCGCCGCCGCCAGGCTCGCGAGGAGCGTGCCGAGGCTCGTCCCGGCGGCGCTCGCCCGGGCGTTGAGGTCGGCGAGATCGATGCCGGGCGCGGTCGTCGCCTCGGGCAGCGCGAGGTCGGCGGCTGCCAGCGGGCGGGCGCCGGAGATCAGATCATCGACCGCACGCCCGATGTTGATGACCTCGGCGAACCCGGTCGCGCCCGGCGCCGTGGCGTAGCTGATCGCTATGTCGGCCATGCCTGGGGGCACGGCCGCGTAGATGATCCGCGCGTCGAGCTCGGAGCGCTGGGCGTTGGTGTCGATCCGGGACAGCGCCAGCACGTCCAGCGGCCCGATCTGGAGCTCGCTCAGCGAGACCGTGGCTGTCGTCCCCGCCGCCCCGGCGCTCGGCGCGTAGGTCACGCGGGCCTCGATCGTGGATGGATCGGGGAGCAGGCCCGCGACCCACGCGTCGAGCCACGGCTCGGCGAGGCCGCGGGGCGTCGGTGGGATCGCCGCCCATCCGGCCGGCTTGGCGGGCGCCCCGGCGAACAGCGTCAGCACGCGGTGGGTCTGGTCGACGCCGCCGCGGGGGGTGTTCACGAACTGTGGCTCGGGCATTCGCTGCGCCTGCGAGACGGCGTCCAGCGTGCCGGCCGCCCGGTCTGGGTTGCCGCGCATCGTCTGGTAGACCGCCTCGGCGACGCCGACGTCGCCGATCGCGTCCACCATGTCGTCCAGTGCCGCGAACAGGGCGAGCAGGGCGGTGCGATCTGCGCCGACGGGCGGCAGCCCCGCCCCCCAGTCGGCGCTCGCGCCGAGCGTGCCGTCCGTGCCCGCCCGCTCGAGCGCGAGTCCGTCCAGGACGTTGGACGCGGCGACCGATTCCGCGCCCGGTGAGGTCGGGGTCAGCTTGTCGCCGACGATCGGGAAGCGGTCGCGCAGCGGCTGGATGTAGACGTCGAGCCCGGCGTCGTGCATCGCCGTCTCGAGTCGGTAGCCGAGCAGCGCGCCGAGCGGCTGGCCCTGGCGGACGCCGTCCAGCAGCCACAGTGCGTTGCGCACGCGGTCGCCCGACAGGTCGAGGCTGAGCAGTCCCTGCTCGGCGCCGCCCTGGTGGCTGAGGTAGCCGCTGCGCAGCACCGCCGCGGTGGCGGCCTGGGCCAGCGACGGCGCGTGGATGAAGCCGCCGTTGTCGAGCGGGGCCTGAGCGGCGGCCTGCTGTGCTCCGGCCTTGGGGTGCAACCGCGCCCGCCGGGCATCGAGGTCGTCCACCTGCGCGGCGATCTCAGGCACCAGCGGTACCCGGCGCGGGCCGGGGCGCAGGTTCTCGACCCAGCCATATCCGCCCGTGCGCAGCGGGGCGCCGGCCGCGGGGTCCTGCCCCGTTTCGCCGCCGGCCGGCGCTCGTTCGCTCATCAGCCGGCTCGTGGCCAGCGAGGTGACCCAGGCGTCGAGGCGGTGACTGGCGACGTCGAGCGTCTCGGTCAGCAGCCGGTCGAGCTCGGCCGTGGGCAGCGTCGCCAGGCGGTCGAAGCTCGCCCGCAGATCGGCCAGCCGGGCGAATGGGGACTCGGGCGGCGGGTCCAGGGCGAGGAGGTACTCGGCCCAGCTGCGCTGATCCACGGCCGACACGGGCCGCGCGAGGACCTCCCACGGCGTCACCTGCTCCTCGGCCCCGCCGGCTGGGCCAGCGCCGGGGGCGGGCGCGGTCGCGATCCCGACCAGCTCCTGCTCGCGGACCTGCTTGATGCTCAGCAGGCCGTCGCTGACCTGGGCGAACTGGGCCAGCGTCACGTAGTCGAGCAGCATCGACTGGCGCAGGATTCGATACAGCAGCGTGTCCGGGACGGCCGCGCCCGGGTAGTCGTTGGCCCGGATGTCGGCGATCGCCGCCTGGCGCAGCCACTGGATGTAGTTGATCTGCGTCGCCCCGACCGTCGCGTCGTTGGGCAGCGGCTCGGTCTCCGACAGCGGGCCCGCGACCACGGTCGGCGCCTGCACGGGGTAGTCCTCTGGCGTCAGCCCGGTGTGCAGGAGCCGCGGGTCCCACCCCGTGTAGCCGTAGGAGTCGAGCAGTTCCCGCCCCGGCGCGAGATGAGCGCTCCACCAGGCGGCGCTGCCCGCCGGCGAGATGCCCTCCAGCCCGATCAGGTTCCACAGCAGCTCGTCGCCGAGGACATGACGCCCCCGGAACGTCATCGAGCTGGCGTCCTGGCCGAGCACGTGGGTCAGGTCGGCGTCCGGGTCGCCCGGGGTGGCGCCCAGGTGCGGCGCCTGCGCCGAGCTCTCCACCCACGTCGGCAGCAGGCGCTGGACGAGCTTCAGCACAGCCGCCTCGACGGGGTCCTCCTCGACGCTGACCCAGCGGGCGGTCGATGTCACGGGCAGGATCCCGTATGGCGTCTGACCGGTGCTCAGCGCGGGCAGCGGGCCGCGCGGGCGCACATGGTCGATCGTCCACAGGCGGGCCCGGTCGATCTGCTCCTCGCTCAGCGTCCCGTCCCCCATCTGGCGCAGGAAGTAGCCGAGCGTCGCCGGCCACAGCGCGGTGATCATGTCCGCGCTGTCGCGCTGGTCGAAGCGGTCGGCGTAGCGGACGTGGTCGAACGTGGACAGCGGCACGCCGAGGAGATGGGCGGCGAGCGGGCCGTCCGAGCCGGGCTGGGTGGTGAGTGGGGACTGCGTCTCGACGGCGAAGCTGACCTCGGCGCCGGGGTCCTCGCGACGGTAGGCCGAGGAGGCATCGGTCGTGTTGTTGGTCGGTGCCCCCTGTGGGACGAAGGCCAGGCCGTCGGAGTAGTGGTGGGCGTCGAGCAGGGCGGCGAACGCGCTCGCGCCGGGGGACGGGCTCGCGCCGGGGGACGGGCTCGCGCCGGGGGACGGGCTCGCGCCGGGGGAGGTGCCCTCGCCGGCAGCGTCGAGGCCGTATACGAGCACGCGATCGAAGCCGGCTTCGCGCTGGGCCGCGCTCAACGGGATGCGAAGGGCCATCCCAGCTGTCACCGCGGCGTCGAAGTCGACCAGCCAGCGCATCCCCGCGTCGACCGGCAGCCCGTCCGGAAAGCCTCCTGACAGCGAGCCGTCGGCGGCGGACAGCGACAGCGCCAGATTCGCGACGACGGGCGTCGTGGCGAAGGTGCCGGTAGTGCCTGCTCCCTGCAGCTGCACGGTCCAGCTCTGGGGCAGCAGGCTCGCGGTGGACGGCGACAGGGCTCCTGCGGGCGCCACCGGCGGCGAGGGCGGCTGCGGCACCGGCGCCTGCCCGGCCGGGGTCGGTGCCGCCGGGCGTTCGCCGATGTTCGCCGGCGTGCACTGGCGGGCGATCCACGCGGCTCGCGGCGCACCGAAGCGGGCGACCAGTCCGCGCCACGGCGCCTGGACCGCGTCGACCGCGGGCGGCGGGTTGCCGGCGGCCCACAGCTGCTGCCAGTACGCGGTGCCGGCGTCCAGCTCGGCGGGGCTCAGCTCGGGGTGGTGCCCATCGACGTGGATCTGGTCGGGGTAGATTCGCACCCACAGCTCGCTCTGCTGGGCGGAGTCGATGAAGCGCGTCTCGATGCGCACGGGCAGGAACAGCACCGGGGTGGCGTCGCCACCGTGGCCGATCGCCGCGATGTCGCGCCGGGCGCTCATGAGCCTTTTGGAGGAAGCAGCGAGTCGGCGTGGACGAGGATCCGGTACGGCAGGCGCAGCGTGATGGCGGCGGTCTGCGCCGCGTCCTTTCCCCAGGCGAGGGCGCTGTCCTCGGGGTTGCTCCCGTCCAGCGCGACGGCGGTCGGCGTGCCGGCCGCGGTCAGGAAGTCGGGCATCGTCGAGGAGGCCAGGAGCGAGGCCATCACGCTGGAGGCGACCCGGTAGGTCGAGATCTCGCTCGGGTGCAGCCGCGGGAAGACGCTGCTGACCGACGAGGAGGCAAGGGTGCCGCTGCTCGTATCGATGCCGACATGCTCGGCGAGCTGGGGTTGGGCGGCGTGCGGACGCTCCGGCGGGGCCGGCGGAGGTGGGGCGCCACCGAAGCTCGTCCATGCCAGGTCGGCCCACTTCGTGACCGTGCCCGTGGCCTGCGGCTCGAGGCCGAAGCGCGTCTCGGTCACCTGCTCCTGGAAGACGAAGAAGAACCCTTCGGGCGAGGCCACCGTGCCGCCGCGGGCGTCCTCGACCGATAGGTTGAAGCCGAAGAAGGTGATGTCGGGAGCGAGCGTTCCGCGGAAGATCGGGTGGCGCTCGTCGGTCTCGTCGAGCACGCGGCCGTGCTCGCCGTCGGCTCCGGCCTTCGCCTTGCCGGCGAAGATGTCGGTGTGCGGGTAGCGTCGCAGCAGCTCGCCGCGCACCAGCAGCACGACGTTGTCGACGACCACTTTGGTGCGGTTCTCGTTGAGCCCGAGCGCCCGGCTCCGCGGCCATTCGTGGATCGGCGGGATGTCCTTCAGCAGCTCGGCGAGCTGGGCGGGATCGGTCGGGTCGCCGCTCTGCGGCCAGTACCCGGCGACATCCCAGAACTGGCGGAAGTAGCTCCCCCGCTGGTCTGTCGGATAGCCGTTCCACAGCAGCTGGCGGGCCATCTCGTGGTTGAGGCCGACCATGTAGGCCTCGATGAACTGGTGGTTGGCGACGACGGCGCCGAGCGAGTCCGGCGGGATCAGCTCGACCCCGGGCAGCAGGTAGTCCTGGTTGAGGTCCCGCAGCGGCACGTACATCGGCTGCGGGAAGCTCGGCGCGGCCATGATCGGTTCGATCGGGTCGGGCGCGAACCACGGGCCGCCGATGACCTTCACGATCGAGCCGATCCGCGCCGGGACCGTCTCGACGGGGTCGAGCCGCTGCAGCACGGTCGAGTGCAGCCCGCCCAGGTCGAGCTCGCCCGGCAGCGGCGGATCGGCCGGCACGGTGTGCACGGCGCCGAGCATCGCGGACGCCGATCCGCGCAACAGCCCCGCCCCGATCGAGTCCGTCCCGGCGGCGGCGCTCGCCGTGGCGCCTGGGATCGCGATGCCGCTCACCGACGTGCCGAGACCGCTGGGCGGATCGGTGACGACGAAGGTCGAGGCCGGCGGCGCCTCGCGCACCGCCGTGGCGGTCAGGTTCTCGAAGCGCAGCGGCTCGGCGGCGCTGTCGGTCTGGCCGATCTGCGTCAGGAGCGCGCGAGCGGCCAGCGCGGCGCCGCTGAACACGGCGCCGAGGACGGCCGCGGCCACGATCACCACGGCCGAGGCGCCGAGCGCGACGGCCAGGACGACCAGCACGACGGCGAGCAGCACGGCCAGGGCGATGACGACGAGCGGCAGCAGCGTGCCAAGCCGCGCCGCGAGCCACAGCAGCAGGGCCTTGAGCCAGCCTGGGAGCCCGGCCGGCAGGGCCGCGAGCTCGTCGCGATCGCTGACCTGATCGATCGAGGTCATGCCGCCCGGCGGTGGCGGCGGCGGTGCGACCCGGATCTGATCGGCGTTGATCCGCTGCAGCAGCGAGGCGGTGCCGGTGCCGGTGCCGGTGCCGGCACCGGTGGTCGGGGTCGCGGGGCCGGGGCCGGCGGCGACCACGCCGGCGAGCTTCGCGGCCCGGCGCGCCACGGGCCCGAGCGGTCGCGCCACGCGGCGGAAGGATCCCGACAGCATGCGCGCCGGGATACGGCTTGCGTCGAGCGTGGCCGCGACGGTGCGCGGGCTGGCCAGCATCCGGGCGTGCACGGGCGCGGTCAGCGTCAGCAGCGTGCTGACGTTGGCGGCCTGCAGGTGCTGGGTGAAGAGCTGGCGCAGCGCGGCGCGGCTGAGCTGCGCGTGGCGCAGCAGCTCGTTGGCCTGAAGCACGCCGGCCACCTGATCCCAGGCCGATGCCATCAGCGCCGTTCGCTGGCCCTGGACGATCTGCGTGCCCATGCCGGCGCCGGTGCGGTTGCGCGGGTCGAGGTTGAGATCGGGCAGCCAGCCCGCGATCGAGCGGTCCACAGACGCGACGCCGGCATGCCACCTGCCGTAGGCCGGCGGCACGATCCGTGGGTCCTCGGGCTTCGGTTTGTCGGGGTCGTCGAGCGGCGCGTCGGTGCCTTCGTTGATCAGGTCCTGCACGGCCGCCTGGAACGCGTCGTGGTCGGCGCCGACCCAGTCGCTGGCCACGGTTGAGGCGCTGCGCAGCGCCCCCTCGAGGCCGAGCGGCGCGCCGGCGCTGGGGACGCCTTCGAGGGGATGGTCGACGGCCATCGGCGCGATCCCGACCTTGGCGGGCAGAATCGTCGGCACGAGCTTGCGCACCAGCGACTCGAAGTCGCCCGCGTCGCTCGTGTGGAACTCGAATTGGTGGTAGACGGGCAGCCGCAGCGGTGCCGCCGTGGCCGATGTCCACGACGGCGTCGCCGTGGTCACGGACGTCACATCCGTGCCCAACCCGGCCTGGCGCCCGACGTCGAAGGCGGGCACGAGGAAGGCCGTGTAGGACGCCTCGGGGTCGAGCCGTCGCGGGCACAGCAGGCGCGAGATCGCCGCCGCCGGGTTGCCGTCGATCGTCGTCGTCAGGTCGGTCTCGGCGCTGATCTGCGTATGGGCCCAGTTCCAGGAGTCCTCGAGCGACTGCAGCGCGGACATGCTGGTGACGTCGATCGCCGGCAGCGGATTCGGCGGGACCTTGGGTATCGAGAACTCGCCGTCCTTGAGGACGATCAGGGCGACCCACGGCCGCAGCCGGTCGGCGTCGGGGAGGGCGGGCGTGAACAGCCACGGGAAGTCGGGCTGGTCGAACTCGATGCCCGCGAGGTAGTTGGGCTCGAAGTTGACCGTCAGGTTGCGCGGCTCGGTGCGGATGACGTGACGCGGGTCGACGCCGATCACGTCGCCCGGGCCGTAGAGGTGGACGGTCATCGCCGGCGCCGGGTTGACCGCCACGGGCGCGTTCCCCTCCCGCGCGGTCACTTCCAGCGTGACGTCCATGCTCGCTCGCGCCGGATTCGCCGCCGAGTCGACCTGTCCGGCGTCGGCGCCGACCCCGCGCCGCACCCAGGAGCGAAAGTGGTAGCGCGCGTCGCTCATGCGACCGCCTCGTGCACGGGCACGACCTGCAGCAGGCCGGCGTCCTCGGGAGCCTTGGCCAGGTGCGCGGCCAGGGCCGCGCTGGCCGCGTAGTTCGTCGTCCCGCTCGCCGCGGTCAGGTCGGCGCGGACCGTGAGGTCCTCGGTGCTGGCCACCACGTACTGGACGTCGGCGTTGGCGAGGATCGAGCTCGTGCCCGGCGCGAGGAACTTGGCCATTCCCGTGTTCTTGACCGCCGAGCGCGCGCCGGCGCCCGAGGCGGTCAACCCGGCGAAGCGCTCTGAGTCGATCAGGCGCAGCGTCCCCAGCAGCGAGCTCTTGGTCGGGTCGAACACGTAGCGCTCCTGCATCGTCACGGTGCGCGGGGCGTCGTGGCCGCCGCGGACGGAGGGATCGCCGAGCTGGACGCCGCAGTGGAACCGCTCGAAGGCCGGGGCGGAGATCTTCTCGGCGTCGGGCATGTCCTGGAACTGGGCCCGGGCGAAGTAGTCTTCGACCGCGCTCAGCGCGGCGGCGTTGCTCCCCAGCTTCGCGGCGGCGATCGAGAACTCGCTTCCGTCGGCCGGCGTCGCGTTGCCGAACTTCGTGACCGGCACGTCGAGTGGCACGATCTTCTCGCGCACGGTGAGCGAGCCCATCGGGTGCACGACGATGTCGGTCTCCGAAGGCGTCGCGCCGCGCAGCGTGACGGCCGTCTCGGCGCCGGAGGGAAGCTGGGCCGACCAGCTGCTCGGAGCCTTCAGGGCTTCTGTCAGCGGGCCGATCACCGGCGCGGCGGGCAGGCTGATCGCGTGGTCGTCTCCCCACGTGAGGTCGACGTTCATGCTGACCGAGAAGAACAGGATTTCGATCGAGGCGCTCCCGTGTACATGCCACGGGTTGGGCCCCGAGAGCTCGGCTTCGAGGTGGATGCCGAGCAGGGTCATCCCGTCGTACTTGACGTCGACCCCGGCCGCGAAGTCGACGTCGAAGGAGAACGGAGAGAAGATGAACAGCGCGTCGAAGCCGATGTAGCCGTGGACGCTGAAGCCGCCGAAGGCGGCGTAGAGCTCGACGTTCGCGCCGAACTGGTAGCTGTTGGTCGTGACCGCGAGGTAGGAGCTGCAGCTCAGCCGCGGGTTGTCGCCGTCGCCGATGCTGACCGTGAGGCGCTGCAGCGCGGGGAAGCCGGCCGGCGGTTTGAAGCGCGGGTGGAACCCGCCCAGCGACACGGCGAAGTCCGGTTCATCGCCCCAGTGCAGGCGCAGCGCCATGTCGCCGAGCAACTCGAAGGCGAGGATGTGCGAGTCGTACATCGTGCCTTCGATGCTCAGCAGATCCGCGCCGGTGTCGAGTGTGCCGAGGATGTCGATCTGGATCAGGATCAGCGCGACTTCTTCGTCGGGCAGCGCCATGTGCAGCCGTCCCAGCAGGGCGATGCGCACCGGGTCGGGAACCTCGAGGATCACGCCGACCTCGAGCGAGATCAGCGTCGGCGTGCCCCAGCCGACCTCGAGCATCGGGCCGAACACGTAGCGGCCCTGCGCGGGCGGGAAGATCGTGCGGATGTCGCTGATGATCTGCGGCGCGTCGCGGACCGGATCGGGCGGGAACAGGATCGAGTCCAGGTGGTGCGCGCGCAGCGCGTCGCGCAGCGCGTCCAGCACCATCGTCCGGTTGATCCCGGCCAGCCCGCCGACGGCATTGAGCGTGAACCCGAAGCCGAGCTGGATCGGCGGCAGGTCGAAGGTCAGGATGATCAGGAAGCTGAAGCCGGAGGAGCCGTCGGGCAGCTTGGTGTCGAGGACGGCGATCGCCTTGATCGAGATCGACAGGAGCGACAGCTCGAGGACGCCGGCGTACTCGCCCTTGTCGGGGTCGTAGGAGATGTAGCCGCCGCCGGTGATGACGGCGGCGTCGACGACGATGCCGAGGCCGGTGGGCGGCTTGAACGCGAGATCGAGCTGTGCCGGGCCGAGGTTGCCGGGGGCGAAGCCGAGCTTTGTGATCGCGCCGATCCGCTCGACCGACGCGGAGATCGGGCCCAGCGTTCCGCTGCCCGTGACGCTGGTCTCGAGGTCGAGCCCGGCGCCCCCGACCGTCAGCTCCAGGTGGATGCTGTCGAGCGTGAACGGCCCGATGCTGACGTGGACGCCGATCGTCGTCCCGATGCCGGCGTTGCCGCCGAGGTAGATGCCGCGGTCGCCGGCCCAGCCCGCCTGCAGGTCGAAGTCGGCCTCGAGGTCCAGGCCGCCGAGCAGGCTGGCCACGAAGCCATCGGCGTTGCTCGAGCCGACGTGCAGCTTGCCGCCGTTGACGGCGAAGCCGACGACGAAGGCGCCGCGCGCGGCGCCCGAGCCAGAGTCCCAGTGGAAGGACGCGCCGCTCGTCAGGCCGATCGACGCGGCGTCCAGCGTGGCGATGCCGGGCAGGCCGAGGATCGTCACGCGCTGCCCGGCCGGCGGGGTCCGGGTCGCGGCGAACTGCAGCTGTCCGTCGACGTTGGCTTTCGCGTGCACCTCGAGCTGGCCGGGCGGGAGGATCCGCAGTTCGACGCCCGCGGCGAGCGTGCCGCCGACGACGAGCTGCGCGGTCCAGCCCTCGGGGAGCACGGAGGGCAGCGGGAGCGTGAGGCCGTCGGACAGGGACTCGGCGAGGATCGCCGAGAGGCCTGGGGGGCTTATGGCACTCGTCGGGGCGATTCTCAGCAGCGCGAGGTCGAGGGCGCCGGTGGACGGGTCGATGCTGGCCTTGGCGCCGAGCTCGACGAGCAGATCGCGCAGCCGGCCGAGCAGCGCCGTGGAGTTCAGCGCCGGCGAGTTCCAGCCGAACTGGCTGACGAGGTAGGCGCCGGGGTCGCTGAAGATCTGCCCGAGGTTGCCGAGCGTCAGGTCGTGGCGCTGGTGGGCGACCTTCGTCGGATCGCCGCCGTCGGGCGGCACGAGCTCGAGATCGACGATCCCGAGCAGGGCGAGGACTCGCAGAAGCACCGGCCGGTAGCCGGCGAGGTAGTCGATCACGACGTGCTCGAGCAGCTTCTCGCCGAAGCTTGCCGCGAACGTGGTGATGTCGCTCGGGTTGGCGACGCCGACGCTGCCGGCGACAGAGCTCAGCGCGGTGGCGACGGCGTCGAGGGCTGCGATCGCCTCGGTGATCGCGGAGATCAGCGTCGTCGTCGCCTCGATGATCGCGCCGACGTCTTCGTGTTGGACCGCCGTGGCGAGCGTGGCGGCCGGCGCGCCCAGCGCCTCGACCTTGGTGATCGCCTCGGCCGTGGCGGTCGTGAAGGCCGGGAGCCCGTCGAGCGCCGGCGGCAGGCTCAGGCCCATCTCGGCGATCAGGCCACGAGCGTCCCCGGCGGCGAGCCGTGTCTGCAGCGGCTGCAGGGCCTCGGTGACCGCGCCGGCGAGCTGCTGGAGGGTTCCGTCGTCGCTCATCGTCAGGGGCTCCCCGGGGGCGCGGGCGCCGAGGGCGCCTCGACGCTCAACGACGCGACCGCCGTCAGGAAGGCCCACGCGGCGAGATGGATCTCGCGCTCGAGCTTCGGGTATTGCGTGACGTAGTTGGGGGTGAAGCCCCCCTCGTCGTGGTCTGGGCCGTCTTTGGGATCTCCGCCGACCTCGATCGTGAAGGCCATCACCCGGCGGATCGGCGATTTGGCGATCGCCGCCGTGAACCACCGCGAGAAGCAGTAGTCGTCGGCGGCCCCGGAGGTCACGTAGAGGTTGGCCGATTGCATGACCGTGTAGCGCGAGCGCGCCTGCGCGCGGGGATCCGAGCCGCCGCTCCGGGTGAAGATGAGATCGCTCATGCGTTTCGCCATCGCTCGATGGACGCCGTCGTCGATCGCGGGTATGTACTCCGCGTAGGCCGCGTTGTGGATGCCGTCGCGCCGGTGATCCCAGGCGGCGTTGGTGAACGTCTGGGTCGCGTCGGTCGACTGGTTGGTGTCGAGGCCCCAGCTGTAGAGGATGTCGCGGCTGAAGGCGTGGAAGTCGATGTAGAAGCTGATTTCCTTGCTGCGCAGCAGCCCGGCTACGTTTTTCGTCTCGGGCTCGCTCTCGGCGCTCGGGCCGATGTATGTTTCGTCGGCGGGTTCGGTTGAAGAGTGCACATCGGCGTGGGCGACGTCGAAGCAGCGGTTGAAGTCCCAGACGACGTCGAAGTTGCGGTTGACGTCGACCCCGACCGCCAGAGGGTTGGGGTTCCCGCCCGGCGCCGGCCGGCGGTTCTTGCGCCATTCCTTGTGCAGTTCCTGTTCGGCGGCGCTCACGGGCGCGAGCGCGAAGTCGCGGCCATCGGGGTTGACGAGCGGAGCGACGTAGAGGTCGAGCGACTCGACCACCTTGCGCACCCATGGCCACGGGATCGTGAAGGAGTCATAGGCGATGCTGTTGACGGGGTCGGTCCACGAGGGGTAGGTGATGGCCGAGCTCGCTAAGTAGGCCGTGGCGAGCTTCTCGAGGAAGCTCACGAGCGCGTCCGGCGGAGCCAGCTCTCGCGCGTGGACGCCCCCGGTGAGCAGCACGCCCCAGCGCGAGGTGGGCGAGCCGGCCGTCGTCGCGGCGATCTTCACGTAGCCGCTCGTCGCGCCGGCCTGACCGGGCGCCCAATCCGCGGGGCCCGAGCGGGTGCAGAAGTTGGCATGCGCGGCGGCCAGCGCGTCGAGATGGGCGCCCACCACGGTCGAGGTCATCCAGCCGGCCATCAGGCCACCGCCGGAGGCTCGTTGTCGATCTGCGTGTCGATCACCTGCCAGCGGGCGAGCTGTTCGGCGTCGCTGACGAGCGTGCGCACCGTGCAGCCGAGCGCTTCCAGAGCGGCGATGTTCGCCTCGGCCGTCGCGGCGGTGACCGACCAGGTCCCGTCGCCGTTGTCCTGCGCGGTGCTGGAGACGACGGAGAGGCGGAAGTTGGCGTTGCGCGGGAGTGCGCCCAGTGCTTCGGCCGTAGCGGTGAGCGCCAGCACGGCCACCGCGTCACACCCTTCCGCGATCCACGGTACGCCACGGCGCCTGAGCAACGCTCAGTGCGCCCTGGCCGTCCAACGGATTCCACATCGGTCCCCGACTCCTCGTCCGGTTGCGCACGCGACGCTATCCGATCTGGACAGTGCCGTCACGGGCGAGCCGGCATCTTGCCACGAACGTTTCTGACTACTTGAGTCGTTGTGGCTGTCGAGCTGGGCGCGCGGGCGTCCCTGGCCCAGACGTCTAGCGGATGCCCTCGAGCAGGTCGCCGGGCGAAGACAGTTTGAGGCCGCGCGAGAGGATCACGATCGTCTCCAGGCGCGGTGAGCGCTTGCAGCGCTCCAAGAGGCTGATCTCGGTGCGGTGCAGATCGCAGAGATCCGCGAGCGCCTCCTGCGAGAGCCCCGCCTCGCTGCGATGGTGGCGGAGATTGGCTGCGAATTGTGTGCGGACATTCTCCATCGTTCCAACTCTCGCGTTGTGCAGACGAAAGTTCCACAGACAACTGTCCGCGACTGGACATATGGACCGGCGCCGCCCCCAAGCAGGGGAACGAGACTGTACACTGATGACAACTGTCTGCGCCGGCCGAGGCCACTGGCGACCCGCGCGCGGGTCGCCATGTCCGCATGTACGCATGTACGGGAGACGAGGGTGTACGGAGACGAGGGCGGTGAGCAGAGCGCGGCGCGCCGGCCTCCCTGGACCTACTCGTCGGCAGGCGGACCTACTCGTCGGCGGGCGTGATGGTGGTCACGGGCAGGCCCATGCCGGAGACCTTGCTCGGGAGGTCCAGCTTCAGCCAGCGGGACACTTTGGGGGAGAGGGTGGAGACGATGATCTCGTCGAAGCCGCGGAGGTTGACGGCGTCCTGCACGGCTGCGGAGGGGTCGGGGTCGCCGACGATGCCCTCGACCCTGCTGCCGGCGGCCTCGCTCAGCTTGGGCAGCGCCTCGGCCAGCACCTGCTGGGCCTCGCCGGCGCCCTGGTCCTCGGCGTCCACCACCTTGTGCAGGCCGTGGGCCGCGTTGGGGACCAGCAGCGAGAACTTCGCGGGGCCGCGCTGCGCTCGCTCGCGTACGGCGTCCAGCAGGGGCTTGGTGGCTGCCGTCTTGTGCGCCACGACGAGGACTCTGGTGGGCTGCGAGGACTCCATGATCGGCACTCCCTTCTGGCTGCTCGATGGCTCGGCGGCACCTCTCGAGCTCAGGGACCGCTCGCCGGTGCTCGCCCCTGTTCTACTCCAATCGGCCGCCGCCATGTTGACGCCGCCCGGCTACGCTCAGGCGGTGCGCCTCGAGATCACCCCGGACACGGTCGAAGTTCGCCTCTCCTGGTGGGAGAAGGTCCTCGGGCTGCTCAAAGACATCCGCGTGGCGCGCGCGGACATCAGTGACGTGCAGGTCGTCTCGGACCCCGTCCGCGTGGCCATGGGCTCGGGCATCAAGGCCGGGCTGCGCCTGCCCTGGCTGCTCTACGTGGCCCGCACGATCCGCCTCGACGAAGCCTTCGTCGTGCGCCGCCGCGAGCCCGGCCTGTCCTTCGCCGTGCGCAACCACGGGACGCTCAAGCGCGTGCTCGTCAGCACGCCACGGGCCGAGGAGATCGCCCGTCAGCTGCAGAGCGGCGACTGACCGGCGGGACGAGCAGCACCGAGCAGTGCCCATGGTGGGCGACCCGCCTGCCGACGCTGCCCAGCGCGCGCAGGCCGTGGCGGCCGCGACTGCCCATCACCACCAGCGAGGCGTCGATCTCGGCGGCCGATTCCACGATCGTGGTGTGCGCCCCGCCGGGCTCCACCCTCACATCGATCACCCGGTCGGTCTCGCTCTGCAACTTCTCGAACTGCATTTCGATGCGATGCGGGTGGGTCTTGGCTGCGGTGTCCGAGGCGTGGAACAGCGTCAGATCGGCTCCCTTGGCCCGAGCCAGGCGGCCGGCCATCTCGACCAGCTCGTCTGAGCCCTCGAGGCCGTCGCTGGCGACGAGGATGCGCTGGGCGAAGCCGTCGCTGGGATCGCTCGGGCGGGCGATCAGCAGCGGGGTGGTGAAGGCGTCGAGCGCCGTCTCGCCGACGCCCTTGATGAACATGCCCGACAGCAGTGACGAGGACGGCGCGCCGATCGCCAGCAGGTCGCGCCCGAGCATCCATTCCAGGATCACCTCGGCTGGAGGCGCCGCGGGGTCCACCTCGACGGAGTAGCTCACGCCCGCCTCGTCGAGGATGCGCACGGCGCGGTCCAGGATCTCCTTGGCCCGCTGCGGCCCGATCGCCGCCCCGCGGTCGCCCGGCGAGCGGTAGGAGGTCACGGTCAGCAGCGTCACCCGGCCATCCGGTCCGGTCAGGGACGCGGCCTGCTCGACCGCCTCCAGGCTCTCCTCGTGGCCGTCCACCGCGCACAGCACGTCGCCGAAGAGCGTCGGCGCATCCGCATCCTTCTCCTGATGAGCGCTCGGCGCTCGGTTCCGATCAGTCGAGCTGTTCCCCATTGGGGCAAGTTACCTCCGCGGCCGCACGTCTGGCATCCGTGGCATGCCGCGCTTCGCGCCGGTGGAAATCCACGGCCTCGCGGTCGTCCCCGGCTGCAGGCACGCTCCTCTGGATGGGGCCGGAGCTGGATTAGGCGACCCGGCAGCGCTAGATGAGGCGACCCAGCAGCGCGAGGTAGTCGAGCAGCGAGCGGGGTCCCAGGAAGTGCTCACGCACGCGCTCGCGCGCCGCGGTGCCCATCGTCTCGGCCGAGCCGGCGTCGTCGAGGAACTGCCTGACCGCCGCGCCGAACTCCTCCAGCACCCTGGGCCGATCCAGGAGCAGGCCGCTGCGGCCATGCTCGATCTGGTCCTGGATCCCGCCGATGCGACTCGCTGCGACCGCGCGGCCCTTCCACATCGCCTCGGCCACGGTCAACCCGAAGCCCTCGGCGAGGCTCTTCTGGACGACCACCGTGGCCGCCTGCTGCAGCGAGTTGACCATCGCGGCGTTCTCTTCGGAGTCGACCATCGGCAGCTCGGCCAGGTGGATGCGCTCGCGCAGCTCCTGCGGGAGGGCAGTCCACTGCTCGCGAACCGCCTGCAGCACGCGAGCTCCCTCGGGATCGTCGGAGACGCCCGCCACATCCGGGCCCGCGTAGACGAGGTGGGCGTCGGTGTGGGGGGCCACGAACCGCGCGAAGCCCGCCACCACGCCGGCCGGGTCCTTGAGGGCGTCCCAGCGCGAGACCTGCAGGACGAAGCGCTCGCCGTGTCGCAGCGGGCGTTCCTCGGTGAGCCGCGCGTGGCGGCGCACGAGCGCGGGCGTTCCGTCCATGCGCGTGAAGGCGGCTGGCGCGTCCGACCCGTCCCTCTCGCGAAGGCCGGCTGCGGCGAGGATCGCATCCACCTCGGCCTCCTCGAGCAGCTGGTTCTTCGGCGCAAAGGCGTCGAGGGACGGCGCGATGATCGCGACCCGCTCAGCGTCCAGCCCCTCCCAGGCGAAGGCCGCGCGCGAGAACACGGTGGCGTCGGCCGCCGCCACGTAGCGCGCCAGGAAACGCCAGGTCTCGCGCACGAGCTCGTTCGGGCGGTCCACGCCCACGTGGCATCGCCACACCACCGGGATCCCCCGAGCCCGCAGCCTTGGGATCAGCCCTGCCGTCTGGGGGTCGTGGAGGATCACCACGTCACCGCTCTTCACCTTGGCCGCGAGGGCCTCTCCGCTGGGCGCGAGCGTGGCCTCGTAGTGGGCGCGCTCGGACTCGCCCAGGCCCCCTCCGTCGCCGTTGAAGCCGTGCAGGTGGTTGTGGATGCGCTTGGTCAGGGCAAAGAACCTGCTGTCGCCCCCGATCACCTCCCAGCGCGCGTCCACGCCGGCGCCGCGGGCGTAGGCCAGGAGCGTCGTGAGCATCTCGGCCACGCCACCGCCGTGGGCGGTCGAGCTCACGTTCCACACGATGCGCCCCGCGAGCAGCGGCCGGGCCGCGTGGATCCCGGCTCGCACCTCCTCGAATCGCCCAGGCGGCAGCACCGAAGCAAATCGCTCCAATGACATCTTCGACACGTCTACCGTGTTGAGCGCACCTCCCTGCATCCCGGTGCCCATTATCTGTGCCTGCGGGTGCGTGTAAGGCAGACTCGTCACACACGAGTACTTCTCCGCAGTCATCCTGGACTGTGTCCCGCGCGGGACCGACTCGCGCGCGCACGTACGCGCGAGCGCGAGCGGGCGCGCGAGTCGGTCCCCAGGCAGAGTCCCTAGGCCGAGCGTTCGGCGTTGCGCAGGCCGCTCAGCATCCACACGGAGAACAGCAGGATCAGTGCGACCGCGCAGATGAAGGCCAGGCCGGTGTGGTCGTGCACGCCCGAGATCAGACCGCGGCCGGCCTCGAGGAAGGCCGTCGCCGGGTTCACGCTTGCGACGCCGTGGATCCAGCCCTTGAGCAGGCTCATCGGCACGTACACGGGCGCCAGGAAGATGATCAGGAACACCGGGGTCTGCATCAGTGGGCCCGCCTGGATCGAGCGGAAGCGGAAGGCCACGCCGGCCGCCCAGCCGTAGCCGACGAGCACCAGCAGGGCAGCCAGGCCGTACAGGCCGAAGATGTCCACTCCGCTGCCCGTGATCCGCATTCCGGTCGCAAGTGCGACGGCTGTCACCAGCGTGAGCGTGATCACGGCCCGCGACAGCGCCACCAGCGCGTAGCCGAGAGCGATCCCGCGGCGGTCCTCGGCCGCCAGCATCAGGCGTCGCGCGAAGCCGCTCTCGAAGTCGAACGCGAGGCTGAAGCCCGTGAAGAGGCCGGCGAACATCGAGGACTGGCACAGCACGAACACGAACTGGAAGGCGGTGTAGCCGGCGGGGAAGTGAAAGCCGGGGACCGAGCCCAGGGCTTTCAGGCCGCCGGCGAAGCTCGCCAGGAACACCAGCGGGAACACCAGGGAGGGCACGAACAGGTCGGGGCGGCGCACGTATGTGTGGAGGCTCCGCCAGGCGATCGTCCCGGCCACGCGCCACAGCCCGCCGCCCGACCCGGAGCCCGACCCGGACGCCGGCGTGGGGGAAGGGACGGCGAGGGAGTTGACCTGGGCGCTCATGTCCGCTGCAACCTCGTGCGCAGGGCGCCGGCGACCGCGAGCAGGGACACGATCGTCAGGCCGATGGCGACGGCGAAGCCGCGCCACAGCGCGGTGCCGTCCCAGCCGGAGATGAAGAGGCTGCGAAAGCCCTCGATCAGGTAGGAGATGGGGTTCCAGTTGGCGACGGTGTGAAACCAGCTCGTGCGCAGCAGGTTGCGGGGGAGGTTGCTGGATGACAGGAAGATGAACACGAAGAACAGCGGGAACAGTCCCTGCACGGCCTCGCCCGAGCCGGTGCGCAGGGCCGCGGCGCACCCGAGCGCGCCGAAGGCCACGGCGGTGATGGATCCCAGCACGAGGATCACGAGCGCCCCGCCGAAGCCGGCGTCGAGGTGCGCCCCGGCCAGGAAGCTCATCAGGATGTAGACGGCCGACTGCAGCACTCCGAGCACGCCGACTCCCACGAGCAGCCCCGCGATCAGGGACACGCGGCGCAGGGGGGTGAGGGCCAGGCGGTTGAAGAAGCCGCTCTCGATGTCCTCGGCGAGGTTGGTGCCGGTGTTGATCAGGGCGAACATCCCTCCCTGGATGAAGGCCACGGCGATCGCGAAGGACACGTAGGAATGGGTGGGAAATCCGGGAAGGCGCGTGGCGGCCTTCAGCCCGCTCGCGTTCACGGCCAGCAGGATCAGCGGGAAGAACACGATCGGGAACAGCTGGAAGGGCTGGCGCAGGGTCTTCAGCAGGGAGCGCCTGGCGAGCACGGCTATCTGTGTGAGGTGCCCGTCGTTCATGTGCCCCTCTGCGTTGATTTGGGGGCGCTCATGTGCCTGCCTTCGCGGCCTCGGCTGGAGAGCGCTCCTCCTCGGCCTCCTCGTCGCCGGCGCCCTCCAGCGAGCGTCCTGTCTTGGCCAGGAAGACGTCGTCGAGCGTGGGCGAGTGCAGGCGCAGGTCCGCGATCTTCAGGCCTTCGGCGTCGAGCGTGCGCACGATCTCGGCGAGGTCGCTGACGCCCTCGGGCAGTCTCGCGGCGACGCCGGCCTGGGAGGCGGCGGCAGCATCGCCGAAGCGGTGCAGCACGGCCTGGAGGCGCTCGCGTTCGCCGGGATCCTGCGGGATCGCTTCCACGCTCGGGCGGCCGATGGCGGCCTTGAGCTCGGTGGGGGTGCCCTCGGCCACGATCTTGCCGCGGTCGATGATTCCCACGCGGTCGGCCAGCACGTCGGCCTCCTCCAGGTACTGGGTCGTCAGGAACACGGTCACGCCGTCGCCGGCCAGGCGCCTGACCTCGTCCCACAACGCGGCCCTGCTCTGGGGGTCCAGGCCGGTGGTGGGCTCGTCGAGGAACAGCAGGCGGGGACGGTGCACCAGCGCAAGGCCGAGATCGAGCCGGCGCTTCATCCCGCCCGAGTAGCCGCCGACCTTGCGGTCGGCCGCGTCGGTCAGGCCGACCCGCTCGAGCAGCTCGGTGCCACGCTGTTCGCGGTCGGCCTTGCCCAGGCCGTGCAGGGCGCTCTGCAGGCGCATGTGCTCGCGCCCGGTCAGGAAGGGGTCGAGCGCGGACTCCTGCAGCGAGGCGCCGATCGCGCGGCGCACCTCTGCGCCCTGGTGGACCACGTCCAGGCCTGCCACGAGCGCCCTGCCGGATGTGGGGGGCAACAGCGTGGTGAGCACCAGCACGGTTGTGGACTTGCCCGCGCCGTTGGGGCCCAGGAAGCCGTAGATCTCACCTGGGGCAACCTGCAGGTCGATGCCGTCGACGGCGCGCACGCCGCCCTTGAAGTCCCGGATCAGACCCTCGACCTCGATGCCGTTCTCGCCCATGCTCCGCTCGCTCACAGTGCAGTCTCCTCGCCGGATGCCCGCCGCGGGCGCGGCGCTGATGATTTCGTCAAGAAATAATTCATAGCAGAAGTCTTTCCGCAGGGATATGATCGTTCCATGAGTGCAGCTGTTCCGACTCCCGCGCCGGGGGAATCTCATCGCAAGGCCACACCGACCCTCGAGTCGACGGGCCCTGCTCACTCGGTCGGCTTCACGGTCTCGACGATCGGCCATGCGGTGGCTGCCCGCTTCGGCGAGATCCTCGCCCCCCTTGGGCTGGAGCCCCGCGAGTTTGCGCTGCTGCGCACGGTGGCCGTCACAGAGGGACAGTCCCAGCACGCCATCGGGGAGCGGCTCCGCATTCCCCCGAGCCGCATGGTCGCCTTCGTCGATGCCCTGGAAGCGCGCGGCCTGCTGGAACGCCGCCACGACCCGAGCGACCGGCGCACCCGTGCCCTGCACCTGACCGAGGGGGGGCGCGAGCTGCTCGACCGGGCCTTCGCGGAGGCGGTGGAGCACGAGCGGGACCTGTGCGCCGAGCTCAGCGCCGAGGAGCGCGAGCAGCTGCTCGCGCTGCTCCAGCGGGTCGCCTCGCGCCTGGGCCTGCCGCCGGGCGTGCACTCGGCCATGGGCGATTAGGAATCGCTGGGCGCCGATCTGGGCCGTTCGCCGGCGCCGTTCGCCGGGGTGCGCGCTCAGAACAGACGAGCCGGCGGCGCCCCCGAGAAGAACACGTACCAGACGGCGAGGGCCGCGAAGGCCAGGTACACGTTGAGAACGACGATGCCCTCCAGCGCCACCGCTCGGCGCCGGCCGGCGCCAGACTCTGTCCCGGCCTGAAGGCTGCGCAGCCCGATCGTGCGCTTCGCCGCCGGAGGCAGCCCCGCGACCTCGCGGTAGAGGGCGTTCAGCCAGGTGAGGCCCATGGTCAGGCCGAAGTCGAGCACGGCCAACGCCACCACGACCACGCACACGCCGGCCATGCTCAGGCTGTGTTCGGCCGCGACCTTCGAGCCGATCCACATCGCCGCCAGCGGGGCCCCTGTCCAGATGTTGAGCGTCATGACCGCCGTAGCGGCGGCGATCGCCACTCTCTTGGCTGTCGCTGAGCGCATCCAACTCCCCTCGGGTGTGGCTGCTCATCATATTCAAGGAGATGCCAGGGAGTGGAACTGTCGCGATATGGTCGGCGCGTGCCGGCGCCGAGGTCTACGGGACGGCCTCCCCGGGGCAAGCACGAGCGGATCAGGGAGCTCGGGGTCGAGAACGTCCTCGACTACACCAAGCCCGGGTGGGAGAGAGGTCTCCCCGGCTTCGATGTGATCCTGGACGCGGTCGGCGGCAAGAGCTTCCGCAGCAGCTACCGGCTGCTGAGCCCCGGCGGGCGCCTTGTCGCGTTCGGCGCGTCATCAGTGGTCTCCGGCGAGCGCAAGAACCCGGTCACGGCCCTGCGCGCGGTCGCCCGCATGCCGCGCTTCAACCTGATCAAGCAGATGTCCGAATCCAAGGCAGTCATCGGACTCGACATGCTCACGCTCATGAAGCACAGGGGCTCGCTGCGGCCGTGGATCGAGCCGTTGCAGCCGATGCTCGACGACGGCACCATCAAACCGATCATCGCGGGCACATTCAGCTTCGAGGAGGCAGGCGCCGCCCAAACGATGATCGTCGAGCGACGCAACATCGGCAAGGTCATCCTCACGCCGTAGGGAATCCAGCGACAGCCTGAAACCAGGATCGGCTGGCGCCGCTACGGCTCGGCGCGATGGTCCGGCGCGAAGCCGCCCCGGAGATGTGTGAGGCGATCATGCCGGCGTGTGTCAATGGCTCCGTGCTGCGCACGGGTCCGAGTGGCGGGGGGAGGATTCGAACCTCCGAAGGCAGAGCCAACGCGTTTACAGCGCGTCCCCTTTGACCGCTCGGGAACCCCGCCAGGGCTCGTCAGTTTAGGGATCGATCCGACGTTCCGGCGCCCGCCGCTCGGAAGGCGGGCTGTAGGTGGTGTCTCATTGCGCGGGCTGTATAACCATGGCTATACAGCCCGCGCGGCGACGATGGTCGACCACCGGGGCCAGGGATCAGTCGGCAGGCGCGCGCGGAAGCGCGGCCGGCCGGCGCGCGGCTGCTAGGACGCCTCGCGCAGCTGCTGGGCTTCGGGCAGGGTCTGCAGCTTTTTCAATGTCCGGTTCTCGATCTGGCGTACCCGCTCGCGGGTGATGTTGAAGGCGCGCCCGACCTCCTCGAGCGTGCGCGAGCGCCCGCCGACGATGCCGTAGCGCATCTCGATCACCTCGCGCTCGCGCCGTGGCAGGCATGCGAGGACGCGCATGACGTTCTCCCGGCGCATGGCCTCGGAGGCGATCTCGAAGGGAGACTCCGCGGAGACGTCCTCGACGAAGTCGGCGAGGGCCGAGTCGTCCTCCTCGCCCACCGGCTTCTCCAGGGAGATCGGTTGCTGGGTGATGCGCATGATGTCGCGCACCTCGCGCACCGTGCACTCGAGCTCGTCCGCCAGCTCTGTCGGGTTGGGCTCGCGCCCGAGCTGCTGGATCAGGCGGCGTTCGGCATGGATGAGCTTGTTGAGGCGCTCGACCATGTGCACCGGGATCCTGATCGTGCGGCCCTTGTCGGCCAGCGAGCGGGTGACGGCCTGGCGGATCCACCAGGTGGCATACGTGGAGAACTTGTATCCACGGCGGTAGTCGAACTTCTCCACCGCCCTGATCAGCCCGAGGGAGCCCTCCTGGATGAGGTCGAGCAGCGTGAGCCCCCGCCCGACATAGCCCTTGGCGATGGACACCACCAACCGCAGGTTGGCCTCGACCATGTGCTGCTTGGCCGAGACGTCACCGCGCTCGATGCGCTTGGCCAGCGAGACCTCCTCCTCGGCGCTGAGCAGCGGCACCCGCCCGATCGAGCGCAGGTACAGCCGCAGCGAGTCGAGGCTCGGCTCGACCGTGAGGTCGATCTCGGGCCGCTTGAGCTCCTCAAGGCGTGCCTGCAGGCCCTGGATCTGCTCGTCGCGCTCACCCGCCTCGTCCTCCTCGCCGCCCAGCGGCACCTCGCCGGCCTCGCCGGTGATGCGCTCGCGAGCGCCGCTCGGCGCGCGCCCGTCGGCAACGGCTCCATGTGCGTGCAGCTCGGAGGCCGCCTCGCTGGGACCGATCACGTCGATCCCGTGCTCCTCCAGGAAGCTGAACAGATCCTGGGTCTGCTGGGGGGAGAGCTCTGCCTCCTCCAGCGCGCTGTCCAGGGTCTCGGCAGCCAGGAACCCCTTGTCCTGACCCTCGGCTATGACCCCCTGCAACTCCTCGATCTCCACCACGGCCGTAGCCGGGGCGATCAACAGACCATCAAGCTTCTCGCTCAATTGGACTCCCAAGGACTTACTGCTCCCCTCGAAGCGGCAATCCGCTCCGACCTCCCCTCACCTACGCTAGGCCTCCTGTGCGTTGCGTTTGCATTGGTCGCTTCGGTTGCGTCTCGCCGTAGCTCTCGAATCCCGATCCCGCGAATCCCCAGGGTGGACTCGATGAGCTAAGTGCGGAGTGATACCAGAAAGGAGCAACGAGGAACGCGGTACCCCCTCGAAGGCGCTCGGGCGGCTGTGCGAGCGCTACCCTTGCCGCGGTGCAGGCCACACGGGTGACCCCCTCGCTGTCTCCGACCCTGGGCACGGGCGATGACGTTCAGGCCCGCGTCCCCGCGATCGCCGTGGGCCTCTCCCGCGTGGGCGTGGTGGGGGTGGAGAAGGTGGTGCGCATCCGCGAGGAGCTGTTCTTCGCCCGCTTCGACTGCTTCGTGGATCTCGGACGCGACCAGAAGGGCGCGCACATGTCGCGCTTCGACGAGGTCGTCAACGAGGCGATCGGCGAGGTGGTGCTGAGCGAGGCGCCGTTTCGCGCGGAGACGCTCGCCCAGCACATCGCCGAGCTCGTCCGTGCCCGCCAGGGCGCGGAGCGGGCCGAGGTCACGATCGCGGCGCGCTACCCCGAGCACAAGCCCGCCCCGGTGTCGGGCGTGCAGACGCAGGAGATCTACACGCTGCACGGGCGCGCGGTGGCCTTCGAGCACGGCACGAGGCGCACGGTGGGGGTCTCGGCCACGGGCATCACAGCCTGCCCGTGCGCACAGGAGCTGATCGCGGCGCGCGCGCGCGAGCGCCTCGGCGAGCAGGACTTCTCGGCCGCGCAGATCGACGCGATCCTCGCGAGCGTGCCCGTGGCCACGCACAACCAGCGCGGCCTCGCCACGCTGCAGATCGGCTGCACCGAGGACTGCTCCACCGAGATCGACGCCACGGCGCTGCTGGAGATCGCCGAGGCGAGCATGTCCTCTGAGATCTACGAGCTGATGAAGCGCTCGGACGAGGTCGAGGTGGTGGAAAAGGCCCACCGCCGCCCCCGCTTCGTCGAGGACTGCGTGCGCGAGATGATCGCCGGGGTGGTTGCCCGCTTCGGCGAGCTCGACGGCGCGAGCTTCGTCTCGGCGCGCCAGGAGAACCTGGAGACGATCCACCAGCACAACGTCGTGGCCGAGCGCCACGGCACCCTGGCCGAGGTGCGCGGAGAGATCGCCTCGGGCACGCCGGCCGCGCACCAGACGAGCCTCGGGGAGTGGCTCGACGCGGGCGTTCGCGCCACTGGCTGAGCGCCGTGGCTGAGGGCCGGAGCCCGGAGCCGGAGCCCGGGCCCGGAGCCGGGGCCGAGGGGTTCAGGCTGGGGGCTGGGGGGCGCGCGCCCGCGAGCGCTCGCTCTGGGCCATCCGCCGGCGGATCCCGAAGAAGTAGTCCAGGCCCGAGAGCACGGTGACGAGGACGGTCACGTACAGCAGCACAGACACCCACAGCGGTGTCCCGTGGACCGAGATCACAGCCAGGATGGCCGCGATCTGCAGGCAGGTCTTGACCTTGCCGAACATGCTTGCAGCCATCACCACGCCGGCCTGGGTGGCCGCCAGGCGCAGCATCGTGACGGCCAGCTCGCGCGTGATGATCACCATCGCCACCCACGCGGCCAGGCGGTGCAGCGACACCAGCGAGACGAGCGCGGCCACGATCAGCAGCTTGTCGGCCAGCGGGTCCATCAGCTTGCCGAACGTCGTGATCGAGTCGCGGGCACGGGCCAGGTAGCCGTCCACGAAGTCGGTCAGCGAGGCCAGGGCGAAGACCACAGCAGCGAGCACGTCGCCCTCGGAGGTGTTTCCCAGTAGAGCGACCACCAGCACCGGCACCAGCATGATGCGCAGGACGGTCAGGAGATTCGGAAGGTTGAGCGGAAACATCGCTCGACATTATGGTTGCTATACCGAGCGGCGAGGCACTTCGACAGGAAAGGAACCGTGCCATGAAGACCCGCACGCTCGGAGGAGACGGCCCCGAGGTCTCCGCCATCGGCCTCGGCTGCATGGGAATGTCTGCGTTCTACGGCCAGAGGGACGACGATGAGTCGACTCGCACCATCCACCGTGCGCTCGACCTCGGCTGCAACTTCCTGGACACCTCTGACATGTACGGGCCGCACACCAACGAGCGCCTCGTGGGCGCCGCCATCGCCGAGCGGCGCGACGAGGTGTTCCTGGCGACCAAGTTCGGGATCAAGCTCGAGCCGGGCGAGGACGGGGGCCCGCCGAAGCGCTCGATCGACGGCAGCCCGGACTACGTGCGCAGCGCCTGCGAGGGCTCGCTGCAGCGCCTGGGCGTCGAGCACATCGACCTCTACTACCAGCACCGCGTGGATCCGGGCACGCCGATCGAGGACACGGTGGGCGCGATGGCCGAGCTCGTCGAGCAGGGCAAGGTCCGCCACCTCGGGCTCTCAGAGGCCAGCGCCGAGACGATCCGCCGCGCCCACGCGGTCCACCCGATCACGGCCGTGCAGACCGAGTACTCGCTGTGGGCATAGGGGTGCTCCTCGGTTGCATGAGCTAGGGAGCTCGAATAGGCGTGGACGGCGACTACGCTTCTAAACCCGCCCGCCTGCTCGCGCACGCCGGTGAAACCTCCACCCGTATAGAATCGGGTCGTATTGAAGGTCCTATCGATTATCGGAGGAAGACCGCACCTGATCAAGGCGGAGGCCGTCCACACTGACCTTCTCGCGAGCGGGTTGACACATCTGTCAATACGCGCTGGTGTCGCAGACAACAGCGACTATCCGGACGAGGCCGATTTCGACCTTCCGGTCCCAACTCGGCGCGTCTTCGTCGACGATGCTGAGGCACTTGCGGTTGGCATGGCAGATGCTCTACGGAGCATCCGTGCTGATGTCATCCTGCTGTACGGTGATCTCATCGCCACGCATTTCGCGCTTCCTGCAGCGCTGGCGAGCGGCATTCGTGTGGCGCACATCGAGTCGGGCTACCGCAGCCACGACCTGAGCGATCTTGAGGAGCGCACGCGGATCCTCTGCGACCATGCCGCCGCATTTCGCTTCGCGTATACGGACGGCATGGTCGGCAATCTCTTGGCCGAGGGCATCGGGAGGGCGTCGATTGGCGTCATTCTGGATCCCGCGCGAGTGACGCTTCTACGGCACCTAGGTAGTGATGTGGGTCGGGTTGCCGATGTCAATGCGCCAGGGGTGGTGACGCTTCACCGTGACGAAACGGTGCACAACCCCCAGCATCTAGGTCGCGTGATCCACGGAATCGAGGAGTTGTCGGCGAAGTATCCGCTCCATGTGATCTTGTACAGACGGACCGAGCGGCACCTGTCCGAGTACGGACTCTTGAAAAAGCTTGAAGCGAACAGCAGGATCACGACCACGTCAACACTCCCGTACGATCGCTACGTGGAGGTGCTGCGTCGCGCCCCGTTCGTTGTGACGGACTCTTCGGGGCTCCAGGACGATTGCATGACGCTGGGGTTGCCCTGCGTAGTCGTTCGCCAGGCGACCTCTCGACCGCTGGCCCACAATTTTCGTCTGGCATCGCGGGTCACCGACGATCGATGGAGTCTCCTCGCGCTAGTCGACGAAGTTTTGGGTGCCTCTGCAAATCGCAGGGCCGAGCCGCCTGAGCCGCCCGATGCTAGCGGGCTCGGCCGGCTCCACATCGCTGAGGCCCTAGCCGGAATCGCCAGCTGACATGGGCGGGATTGAGGTGGCTGTCGGGGGCTCGCTGATCGGCGCAGCGGTGCTGTATGGCATAAGTGCCGCAGTTGCGAGGTTCCGAACTCGACGTCTGCGACGTTTCTGGTCCGGCTACGAGAAGGCATTCGCAATCATGGTCACCGAGTACGAGCTCGACGCTTCAGCTGATGCGGTGGATCTCGGCGACGCAGCGGTGGCATCGACCGCGACGTCCAGGGCCTTTCTGTCGTATGGAATGGCGATGGCGCTCACTCATCTGGTGGCGTATTTTAGGCAAGTTGCACGCTTCTCACCGGAGGTCATCGGAGATAAGATGCATCACGCGCAGCGGCGCGACAGGAGTTTGATCGTTCTAGGCAGTCCGGCGAACAACGTGTATCTGCAGACGTTCATCGAGCAGTTCGGTAGTGAGTTCCCGATGCTCGCGCAATTCAAGTGGACTACTACTGCCGCGGGCGTGACGCTCACGCTTCCGTCAGGAGAAATCCTGAAACCCAAAATCGATGAGCACCAGTGCGGCGTCGACTATGCGCTGGTGGCACATATGCCGCTAGATCCGTCAGTCGGGTCACGGCTGACGATCATCTCTGGTTGCAACATGTGGGCGACCGATGCCGCGGCTCGCTTCCTCACGACGGCTCGCCAGATCAAGCTACTGCCGGACGTGGCGTGCGATCCCCACCATGCTGTCGCTTTCGTCTTGCAGGCACTTATCACTCACGAGCACCCCGACCAAGTGCGTATGCTCGATATCGGCTCGCAGCCGGTCCTCGCGCTGGCCGCCGATGCGCCTTGAGTTCTGTCTGCGCGGATGCAGGTTCGGCCAGCGCCAACGATGGCCATCAGGAAACAAGGCGTTTGTTGCATCAAAGGCTACCTGCCGGCGACGGCGAGCAGAAGTGCGCACGCGCCTCCGCCGCGACAGAAGGGGTCTGCAAGCGTCGCGCCGAGCTCGTTCAGGCTCTCGCTCGCGTCCACGCCCTTGTCGCCGTCCGCGTAGGCCTTGGCCTCAGCGACGGGCATGCCCAGCACCTTGAACGGGTCGCGGCCCTTGAGCGCGCTCTGCACGCGCTGCACTTGAACGGGACCAGCGGTGCGCGGTTTGTTGCGCAGAACCTCAAGCTGGCCGAGCGAGTCAAGGAGCTGGCGAGCGAGAAGGGCACCACCCCGGGGCAGCTGGCGCTCGCCTGGGTGCTGCACCGCGGCGAGCATATCGTGCCGATCCCGGGGACCAAGCGCGTCTCCTACCTCGAAGAGAACCTCGCCGCCGCCGAGGTGAAGCTGAGCGACGAGGAGGTCGAGCAGATCGCCGAGGCGATACCCACCGCCGCGGGCGCCCGCTACGACGAGGCCGGGATGCGCGGGGTCAACATCTGAGCCTGAGCCCGGCCTGGCGGGTCGTCGCGTCGGGTCGTCGCGTCGGGTCGTCGCGTCGGTGTCTCCCGCCCGGCCCCCTGTATAGCGATGGTTATACGGCGAGCGCGGGAGAGCTAATACCCCACCGAGTAGAAGCTGATGTGCCTGCAGCCGTGGAGCTTGTAGTGGGGGAGGGCGTGGTGGCTGGTGTAGACGACGATTCCCGGGCTTTCGCAGTGGATCACGCCTGAGCCGGAGTGGGCGTGCACGACGGTCTGGGGGCTGGTGCCCGTCCACACGTAGTTGTAGGTGTCGTTGGAGTAGATGTAGTTCTTGCCGTTGCCCGCGTGGATGATGGCCGTCTGGGTGGACTCGCCGCTGGGGTGGTAGTCGCCCCAGATCACATCGCCCGAGGAGCCGCCGTAGATGGTGTCGTTGCCGTAGCCGCCCAGCAGGTAGTTGTGAACGCTCGGCTTGCCCGTGAGCGTGTTGGCGCGCCCGGCGGGGCCGTGGTCCATCACCAGGTGCTGGTTGGGCGGCCAGCCGGCGTGGCTGGTCATCGCCAGGGCGGGAACGGCCAGGCCCAGCGTTGCGAGCAGGGCGGCTGCGGCGCCTGAGGCGCGGGTGGCGGTGTGGCTCAGCGTGGTCCTTGCGTTCATCGGTGCTCCAGACATGGTTGTACGGCGTTGTCTGAAGGAGGCTCCAGACAACCTTTGCATCGTCGCCTCCATGGTTACCCCGAGCCTCGCGGCGTGAACTCGCACATGCGGCCAGGGGCATGTTGGCGAGGCCGAGCGCTAGGGTGGGGCCATGCCGCTGATCCCGATGGTCATAGAGCGCACCGCGCGAGGCGAGCGCGAGTTCGACATCTACTCGAGGCTGCTCAACGAGCGGATCATCTTCTTGGGCACGCCGATCGACGATCAGGTGGCCAACCTGGTGGTGGCCCAGCTCCTGCACCTCGAGAGCGACGACCCCGACAAGGACATCTCGATCTACATCAACTCGCCCGGCGGCTCGATCTACTCGGGCCTGGCGATCTACGACACGATGAACTTCATCAAACCGGACGTGGCAACCATGTGCGTGGGCGTGGCCATGTCCATGGGCTCGCTGCTGCTGGCCGCCGGCGCGAAAGGCAAGCGCGCGGCGCTGCCCAACTCGCGGATCCTCATCCACCAGCCCTCGGCGGGCTTCGAGGGTCAGTCGACGGACATCGAGATCCACGCCCGCGAGATCATCAAAATGCGCGCTCAGATCGACGAGATCTACGCCAAGCACACAGGCAAACCGACCGAGGAGGTGCGTCGGGACATGGAGCGCGACCGCTTCTTCACGGCCGATCAGGCGCTCGAGTACGGCATCATCGATCGGGTGCTGGAGAGCCACTGATCGCACCCACGGGGGCGTGCCGGTAGGGATGTCAGCCCTGAGCCGGATAGAGCGCACGGCCGTCGTCGTGATCACGGCGCTCACGGCGCTCGCCGGGGTGGCCGACTACGGCACCTGGGCCGCCGTGCCGCGCTTCCTGCTAGCCACGCTCGCCCTGGCCGGCCTGGCCTGGGTGGTCTCCTTCGCAACCGAGCAGCTGGGCGAGCGCTTCGGCCCGGGCGTGACCGGGATGATGCAGTCCACGCTCGGCAACCTCCCCGAGCTGTTCGTGGTGATCTTCGCCCTGCAGAAGGGTGAGCTCGTGGTCGCCCAGACCGCGATCGTGGGCTCGGTGCTCGCCAACGCCCTGCTCGTGCTTGGCCTGGTGATCGTGGTGGGCGCCCGCCGCTCGCCCGACGCCCTGATGCACTTCTCGAAGCGCCTGCCGCGCGACACCGCAACGCTGCTGCAGGTGACCGTGTTCATCATCGTGCTGCTCGGTCTCTCGCTCGCCTCCCACGATCCCGCCAGCCATCACGTCAAGGCCATCTCAGCTGTCGGGGCCGTGTGCCTGCTGGTCGTCTACCTCGCCTGGGTCGTGCCCTACCTGCGCGCCGACCGTGTGCCGGGCGGGGAGTCAGCCGGCGAGGAGGCCGTCGTCGAGGTGTCCGAAATGGGCGACTCGCGCGCTTACGCGCGCGCGGGCGAGTCGTCCGTCGGAGAGGCTCACCCGGCGTCCCATCCGGGCCCGCGGCTCGGGCTCGGGCCGACCCTCGCCCTGCTCGTCACGGCGGGCGGCGCCTCCGCGTTCGTGTCGGACTGGTTCGTCAACGGGCTCGAGCCGGCGATCGTGCAGCTGCACATCTCCCAGGCCTTCGCCGGCCTGGTGATCGTGGCGATCGCGGGCAACGCCGTGGAGAACACGGCCGGCCTGGTGCTCGCCTGGAAGGGCCGCGCAGACCTGGCCATCTCGGTGGTCAAAAACTCGGTGGCCCAGATCGCGGCGTTCCTGTTCCCGCTGCTCGTGCTCCTCTCCTTCGCGCTATCCACCCAGCTCACGTTCGCGCTCGCCCCGGTCTACATCGGTGCGCTGGCGCTGACCGCGCTGTCGCTGTGGCAGGTGACCGGGGACGGCGAGGCCGCCGAGTTCGAGGGCTGGGCGCTCGTGGCCATCTACGTGATCCTGGGCACCCTCACGCTGTACGAGTGAGGTGACTGAAGGACGGGCGGCCGTGGGGACAGTTTCGTCGCCATGCCGCCATAGGGTTCATTGATGCCCCGGATTAGTTTCTTCTACGGGATCAGCATCTGGATGTACTGGAACGAGGGTGTGCACGCGCGTCCGCATTTCCATGTCCGTTACGCGGGTCAAGCCGCATCGGTTGATTTCGCCGGCGATCTGATCGCTGGCTCGCTGTCGCCTCGTGCGCTCGGCTTGGTGGTCGAGTGGGCTGCGCTCCATCAAGACGAGTTGCGCGCCAACTGGGAGCTGGCGCGGCGGGCAGAGTCGTTGCAGCCAGTCGAGCCGCTTCCCTAAAATGGTGCCCGTGGAAGAGTTCGCTGACGTCACGCAGGTCGAGCTGGTGGGTGAGTACCGCTTGCGGCTGACCTTCGCGGACGGCACCGTGGGCGACGTGGACTTCGCAGGACGCGCGTGGCGCGGCGTCTTCGAGCCGCTTCGTGATCCGGCATATTTCGCTCGCGTGGAGGTCGATCCCGAAGGAGGAACGATCGGCTGGCCCAATGGTGCCGACATGGCCCCTGAGCCGCTATACGCCGAGGCCCGCCAGAATCTCGTTCACCCGGCAGTCACGAGGCACTAGCGGCCGCCGTTTCGCGCGCTGGGCTATCCCCGCACGATCCCCGAGATCAGCGCGCCGGCCACTCCGCCCGCGCCCGCCGCCGTGGCCGGGCTCTCCACGCCCTCCAGGGGCGCAATGAACAGCGTCTGGATGGCCAGGCGGCCGGGTCCCGTGAAGCGGTTCCAGGTCAGCTTGCCCCCGCCGCCGAAGATGCCTGTCTTCAGCCCCATCGTCACCGCTTCGAGCTTGACCGTGGGGTCCTTGAACAGCCATCCGCCGGCCTCCACGTCGAGCTGCTCGCCCTCCTGCAGCTGAACGAGGAACACGTTGCCGTGCCCATGCAGCCACACCAGCGCGTCGCCGTCCGTGGCCCGGAACTTGTCCATGAAGAAGCCCGAGCCGCCGAGCAGCATGTTCTGCACGCCCTTGATCCGTTCGAAGCTGTAGTCGAGGTTGTCCGTCGCAGCGATGAACTGGTGCTCACGCACGTCCAGCCCCTCGCCCTGGCGCAGATGCAGCGGCACGCACTGGCCGGGCGAGTCCCGTGAGAAGGCGATCTGTCCCTGACCGGAGGTGCGGGTCACGAAGAACTCCAGGCCCGCGATCTTGCGCTTGATCGCGCCCGGCAGCTTCCTCAGCTCGATGTTCAGCTGGGTCTCCTTCCACAGCAGCACGTGGTGCTCGAACATCACCGCCTGCGATCCGATCTCGATCTGGAGCTCAGGCACCAGTTCTCCGCGTATGTGGTAGGTCACGCCCGCAAAGGTCTCGTCGTGGACGCTTGCTGGGATCGGCTCGGGCAGGTGCATATGGGCGTGTCTCCTTCTCTCGATGGGCGGATCGGCGGCCCGAGCTTGTCGGTTTGACTCGCTCCAGTCAAGGTCTCCCCGGCACGCTCGCCCTGGCGGCGCAAGCGCGCTAGACTGCTTGGACCTCGCGCCTGGGCGGGGTTTTTCTTCGCCCAAGGCCGCTGTCCACAACGACGCAGGGATTTCTGATCATGGCCCGCGGAGACGTCCGAATCGCTATCACCCTCGCCTGCGAGGAGTGCAAGCATCGCAACTACCAGACCAACAAGAGCAAGCGCAACAACCCCGATCGGGTCACTCTGCGCAAGTACTGCCGCTGGTGTCGCAAGCACACCAGCCATCGGGAGACCCGTTAGCGCGGGAGCGCTGCTGTGGCTCGTGACCGCAAACGTGCAAAGCAGCGCCGCCAACGCGGTGCCAGAGCGGCTGTCCGCCCTGGCGGCTCCTCCGCGCGTGACGCCCCCGCGCCTGACGCCCCCGCGCCTGACGCCTCCGCTCGTGCGACCTCGGCCAGCCAGCCGATCCGCGAGGATCTCCCGGGCGCGCTCGACCACATCTCGGGTGAGGTCGACGAGTTCGACGCCGCGCTCGTGCGCGGAGCGGGCGGCGTGCCCGTCGAGGGCGAGCTCGAGCTCGGCGATGACGAGCTGCAGGAGCTCCAGGCGCCCGGCGGTCCCGGCGGTCCGCCGGCCCGTGGCGGCGCAGGCGGCGGCGGTGAGAACGGCAGCGGCGGGGCGCGGCCCTCAGGCGCACCTCTGCGCGGCGGCAACCGCGCGATCGGCTTCCTGGGTGCAAGCTGGGCCGAGCTCCAGCGCGTACAGTGGCCGGATCGTCGCCAGGTCACCCAGGCCACGGCTGTGGTCATCGGCTTCGTGGCAATCGCCGGCGCCTACCTCGGCCTGGCCGACTACGTCGCCAAAGAAGTCGTCGAATTCATCCTGTAGCGCCGCGCCTGCAACCGTGATCGCTCACGTCCACCGGCCGGCCTTCCCATCCGTCACTGAATCTGTCGAGGAACTCTGAATGTTTCGTTGGTACGTAGTCAACACATACTCCGGGCACGAGAACAAGGTCAAGCACAACCTCGAGCACCGGCTGGTGTCTCTCGGTCAGCAGCGGGCCGTGCGCAGCGTGGTCGTGCCCACCGAAGCCGTCTCCGAGATGAAGGACAACCAGAAGGTCACGGTCGAGAAGCGCACCATGCCCGGCTACGTCCTCGTCAACATGGAGCTCAACGAGGACTCCTGGGGCGTGGTCAAGGGGACGCCCGGCGTCACCGGGTTCGTGGGCGCCTCCCAGGAGCCCGTGCCCCTCACCCAGAGCGAGGTCGACCGCCTGCTGCACAAGGAGGTCGCCACCGCCACCCGCACCCGCGCCCAGTTCACGATCGGCGAGTCCGTCAAGGTGGTCTCCGGACCGCTCTCCGACTTCTCCGGAGAGATCTCCGAGATCAACGAGGACGCCTCTCGCCTCAAGGTGCTGGTATCAATCTTTGGTCGCGAGACCCCCGTCGAGGTGGGCTTCGACCAGGTAAAGAAGCTGTAGAGGACGACAATGGCTAAGAAGGTTCTGACGACAATCAAGCTGCAGGCGAACGCCGGGCAGGCGAGCCCGGCCCCGCCGGTCGGTCCTGCCCTGGGCCAGCACGGGATCAACATCATGGAGTTCTGCAAGGCCTTCAACGCGCAGACCCAGAGTGAAACCGGGACCGTCATCCCGGTTGTGATCACCGTCTATGAGGACCGTTCGTTCACGTTCGTCACCAAGACCCCGCCCGCCGCCGTCCTCATCCGCCAGGCGATCAAAATCAACAAGGGCTCGGGCGAGCCCAACCGCGTCAAGGTCGGCACCATCACCCAGAGCCAGCTGCGTGAGATAGCCGAGCGCAAGCTCGACGACCTCAACGCCCACGACGTCGACCAGGCGGCCAAGATCATCGCCGGTACAGCCCGCTCGATGGGCGTGGAGGTGGCCTCGTGAGCACCAAGCACGGACGCCGCTACCTCGAGACCATCGCCCGCGTGGACCGCGAGCGCGAATACGAGCCGGCCGAGGCCATCGCCCTGGTGCGCGGTCTCACCGCCGCCAAGTTCGACGAGTCGATCGAGGTCCACATCCGTACCGGCCTCAACGTGCGCCACGCCGACGAGCAGCTGCGCGGCACCATTGCGCTGCCCAACGGTCTCGGCAAAGACGTCAAGATCGCGGTCTTCGCGCAGGGCGATAAGGCCCGCGAGGCCGAGGAGGCCGGCGCCGACCACGTCGGAGGCGACGACCTGGCCAAACGCATCGAGGAGGGCTTCGACGACTTCGACCTCACGATCGCAACGCCCGACATGATGTCCGTGGTCGGGCGCCTCGGGCGCATCCTCGGGCCGTCCGGCAAGATGCCCAACCCGAAAGTCGGCACCGTCACCATGGACGTCGCCAAAGCCGTCGAAGAGTCCAAGTCGGGCAAGGTCGAATACCGCACCGACCGCACAGCCATCGTGCATCTGGTGATCGGCAAGGCCAGCTTCGACGACCGCAAGCTGCTCGAGAACTACGCGGCCGTGATCGAAGAGATCGTCCGCGCCAAGCCCTCGGCCGCCAAAGGCCGTTACCTGCGCTCCGTAACCATCGCCTCGACCATGGGTCCCGGCGTGAAGGTCGACTCGAGCCGTACCCGCGAAATCCTTGGGGAGGCGCCCGCGGCTGCCGTCGCCGCCTAGCGTCACCCACCAGGCCACCAGAGACCCCCGGCGGCAGCGCCCCGAGCGCTGCAGAAGACCGGGATAGGAGCCCCACAATGAACCGAGACCAGAAGGCCGTGGCGATCGAGGAGATCGCCACCCACATCCAGGAGTCCGAGGCGGTATTCGCTGTGGACTACCGCGGCATCACCGTCGCCCAGGTGGCCGAGCTGCGCACCAAGCTGCGCGAAGGCGACGCCACCTTCAAGGTGGTCAAGAACTCCCTCACCGAGCGCGCCGCCGACCAGGCCGGAGCCACCGTGCTAAAGGACTTCCTCGCCGGCCCCACGGCCCTGACCTTCGTCCGCGGCGACATCGCCGTGGCCGCCAAGGCCATCGCCGACTACGCCCGCACCACCCAGCTGCTGCCCTTCAAGGGCGGGCTGATGGGCGCCCACCCGCTCGACGTCGAGCAGATCCGCTCCCTCTCTCGCCTGCCCTCGCGCGAAGTCCTCTACGGACAGCTCGTCGGCATGGTCGCATCCCCGGTCTCAGGGCTCGTGCGCACGCTCGGTGCGCTCGTCGGCGGCCTTGCCGTGGCGCTCGGCCAGGTCAACGAGAAGAAGCAGTCCGGCGAGATTCCCGCCGGCGAGCCCCCGGCTGCCCCCGCGGCCGAGGCGCCTGCCGCCGAGGAGCAGCCAGCCGCAGAGGTCGAGGCCCCGGCGGCCGAGGCTGAGGCCCCGGCGGCCGAGGCGAGCACTGAGAGCAAAGCTGAGCCGGAGCCCTCCCTTCGGGAGGACAGGCAGGACGAGCCGGCGCAAGAAGACGACAACAAGGCGGACGTCTCGGCTGAGGCCCAGACCGAGGACGCCGAGACGAATCCCACCAAGGAGGACTGACGTATGGCTACCAGCACACAGGATTGGATCGAGGAGCTCAAGGGCATCTCCGTGCTCGAGCTCGCCGAGCGGATCAAGGCGCTCGAGGAGGAGTTCGGCGTCTCCGCGGCGGCGATGGCAGCCCCGGCTGCCGCGCCCGCGGGCGGCGGCGGCGACGCGGCCGAGGAGGAAGTGTCGAGCACGGTCGACGTGATCCTCACCGGAGCAGGCGACAAGAAGATCCAGGTCATCAAGGTGGTGCGCGCCGCCACCGGCCTTGGCCTCAAAGAGGCCAAGGCACTCGTGGACGAGGCCCCCAAGCCGGTCAAGGAGGGCATCGAGCGCGAGGAGGCCGACAAGCTCAAGCAGGAACTCGAGGAGGCAGGAGCTTCCGTCGAGGTCAAGTAGCGGGTAGCGCTCAGCAGGTCGTTTCGTACGCCCTCGGTCCCGCCCCCGAGCCAGTGCTCCTGGGCAGGACCGCGGGCGTATCGTTCTTGGGGGACATGCTCGAGAGCCGCACCATGTCCTCCTGCACGGTCATCCCAGAGCTCGTCTATGAGGACGTGGGGGAGGCCATTGACTGGCTGTGCGCCGCCTTCCGCTTCAGCGAGCGCTGGCGGGAGTTCTCCAGTGCGGTCCTGGTCCGTGTGGATGATGCCGATTCCCACCACTCGCGCGCGCGTGAGTCAGGTGCTCGGATACTCCACGAGCCCACCGACCATCCCTACGGTGAGCGCCAGTGCTCCGCCATGGATCTGGCCGGGCACCGCTGGTGCTTCACCCAGTCCATCGCCGACCTCGCGCCCGAGCAGTGGGGCGGGACGAGCGCCGAGCTCTGAGCGCCAGCGCCTGTCAGCCCAGGCGGCTCCGTGGGCCTGGTGAGGATCTTTATCCATTCCTAACAAAATCCCGCGCTTTCCGGTAAAGTGCCCTCCGCTAGCCGATAGTCGCAGCCGCCCGAAGGGCCGAGGTCGCGCCACATACGCGAATTTCTCGAAGGGCGGGGTCCGTGAGCGCTGGTTGCCCTTCGGGGTGGGGATAGCCTGTGCTATCTTTCTTAGTCGCGCTTCGGCGCCCTCCTCTGCCCGTGTATCGCCCTCCGAAGGAGTCACTTCTTGGCTGCTGCAGACGCTCTCCGGACGCGCAGGACTTTCGCGCGCCTGAATAAGACAGTTGACGTCCCCAACCTCATCGACATCCAGCGCCGCTCGTTTGCGTGGCTGACCGACCCTCAGACGGGCGGCCTGCGCGAGACGATCGACGACATCTCGCCGATCGAGGACTACACCGGCAACCTCGCCGTCCAGTTCGGCGAGTTCACGTTCGACGAGCCGGTCGCCTCGCTCGACCAGTGCCGCGAGAAGGACCTGACGTATGCCCGTCCCCTGACGGTGACCGTCGCGTTCATCAACCGCGAGACCGGCGAGATCCGCGAGCAGTCGGTCTTCATGGGCGACTTCCCGTGGATGACCGAGCGTGGAACGTTCGTGATCAACGGCACCGAGCGCGTGGTCGTCACGCAGCTCGTGCGCTCGCCGGGCGCCTACCTGATGGAGCCGAAGGACCGCGAGAAGCAGGTCTTCATCGCCAACCTGATGCCCGCCCGTGGATCGTGGCTCGAGCTCGAGATCGACAAGAAGGGCAAGGTCTTCGTCCGCATCGACCGCAAGCGCAAGCTTCCGGTGACGGTGCTGCTGCGTGCGATGGGCTACGCCTCAGACGAGGAGATCCTGCGGCTGTTCGACAACTCGCTCTACATCCGCAACACGATCGAATCGGACACCGAGATCACGCGCACCGAAGAGGGCGCCCTGATCGAGCTCTTCAAGAAGCAGCGTCCCGGCGAGCCGCCGAGCGTGGACAACGCCAAAGCGCTGCTCAACCAGCTGTTCTTCGACCCCAAGCGCTATGACCTCACCCGCGTTGGGCGCTACAAGCTCAACTCGCGGCTGAAGCAGGGGACCGACCTCGACGTCCGCACCCTGACCAAGGACGACATCGTCGCCCTGATCAACGAGCTCGTGAGTCTGCCCAAGATCCTCGGCATCCCCGAGGAGGGCGACGTCGAGATCAAGGACTATGCGGCCGAGGCGATGAGCATGCCCCGTGAGCCCGTGGCCGAGCACCTCGACGAGTACGAGCACTTCGGCAACCGCCGCCTGCGCACCGTCGGCGAGCTGATCCAGGAGGCCTTCCGGATCGGCCTCTACCGGATGGAGCGCGTCGTGCGCGAGCGCCTCACGACCGAGGACGCCGACACGATCACGCCGCAGACGATCATCAACATCCGCCCCGTGGTGGCCGCGCTGAAGGAGTTCTTCGGCTCCTCCCAGCTCAGCCAGTTCATGGACCAGACCAACTCGCTCGCCGGGCTCACCCATCGTCGGCGCCTCTCAGCGCTCGGCGCCGGAGGACTGACGCGCGAGCGCGCTCCGATCGAGGTCCGCGACGTGCACCCGACCCACTACGGGCGCATGTGTCCGATCGAGACCCCCGAGGGTCCCAACATCGGCCTGATCGGCTCGCTGTCCTCGTTCGCCGAGGTCTCCGAGTACGGCTTCGTGACCACTCCCTACCGCGTGGTCAAGGACGGCGTGGTGACCGAGGAGGTCCGCCACCTCGATGCCACCCAGGAAGAGGAGCTGCTGATCGCCCAGGCGAACACGCCGGTGGACCCCAAGACGGGCAAGCTCAAGGGCACCGAGATCCTCTGCCGCACCCAGGCCGGCCAGTACGTGACCGTGGGGCCCAAGGACGTCGACCTGGTCGACGTCTCGCCCGAGCAGATCTGGTCGGTGGCCACCGCGATGATCCCGTTCCTCGAGCATGACGACGCCAACCGTGCGCTGATGGGCTCGAACATGCAGCGCCAGGCGGTCCCGCTGCTCAAGTCCGACGCCCCGCTGGTCGGCACCGGCATGGAGCGCCGCGCCGCCCTCGACACGGGCGACGTGCTGCTGACCAAGAACGCCGGCACGGTCGACTACGTCGACGCCAACCAGATCCTCGTGGTCGGCAGCGACGGCACCAAGGACGAGTACGAGCTGCAGAAGTACATGCGCTCCAACCAGGGCACGCTCATCCACCAGAAGCCGCTGGTCTCGACCGGCCAGAAGGTCAAGGTCGGCGACGTCCTCGCCGACGGCTCCTCGACGGACAGGGGCGAAATGGCCCTGGGCAAGAACCTGATGGTCGCCTTCATGTCCTGGGAGGGCTACAACTTCGAGGACGCGATCATCCTCTCCAAGCGGTTGGTCCGCGACGACGAGCTGACCTCGATTCACATCGAGGAGTACGAGATCGACGCCCGCACGACCAAGCTCGGCGAGGAGGAGATCACCCGCGACATCCCCAACCGCTCGGAGGAGTCGCTGCGCAACCTCGACGACCGCGGCATCGTCCGCGTCGGCGCCGAGGTCGGCTCCGGCGACCTGCTGGTCGGCAAGGTCACGCCCAAGGGCGAGACCGAGCTGACGGCCGAGGAGAAGCTGATCCGCGCGATCTTCAAGGAGAAGGCGCGCGAGGTCCGCGACACCTCGCTCAAGGTGCCCCACGGCGAGGGTGGCGTCGTCATCGACGTCAAGACCTTCCGCCGCGACGACGGCGACGACCTGCCGCCCGGGGTCAACGACCTGGTGCGCGTGTTCGTGGCCAAGAAGCGCAAGATCTCCGAGGGCGACAAGCTCGCGGGACGCCACGGCAACAAGGGTGTCATCTCCAAGATCGTCGACCAGCAGGACATGCCGTTCCTCGAGGACGGCACGCCCGTCGACGTGATCCTCAACCCGCTGGGCGTGCCCTCGCGCATGAACGTCGGGCAGATCCTCGAGACCCACCTCGGGTGGGCCGCGGCGCAGGGCTGGTACGACGACGGCACCGAGGCCTACAAGGAAGCGGACGCGAACGGCGGCAAGCGCCGTGTGTACGTGTCCACGCCGGTGTTCGACGGCGCGACCGTGGCCGACGTGGACAACGCGCTGGTCAAGTGGCAGGACGCCCACGAGGGACGCATCCGCATGGACGTGGACAAGTCCCGTCGCGAGGGCGAGCAGGCCTCGGGGAAGATGACGCTGTTCAACGGCCGCACGGGCGAGCCGTTCGAGGAGCAGGTGACCGTGGGGTACATGTACATCCTCAAGCTCCTGCACCTCGTCGACGACAAGATCCACGCCCGCTCGACCGGTCCCTACTCGCTCGTCACCCAGCAGCCGCTGGGCGGCAAGGCGCAGTTCGGCGGCCAGCGCTTCGGCGAGATGGAGGTCTGGGCGCTGGAGGCCTACGGCGCGGCCTACACGCTGCAGGAGATGCTCACGATCAAGTCCGACGACACCGTCGGGCGCGTGAAGGCCTACGAGGCGATCGTCAAGGGCGAGAACATCGCCGAGCCGTCGATCCCCGAGTCCTTCAAGGTCCTGCTCAAGGAGATGCAGTCGCTGGCGCTCGACGTCAACGTGGTCTCCGAGGAGGGTCAGCGCGCTGAAATGCGCGACGAGGACGACGACCTGCTGCGCGCGGCCGAGGAGCTCGGCATCGACCTCTCAGGGGTCCGGGCGCTCGCCGGCGACGCCAGCGACGAGGAGCTGGAGGGCGAGGACAACACCGACGCGGCAGCCCCCGACGCAGCAGCCACCGGCGAGGCCGGCGGCGAGGAGGGGGACACCGGGGACGACGCCGTCGCCGACGACGATCTGATCGCCGTCGAGGGAGCGGAGGAGATCGACCTCGAGAGCCTGGCCAGCGAGGAGACCGCCGAGTAGATGCCAGAGCCAACGAGCAGCCCCCTGAGTAAATGTCAGATTCACCCGCGAGCGAAAGCCACTAGATGATCGATATCAATAATTTCGACGCAATCGAGATCAGCCTCGCCTCCTCGAAGCAGATCCGCAGTTGGAGCTCGGGCGAGGTAACCAAGCCCGAGACGATCAACTACCGGACGCTCAAGCCCGAGAAGGACGGCCTGTTCTGCGAGCGCATCTTCGGTCCGACCAAGGACTGGGAGTGCTACTGCGGCAAGTACAAGCGGGTCCGCTACAAGGGCATCGTGTGCGAGCGCTGCGGCGTGGAGGTCACGCGCTCGAAGGTTCGCCGGGAGCGCATGGGTCACGTCGACCTGGCCGCCCCCGTCAGCCACATCTGGTTCTTCAAGGGCGTGCCCAGCCGGATCGGCTACCTGCTGGACATGGCCCCCAAGGAACTGGAGAAGGTCCTCTACTTCGCCGCCTCGATCGTCACCTGGGTGGACGACGAGGCCCGCACCAAGGACCTCGACTCGCTCGAGAAGGAGGTCAACAAGGTTCTCGACGCCTACACGGCCGAGCGTGAGGAGCGTGTGCTCGAACTGCGCGAGTCGCTCAAGCGTCGCGAAAAGTACCTCCAGACCGGCAAACAGACGAACTTCAACGACGAAGACCACCTGTGGGCCGACTCGCTCGACATCAACCTCTCCAAACTGTCTGACGAGGAGCGCGACAAGCAGGTCAAGGAGCTGACCAAGACCTTCGAGGCCGACATCTCTGACACCGAGGCCTACATCGAGGACGCCGCCGAGCGCATGCGCAACGTGTGGGAGCTCTTCAAGACGATGGAGCCCAAGCAGATCGAGCACGACGAGACGACCTTCCGCGAGCTGAAGGAGCGCTTCGGATCCCCCTACGGATTCGGCGAGTACTTCCGCGGCGGCATGGGCGCGGAAGCCATCCGCGACCTGCTCCAGCAGGTCGACCTCGAGGCCGAACGGATCGAACTCGAGGACCAGGTCAAGACGGGCAAAGGCCAGAAGCAGGCCCGCGCGGTCAAGCGCCTGAAGGTCGTCTCCGCCTTCATCCAGTCCGGCAACAAACCGGAGATGATGGTCCTCGACGCCGTGCCCGTGATCCCGCCGGAGCTGCGCCCGATGGTGCAGCTCGACGGTGGGCGCTTCGCCACCTCGGACCTCAACGACCTCTACCGCCGGGTGATCAACCGCAACAACCGCCTCAAGCGGCTGCTCGACCTCGGCGCGCCCGAGATCATCGTCAACAACGAGAAGCGGATGCTGCAGGAGGCCGTCGACGCGCTGTTCGACAACGGCCGCCGCGGGCGTCCCGTCACCGGCCCTGGCAACCGGCCGCTGAAGAGCCTCTCGGACATGCTCAAGGGCAAGCAGGGGCGCTTCCGCCAGAACCTGCTCGGCAAGCGCGTGGACTACTCGGGTCGCTCGGTGATCGTCGCCGGCCCGTACCTGAAGCTGCACCAGTGCGGTCTGCCGAAGATCATGGCGCTGGAGCTGTTCAAGCCGTTCATCATGGCCCGGCTGGTCGAGCGCAAGTCCGCGCAGAACATCAAGGCGGCCAAGAAGATGGTCGACTCGATGATCCCCGAGGTGTGGGACGTGCTCGAGGAGGTCATCCACGAGCACCCGGTGCTGCTCAACCGCGCGCCCACGCTGCACCGTCTGGGCATCCAGGCGTTCGAGCCGCTGCTCGTCGAGGGCAAGGCGATCCAGGTCCACCCACTGGTCTGCCACGCCTTCAACGCCGATTTCGATGGTGACCAGATGGCGGTCCACCTCCCGCTATCGGCCGAGGCGCAGGCGGAGGCGCGCATCCTGATGCTCTCCTCCAACAACATCCTCAGCCCGGCACACGGGGCGCCGCTGGCTACCCCGACCCAGGACATGATCCTGGGCGCCTACTACCTGACCTACGGTCCGGAAGCCGAGGAGCTCTCGAAGATCGATCGCGCGACCCACGAGCCGCGGCCGCACGTGTTCCGCACCGCGCAGGAGGCAGAGCTCTCCTACGAGGGCAACGTGGTCAAGCTCCACGACGTGGCCGAGTTCCGCCCCTACGGGCGCGAGGGCGGTCACGTGCTCACGACGATCGGGCGGATCATCTACAACGACCGCATCGAGCGGGCCCTCTCAGAGGCGCTGGGAGACGAGTTCGACGCGTCCAAGTACACGTTCGTGAACCAGTCGATGAAGAAGCGTGACACCACGCGTCTGATCGACATGCTCGTTCAGACCTACGGCGCCACCACGATCTCGCTGGTGCTGGACGCGTTCAAGGACCTCGGGTTCAAGTACGCCACCCAGGCGGGGATCACGATCTCCAAGAACGACGTGGTCGTGCCCCCGGAGAAGCAGTCCATCCTCGACAAGTACGACAAGGTGGTCGGCGACATCACGGGTCAGTACGACGACGGCCTGATCACCCAGGAGGAGCGTCACGAGGCGGTCGTGGAGCAGTGGAACGCGGCCACCGACGAGGTCGCCGAGGCGATGATCGCGAACCTCGACACCCTGAACCCCATCTTCATGATGGCCAACTCGGGTGCCCGTGGATCGTTCAAGCAGATCCGCCAGCTGGCGGGGATGCGCGGCCTGATGGCAAACCCGAAGGGTGAAATCATCGAGCGCCCGATCAAGGCCAACTTCATGGAGGGCC